>Ga0114999_10000364_pt1 | contig 67593 bp, 53 predicted proteins | sample ArcticOcean_MG_C_3_FD_89820 | JGI IMG/M metagenome (GOLD analysis project Ga0114999, IMG submission 89820) | Marine microbial communities from western Arctic Ocean - ArcticOcean_MG_CB8_126 | ecosystem: Environmental > Aquatic > Marine > Oceanic | place: Arctic Ocean: Canada Basin | collected...
AATCTGAGCGGGTCCACCAATCAATACATATTGAGCCGCTCAGGTTTGAACCAGCGACTCGCTGATCAATAAAAATCGATACAGCCGCGAGTCGCGTGGTTTGGACCTGCAGCGCGCGCAGCGCGCGAAGGTCCAGAGCACCAATAAGCCACTCACAAACGATGTCTTGAAGGCCCACGGGGCCCATCTCAAACCCCCAATCAACCCTGAGCTAAACCCGGAAACCAACCTTTAGCGCCAGAAGGCATCCTTCGCCCAAGGCATCCCAAGCGCTTCCCCAATCAATTGCAACAGCACATGGTTCACCACAAAGTAAACCGAAACCGCAATCGTCAGCGTCATCAACGTCGTATTCACGATCTGCCGCCGCTCGCGCTTGGCCGCATCCATGTCACAAATCCCCTGGCTCCGAAAATGCTGAACCAATCCATAGGAAAGCAAGCCCACAGAAATCGCATACAGCAACCAACGCGCCGGACCGAAGTACAACCCCTTCGACAGCGCATCGCCCGCCGAGATCGACATCAAACCGATACCGACGAAGAGGACACTGGGCAAGCAGCACATGCAGGAAAGGAAAGCCGAACCCGAGACCCACTTTCGCAGACTCATGCCGTGACCGTTGCCCTTCTGCGCTTTGATTCCTTTCGGTCTAGTCCCATTAGCAGTCCAAAGGCGAGAGGGCAGAGCAGAATGCCAATCGGACTCCAATCGATGAGAAAGAGGCTACACCAACCGCCGAACCAGAGTGTCGCGGCGATCACCCTGAGGTGAGGTGAGGTGCCACGGCCCCGGATGTACCAATCCCAGCCACGCCGCCAGACGCCTTTCCACAGCATCCAACTGACGGATGTGAAGAACTGGATGAGTCGAATCCCACTCCTTTCCAGTCCATAGACCGATCGCACGGGGGCCTCTTCGATGCGGAATCCGAGGCGGCCTGCCTCCATCAACCACCAGTTGGGATAGCCGTATCCCGCCCATGTTTTTGACCAATCCCAAGCATTGAGCATCTTGCCAGATGTTGCTGTATAACCGCACTGGGTATCTTTGATGCGCTGGCCGCTCGCCAAGGATGTGAGGTGTGAGAGCCACCATGTGCCGAGCCTGCGGATGAGTGGCATGCCCTTGGGTCCATCCGCGTGCAGCCATCTGTTCCCCTTGACGTGGTCAGCGCGGCCGTCGAGGATCGGTCGAATCAGGGTGGGCAGGTCGGTGCCATCCATCTGCCCATCGCCGGCCATTACGACAACGATACAGTCCTCTCCGTAACGGGTGAGTGCCTGCTGACTTCCTGCGGCAATGGCGCCACCGACACCCTCGCCTCCGGTCTGTATCAATTCTCCACGGGTGCCGAGCAGCCCCGCGGCGATCGAGGCCGTGGCATCGGTGGAACCATCGTCGACGACGATAATCCAATCGACGATGTCCGGCACAGCCTGGATACTCGATTCGATCAGTGCCGCTTCATCTCGCGCCGGCATGACGACGACGATGCGCATGGGTGACCTGCCTGAGAGACCGGTTCATCAAGTGGTCGGCGACCGAATCATTGAACGGCCGAAGATGGGCAGGTGGAATCGATGCGAATCGTACTGGTCGTCCGCGTCGGTGCCCTCCGCATCGCCTCAGCCGTGGTGCGCGCGCTCGACTTCGCCGACCGAGTCGCCGTCATAGACCTCGGCGAGGATGCCGAGATGACCGAACTCGCTGAGGCCGCAGGTGCGACGGTTATCGCCCACGATGGCGATACCCATGCACCCGCCATCGCCAAGATTCTCCTCGACACCGTCGAGCCAGATGAGCGCACGGTCATCATCGCGCTGGACAAAGATTGGAAACTCTCCGACATGGCCCGAACGGTCGGTCTCTCCCGTCAGGGGCATGACGTCTTCATCGCCTTCAAGCACCGCAGCCGCAAGCGGCGATCTCAGGAACCACAGGGCGATTCCCCGGTCATGCCCGATACCTACACCTATGCCGATGCAGACATCCAGTTCGCCTGCACCTCGGATGAGGGATTGGTCGCTGTCGCTGCGCAGGACGGGGAAGCCATGCCGGCAGACCTCGACGTGAGCGTCGACCTACGGGTGGTGGAACTCGATCAGCCGCTCGGACCCCCACAACGGGAATCCTTGGCCAGCGCTTCTCGCTTCGCCCAACTCTTCTACTGGATGCTCGAGAGTCGGCACCCACTGATTCTCTTCGGCGTGCCGGGTGTCATCTTCTTCCTACTCGGATTTGAGATGGCCCAGGAGTTGATCGCCTTCGATGGGCCGCACGACAGCGTTTCCCTCGGTGTTGCTCTGGCGGCCTTTGCCGCCACATTGGTCGGCGTCTTCTCGCTGACGACCAGCTTGATTCTCTACGTGCTCGGCAAGCAGGTCGGCCGCGTGCCACGCCGCACACCCCGCACGGTCAGATGAGGAACCAGAACACCATCATCACACCGGCGAACAGGAAGAGAAATCCGGCTTCCCATTTCTTCATGCGCTCTGACCATCGCTCCGCAGTACGCTCTTTCTCCTTGCGCCACAGGGCATAGTCCTCGGGTGACAATTCGCGCTCCATGCGAAGCCATTCGCCCGTCACCTTCCAGCGCTGCGCGACGAGAAGTCCGATGAGAATCAGAAGAATCGAAATGAAAACCCAGACCCACATCTGGGTCGACCTCAGGGTGTCACTCGACGGGAATCGCGGGGGAAGGGAATAACCTCTCGAATGTGATCTGCACCGGCGAGCCAAGAACAGACGCGGTCGACACCGAGTCCGAAGCCGCCGTGCGGCACACCGCCATACTTGCGAACGTCGATGTAGAATTGGTAGGCATCGCGCGGTGTGCCCTCCTCATCGATGCGTTCCAGAATCTCTTGCTCAGACCACGTGCGCTCGCCGCCACCGATGATCTCGCCATAGCCCTCCGGCGCCAGCAGGTCGTGGCAGAGCACATACTTCGGATCATCTGGATCCGGCCGATGGTAGAACGGCTTTGCAATCCTCGGATAATGCGTCAGGAAGTGCGGCACATCGAAATCTTGTGTCAGAATTTTCTCCTTCGAGTAGTCCAAATCTTGGCCCCATTCGATGTCGACCCCCATGCCCTGGAGCGTCTCGACCGCCTCATCATAGCGAATTCGCGGATAGGGTGAATCTGCATACCTCGCCACCAAATCCAGGTCGCGCCCAAGCGCACCCAACTCATCGCTGCGCTCATCCAATAGCGTCGCAGCGATCTTTCGAACGAGCGCCTCGCCGTGTTCCATGACATCGGTGTTTCCGGCCCACGCGATCTCCATCTCGGCGTGCCAAAATTCGGTCAGGTGACGCCGTGTCCGGCTCTTCTCGGCGCGGAATGAAGGTGCGATGGTGTACAAGCGTTCGAGCGCCGGCATCGCGGCTTCCGCATACAATTGCCAGGATTGGGTCAGGTAGGCCTTGCGACCGAAGTAGGGCACCTCGAACAGGGTCGAGCCGCCTTCAACCGCCCCGGCCACGAAGTTCGGCGCGTGGTATTCTGTGAAGTCGAGGTCGCGGAAATAACCGTGAATCGCGCCGAAAACAGAGGAGCGAATCTTGAGCATCTGCGTCATCCGTGCCGTGCGCAGATACAGGTGACGATTGTCCAACAGGAACTCGGTTTCGCCCCCATCCGCGTTGGCCATCGCGCTCTCGGTGATCGGAAACGGGTTCTCAGGGTTGACCGGGCCGATGATCTCGGCCTTCTCGACGATCAGTTCGTGGCCACCCTCGGCCCGCTCGTCGACGTTGACCGTGCCGGTCAGGATCACGCTCGCTTCGATCAGCGCGCCTTTCACCGATTCAAACATCTCATCCCCGAGGGCATCGCGCTTGGCGACACACTGGATTCGGCCCGTGCTGTCACGCAGTGTGATGAAGCGGATTTTGTTGGACCCGCGGGTGCGATTGATCCATCCTTTGAGCTCGATGGTCTGCCCATCGTAAGCGCCCGATTGGACATCGCCGATGAAGACCGTCTTCTGCATAGGTCACCCTTCCTGTTGGTTGGAGCGTCCACCTGCATTTGAATGCCTCCGGCGAACCTTCTTCTCTCATGCGGTCTGTGGAAGTGCCTCATGCGACTGCATCGTGCCGAGGATGCCCGGGCGGGCTTGAACATCAGTCGCAACCGGACGCCGAAGACCTGCCTCTACGCGATCGGTGGAAATGCCCTGTCTGACCCGCTCCATCCAGAGGCAGAAAATGATGCGCTGGATGCCGTTCTCGACGATGTCTTTGATCTATTGGAGGCGGGGTACAACGTCGTCCTGACGCATGGCAACGGACCACAGGTGGGTCAGTTATTGCTGATGGAAGAGAGTCTGGGTGGATCGCCAGAGGGCTTGGACAACTGGGTCGCTGCAACCCAGGGCACCATCGGCCACGACATCGCGACCCGGCTCGATGGTTTACTCTCCTCCCGATTTCGCCATGAACAGGTCGCCTGTCTACTGACGCGCGTGGCCGTGGATGCCGATGACCCCGCCTTTGAGAAGCCGACAAAGCCGATTGGGCCGGTCATCAGTGGAGATGCGCCGGATGACTGGGTGGTGGGACAGACGCTGAAGGGTCGACGCCGGCTGGTTCCTTCGCCGAGCCCCATTGAGATTCTCGACGCCGATGCTATCGAGGCCCTGCTCCATGCCGGTGCCATCGTCTTGGCCTGTGGCGGCGGGGGCATCCCGGTGGTCGTCGACAAGGTCGGTTTCCATGGCGTCGCGGCCGTGATCGACAAGGACCGCGTATCGAGTCTCTTGGCGCAGACCTTGTCCGTGGATCTTCTCATCATCAGCACGGCGATCGATTCCATCCGGGTGAATTTCGGCACGCCGGAGGAGAAAGCCTTGCGCATGGTCGCTGCGGCTGACCTCAAGGCTTTCCTCGCCCAAGGTCAATTCCCGGCCGGTTCGATGGGCCCAAAGGTCGAATCGCTGCTCGCTGCGAAGTTGGCGAAACCCTCGATGGAGGTGCTGCTCTGCACCCCCGGCCAGGCCCTTGCGGCGGTCCGAGGAGAGGCTGGAACCACCGTTGGAAATTAGAGCGGGCGTTAGGGGGTTCGAACCCCTGACCTACGGGTTAAGAGCCCGTCGCTCTACCTAGCTAAGCTAAACGCCCGGCCTCGCGACCGACAACCCCTCTATGAGGATAGCGGATGCTGTGAGAGACCTCACAGCCGCGCGGTCGGTTTGCGAATGAGTTCGCAACCGCCCGGTGCAGCGAGAACGATGACATCGGCCGTGTTGGTGAACAGGCCGACTTCGACAACGCCAGCGATGGCGCGAAGCGCCGCTTCCATCTCGACAGGGTCGGCGATGGTCGGCCCGAACTCGGCATCGAGAATCGGGTTTCCATTGTCCGTCAGGTAGTCCGGTCCGCGTCGGTTCACGTTTCCAGGACAGATGGCTTGGATGCGGCGTTGGGTTTGTCGCCAGCCGTAGGGGTTGACCTCGATCGGTAGGGCGAAGGCGCCGAGGGTTTCGACGCGCTTGCTGGCGTCGGCGACAACGACCATCCCTGCGCTCGCTTCGGCAACGATTTTCTCACGCAGGAGTGCGCCGCCACCGCCCTTGATCAGATGTAATTCACCATCGAATTCGTCAGCCCCATCGATGACGAGATCTAGGTGTGTGCAATCATCCCAACTCAGGAGTGGAATTCCCTGCTCTATAGCGATGGATTCAGTGGCGTCTGAGGTCGGTATCCCACTGATTGTGAGTCCCTCTTCGCGCATCCTCCGGCCGAGTTCGAGCAGGGTGTATTTGACGGTGGATCCTGTGCCGAGTCCGACCCTCATTCCATCGGTAACGAAGGCGCATGCGGCGATTCCAGCGTCTCGCTTCATCGCCTCTTTCTCGGCCTCGCTGAAGTCTGCCATCGGGCCGTCCTCAGCCGATGAAGGGCATATCCTTTCGCACCGTTCCGGGCACTTTACCGGCCCGTAGGGCCGCCACAGGTTTCAATATCCTCCAATCGTGTCCGGAGGTCATGGGAGTCGAGCGGACGCCATGGTTCACCTCAATCCTCCTAGTCGGATTGCTGCTCGGCATGAGCGCGGGGATGATGGTTCAACCCCCCCAAGACGACCTCGATGATGCGGTTCAACCGAGACGCTCCGGCATCAATGAACCGACGCCGATGGCCATCACCAATGCGGATGGCACCTCTTCAGCACTGAAGGCAGAGGTGCCGATGGGACATACCGTCGAGGAGATCAACGTCTCGCTCTCACCCGACCCACTGGCCTTCAACGATGCCTTTACCTGGTCCGACCTCGGCGATTGGAATGCCTCTGGTGCAGTTCTTGACCGTGTCAATGTGAATCGCACCGATGGCCTCCAACTCCTACCCCGTTTGTGGGAATGGGATTTCGAGAACGCCAACCATGGCTGGAGCCTCGGCACCGGCTGGTTGTGGGGCTATGATTCCTGCCTCGGTGCGTCCGGTGGAGTCCACGGTGGCGCCAAGGCGATCTACACCTACAATTGCAATTATCCAAACGGGGTGCCCTCATCGGGCTACTTCGCGACCTCGCCCGTGATCGATTGCGGCGGTTGCAGTGGCACGTGGGATTTGAAATATTGGAAGCGCCTCGGGATTGAGTCTTACTATTACGATGATGCACAGGTCCACGTCAAGGATTCCCAAGGCAGTTGGCAGACGGTCTGGGACTGGAGTTCCTACTCCACCAATCCGACCACGTGGACCCAGATGAACCACGATATCTCCACCCACGTGAATGGAAATTCAAACCTGCAGATTCGATTCAAACTCGGCCGTACCGACGGTTCGGTCACCTACACTGGCTGGAATGTCGATGACGTCTCTCTCGAACCACAGAACGGTGCCGGCGGCGGCGAGCAAGCGAACTGGACCTCCGCCCGATTCGGCCCGGGTGTCACCGGCGCATACGGCACTGAAGGGGTGCGCTATGGCATCACCTCGATCGATGCAACGATTCCATCGGGTTCAGGCCTGACGATGTCGGTTCTCGACGGTGTGTCGAAGACGGCGATTCCTGGATTCCTCAATGTCGAGCCGACCTGGGTCGACCTCGGCAGCATTGACCCTGAGAAGCATCCGAGCCTGCGCATCAAGTTCAATTTCGATGCGACCGGCGGTGCGACCTCGCCGATCGTCCATGAAATTCACATGAACAATCGCTACGGGTCGACCTTCAATGCCGACCCGACCACCGCGGGTTGGACCTTGGCTGGGATGAACTGGAATGGGAACGCGATTTCCGGATCGGGTACACTCACCTCCCCCGTCTTCACCTCGCACCGCGCCCTCACTCAACTCTCTAGTTCAGTCGGTGGATCTGGCACGTGGGTCACCGATGTGAGCCTCGACGGTGGGCCGTGGTTCAGTGCCTCCAACACCGGCGTGACCTCATTCTCAGCGTGGGGCAACAGCCTTCAGATCCGCATGTCCTGTGCCGGTTCCTGCACCTTCAACGATGCACAATTCGATTTGATTGGCGGGCACCTACCTACACATCCGCGCTTCGACATCGGCCTCGATGGCTGGGCCGAGTGGCAGATGGTTCACCCACACATTTCTGAGTGGGGCTGGCAGAGTCGGTTCACGAATGGTCAACTGTCCGCGGACATGACCTGGTCCGCTCCCGGATTGAAGCAGGTTGGCATGATGTTGGCCAAGACCGGCCTCGATTCCTTCGCCGTTGAACTCGCACCGTTCGCAGCGACCGACCCAGTCGATGTCTCGATATCGGTCGATGGTCAGGTGCTGTTCACCAAGACCGTCGCCTTCGAAACCGATGCCGAGACCTATGCGCTCAGTGCCCAAGAGATGATTGAACTCAATGAGAATCTCTCCAATGCCCTGACCTTCTGGGCGGCCCCCGGCAACATCCAGTACGCCATCGCGACGGTCGATGTCCAGGGTTCGTATGGCTCGATTCGCGTCGGCGGATTGTCCGCGCTGTACCGGCCGACAGCCAATCTATCCTTCCCCGTCGATTCAACCTTCGTGATGTCGATGAATCAGGCCCTGCCCGATGCCCAGATCGAATCGCAGGCCCGCCTCGTGCCTCTGACTCTCAAATCATCCAGTGCCGGTGGGGCACTCGGCGTTATCACCAATTTGATATCGGCCGAAAACGTGCTGCTCGATGGGGCCGCCTTGGCGAATTTCTCGTCGTGGGAACCCGTTACCCCGTCGTGGCAGTGGATGGAGATGGAGTTGAATTATTCATGGGATGTAGGCGTACCTTCCTATCTCTCCATGATGGTCGAGACCAACATGCTCGCAGCATATTACGAATTGCCAGTCGACGGCAGCGCCCCCGTCTTGATCTTGCTCGAGGGGACGAATGTCTCCGACCCTATTCGATTCGGTAGCATCGTCTTCGATTCGCATGAAGATGGTCTCAACGCCAGCGTTCAATTCCAGACTGAAGCCAGCCTCGATGATTCGGCGAAATTCAAGGTCAGCGCTTCTCTCTATATGACGGATGGTTCGCCCTCGCCGCCATACACAGAACGATCTGGACAGATGAGCCAAGGTGTGGAAAACGACGTCGAGGTCATCGCCTGGGATGTCTACAATGAACTCGGTTTGGCGATTCCACCTGCAATGTCCTATCTCAGATCCAATTCACCCATCTCGATTCAGACACACATCGGATTCGAGAACTTGCTCGGCACACCCTCGAAGAATCCGAGAACCGGCGATGTGCGCGTCCACCTGCTCGAGAATGGCGTCGCGAAGATGAACACGACCAACATCTTGGAAGGCCACGTCGTCTTTGGCTTCACCACACCCGTGGGCACGGGCAACGTGACCTATTCATTGGACATCGAGCCGCTCGCAGGACAAACCTTCGTTGCCGGCATCCCTCTGAATCGGACGTTCACCGTCGATTCCCTGAACCCTCAGGTCGTCGATCAGAACATCGATCGCTTCGACCACCGCACACCCTCTCCGAACCAACTCATCCAAATCGAGGTGCACGACCGCCCGGTCCTGCCCACCGATCTCACCCTGATGGTATGGCGTGAGTGGGCTGACGATATCGACGGCGATGGCGAAATCGATGAGGATGAATTCACCGGCATGCTGCTGCAGCAACCCGGAAATCTCAGCCAAGCCCGTGGTAATTACACCCTCCTGCTCGATGATACCGCTGCAACCGAAGGCGATCTGGTCGCCGCATATGTGGTCGGTGCGGACCCCGCGGGCAATGTCATCATTGACTCGGGCACGAATACACTGGGTGACCAATTGTTCACCTATCAGGTGATGCCGGACGGACCTCCCTCTCTACCTGGGCAAGGTGGATTCGCCAGTTCACCGGATGGAAAGTTGGCCTACCTCCACCCCGGGGTGGATTATGAATTTGGACTCCACATCATCGAACCCAACGGTTGGGCTGACATCGGCGATCTGCGCTTGCAGTTGGCCAGTAATTCTGTCTCAGACACCCTCGCAGTCGAGTGGTCCGCCTCGGATGGACGCTGCGTCGTGCTCTCGCCTCACATGGAGGTTGAGCGCTGTGGTGTCCGGGCTTGGACAGGCGAATTGACGCCGTTCAACCCCGACCTCGAGTTCTTCGTCGAGTTCAGTCTCAACTGGACCCTGCCCCGCGGCGGGGACATCCGATGGGAGCCATCGATCGAAGTCACGGATCGCGGCGGACAAGGCGCGTGGCTCTCGTTACCGCAACTGCGCTGGCGATACTCGCCCGACCTCGCGATCGACACCGATGATATGACCCTCAGCCTGGCGTCGGGCACCTATTCCGAAGAGGGGGCATGGGTTGCCCCCGGCTCTTCGATCTCACTGAATGGAGCGCTACACTTCCCGGTCTCAGGCGTGCGACCGAGCGAGACATTCGATGTGCGCATCCTCCTCGATGGTCAGGAGACGATGGTCGTCAGTGAAGATGGCGCGTGGTCAGCCTCCTTCGATGCACCCGATTTCTCCGGTTCATTCCCGCTCACCGTGGAGATTGCTGATTTGCCCAGCGGTGCCAATGACGTGACGGACACGACAGCTGCTCTGCGCTGGATTGTTGTCGACCCGGTCGGTCCTGAGGTCGTCGAGGCCGTCTCGCCTCGGCCCGGCTCCATTCTGCCAAAGGAATCACTCGGCGCACTGCAGATTCAAGTTCGTATCTCTGAACTCGAACAGATCGACGAAGAGAGTTTGGTCTTGCACTGGAAGATCATCCGAGGCAGCGACGTCCGCGCTATCCCACTGCTTCACGGCGAGTCCGCGCTGACCATCGAAGGTGGCAACCTCGCCGGTCAATCGATTATCGCTGGCACAATCCTCGACCTCGCCAGCCAGATTCCCGAGGAATACTACAGCGATGACCTGCGATTCCACATCTGGGTCGAGGGCAACGACATGGCGGGCAACCCCATGGAGATGCCATCCGGCACCAATCAGGATGACAATCCATTCGCGTCTTGGGCGCTCGAGCGCCGAGCACCCGTGTTCACCTTGAGTGAAGACGATGTTCGCTACTCCCGCTCTGGAGATGTCGAGGCGGGCACGAATGTGATGATCACCGTCTCGGTGCGCAATGATGGAGAGGTCGACGGCGTCGTCCGCATGCGCCTGACCGAAGTTCACCTCGACGGCACAGAGCGCGAATTGACCGCCGTCGCCGTCCAAGAGACGATCCCCGCAGGCGGCCTCAAAGAAATCCACGTCGACTGGGTCCCCGATACCGCAGGCCGCCAATGGATCCGCATCACCATCGAGGATGGCCCCACCGTCAACGGACCCACATTGCACGCGGTTGCAGGCGAGGATGACAGCCTCATCGGTTCGATCTTCGGCGGCGTTGACCTGACGTGGAGTGTCCTCTTCATCGGCCTGATCATCCTGCTCGCCAGCGTGCTCCTCATCGCCCTGCGCAGCGGCGGTACCCGCTCCTATTCCATCGAAGATACCGAGGATGACGGATACTGGGACGACGACGGTGAGGGTGAGGGTGATGACGGATATCTTGAGGCCGGTGAAGAAGCACAACCGGAAGGATTCCCCTTGGATTATCGGGATGAGACTGTGCGCCACGTCATGACTCAGAATGGTATCTCCGACACCATCGGCTTCCTACAGCACGCCCGCGGCTTCGACCGAGATGGCAACGGCTACCTCAACGAGGCTGAACTCAACATGGCCGCATCCTCCTTTGTGGCGGCGGGCGGCCTGGTCGAAGCACAGGTAGGCACCCCCGCACTCGACCCCTCAACCATGACCGGCGATCAGTTGGCGTGGTACGAGGAAGCGAAGAAGTGGGGCGGCTACTATGACGAGTCCGGCACTTGGATTCCCCTCTGAGCCACAACACAGGGTTGAAAGCGAGGCGGCGTTCAGGTCCCGATGGGATCAGGAGGACCACTGACAGTGTACGACACTGAGGAAAGTCCCCTCTGCACAGGTGCAGGTGGTCCGTCGCAAGACGGGTGTCCGGGAGGGCAGGCGCTGTAGAAGAAACGAATCGGCCCGGGAGCACGATGAATCCGCAAGGAGGAGATTCCCCGACGTCGACTGAGACGAACATCCCCACCGCAGCAAGTCCAAACAGTTCTGTTGACGGCATCGAGAGGAACGGGTAGGACGCATAGTTGAATGTGGTTAACCGGCAACGGCGAACAGAAAGGGGCTTACTCCCTGATCCCACTTCAATTCACAAGAAACAAAGCGATGTACTTCGAGTAAGTAAATAATGACTAAAGAATATCATCCATCTTGGGCAGGTCATCGTCGACCGGTTCTACCGATGGCGGGGCATCGGCGAAGAGGTCGCGCTCGAAGGCGGACATGGCCATCTGTTCGGGGTCGTTGGCCTTCGCGCGCCCGCGCGCAGACAAGATGGCGGCCACGACACCGACGTTGAGCAGGAGGAGCATGGCGATCATCGCGATGCTGCTGGCATCGATCTCGATGCCACCCGAATCCTTGGACTCTGGCGTACCACCTGTGGTCGAGGGGTCATTCCCCTCTGGATCATCATCGTCATCAACACTCACCGTCGGCGGGAAGGCGACGTAGAGATGGTCCTCGGCCCAGATGCCATCGACGCTGACCCGGGTGGTGAAGGTGACGGGGGAGTCTCCCCATATTTCGAAATATTGCGTACCATTGGAAAGGTTCTGCATCGGCAGGAAAAGTGTGTGGCCCTCGTTCTCCAAGACCATTGCACAGCCACTCTCACAGGTGATCGTCACGGAGATGTTCGCCGTTCGTGTCTCGGTATCTGGCACTTCCACCAGTTCGAGTTCGACGGTTAGGATTGGACAACCGCTGATCGACCCTGCAACCTCGGGACAATTATCGTCGGCATCTTTGGGCCCGTCGCCATCGGTATCTCGCTGGGTGATGGCGCAGCCATTCTCGTCGACCGCATCGAGCCAGGTGGTGAATGGGCAGGTATCGAGGTCGTCGGTGACGCCGTCCTCATCGCTATCTCGCTGATAGGGTGCACATCCATTGGCGCTGATATCGTCTGAGCCCAAGTCGGTTTGGGGGCAATCGTCCTCTGCGTCGGAGATGCCATCCTGATCCGCATCCAATTGGCTCTCGCCACAACCGATGTGGTTGACGGGTTCGCCACGCGGCGTGCCCGGACATGAATCTCGGGCATCATCGACGCCGTCGAGGTCGGTATCCCGTTGGGTTGCCGCGCATCCGTTCTCGTCGACCTCGGCCGCCGCAGGCGTGTTGGGACAAGCATCCTCGGCGTCGACGATGCCATCGCCATCGCCATCACGCTGCCAAGCCGAGCAACCGGCATTGTCGACGCTGATGCCCGATGGTGTCTCAGGACATTGATCCAAATCATTGGTGATGCCGTCTTCATCTGCATCGAGTTGATTCTCAGCACAGCCCTCGCCATTGACGACCTCGCCGACCGACGTGCCCGGACAGAGATCGAAGGCATCCGGCACGCCGTCACCATCCTCGTCGGGCGGCGGCAGGTCACACCCATTCGCAGCGATCTCAACCCCTGGAAGGGTATCTGGGCAATCATCCAACACATCTGCGAGTCCATCTCCATCGATGTCCTCCACACCCATCAATTGTCGCATGTAGAGGTCGACCAGGTCGTGCATCGTCAGCGTAGGGTGCATCTTGTCGAAGTAGATGTATTCCTCCGCATTTGGTGCAATGGAGTCTCCATTATCACAGGTGTATCCGTCGTGGTCACAGGCGGGGTGGGTGATGTTGGTCAACCCGAAGTAATCTGGATTGTTGTACACGACATCGAACATTTCCCAGACCATGCCTCGATGTATCGTCAGCGAGGTGGTGCTGATTGTGTCATTGAGCATTGAGTGTAGTTTGAAATTGAAATCGAGAATCCTCTCGTGCATCGCACGTACTCCAGCCGCATCTTTTTCCTCGTTGACACGGGGCACCGTATCGAGTGGTGGCAATTCGAGAATCAAGAATTCCGTCGCACCCGCACCGGTGAGTTGCGTGATGTGTCCTTCGATATTGTCGACAACCTGCTGGGTATCGCCATCGTCGCTGTGAACAAAGTCATTGCCGCCGGCCCAGATGATGACCAATTCATTGGGGTTGATCTGGTGGTTCTGAAGGTAGTCGTCGACCTGTTTGCCGACGTTTGGGATGACCAAGAGATAGAGACCATCCCCTGAATGGGCGCCGCCGTATGCGCGATTATTGCCGCTGCCCGTGCCCCGGCCCGGATTCATTGACGTGCCCATGAAGCTGCCAAATTGTTCTGCCCACACCTCGCCATTTGAGAATCGGCCATTCCAATAGGGTGGGCTGTCAGGTGTGCTCCACTGATTGTATGAATTCCCCATGTCTGACAGTGAATCGCCAAAGATGACGATGTCGGCATAGGACACTGGAAGTGTATTCGTGAATGAACTGAAGTTCGCCTGTGCCGTCGCAGCGATGCCTTGGTAATCGGAGAGATTGACGATCAGTCGCTTGAGGAATACATTTCCTGATGCGAGATGATTGGCTTGAATCTGAATCTCCACCGCGGTATTGCTCGCAGTGAAATTCTGCTGGCCGCTCTGGACGAGGCGATCTTCTCCAGTGCTGCCATTCCCGGTACGAATCTGCCAGTCCAGGGTGTAGAGTCGACCCGAGGACAAGCCCCAGGTACCGACGGTCGCTTCGAATGTCTCGGACGAGCTCCAGGCCTCTTTGGAGATGATGATTGCCATGCCTTCTGAACCGCGGGCCTCAGCATCGACCGGCTGTACACCCGTCCACGACATCAGCAATAATGACGCGACGAGGAAGAGGGTACCTCGCTGCTGCATGCCACTGCCTACGGCAGTGTGGGAATTGAACCTGTTGCTCAGCTGGCGGTGGAGGCCCGCTTTACTCGAGCACAGCGTCCATCGTGTCGGAGACGGCCATGACGAGATCGGTGTCGAGATCCTGATACTCTCCCCTTCCTGTGATGCGATAGAGCATGGTATGCCAGCCCACCAACATGGCGGGCAACAGGATCGCGCTGGTCAACAGGGCGAGTGTGATGAGGAGCATCATCAGCACGAAGAAATTGCGCAGGCCGGGGATGTCGACCAACAAGCCCGCTGCGAGGCCAGCACAGGTCGTCGCCGTGGTCTCGAAGATGGTCTGTCCGGTGCGGGAAATCGTCTTGACGATGCCCGCTGGGGTCTCTTTCTCCTCTCTGATTCGGTCAATGATGTGAATCGAATCATCGACGCCGATGCCGAATACGATTGTCGAAACCATCGCTGTGAATACGTTGACGTTGACATTGCCACCGCGCATCAGCAAGGGCTGCCACAAGACGACCACGCCGACGGCGACCATGGTGAAGAAGGCGAGACGTGGCGAGCGGAATAGAATCGACATGACGATCAGGAGGACGAACATCGTCATGATGGTCGCATCGGCTTGGGCAGCGTGGATGCCGACGTTGATGTCGAGTGACAGCGGCAGGCCGCCGGTCAATTCGCTGACCTCGACGTCTTCAAGGCCGGGAAATCCTTGACCGAGAATGCTGTCGATTTCATCGCGCAGGACGCCAGCATCGGCCAGATTGATGTAGGGCTGATTGACGTAGACAAGGGTCCGAGTCTCACCGCCAAGGGCCTCGACCGCCTCGTTCATCAGCATCGACCGAATCTCCACCGAGAGGGTGTCAAATGCCACATCGACCATTTTGTCCTGAGAGGAAATAATCGGCAGAATGAATTCACCGCTGATACCACATTCCACGGTCGCAGGGTCGGCCCAGCAATCCGAGTGGAGGATGTCCCACAAGCTCTGGTCATACAGTTGAACACCGCTAGCATTGAGGTCGACGTGGATCGCTTTGAGAATCGTCACCAAACTCACGGTCGTCGTCTCTGGGACATTGCTGACCTCAGTTTCCATCACATCGATGGCATCGAGAATGTCGAGATCCCGAATGGGTGCGTCATTCGAACCATCCGTGTAATCGGTTGCATCGACGATGAACATGTTGGTCTGACCGCCATCGAATACCCGGCTGTATTCGGACAAGGTCTCGTAGGTCTCCAATCCCGGTGGTACCTCGTCGGATGAACCGGTGATCTCCTTGCCCATCTCCGCCGTGATCATCGAAAGGCCGACCGCGCTGACCAGGAGGGCGACGATGATGACAGCCCACCACGCCTGAACGGGGATGTGACCGATGCGCTGCCAGGCGCGGTCGGCTGTGGCCAATCCACGTTTTCGATACCGCAAGACCCAACCGAGAGCGGGGACCATGATCATCGAGAAGAAGAAGGTGCAGGCGATGCCGAGCACCAGGGTGAGGCCGACGGTTCGCATCGGTTTGATCGGAACGATTTCTGGCCACGCGAGGACGCTGAATCCGATGATTGTGGTCAGTGCGGAGAGGAAGATCGCATTGCCTGTTGTCATCACCGCATCCACGGTTGCACCGAGGTAAATCGCGGGGTCCCACGGGTCGATTTCGTCGATGGTCTCGCCCTCTCGCTCCGCAGCCCATGCCTCTTCAGCGGCCCGTTCAAGTCGTTCGTTCCGACCCTCTTCGATGCGATTGATGAGATGCAGGGAATAGTCGACACCGAGGCCGATGAGAATCGGTCCAGCAGCGATGATCATCGGTGTCAATTCGATGTCGGCCATGACGGTGATACCGAATGTTGTGGCGAGACTCATGACGATTGGCAGTCCACAGATGAGCAAGACCTTCGGATTGCGGTGCAGAACCCACATCGTGATGGCGACAAAGGCCAGAGAGATGGGCAACATGCGTTCGAGTTCAGAATAGACCGCATCCGAGACATCGTGTAAGACAGGGGTCAATCCGGTGACGGTGATGGCGCGGCGGTTGCCACCATTGGACTCGGGGACTCTCCATTCCGTCTTGCCGGTCTCATCGTCCTCGTAGAGCATCGGTGAGAGCCTCTCGCCATACTGGCGACGGCAGAGTTCGCAGGAGGATGCATCCGATTTTTCATAGATTAATTCATGCGCATAGGCGATGAAGGCCTTGTGATCTCGAACCGTGTCCCCGGCGTCCCCCTTCGGGTCGACCCTCGCATCAATCTGGGTGTCCTCCATCTCGAAGCGGATGCCCATGACGACAACCGCCGTGTCCCAGACCCCGTCGCCATTGGTGTCGCGGACGAAATTCGTCATCAGATCGCCAGCGTTCTCGACCAGTCGATCGACCGTATCTTGCTGGTCGGGGATGCTGTATCCTTCGTTGGTATTGGTGCTGGAGGCAGGACAGTTTTGCAGTGATACGCCCTGAATGCCGTGATCCTCCATGGAGCAGGCGAAGCGTGCACGGCTGCTGTTCGCCTCCTTGATGATCTGTGATGGTGAGAGGATCCAGACGACGCCATCCTCACGGCCTCGGTCCTCTTTGTTCCAATCCAGGCCACGTTGGTAATTCCCTTGGAGCGATTCATCATCGCCTTCAAGATATGATAATTGAGTGAGAATGGCTACGTCTGTGACGTTTTCCGAGCCTCGTTCATTCGGATTTTCGATGGCGTTATCCGTATGGATGTAGAGCATGACGATGTCCGTTGACCAACCCTCTCGGACCTCGAGAAGGAGTTCCTTGGACTCGGCTCCATCGGGCAGGTAGACCTCGACATCGCCGTTGATCTGATGCTGGAAGTCCATCGCATACTGGCCGATGAATCCCGTCGCGAGCAGGAGAATGATGATGACCGCCCCGGGGGAGCGTTGGATGGCCCCGTAGAATCCTCGGATGGGAACCTCGGCCGCATCGTGGACCCTCTCACCGATGCCATCCATCTTGTCGGATACATTGGCCCACATGTCCTTGGCGCCGCCGATGGTCGGCCCGGAGAGCATCGTCCGAACCGGGCCGAGAACGCGGTCGACCAGCGTCGACCGGTCTGAGGGAGGCGCCGATTCATCCGCCATTCGGGTCGGTCGAATCGCCGACCGATATTGAAGGCGCCGCATGATTGAGGTCCCTAAGGGGACCTCATGGCAGTGTTCAGTCGAGACCGAACTCGCGAACCAGAAGACGGCGCATCAGGCCTCTCGCACCTTGAAGGACGAGTGCTGTGAAGCAGAGAGACGCGCCGAGCATGCCGATCCAAGCGGCGGTCAGGCCTGGCCCGACAGACAGTGATACCGTGCCGTCGGTCAACCCTTCAACCTCGTTGAGGGCGCGGAATCCAATCGCAGTGCCCGTGGCGAGAAGCGAAATGCCCGGCACACCGAAGAATAGCAAGGGTTTCTTTTGAGAGAGGGAGATCAATGCGAAGCTCAGCACGGTGAATCCGTGTGAGAGGGCTGTGTATCGACTTCCCTTGGGTACGTCGTAGCGAATGCGTGTCGGCACCTCTGCCACCTTCAGGTCGAGGTCCTTGCAGAGGTTGAGAATTTCAAGGCAGGATTCCATCCCATCCAAGTCGATGCTCAGGCGCTCCAGCGCCTTCGGCCCGAAGGCGCGGAAACCGCTCTGCGTATCCTTGATGTTGAGGTCGCTCGAGAGGTTTGATGCAGCAGTGATGACTTTGATCCCAAGCGCGCGGTACGTTGGCATGCTAGCACCTGCGCCACCGGAGACGAATCTGGACCCGATGACGACGTCGGATTCGCCTGCGAGAATTGGGGCGAGAAGGTTCGGAATATCCTTGGATTCATGCTGACCATCGCTGTCGAGAATGATCAGCGCGCGGGCGCCTCGCTCTTGGGCGATGGCGAAGATTGTTTTCAGCGCACCACCATAGCCACGATTGGCGCGGTGATGGTGAACGGTCGCTCCGAGCTTCCGAGCGATCCGCGACGAGGCATCCGAAGAGCCGTCATCGACACAGAGAACCTCATCGACGTGCGGCATGCAACCGAGCACGACGCTGCCGATCGTCTCCTCTTCATTGAAGACGGGCATGGCAGCCATAATCGGCCCTTCTCCAAGGGCGACGGCCACATGCGGTGCGCTCGACATCGGCCTCAACGCCCAACGACTTCCATTTCAACACTTCCCCGTCCCTGTCGCCCGTAGGGCGGGCTTGAGGAAGTGGGGATGCCGCGGGCCCATCAGGCCCACGGCAACCCGTGTGGGTATTCCGCTCAGTTGGAGAGCAGCTGGCTCACGGTCGTGACCGTGCGCTCGCCTTCGATGACCTTGCGCAGTGCGGACAGACTGATCACCAGGGGGATGTAGGTCTGGCCATCGCTTGTCGCGTAGGTTTCGCAGTCGCCGAAGGCGTGCTGGTTGATCGAGAGCTTGATCGCTCCGCCGGCATTGCTGCGGCGGGCGTAGCCCACGAGGAGGGACGGCGTCATGCCACCCTCCGAGGTTTCGTTCATCTGTTGTGCTTCATTTTCATTTTTCTTTGCCATATTGTTCAACTCCAAGTCCCGCGGCTGTCGGGGACCGAGTGGGACGTGACACGCGGCGGACCACCCTCTTTGCGAGGGGAGGGGTCCGCTGAATGGAAATGATTCACTCCGCTACGCGGAGATGAAAGTGAGTGAACCGCGCGTGTACGCGCGCCCGTGACGTTCAAGTGGGACTCAGGGCTGGCCGCGCTCGATGCACGTTCTCGTCACCGGCGGTGCCGGATTCATTGGCTCACACCTGGTCGACCATCTCGTCGCGCGCGGAGACCGTGTCAGCGTCTATGACAATATGAGCAGCGGGCGCGCAGAATTCCTCGCCCACCACGGCGACGCGGTCCAATTCATCCAAGGCGACCTGCTCGATCTCGACGCGACCGTCGCGGCGATGGAGGGCATCGAATTGGTCTTCCATCTCGCGGCCAACCCCGACATTCGCCTCGGAACACGGGTCACGGACACAGACCTGAAACAGGGAACCATCGCAACCTACAACGTGCTCGAAGCCATGCGACGCGCCGAAGTCAAACACATCGCATTCGCGAGCAGCAGCGTGGTCTATGGAGAGGCGGCCGAGATGCCCACCCCTGAGACCTATGGTCCCCTCTTCCCCATCAGCCTCTACGGTGCGAGCAAATTGGGCTCGGAGGCATTGATCACATCGTGGGTCGGCACCTTTGGCCTGAAGGCCTGGCTCTTCCGCTTCGCAAACATTGTCGGCGCCCGCGGCACACATGGCGTCATCTTCGACTTCATCCACAAACTCAAGGCGGACCCTTCCCGCCTCGAGGTCTTGGGCAATGGCCGGCAAGAAAAATCCTACATGGAGGTCGTCGATTGTGCACGGGCGATGATTCACCTCACCGAAACCACGGATGAGGCAGTCAACTGCTTCAACCTCGGCACCCACGATACCTGCAGCGTCCGACGCATCGCTGAGATCGTCATCGAGGAGACCGGATTCAAGAACGTCAGTATCGAGTACACCGGTGGCGATCGCGGCTGGGCGGGCGACGTGCCCAAGACGATGCTCGACCCCGCGCGCTTGTACGCGAGTGGATTCGAGCCGAACTACAATTCTGAGGAGAGCATCCGCCACACGGCGGCCACCCTGATTCAGGAGATTGGTTTGGAATGAAGACCGATTGCACCACCCGCAGAGCCTTGTTCGAAGATGAGAATGCGGATGCTCGCATGGGCGCGACCTTCGTCATCTCTGCGGCCCTGACCATCGCCCTCGTCTTCGTCTGGATCATCGCACCGCCGGCCAGCATCGGTGTGAGCGAGGGCCAATTGGCCCCCGAGATTATCGGACAGGGTTACCTGGATGGGGGATGGGAAGATTTCCAACTCACCGACCACATCAACTTCTCATGGGTCGAAGGCGCAGAAGGGCAATGGATTCTCCTCCAGTTCATCGACACAGATTGCCCCCATTGTTGGAAATCGGGCGCGGACATGAGTGAGCACTGGCCCATCTTTGGCGATTCAGGCGCCGTTCTCTATGTCACGATCGCCGTCGAGGTCGTCGGTAATGAACACAGCAGAGATGAGATCGTCGCGTTCAAGGAAAAGCAGGATTACGTGGGATGCAAATCGACCTCAAATTGCGAGAATCGACCCGGTGATGTCCACCCTTGGATGTATGTCGATGCCCTGAATTCCGACGTATCCGATGACTATGCTCTGCCCGGCGTCCCCTTCGAATTGCTGCTTTCACCCGATGGAATTGTGATCTGGAATGGGGCCCAGCACAAGTCGGATGGCTTGGACACGGTCGACAGCGCCCTGCGACACCATTTGATGGAGGATGCCTGAATGGTCGCATTTGCAGCGGACTGGCCGCTGATGCTGTTTCTAGCGCCGGTTGTCATTGGCATATTCATCGCGAGCCCGATGGGCGCACCCCGTCTTCCAGAGATGGGTGAAGCCCGCCGACGTCTGCTCGGGCTGCTTTTCATCGAAGCGGGTGGCTTCACCGCAAGCGTCTACACCTGGATGATTCACAATCAAATGGCCGCGACAGGCACAAGTGAGCTGTGTGCTGTGAAGGGACTGGTACAGTGTGGCTCCGTCATCGGTGACCCGACCTACAGCACCTTCCTCGGTCTTCCTTGGGGCATCGTCGGCATGGGTGCCTTTGCGGTCATCGGATGGCTCACACTGGCGATGTTCATGGAAATGAAGGCCGATTGGGCGGAGAAGTACCTCGACTATGCGTGGTATCTGAGCTTGCCCGGCATTGCCGGCATCGTCTGGCTGATCATCGTCGAGATGTTCCTCGTCGATGGCGCCCCTCACATTTGCCCGTACTGCACCTGTGTCCACATCGCCTTGGGTGCGACGATTTTCCTGCTGTACTCGCTTCGCAAGAATCGCGATGCGGGCCACTGGGAAATCACTCGACAGAAGTCCAAAGAGGAACTTCTCGCGCTGGCCCGAAAAGGGCGCAAGTGATCAGGGCTGATACGTGCCACCGATCTCGAACAAGGCCACATCGGTGCGCATGTCGACCGGCTCCATGCGGACGACGGTGACATCGAGGCGCACCTCTGATGCATAGTTCGAGCGCAACACATCGTAGAGACGGCCCTGCACGTCCGCCATCTGGGCGCCGCGCAGGATCGTCACCGTACGGATCGGATTCTGATCGGCGATCTCGACGATGAACTCGACAAGCCATTCTCGGTCTACCTGGACGCCCTCTTGACGTCCCTCTTTATGTTCTTCAGGGATGTACGCCATCGGTGTTGTTTCTGCACTGTCAGACTATCAATGCTTCCCTGATACCCCGTTACACAGCCCGGCGGGGGTCTGAAATAGGAGCGCGTTCAATCAGATGAGCCGCGCCGAAGAATCACCGTGGAGAGCACAAGCGCGCTAAACAAGAATAATATCGCCCCAAGCGACAAGAAATCGACAGGGTCGGCCCCATCCTCATATTGGAGTCCGACGACGCTTCGGATCTCGCCATCGACGGTGAGCACGGCGACCACACCCCAAATCTTGTCAGTCCCGTGCACGACGTATCCAGCCTCGGACTCTTCGCGGTCCAATGCTTCCCAAGTGACCTCATATCCAGCATCTCCCACGTACTCGAATGCAGATGCATTGATGCGAATCTGTCCCGTCAACACATCCTCGTGCTCATCGATACCATTGCTCGCGATCTCCGAATCCATCGACCGCTGTTGTTTCAGATGGAGGGTGATGCTGGCATTCTCTGTCCAAGGCCCCGCATCGACACGGATCACATCCCCGGTTGAATGGGTATTCCACTCGAGGCGCATCTCCTGCCAAGCGTCACGATCCAATTCTGCGGACATCACAGCGCCTGCGAGCCGATTGTAGGTGACGGCGCCGGTGACCTGGCCCTGACCATCGAACCAGAATGTCGGCAGTCCGAGGTTCTCATCCGGACTGAGTTCGGAAATCCTTGCGGTGGTGAGTGGGGTGCCGAATGGATCGTGATCGTCGGGGTGCAAGGCGATGCGCTCGACCCGGCCACTGTGGTCGGAGACGAAATCACCGATCCAAGGATCGATGGTTGCGCAGACCTCACACCATGTCGCCGTGTACTGTTCGATGAGAATTGCGTGTCCACCGGTGCGCTCGCGCTCGACCGACTGGAACTGCTCGGTGCGGGCACTCGCGAGCACGGGCAGAAGGAGGAGGGCGATGAGGGCGAGCGCCAGTGCCCTTCGCATGGGCTGAACGCCTCGGCCGGGTCTCATTTACATATCCCGGGCCCGGCCGACCGATTGGGGGGCGTCAGATGAGCAAACGCTGGTTTCAGGCGCATCAGCGCGACACCTGGCGTCGTCAGGCCCGCTCAAAGGGATACCGCGCCCGTTCCGCCTTCAAATTGAAGCAGATTCAGGAGCGCTTCGAACTGATTCGCGAAAGCGATGTCATCCTCGACGTCGGCTGCCACCCAGGCGGTTGGAGCCAGGTCTCGGTTGAGGAGACCGGGCCCCAAGGGCTTGTGATCGCCATCGACCTGCTGCCCTGCTCCCCGATCGAAGGCGTCCATCTGGTCATCGGCGACATCATGCATCCCGGCTCTCACGAACAAATCCTCGATTTATTGAATGAAGGGATCAAAGTCAATGGAAGCCCCATGCCCGAGGTGGTTGAGGGCGAGCAACGGCTGTTCAACGCCATCGTGTCCGACATCAGCCCGAACCTGACCGGTCAGTACGACCGCGACCAGGCCATCTCGCTCGAGCTGGTCGCGATGGTCTTCGATTTCACGCTCCCGCTCCTCGCCCCCGGCGGCGCCTTCGTCACCAAGGTCTTCCAGGGCACGGGCATCGAGGGCGTGATCAACGCGGCCAAGCAGCGCTTCTCACGCGTCCAGAGATTCTCTCCCGAAGCCAGCCGAAACTCATCCTCGGAGGTTTTCCTCATCTGTAAGAACAAACTTCCCAAACCGCGCAAGGGATTTCGCGAGACGACGGTTGCTCAGGAGTTGGACAACCACTTGGAGAATGTCGGCATCATCCAGCCGAAGGGCAATGATCCCGTAGAGGTACTAAAAAGCGGCTTTCGCGTCATCAAGAAGAGAGACTGAACCCTTCGTTGTTCACTTTCACTTTCACTTACCCCTCTGCGAAATGATGGTGGACCGTCGGCGCTCGTCTCGGTTGCTGGAAAGGAGATGAACCAATATGACCACAAGTGTCGCAACCCCCCGAAGCCCGCTACCGACCCGACCCCGAACGGATGCCCGTCAAAGCATCCTCAAAGAGATCGCCAACTCACGTGACAGAGCGCGAGGTGGCAATCCGAATCGAACGCTGGTCTCCGACCTGAAAATCGGTGCCCCGGTCGGCTGTGCCGAACTCCTCGTCCTGCGACGCTATCCCCGTCGAACGGTCTCGAGCAAGGCCTGGACCGGCGCCTTGGCAGCGGCCTGCGCCCGCGATGAGAGTGGATTGGTTGGCCTCGTCCTCTGGGGCGATCAAGTCGACCGCGTTCGCACCGGCGACATCATCCGAATCGAGAATGGGTGGTGCCGCATGAGTCAGGGCCAGAAGGTCGTCTCAACGGGGCGCACGGGCCGCTTGACAGTACTCGCAGCCTGAAAGGTGGGTGCGCTACCCTTCGGGCAACCATATTAAGGAGAAGTTGGTCGCCGGGCCGCTGAGGAATCACACATGCAGAAGCGCGCATCTTCCTGTTCCGCCTCCGGCGTCCCTTTGACGGACGCCAAGAGCACCTCTTTCCCCTGTCCCGCTTGCGGTGAGCCCATCGGCCGCAGCGAGAGATGCCGCAACCAAGCGGTCACGTATTACTGCCCGAGCTGTGGGTTCCAGGGTCCCTGAACCGGAGGATTTCTCATGGGAGAAGTTGCTGTCAAGTACAAGATCATGTGCGATCCGAATTACGAGGATGCGAACGCGGAAGAGATCGCATCATCGATGACCGCGATGCAGAGCGAGGTTGGCGTCGTCCAGATGGTTGAGACCAAGCCGCTCGCCTTCGGTCTGAAGTTCGTCGAGGCCCACTGCGTCATCCAAGAGGGTGACGGAACTGTCGATGAGTTCGAAGATGCGATCCGCGCCATCGATGGCGTCGGAGAAGTCGAAGTTCTCGAGATTGGCCGCCTCTGAAGGCACCACTCAGTACTGCGTCAGCGGTGCGCGCATGAATTCGCGCATCAGAATGGTTGCGTAGGTTCCACTGGGCAACGTGAATCGAAGTCTGAGACTGCAGCCGTCGGCATGCCAGAGTTCGCCATCGCGCGGGCCTTCTGAGGCGCGATTCGACAATCGTTCGCTCTCGACATCGCCGGCTTCTTCAACGCTGAATTCGGTGAAACCGATGGTCAGCGGACGTCGGCTGCCCCTAGAGGTCAGCCGCGGGATGCCCGAGACATTCCAATCCTGATCCTCGAGACCCATCTCGGCGACGACCTGGCGTTCGATCTGACCGGGTTGTGCATCTGAGTAGACCGACTCCCCTCCCGGCAGTGCGCCGGTCACGGCGAGTCGGCCGAGGCGGCAGTTTCGAGTGATGCGCGGCAAAAGGTCGGCCTCGGCCTCGACCAACTTGGCCATGTCGACCTTGCCATTGTCCTGAATGAGGCCGACGACGTCACCCTCGATCGGCTCGGACAGGGTGAGTCCCGCTTCGAGCCGAGCCGCGATGATGCGATTGAAGGCCTCGGATTGCAGGCTGTGGACCATCATCAATTGCAGGGAGTTCGGCAATTTTCGGAAGGCGCCCAGCCAATCCTCGGGCTTCTTCTTGAGAGCGTGCAGCATGTCCTTCTCAAAGCCGAGGTGCTGGGGGGCGATCTCCAGACATTGTTCCGCGTCCTGGGTTTCGCGCCACAGGGTTCGAAAGGCCTCGACCGCGGGCTGTTGATGGATGCCGGCCATGCCGAGGTAGGCGTCGACGGCGCCCATCCAATCATCATTGATGACCGCGCGACCGACGACCGGTGTGACCGGGCGGGTCGCGCCGAACCGTTGTGGGCCGATCCAGTTTGGGAAGCGGCCCTGGCCGAGTCGCTCGGCCATGCCCTCGAAGATGTGGTTGACGCGCTCGATGGCGGTCTTTGCGTCGAGAGGATTGCCGTCGGTATCGGCACATCCGCGAACCGTGATGGTGAATCGGTTGCCGCTGTGGTCGCCGAAGGAGAGTTTCTGATGACTTCGACCGAGAATCTCGATCTCCACATCGGGCATCTCGACGCCTGCAACTTTGGATTGCTGGGCATCGATGACGAGCAATTGAGTGGTGATGGCGCGCTTGTCCTTCGTCCCACTGAACCAGATTCGATTCTTCGAAATACCGATTGCACGGGCGAGTTTACCAACGAATCGATTCGTTTCCCAATTCGTCAATGTCACGCGAACGACGGTGAAGCGTCCCTTGGGGTCGAGGGCCGGCGTGCGGCCGACTTCTTCGACACGAAAATCTTCGAAGCGAGCCTTGAGCAGACCACCGATTCCCACACCCTCAGCGGCATAGCCGGTGAGACCACAGGCCGCGGCGATTTCCGCCGGCGTCATCTGGATTCCTCCGCTCAGGGCAGTGTGAGGCCATCGAATTCCTTGGCGATGTCCTTGCAGAGCTTCTGGAGGATCTTGGAGGGGTTCTTCCCTTTCTTGCAGCGCATGTAGAATTCGGGTTCGTCGAGTTCCGGATGACCGACGAAATAGTTCGCGTACTCCACATCCTTGCTGTCGTTGAGGCGTGAACGGAACAGCTGGAGTGCCGTGTGACCCTCCTCTGTGATTCGGATTCGCAGTTCGCCGCCTTCGTTGAGAAGCACCTTGATTACCATGATGACCGACCCGGCGACCGGCCCCTCCCTTTTGAGCCTTTCAACGACCACCCACTCTGTGGGTGCATCCGAATTGGTGTGTGGACCGGGCTGGAGCCGGCCCATGCCGCCCGTCGACTTATCTATTCAATTCCGTTCGCCGGGTCCATGGTTAGCGGACGCGTTGGCGAGGATACCCTCGTTGGAGCGGATACCTTCGAGCGGGCTGCCGTGCCCATCCTCGTCGTCTCACTGCTGTTGACCGTCGCCCTCGGGTTGCAATTATTCCCTGCTTTGCCAGAATTTGATACCGACCTGTCGGCCTTCGCGCCAGAGACTCCATCCGAGGCCGCAGAGGCCCGCATGGTGGATCACTTTCCTCCCGAGAGCCGGCCGATGTTCATCCACGTGACGGCGGATGACGGGTCGAATGTCCTGAGCATGGATCATCTCATCGCCCAGCAGGATGCGCTCGCTGTAGTGTTGAACAGGTCCACACATGGTGGAAATTTCATCCAATCCTCGATCGCCGCCCCGCAGATTCTACAATTGGGCTTGGACGAGTCGAACGCGTCGGGCAGTGCACTGGCGGATTATACTGACTGGGAGGGTTTGCTGGATGCGATGGTTGACGGGGGTACCGTCTGCGGAGATGCGCTCACCGATGACCGAGCCCTGTCGACGGCTGCATTCGCCAAGGACAGCCTTCTGCACAACGACCTCGACATCCAACCGGTCTGTGATTATCTGGATGACCCGACGACCGCGGGTGATGCGACGCCAACGGCGAGCAGCACGCTCTGGGTCATCATGATCGACCCTGCAATCGATGATGGGGCGCGTCAGGCTTTCCAGAACCTCATCCGCGTGGAGTTGGATGAGATTTCTGATGAAACCGGTCTGGATTACCACTCGACCAGCTTGGATTTGATGAGCCACGACATCAACAAGGGCACATTGGGTGAACTGGCAAAACTGGTGATCGGTGCACTCGTCGTCATCATCATCATTCTCGCTGTCGCCTTCCGCTCGGTTCGCGGCGTCGCCTTCCCGCTCGTCGGATTGTCAGCCGCGTTGGTGTGGACCTATGGCGGCATGGCGCTGGCCGATGTCGAATTCTCGATTTTGGAGGTTGCCGTCGCACCGGTCGTCCTCGGACTCGGCATCGACTACAGCATCCATCTGCAACGGCAATACAACACATTCCGGGCCGAGGGCTTGCCTGCCGGTCAGGCTTGGCTGAAAGGATTCGAGACCCTGAAGGTCGCACTGACCCTGGGCGTCATCACAACGATGGCCGCATTCATGGCCAATTTCGCATCCCCCCTGCCACCCTTGCGCACGTTTGGCTTCGGGCTCGCATTCGGTGTATTTTGTGCCTTCATCTCCTCGACGGTTCTCGTCGGCGCCCTCCACGTCGTGATGGAACGCGCGCCCGAGGCCCACGCACGCGATCTCGAATGGGCCCGCTTTGGGAAGTTCAGTCACGCCATGGTCTCCTTCCAACGCAAGCAGCAGGCCAAGGTCATCGGTGTGGTCGCACTGCTCACGGTGGCCTCGGTGATCGTCGCCGCGGCCCGCCTCGAAACAGAATTCGATCTGACGGATTTCCTCGACGAGGACATGGACGTCATGGAGGGCCGCGAAAAGTTGTACGATTCCTATGCAGCGACGGGCTGGAAGCCGGTCTATATCCTGATGGAGCCCGAGCATGGCGCCGACTCGATCCCCGATGATGCCGCGTTGCTCAACAGTTTGGGGCTGCTCGACAATTGGCTCGGGTCGACCGATGGCGTGGTCGCGCCATTCTCGACGGGGCAGAATACCCACCCGGCCTATGACGGTCCCTACCCGATTCTCCTCGATGCCGTACAGGGCGATGCCGCCTTTGGCGATGCCAACCACCTGCGCATCTCAGAATCGAAATTGGTCACGGCCGATGGATTCGAATCCGGCGGTATCGCGGCCGCTCTCGCCTCCTTGTCGGCCAACGATTCCCTTGCAGACCCCTTGACCGGCGAGACCTGGGCCGAGCGCGTCGATTCGGTCGTCGCACTCAACGAAGGGGCTGAGCCTGAAATCCTCTACATCCGCATGGAGGTTCTCGTCGAGGTGAAGACCAGCAGTGATAGTTCGGCTGTGCTCGTCGCACTCGAATCGACCATCGGCGACTTCTCAAGTCTCTCCGGCGTTCACGCGAACGTCTACCTCGCGGGCGATATCGTGAGCCTAGAGGCCGTGCTCGATGGCCTCACCGAATCCCAACTCACCTCGACCCTGATCAGCCTGGCCGTCTGCTTCATCGTCCTTCTCGCACTGACCCGCCGCATTGGACCGGCGCTGATCATCGTCCTGCCCGTGGCCCTCGCAGCGACCTGGGTGGTTGGCGCGATGGCGCTCCTCAATCTCAATTGGAATGTGATGACCGTTATGGTGACCGCCCTGACGATCGGACTCGGCATCGATTATTCGATTCACGTCTGGCAGCGATTCGAGGCGATGAAAGAGCAGGAAGGCGATGTCTGGGCCGGCCTGCGAGAGATGTACGCCTCGACCGGCGTGGCGCTGGTGCTCTCGGCGGGCACAACGATCTGCGGCTTCACCGTCCTCATGCTCTCCCAGATGCCCGTTGTGCAGGACTTCGGGGTCGTCACGGCGATTACGGTGTTCTTCTCGCTGATTCTCGCTCTCGTGCTATTGCCGGTTTTCCTCGTGCTCGACGCACAGTCGCGCAACGGTGACGAGAACGGTGCCTAAGCCGCGATACTCGCGACCAGGCCGGGCATCGACAGCTGCTGTTCCCTCGCGACCAGCAGGAGGGCCATCCACAGGGTGACGGGCCCGAGGGCACGACGCTTGCGTTGGGCACGACGCATGACCTCCTTGCGGTCGAGGTTGGACTCTTGGGCGATGCGGTCGAGCAGGGTCGTGATGTGCTGAGCGGCAGGGTCGATCATGGCGGGTTCGACGATGACCTCGGGTTCGACGGGTGTCTCGGGCGCCGGGACAGGGGTCGCACCTTGAGCCAGTCGTGGTGGATCTTCGAGCACCCGCATCACCGGCATCCAAGCGAAAGGCGCCTGCACCACTGAGATGTCGATCATCGGCCGCAAGCCTTCGGGTCGCACCTCGAGCCAGCCCGCCTCGATGAGATTGTCACGTACACGCGTCGCGACTTGCATCTCAAACCATCCGAGGTCATAGGCCCACATCCGACAGATTTCATCGTGGCCAATCGGCTCACCGGGGCGCACCCCCCATGTTTGAGCGAGGAGGATGGCGATGTCCGGTTCGTCAACCGAATGGGAGTCCATTGGCGTCGGGGGGTGGGTTAGAGTCCTTCATCGTCACGGGCCAAAGGTCATCCCTGACCACCCGCTGCGCGGCCCCGGACCGGTGGCTTTGAAGAGGTCGGCGTGCACGAAGAGAGGCGATTCCATGCGTGATTATATTGCACGAGACCCGAAAACGGGCCGCCCACTGAAAACCCGACGCCGCAGGAGTACGGGCCCCAACCTCGCCTACCAATCCGGCGAGGGCCCTTGGGATTCCATCCCATTGGCCAACATCCTGCCGCTGGCCAATGGAGACGTCAATGTCGAACCGGTCATTTGGGCGGATCGAGAGCGGCTCCTCCGAAGAGTCGACGGCATCCGAGCCCTGCCACGCATTCGAGGCCGAGATCAGAATCTCGCCCATGCCGCCTTGAAAGCCGCCCTCGGGGACCTCGACCCGCGATACCGCATCGCGGGCCTTGCCAGTCTGCCCTATTGTGCCCTGCAAGTGCCGGACAGTCTCTTTGAACACCTGCACGAATTGCTCGAGGATGTCGATGCGGAGGTCCGGGAGGCTGCACAGACCTGCTTGGTCATCGTCGCGCCCGTCTTTCCTTCGGCCACCGAGGAGACGCTCCGCCGACAGATGCGCGTCACCCAGAAGGGCCGCCGCCGCAACGGCTTCACCGCCCTCCGCAAAGTCGCGGGTGCTTGGCCGGAAGTCGCCGAACTCCACATTGACGAACTCATCCGAGAGGAGGATATTGAACTGCGCACCGAAGGCGCAGCCCTCCTATCCAAACTGGCCCGACACAAGTCGGCCTCTCTGTGGGATCTGATCGGATGGTGCCTCCAAGATGAAGCCGTCACCGTTCGACGCAATGCCGCTCGCGCGTTGGTGCCGCTCGCAGAACACGCACCCAGAGTCGCTCAAATCGCCCTCGAGATCGCCTTTTTCGACGAGGACGACAAAGTGCGAAACTTCGCCCTCAAGGCGAGCCAAAAACTCGACCCGAACTCCTTCCGGATGCAACGCCTCATCCTCGACGGCACGCGTCACTCCGACCGAGCCATCCGCATCTCATGCATCAAGACCCTCCCGATCATCTTGGTCGAAGCCGAGGTCCGCATCCAAGCGGCCGACCTCATGCTGCAGGAGACGGACAAGGAGATCCGCGCCCTCTTGCAGGAGCTGATGACCGACGAATCGCTCGAGGGCACGGAGGAACAGAAGAATCGTTTCCTCGCCCCGGCGCCCAAGGTCGAGGTGGATGAGGGTTCACTCTCTGAACTGTCTCCGCCACCCCCGCAACCCGACCCCATCGACCAGACCAACGCTGCAAAAAAGCCCGATCAGCGCCAACCCTCGCAGGACGAACTCTACTACGGCGACGACTTCGACGACGAGATGGACGATTTGGTCTGAGCCTCGCTCTCCCCGTAGGGGAGTCGGCACGGTTAAAGAGGGGCGTCAGGTCGCCGACGCCGAGGAATCCGCATGAGTGACGAAGACTTCGACACAAAGCGCGAGCAGTTCAACAATCTCTGGGACGGAATCACTCCCAAGGGTGTCAACCGAACCAAGTCGCTGAAGTTCCGCCAATACATCCGAGAACATGTGCGCCAGAAGAAGGTCGCCATGACCCGCACCAACTGCGAAAAGTACTGGATGGGCGAACTACAGAAGGAAATTCACGACGCGGAGACCTTCTGACCGAGCTGAACCCGATGTCCAGCACCAACGCGCTCTCCACCGTCCGTTTTTCGGATTGGGACCTCTCTGACGACATTGCTGATGCGATCGCCGCCAAGGGCTGGGATTACACCACGCCCATCCAGGCCGAGTCGGTGCCTCTGGCCCGGTCCGGCAAGGACATCGTCGGCCAGGCCCGGACCGGATCCGGCAAGACCGTGGCATTTGGCATCCCGATCATCGAGAATAGCGAACCGACGGGCACGACCCAGGCGCTCGTTCTCTGCCCGACCCGAGAACTCGCGACCCAGGTCAGCGAGGAACTGCAGTGGTTGCAGGGCGGCAAGGGACTGAAGTTCGTCACCGTCTACGGCGGCACGGACATCGACAAGCAGGCCAAGGTCCTCGATGCGGGCTGCGATGTGATCGTCGGCACGCCCGGACGCGTCATCGACATGACCAAGCGCGGCCACATCGATCTGTCAACCATCACCCGATTTGCCCTCGACGAAGCCGACAGAATGCTCGACATGGGCTTCTTCCCGGACATCCTATGGTGTCTGGAACGCCTCGAAAACCGACAGCAGACCCTGCTGTTCAGCGCCACTTTCCCCCAAGAGGTCCTCGAGGCGGCGAACGAATTCATCACCGGCGCCGAGCACGTCATGAGCGAGGAACTCGATGTCGAGGTGCCCGAGATCGACCAGTACATGGTCAAGATCGGCCGCGCCAACAAACTCTGGGTCCTCGGCCGACTCATGGTCCGCCTGAGCGAGGAGGATCAAGTCATCGTCTTCACCAATACCAAGCGCATGGTCGACCTTCTGGTCGAACGGCTAGAGCGTCACCGCTTCAGCGCCACCGGCCTGCACGGTGACATGGCACAGAACAAGCGCGAGCGCATCATCAAGGATTTCCGCGAGGGCTTGACCCGCGTTGTCATCGCCACCGATGTCGCAGCGCGTGGCCTCGACGTCGATGGCGTCACCATGGTCATCAATTACGACATCCCGAACGATTCAGAATCCTATGTCCACCGCATCGGCCGCACCGGCCGAATGGGCCGCAAAGGCGAGGCGTGGTCCTTCGTCTCCGGCGAGGACGCGCCGCTCATGAGCAAGGTCATCTCGACCTGGAACATGGTCGTCAAGGAGGTCGAAGCACCGCCACTCCCCGACGGCGTCGACCGAGACCCCGTCCGCAAGCAGAAGGATTGGGGTGAATCTGCCGATGTCTGGGGCATGGTCCCCATCCGCTTGGCCATCGATGGTGCTTCCAAGCTCGCCATCCACGCCTTCCTCTCCGACGAAGCGCGTCTTCCCGACCTCGCGATCGGCAACATCCGCCCCGAGGGGAACACCACCATCGTAGAAGTCCACAGGCAGAAGGCCCAGCACGCCCTCGACGCTCTCAAGGGCAAGTCCTTCAACGGCGCCAAGGTCAACGCTGACCTCGTCAACTGAGGCTCATTCCTCTTCTGAGGAAGGGGAAGGGGTCGGTTCGATCGTCACGATGGCGAGCCCGATGAACACCGCACTGAAGATCCAGGCGCGATAGGATCGGCCCCAGGCCTCGTTCCAGCGCTCCATCTCGGAGTAGCACCCCTCACCATCGGCATTCTCCCAACCGTTAACAGGCCCCCACGCACACTCGCCTGCTGTCGCCTTATAGCCGAGATTTTCCTCATCGACGGTCACTGCATAGGTCGCCCAACTGGCGAGGAGCAGACAGAGGACGATGACCACCTTCGACACGTTGGGGAGTGAATCTCGCAATCGAATTTCGTTCAATCGGGGCAGATCCTTGATGGAGGGCCTGACCGTCTTGTCGACCAATCCTTTGCGATCGAGTACGATATACCAGCCGAGCCACATGAGGACGAGAATGGCAAGGAATCCCTGACTGAGGATGAATTGATGGAATTCGAGCATCGGTGCCTCGCATCCCAAGGTGTTCGGCGAAGCTTCGCATCCACTCACCGCCAGTGGGTAGAGGACGACGAGCCGAATGAAATTCAGCACCTGAACGATGAGAATCATCGCTGCAATCGAGCGCCAGCGGGTTCGATTTTTGATGCCCGGTGTCAGCAGCATGAGGACGCTGAGAAAGATGATTTCGTGCAATCCAACGCACTCATCTGACACGAAAACAGGCACATAGCCACCGACAAATGAGGTGTTGATCAGATGCACTTGGGTCAAGGCGCCCGTATCATGTCGAACCAGAACCGCCGACCCATCCCAAATAAAATTCGACAAACTGGTCCACAACGAGGCGATGCCAGCCTGATAGGGCTCGAACGAGTTCGAGGTATCCGTTCCCCACCAGTAAATCGCCTCGACGATGAGTAGGACGAGCGGAATCCGCAGGTATCCATAGGCCAATTCACCGACCTCGGGCCACGACAAATCCTCCTTCGGAGGTGGCGTGGTTCGCTTCGCGCGCACGAGGTGCCGACACTCCCTCGGCGCTTCAAAGCAACCCTCCTGCCCAGCAGTCGGATTCAAGAAAGGTGAGCGCCAGCAAGCAACCGATGAGCACCGACCGTGCCGACGTCACCCTCGACGTCCTCGGCTTCCACTGCCCCGTGCCGGTCCACGAGACCAAGCGCACGCTGGCGACGATGGACACGGGAAATGTCCTGCTGGTGATGGCCGACGACCCGGAGACCAAGATGGACATGCCCGCCCTGCTCAATCGCACCGGTGATACACTCATCGAATTGCACGAGGAAGCCGGAGAATTCCATTACCGCATCCGCAAGGAGGCAATCGCATGAGCCCAATCATCGAGAAGACCGACGTCCCCGCCGATGCGCGGCTGCCGACCGAACACGGTGAATTCCGAATCCGAGTCTTCCACGACGAGACGACCGGATTCGATCACGTCGCCCTCACCCTCGGTGACATGGTCGGCCCCGACCCGGTCCTCGTCCGCATGCATTCCGAGTGCCTCACCGGTGACGGATTTGGTTCACTAAGGTGTGATTGTGGGGCGCAGTTGGATGCAGCACTGCAATCCATTCAGGAACACGGTTGGGGCTGCCTCCTCTACCTGCGCCAAGAGGGTCGGGGCATCGGCCTTCACGCCAAGATTCAGGCCTACAACCTCCAGGACAAGGGCGCGGACACCCTCGATGCCAACCTGATGCTCGGCCATCCTGCCGATGCGCGGGATTACGGCATCGCGGCCGACATGCTTCGCGCCGTCGGCATCCATGACGTCTGCCTCTTGACGAACAACCCCGACAAGGTCGAACAACTTCGAAACCACGGCATCACCGTTTCCGAACAGATGCCGCTCGTCGTCGGTGTCGGCAAAGACAACCGCGACTATCTCGAAACCAAGGCCCATCGCATGGGCCATGACATCTCCGATGCGGAATTGCAACAAGAGTAAGCAACATCAGAAGGCGCACTAAGAAGCGATTTTTTCAGCGACCGGGACCTGAGAACTGGACTGAGGGCGCAGCCCGAAGGAAGCGCGAAAGTACCCATCGATTAGAGTCGGTACGGTCGCGGCCCCATCAACTTCTGAACGCTATTTATCGATACTGAACGCTATGTAGCGTTGATGGGGCCGCGACCGGGAGTTGAACCCGGGGTGACAGAACCACAATCTATCGTCCTAACCACTAGACCACCGCAGCCACGATGTGAACCCGGCGACCTGCGCTCCGTATTTCAACCAAACGCACGACACCGCGGGCTCACCCGCGCAGGCGAGGGATTGAAGGGGCTGCTCGGTTCGGCAAGAACCATGCGCTCACGTGGTGTTGCCCTGCTTGTCATCGCATCGATGCTGCTCGCAGCCGTGCCGGTGTCCGCTGACGCCGTGATCCGCGCCGACCCGGTGGATCTGCTTCCGGACGGAGACTTTGAGGACGCGGGGGCGTGGTCTTTGTCCACGAACAAGGCCTATGTCACGGACGTCGCGGAGTACACCACTGCGATGGTGACAGATGGACACTTGTCGATGACCCATTCCCGCGCGCAGAATCATGCGGACATGACGGTCTGGTCGTCTGATTCTCCGTCAGATGATTTGTTGGCGACGGGGATGCCTGACTGCATGCGCCCGGCGACCGACCCGGTGTGTGATAACGACCTGGATGGCGATTCGGATGGTGGATATGCGTGGTCGAAAGGCCCCGTCATCGAGACCGAGGGCTTCGATCTGTCCGCCGGCGCCACCTATCCGTTGAACAATGTCTCATTGGTCGTCGCATTCCGAGTGCCGGCTTCCCTTTCCCAAGACAGTGTGCGTGTGATTGTGCAGTCTGAGGGTGTGACCCACCTGGTGAAGACCTACGCCCACACGATGGGCGAGATCAACTACATGCAGAACAATGCCAAGCATTTCCCGTTGGAGTCGTTGAAGGATTGGACTTGGGATGAGTTGTCAAATATCACCGTGACAATGGATTATGTGTCCGTGGGTGAATTCGATGATTCCGAATTGCAGGTTGATGCCGTCGGTCTATGGGTGCGATATCTGCAGCCCTGGGGCACGTTCGAGATGGCCAAAGCGAGCCATACCGTCACCTTTGATGCGTTCCCGGTGATGCCGATGGACCTCGCGGATGGCGTGCATTCCAATCTGAGTTTGACACCCTGTGGACTCGAGGGTGTGGGTTCCTGGGAGAGTGATTCCATCGAGCGTCCCTATGCCCAGGATTGGGGTCGCTTCCACCCTACGGTGACTGGAAATGCCAGCTGGAAGATCCAATCCTCGACTGATGATGTGAACTGGGGTGCTTGGACTGTGATCAGTGAGGGCGATGATTTGCCGATCGAGAAGCATCTTCGGGTCGAGGGGACACTATTCGATGGTTGCATTGAATCTGTCAAGGTGGATTTGAATGATCCAACCTTGACTCTGAACGGTATGATTACCGGTTCTGGTGATTCCATGGTCACGGAGTTCGCCAAGATTCGCTTCGCCATGAATGGCGAAGAGGTGGCAGCGTTCGACATCGCCCCGGGTCCATTCTCTGCGGCCATTCCGGTCGGGCATCTTCTCGATGTCGGCGGTGGCGACATCGACATTGGCGTGGCGGCACGATTCCATTGGTCGAGCAACGGCAGTGCCGATTCCATCGTTGTGGATGTCGAGGACATGTCGATCGGTGGCGGTTTCGAGATCGAATGGGATCTTGACCCCGTGTGTGAAAGCCAGCCCGACCAATCCTTTTCCGAAGACGGCGGTGGCCGACTGATCGACTTCCGCTTCACCTGTACCGATGATTACACCGACGCCGATGACCTGATCATTACGGCGTCGAGCGATTCACCTGGAATCATCGAGGCGAGTATCGTCAATGACCAGATTCGCCTCCAGCCTCAGCCGGATATGCACGGCGTCGCCGATGTCACCATCGTCGTGGTGGATGAGCGGGGGAACATCTGGACGGACAATTTGACCGCCCTGATCACACCGGTGGATGATGCGCCTGAGATGGATGTGCTTCCCGTCGTGGTATCGATCGAAGTCGGTGATGTGCTGCAATTGCCCTTTGGCTATTCAGATCGAGATACCGACGCTCAATTCTTGACTTTCAACGTGACGCCCGATTGGGCGGTCGTCTCCGGTGGCATGCTGTGGATTGCACCGACCGTGGCTGGCTCGCACTTCCTCACGGTCTCTCTCTCCGATGGCACGACAACCATCGACCAGCGGATGACCGTGACCGCGACGTTGCGCGCAGACCTCTGGGTCCAGAGTATTGAATTGAGTCACATTGGCGTCGGGGAAGGCGACCTGACAGATGGCGACGATGTTCTCATCGAAGTCTACGTGAAGAATGACGGACAGACCATGGCCCAACCCGTCACGGTTCGCTGCACCGTCGATGGCCTGACCGTTGACACCGATCAAATCGGCGTCATCGAACCCTTGTCTCTGGAGACGGCCCAATGCGAATGGGCCATCTCGGGAAGTGGGAATGTGACGCTCAGCATCGAGATTGATTGGACCGATGAAATCGATGAGACGAACGAGGTCAACAATCTGATCTCCTATCCGCTCGTGGTCGAGCCCGGTGTGGAGAACCCCGGCACACCTAGCGATGCTTCAGAATCCGAGAGCAAAGGCGATGGCAATTCTAAGATGCTCTGGGGCGGCCTCATCATCGTCGGATTGTTCGGTCTAGCTCTGCTGCAATTGGGCCCCGGTCGCATCCGCCGCATCGAATGAGCGGATTCGGCCAATCAAACGGCTCCTCCGGGCTGATAATGGTAAAATCGGCCTGAATGGTTATACCCGGTCGTCGCATCTTCGGGTCGTTCCCACAATGATCGGTGCTCCGGTCAGGGGGTGTGGAACGGGGTGGTGTACCACATGGCAAAACTGAAGATCCGTCTCGAGAACGAGACTTGGGTGTACGAAGAATTTGAACAGGCGTGAACGGTTCTATAGGATTCATTCCTCTGCGGAGGGCGACTTCTTCCAGGCTTTTGGATAGATGTCTGCTGCCAGGAAGACCGATTCAGGTCTTGCGACTTCTCCCGTCTTCATGTCAGCGATCATTTCCGACCGTGTCAACATCGAGGCTGTTGCGACCAATTCGCCTTTGAGGGTCATCAGCCGCACCGTGTCTCCACGCGCGAGGTCAGGTGCGACCGAGACGATGCCCGGCCGGTTGAGTGCGGCGCCATGGGCGACCGCGGCGGCGGCGCCATCCTTGATGACGACAGCGGGAAGGTCTGAGACCAGTGATTCAACCGGTGCGAGGACCTTTCGAATCGCCTCCTCTTCTCCCTTCTCTCGCCACAGCCACAGGGCGTCGGCGAGTTCCTGCAGGCAGATGACGTGGTGTTCAGCGAATCGGCCCGAACGGGTTCGGCGCAATTCTTTGAGTTGGATGGGATGGCCCAGAAGCAGCCCGATGTCGCGGGCGAAGGTACGCACATAGGTGCCCGCATCGCAGGTCATCTCGATAACCGCATCCCGTCCATCGACCCCGAGGAGTCGATTGACCATGTTCCGCGAACGGACCTGCACCTTGACCGCGGAGATCTCGGGCGGGACGTTGTAGACCTGACCGGATAGTTGGGTGATGGCCCGTTCCAGGGCATCCGCATCGAAGGCGCGCGGAGCGCGCAGCACACAGACGTAGGTCTTGTCATGCGCGAGAACCTTCTTCGTCAACCGCATCGAACGGCCAGCGAGAAGGACGAGCACACCGGTGGCGAAGGGATCGAGTGTGCCACCATGGCCCAATTTGTCGACCCCGAGCAGGTCACGAGCCCATGCGGATACCTGGTGGCTATTCGGTCCAGCCGGCTTGTCGATGACCAGCATTCCCGCTTCCAGTAATGCCTCCAGCGTGCGGTCGATGGGGGCACATCCGTGGGCGTTTGAGGTCGTCGAATCCGCGTCGATTGTGATGGTTGTCATGTGTTCTCCTCCAGACGGGTCAGCACCGCATTCAAGACATCATCGATGGAGAGGTCATCGGAATGAATGATACAATCATAGGGTTCTCGGGATTGAATGTCGATGTCGTAGAGCTTTGCATAACGCGCTGCATCCGAGGCCATTCTCGCATCGCCTTTGTCCCGTTGATCCTGCATGGCCCCGCCCTCACGGCTGACCACACGGCGGGCGCGTTCGTCGGCGCTAACCTCAACCCAGACCCGCAGGCATTCGAGTTCGAGGTTGTGTGCCCACCAGCCAGCGAGCCGACTTTCGACGACATCTGGGCCGTCTGGCGAGGTCATGCGATCCTGCAGCAAACGGTCGAGGTCTCGGTCGACCTCTGGGTCGGAGAGGCAGAGCTGGCTGAAGTTTTCGAGAGAGATGTTGCGGGCGCTTGCCTCTTGGCGGAAGATTTCACCGCCATTGACACTGGACCAGCCCTTGGCAGTGCAGAGGTTGGCGACCAGGGTGCTCGTGCCTGAACCGGGATGACCGCTGACGGTGACGCGGACCACGTCAGCGCCTCCACTCCTCGAAGCAGACGGTGCATCGGTTGCGCCCACTGCTCGTTCTGACAATCTCGTTGCCCGAACAGCCCGGACAGGTCGCGCCTTCCACAACCATGGATCTGGAGCGGCTTCGAGCGGCGGCCGATTCAATGATCTCAGGTGCGGCTTCCTCCTCTTCCTGTGTACCGCGCATGCGTCGTTGGCTGCGCTGGGTGCGTCGGCTGCTTTTCTTGTCGGATTTCTTCTCCTTGAGCAGGACGAGCAATGGCTCCTCCATCTTCTCGCCGGCCAGCACCCAGGGATGGGATCGGTACCGGAACATTCGGATGTGACGGTCGACGACCCGGCCGAGCGGTGCGCTCAGGGTGATGTAGGCACCGATCCAAGCGGGGAAGATCAGGATTCGACCCTGAAATGACCACTGCGCAGTCCATGGAAGGCTGATGTGGCCGACCCGAAAATTATCGACCATGACATACATCCAACTGAAGATGCCAATGATGAAAATCATCGTGAACATCATCGGTTTCATCATGCTCATCGACTGCTTGGTCGATTCGGGCATCAGGTACATCTGCATCTTCTGAATCTTCTCCAATCGGACATGGTCGCGGGCCAGTCGTGCCTCGTTCAACAACTTGCGAAGTTCCTTGTTGCGGTGGTTCAGGTGGGCTTGCTTCAGAGGGTCGACGAAAATTGCGCGGAAGACCGTGTTGACAATCATGATTGTCGAGCCGACCAGCAGAACGGTGGGGACGAAGTACTGGTCGTGGAAGGGGATGGCCGGTTCGAGAACGCCACCCGCAAGGACGGCCATCGATTCACGTAGAGATTCGTTGAGCATGATGAACGACATGCCGATGAGCAGGATGATCGGCATCAGGAGCTGGCCGATGGGAAGTTCGGGCTCCTCCGGAATCTCTTCGGTCACGTTTCTCGCGCATAGAGGGCGCGCCATCAACCCTTCGGGTTGAATCCGACGCATTCAGGGGGACGAAGAGTTCATTCCCCGCGGCGGGGATGGCTTGGCGTGGACAGCCCTGAACAGGCACTGCGCGAGGCGCACGCGGCGGAGGTCGAGGGCAACCTCGCTGGGGCCGAATCCATCCTGCGAGATTCTTGCAAGCGCTGGAAGCGTGAACCGGAGTTCAAGATGCGCCATGGGCGTGTTTTGCGACGAATGGGATTGGAGAAAAAAGCCCTGAAGGTCTATCGAACGCTCCTCAAAGCCCACCCTCAACGCGCGGACGCCGCCACCGCTGCCGCCGAGTGCGCGATGGCACTGGGCAAAGCGCGCCTCTCGGAAACCCTCTGGGGCCGGGCATTGGCCGTCGGTGCCTCCTCAGATGAGTCGACCGCCGGCCTGTGCCGGGCGATGTGGCTCCGCGGCCAGAAGGAAGAGGCTTGGCAGCGTGCCCTGCAAGCCTTCGTCCAACAGGGCCGCATCGGCAAAAGTCTGCACGCCTTCCTTGAGGAGTGCGCCCCCATTCTTGGAGAGGCCGTGCCCGAACTCGATCTACTCGAGATCGGCGAATTCGCAGAGGAGCCCGCTGGATTGAGTGCGATTCGAACCGAATCTCAACTCCCACAGACCGCTTTCGCATCTGATTCGATGGAGGCCATGGCGGGCATCGCCGCCGATGACCTGACAACATTGACAGATGTGTCCGTCACAGACGCTTTGCTCAGCTCCGGAAACGAAGAGGGTGCTGCTGTCGACATGAGCGCATTGGCCTTGCCTAAACCGGATATCTCCGCTCGACCCGAGGTTGAGATCCCGGAGGACCTTCTCGACTTCGACTGAATTCGCTCAGAACTTGAACGAACAGACGCTGCATTCGGATAGACCGGGGGCATTCTCTGCATTGCAGATCGGACAGGTCTGGACCTCACCATCGGCGGCTGCCTCAGGTGCATCTCCACCAGTGATCTTGGCCAGAGCGGCATCCATCGCATCATCTTCAGGGGAATCGGAGACATCCGCTTCAGGTTCAGGTTCCGCTTCCTCGGCCGGCTCTTCGGCGGCCTCCTCAACGGCTTCCTCTTCCTCGCCTTCCTCTTCTTCAGCTTCCTCGGCTTCCTCAACGGCTTCCTCAACGGCTTCCTCTTCCTCGGCTGCTGCCTCGGGCTCGGGTTCCGGTTCGGGCGCGGGTTCATCCATCGGTGAGATGTCGTCTTCGACCTCAGCACCGACGTCGATGCCGTGGACTTCTTGGGCGTCGCTGACCTTGAATCCGGCTTCAGGGTCTCCCTTGAATTCGTAGGAGACCTCGATGCGCTCGCCTCGGCCCACGGTGCCAATCTTCCACGACATCTTCTTGCCGTCGGTGGTCGCTTCTTCGGTCATCTTGCACTTGACCTTGCCACCACCTGAGGTGGTTGCCTTCCACTCGACGAGTTCGAATGCGCCCGGGATGATGTCGTGAATGATGACATCCTGTAGGGCTGAATCCGCTCGGTTGTTGAACATAATCATCACTTCGTAGCGGCCGGCTCCGCCAGCCGGGAAGACCTCCTTCCCAGAGTCGTAGTTGACCTTGCGGTGCGTCACTCGCACAGCGGGGACAACGTTGAGTCCACGGGTTGCGACAGGACCGAATCTCTCGGCACTGAAATCGATGCGCGCCGGTGCGGCGACCACATCATTCGCGGGGCTGGGGTCGGGTGCGGTGAGCGGATAGGAGATGCTCATCCTGTGACCCGGGGCCAGGCCGATGGGACCCTTGGTGCCAATGGTGATCAGCATCGTGTGTCCGGGGCCGTCCGGTGAGACGCGGTTCTCTTCCAGCGTGATGCCTTCTTTGAGTTCGACGCGGAACTGGTCGCGAATCAGCTCGTTGCCGTCGATGCTCGCCTTCAGGCCGTCCGCATCGGGTGCCGTGAAGATGCCCGGCACATCGTCGGTGATGCGCAGCAGGTTGATCGTCGCTGAGCCGGTGTTCTCGATTTCCATTGTCGCCGTCAGATCGGTCGACCGATAGTGGCGAAGGACATCGATGGAGTAGTTCTTCTCGACCGCGGCTTCGAGCACCTCGATGGTCAACGGTTGCAGCGTGACCGTGCCTTCCGTGGCCTGACTGACCCGCGGGATGACGGTGTAGAGCAACTCTTGGCTGAAAGTCGGCTTGTCGCCCGAATGAACGACCTCCACATCGCTCTCCCAGCGTCCATCCGGCAGAACATCATCGGTGACGTCCGAGATGTCGAACAGGGCCTCGCTCTCACCGGTCTGTGTGACGGTGAGGTTGGTCAGGTCGACGGTGAACGACGACCGGTTCTCGAAGACTGCCTGACAGCGGTAATTGTCGGGGCGGTCGTCCTCATCGACGACCATGTAAGAGAATCCTCGGCAGTGCGCATCGATCTCTTGGAAGCACATGCCTGACAGGGTGGCATCGGCGGAGTAGGTCGCCGTCGCATGGCCTGCATCGATTGCGTCGATCGCTTCAGCGGTGACGGCGGTCGGCACGGAGAGCGTGCGACTCTCGCCCGAGGGCAAGCGGCCGACGTCCCAGGTGACGGTGTCACCTTGCTTGTCGAATCCTTCACCTTCTCCGACTTGAATCTGGACCGGGAAGACGCGGGTGACGACGATGTCGTTCAACTGGACCGGGCTCAGATTCTCGACCTCGATTTCGAGGAAAATTTGCTGGGCATCGCTGTCGCGGACGACAGAGAGGCTGCGTTCTTGATCTCGCTCTGGGTTGGTGTCGATGCGCTCTCGCACACAGAGCATGCGGGGGCCTTCAACGCCGTAGTCGACGCTCTCGTCCGCACCGGCCTCGAGCTCTGCAAAGGGCAGATCGCCAGAGATGTCGGCGTGGTCGGTATTTGCCAGAAGCACATCGATGTCCCAGAGGCGATCCTTTGCGCTCGGGTTCGCGAGGGTGAGTACACCACTGACGGATTGCTTGACGACTTCGCCGTCGGCGGACAGGGTGACATCCTCAACTTCACTGAGGGTGCCGACCAACTTGTCGCCGGGAATGGCATCGACGGACGCAGCGGCTCGGATTGTGCCGCCGGCCAACGAGGGCGCGGCCACTTCAGCCGGCGCCTCTTCCGCGACGTCTTCAGCATCATCCGCCTCGGGTTCGGCGGGCGGTGCGAGTAGATCCAATGCAGGCGGTGCGGGGGGCGCCTCATCGGCCTCCTCCTCTTCTCCAGCCTCATCATCTGCGTCCGATTCCTCTTCGGCATCGCCAATCTCGGGTGGTGCCGGCGGTGCCGGCGGTGCGAGCAGATCGAATTCGGGGGAATCCTCGGCCTCTTCCTCATCCGCCAATTCAGGCGGTGCGGGTGGTGCCGGAGGTGCGAGCAGGTCCATGCCGGGGGGCGCGGGCGGCTCTGGCGGTGCGCCGGGTTCGGGATGGGCCAAGTCGCTCAGGAGATCCATCGGATCGGCGAGATTGTCATCTTCCATGCCGGGTGGTGCAGGCGGCTCGGGCGGCATCGGTGGCACGTCGAGATCCGGGGGGGCCGGCGGCGTGGGCGGCGGTTCAAGGCCCGGGGGAGCGGGCGGGGTGGGAGGCGCATCCATGTCGGGAGGCGCGGGCGGTGTGGGCGGCGGCTCCATGCCGGGCGGTGCCGGAGGAGTCGGCGGTGCAGGGGGAATTCCGGGGGGTGGGGGGGGCATCGGTCCGTCAGCGTTTTCTTCACTCATTCATTCGTCCTCCAAGACACCGTAGGGGTGCCTTCGGCACAGTGATGAAAGCGGTATAACCATTGTCACCCAACGGACAGCCCATCACGCAACGCCCAAGGCCGGTCGGAGGGTTGAAGAACCACTTCAACGGGCCCCCGAATTGATGAGTGTAAGCGACAGCACCAGTCCGCCCGTTCTATTCGTTGTAGGCACAGCCGGCGCCGGCAAGAGCACTCTGGTCACAGCCTTCCAGCGCTGGACCCGTTTTCTCGAGGTCGAATGCCTGACCATCAACTTGGACCCGGGCGCGGAGCGCGTCCATTTCGATCCCGAGTTTGACGTCCGCGACATCATCAGTCTGCACGAGGTGATGGACGAATACGATCTCGGCCCCAACGGCGCGCAGATTCTCGCCGCCGACCTCGTCGCCGCTCAATCCTATGACATCCAGGAGCAACTCGAGGGTCTCTCCGGTGACCTGCTCGTCATCGACACGCCGGGCCAAGTTGAGTTGTTCGCCTTCCGTGAGGCCAGCACCCACATGGTCGAGGTGCTCGGCCAAGGCCAAGCGGCGCTCGTCTTCCTCTTCGACCCGATGCTGTCTCAGACCGCGTCGGGATTCGTCAGTCAGATGCTGCTCTCCAACATCGTCCACTTCCGCCTCGGCCTGCCAACAGCGAACTTCCTCTCAAAGGCCGATCTTCTGCCACCCGAGGACCTCGAACGCGTTCTCGGCTGGGGTGAAGACCTCGATCAACTCGAGGCTGCCCTGTTCGAAGAGGCAGGTGGCCAGCGAACCGAGTTCGCCATCGGCCAGTTGCGCATGATGAAGAACTCCCAAATCCAACCCGGTCTCATCCCGCTCTCCAGCGAGCAGGAAGAGGGCTTGGCAGACATCCTCTCATTCGCCCAATCCATCTTTGGCGGCATGGCCGACACCCGCGATGGATTCCAAGGGGACATCGAGGGAGAGCGAGACTGAGGGATGCATCGTGGCCGACGACCTTGAGCACCTGCTCGCCATCGATGACCTCGGTGACAATTTCCGCCCAATTCTAGAATGGGCGATTCGTTACAAGCAGGACCCTGAGCCAGATTACGACTTCAGGCCGCTCGATGAACTGAGCATCGGTTGCATCTATGAGAAGCCGAGCACGCGCACGCGCGTCTCCTTTGAGGTCGGCATCCACAAGCTCGGCGGACAAGCGCTCACACTGCTGAAGAATGACATCCAGATGGGCAAGTCCGAGACAATTGCCGACACCGCTGCAGTCCTCTCCCGCTATCTCGATGGCATCACCTACCGCTGCTTCGGGCACGACATGGTCGCCACCCTCGCAGAGCACGCCACCGTGCCGGTGATCAACGCCCTCTCAGACAAGCATCACCCCTGCCAGGCCGCGGCCGACCTGATGACCATCATGGAGCGCAACCCGACCTTGGAGGGCGAGCGCGTCGCCTACGTCGGCGATGGCAACAATGTGCTACACGATCTGATGCTCGCCTGCGCCCTCCTCGGCGTCGACTGCATCTGGGCAGTCCCCGCAGGATACGAGCCCGATGAGGAAATCGTCGGTCGCGCTGTGGAGATTAGCGAGAAGACGGGCGCCGCGATGGTTCAAACCCACGACCCGGTCGAAGCCGTCACCGGTGCGACAATCGTCTACACCGATGTATTCGTCAGCATGGGTGAAGAACACCTCGAAGACAAAATCAACGCCTTCGATGGATTCCAGGTCAACGAAGAACTCGTCGCCCACGCCACGGACGGTTACGGATTCATGCATTGCCTGCCCGCACACCGCGGCGACGAGGTCACCGATGGCGTCATCGACAGCGAGAATAGCATCGTCTTTGATCAAGCCGAGAACCGCATGTGGGCGCAGATGGCATTGCTCACCTATTTGTGCAATCCAGCGGCCTTCATCGCCTATGTCGAACTCTACTGAACCAAGGGAATCAGCACGCTGGCGAGGAAGCCGGCCAACCCCAACATCATCGCCAGTCGAAGCGTCCGTTGCGCTCCATAATCCTCGCCCCTATAGAGACGAGGCTTGACAGATACAAGGGCGAGCATGGCTGGTAATTGCGTCAGCATAAGTCCCATCGGCAGCAAGCCGCGGGCATAGGGGAAGACGAGCGGGAGCAGTGACATCAGAATGAGGATCTGCGCATACCCACGCGCGGTCTCCGCACCGACCTGCTTGGTCAAAGTCTCACGATCGGCATCGCCCTCTTCATCCTCGATGTCCTTGACGATCTCACGCGCCGCATTGACCATCGCAGCCACCGCGGCCACGAACCACACCAGCGGTGTCAGAACACCGCCCACCGCACCCGCACCAAACACGATCACGATCCCCACGAGCAGAGAGACCGACAGATTCCCAGCCAAGCCCTTGTGCTTCAATGAGAAAGACTGCGGCACGACCATCTCGTAGTGGAACATCAGCAGGAAGGCGAGGAACCAGATGCCGATGGAGGGCAACCAAGCTTCCAATCCATCGGTCCATCGCGCGGTCACGACCATCGCCGTGAGCAAGGCGACGATCGACAACAGGAAGCAGAATCTGGCGATGGCTTTGGCCTGATACTCGGTCAGTGCGCCGCTCGGAATCGGGCGCTCAGGGTGATTGATCGCGTCCGATTCAGCATCGAAGATGTCGTTGAATGCATTCCAGGCCCCCATGAAGGTCGCGACACAAAAGGCGTGCAGGCCGACGATGATCCACTCGATGCCCGTCAGGTCAACCCTGACCATCAGGGCACCGACGGCCACCGTCGAGGCGCCGACCAGTGCATTGGGGCCGCGGATCAACCGCCATGCGGACTGCATCAGCGCGCACGAAGCGCCACCGACACTTCAGGCATGCGCTCCCGCCGTGGCGGGACCGTCGCTGTGGTTGCGGTTCTTCAGCGTCCACAGGCAGACCGAGTAGCGCGCGCCTCGAAAGAAGCCGCGCACAATCCCGACCTTCTCGAAGCGGGGATCCTTGGACAGGATGTTGCCGACCTGATTCATCGTCGCGCCCCAACTGAACCGTTCGTTCAGGTGATCGAAGACCTCGACCGTGTTGGCGCGGCCGCGCTCCGTGAGGAAGACGCGCACCTCTTCGCGAAGTCGCTTGGTGCGACTCATGCCATCGCCTCCAAGCTGCGGCGGTGCAGGTGACTCCAGACCGGGGTCTGGACCAGCGGCCGCCAGTTTCCATTCTCTTGCGCGCCGCTGGCATGAACCAGGGCGCCATCCTTTCGTGATCTCGGGCGGCGTGTTGCCACCAGAGAGGCGAAGGACACCTTCTCTTTCTGCTGCATCTCTTCAGGGTGCATGGATGCCTCGATTGCGGGACTGCCTATCAAGAAAGGTGGATGAGAGCAAGTGAAAATGAAAGTGAACTTGGTTCGCAGTCCATCGTTTGACAGATTCACTTTGACCTGAAACTGAACGCCCTACCTGCATGGACGCGGCGTTCCGTTGATATACCGGCTGTCGGTCGCCCGGTTCCGCGCTCGTATGGTGTAGCGGCCCATCATGGTGGACTCTCAATCCATCGACCCGGATTCGAATTCCGGTACGAGCATCTAACCATAATCAAGAAGCGTTGCTCGTACCGGAATTGATAGACAGCGGTCCCCGGCGAATTCCATGCGCGTCTTCTCTCTCACGGTCGAGGTCTTCGTCAAGATCGGCGGGAATGTGTTGTTCGACATCGTCGATTGGACCTATCATCCGGACAAACCGGTCCCGGATGGCTTCGAGAATCTCAACACGATGAAGTTGTACACGGCGGGCGGTGTGTTGGATATGCTGCCAGAGGGGCGCGCTTTTGTCATACTATGGGATGATTTCATGATTTCACAGAATGTGAGCTGACAAAGGACATATTCCCCAACGATTGATAAACGGCACGAAGAAGTTGGATTCGATTGCGATGGAGACCACTGAGGCAGCCGCTCCTCTGGGTACAGATGGTCTACCCATCATGCCCGCGCCACCGGCATGGTACTGGATGTTGCTCGGTCGAATCATCATCCTGTCCATCGTCGGTTTCTCTCTGTGGTACTACCAGTTCGAATCCCTATTCGTTGTCATCATCTTGTTCATCCTCGTCGTACCGATGGAAAAATTGTTCCCGAGGCACCAGGGACAGAAGGTGCGACGCCCCAAATGGAAACTCGATGTGACCTACGCACTTTCGCAGCCGTTCCTCAATGTATTCGGCGTCATCTTCGCGGTGTTGATCAGCTTCTTCTCATTCACATGGGCCCTTGGCCTCATCGTGCGCTATTTCGGACTCGTCGCGATGATTCCGGGCTATATCCAACCGGTCGTCGCTTTCATGCTGTTCGATTTCTTCGGTTATTGGGCCCATCGTTGGTATCATGAAGTTCCAGAACTTTGGAAATTTCATTCCATCCATCATTCACCTGAGCACATGGATTGGATCAGCGGATTCCGTGTCCACCCCATGGATTTTGCATTGATTGGGCCGGGCTTCTTTTTCTTGATCTTCGCCGGATTCAGCCCGGAGACCAGTGGCATCCTCGCTGCACTTCAGATCATCACCGGTCTCTTCCTGCACGCCAATGTGTCCTGGAAACTCCGTCCTTTACACCGCTTGATTCCAACGCCGGAGTTCCACCACTGGCATCATGCCAACGAGAAGGAGGCACACTGTTCGAACTACTCCGGCTTCCTGCCGCTATGGGATATCATCTTCGGGACCTACTACATGCCCCATGACAAGCGTCCAGAGAAGTATGGCGTCGATGAGAATCTACCCCAAGGCATGCTCGGTCAATTGAAGCATCCCATCGAGGGGTGGGGCAACCCCTTGAGATTCGTCATCCATCCTTTCCGAACCATTGGTTCCTGGTGGAGGTTCTCCAAGCAGGTGCTGAAGGGGGTTCGGTACTCGACCTTCCGAAAGAGAGGGCCGTATCGCCCACCGTTCCGAGAATGAGATCAGGATCTCATGCGAAGCGGCCTGTTTGGAAGTCCATGATGGCCGTGCGAATTTCGGCATCGGTATTCATCACGAACGGTCCATATCTCGCGATCGGCTCATCGATCTCAGGCCCTGCAAGAATCAGAAATTGACTCTCCTCCTCGGAGAGAATCTCAATCTCATCTCCATCGGATAGCAATGCGAGTTGACCGTCCAAGACCGTCTTGTCTCCAATCTTGATGCTGCCCCCGAAGACGTAAATCATGCCATTCAATCCGGCCTCAACCCGTTGGGTGAGATTGTGTCCCGCTTCCATCTTGACGTGGATGTAGGAGATGGGAATCATCGTGTCGATCACGGCAGAGACACCCATGCATTCCCCGGCGATGACACGCGCCCATACGCCGTCCATCTCAACGGTGGGAATCTCGGCGGCGGGAATGTCCTGATACCGCGGCGCCATCATCTTGTGAGCAGCGGGTAGATTGACCCAAATTTGGAAGCCGTGCATCACGCCACCTGATTCAAGGAAGTCAGGATGTGGTAACTCCTCGTGAATCACGCCACGTCCGGCGGTCATCCACTGAACGTCGCCCGGATTCAAATCACCATGATTGCCGGCATTGTCGCCATGTTTCATCCGCCCTTCCAGCATGTAAGTCACCGTCTCGAAGCCGCGGTGCGGGTGTTCGGGCGCACCGATTGCCTCACCGGGTGCCCAATCCACTGGCCCCATCTCGTCCAGAAGCAGGAAGGGACTCATCAGCGACCCCATCGCAGCGGGCCGGCGCACAGGGAAGCCACCGCCTTCCATCACCGTGCGCGTCGGCACGATCATCGCAACTTCCCGCTGATCCATGGGGCGGCGGGCGCCCCCGTGTCCTATCAACTCGACAGTATCGCCGAGGCAATCACTCGCCCCGACCTTGTCCATCCTCGCCTCGATCCCATCGACGCGCAAGTGCTCGCGGACGGCGTGACCTATGCAGAGGTGCAGCCTTGAACTCAGACCACTGTCGCCGGGACGCGCAGATAGGAAACACTGGTTATTTTCCACTGGGCAGCACTGAATCCGCCACCGGACGTTGTCACTTCATGTGTACACTCAAGCCCACCCCCACCGAGCCAACGATCATTCCCAACAGAAAGCGAGTCCAACGATCCATCTGTCAAATGAATATCACCGCAGTCTGTCTGGATTCTGTAATAACGGTCCCAAACACCTTGTTCACCGTTGCTCAAGGTTCCAGTTACACCGAGCAGGTGAATTGCCTCGCCTGCAGATTGGCTGATGTTGACACTTGCTCCAGATACAGTCCCATTGGTTGTAGAGGTAAATATCTCAGGTGTATTCTCAATTACATTCGTCGTGTTGTTCCAGGAGTAGTTGTTGATGACCGTTGCAGCATCCTCTTCAGCCTCGGCATCTCCACTCCCCAATCCGAAGCATCCGGAGAGCACAATCACTAGGGCAAGCATCAGGGCATAGACATTCTTTGCATGTGTCATGGCACGGCGTGTGCCCTGAAGACGCATTATCTTGACCCTAGTGCGAAAGCACGGGAGAAAGGACGACTGAGAAAAAGTGGGATATCAGCGTCTGATGGTTCTGAGGTGGGCCCGCCCAGATTTGAACTGGGGACTGGCGCCCCCGAAGCGCCAAGTATAGCCAAGCTAACCCACGGGCCCAATACCTCCTCCGCGGCTGTCATTCCTCTTTGTGCATTTCGCCTTCGCTGTGACCCGATTGGAAGTGGGAATCATTCATGTGCAGCCGACGGGTCGCAGTCGATATGGAAGACTGGCGGACCTTCGACATCGCGAATCCGACCGAGGAACACGCGATGATTCGGGAGATGGTCCGCGACTTCGCGCGCGAGGAGGTCGAGCCGCAGGCGCTTGAGCACGACCGCGAGGAGAAGTTCAATCTCGATCTGTTCCGGCAGTTGGGTGAATATGGCCTGCTCGGGATCACTGTGCCCGCGGCATACGGCGGGACTGGGTTGGATGCGACCGCGGCTGCGATTGTCAATGAGGAGTTGTCCTATTCCGACCCCGGATTTTGTTTGGCCTACTTGGCGCATGCACAGTTGACGGTGAACAATCTCGCTGTGAATGGTTCCGAGGAGCAGAAGGCGCGCTTGTTGCCTGGACTGTGCTCGGGTGAGCATGTGGGTTGCATGGCGATGTCCGAGCCGGATTATGGCACGGACGTGATGGGCATGAAGACCTCCGCTGTGTTACAGGCGGATGGCAACTGGTGCATCAACGGCACGAAGATGTGGATCACGAATGGTGTGGTCGATGAAGCGGGCACGCCCGCGGATGTTGTCTGGTTGTATGCGCGCACGGGCACGACCGAGAAAGGTCGGCCCGAGATTTCCACCTTCATTGTCGAGAAGGGTTTTCCCGGCTACAAGGCGGGTCAGAAAATCATGGACAAGGCTGGGATGCGCGGCTCGAATACATCCGAGCTCGTATTCGAAGATTGCATCGTCCCTGCGGCGAACCTCGTCGGTGCGCCGGGCACGTCGGTCTCACACATGATGCGCAATCTCGAGTTGGAGCGCATTGCCCTGACGGCGATGGCCGTTGGCATCGCGCGTCGTAGCCTCGCCGACATGACCCGCTACGCGGGCGAGCGCGAGGCCTTCGGCAAGCCGATTCACGACTTTGGACAGATGCAGCGCCACATCGGTGAGTCCTGGGCCGAATACCGCGCCATGCGCGCCTATCTCTACGATACCTGCCGCGTGATGAGTTTGGAGTCCGGTGGGCAACGCTTGGATTCGGATGGTGCCAAACTGTTCGCAACCACGGCTGCGAAAAACATCGCCGACCGCGCTATTCAGGTGATGGGCGGCTACGGCTATGTCGGCGAGTATGTGGTCGAGCGCCTGTGGCGCGATGCCAAGTTGTTGGAGATCGGTGGTGGCACTTTGGAGAGCCACCACAAGAACATCACACGAGATTTGGCCAAGGATGATTCTCCGATCCAGAGTTGATTGATGTGGAGCGCTTGAAGGAAGCGCTCGGATTGAAGGATGTCGTTCGTGCCGGCTGGGTGCTGGCCGGCGTTGAGAATCCGGAGTCCGTTGCGGCGCATTCGTGGGGGATGGCGTTGTTGGCGATTGACATGTGTCCTCCCGAATTGAATTTACAAAGAGTGCTTGAGCTCTGCATCCTCCATGATCTGGCTGAGGTTCGGGTTGGGGATCTTACGCCGCATGATGGTGTTTCTAAGGCTGAGAAGCACCGAATGGAAGCGGAAGCGATTCAGGCCTTTGGGCCGAAAGCAACTGAAGCGTTCGAAGAGTACGAAGCCCAGTTGACCGAGGAATCGCAGTTTGTGAAGAAGCTGGACAAGTTGGACATGGCCCTGATGGCGGAAGTGTACGAAGGCCGTAGTGGTCTGGATCTGAGTGAGTTTAAGCAGCAAATCTAGTTTATCGAATCATCCCGAGTATGTATCGATAAGTAGTCTCGGGAGGATTCGAACCTCCGTCCCCTGGACCAAAACCAGAGATGATGGACCGCTACACAACGAGACTGACGAGACCCCTCCGGGCGCGCACACCACTTGAACGGTGCTGCTGCACAACCACGCGAAAGGTCAAGCCGGCTTGGCCGCCCCCGCGGCGCTATGCGCCGCGCGGGACTCTCCTCTGGACTCGTGCTGCTATTCGTGTTGAGCACGTTTGCGCCGATGCTTTCCTTCCCTGATGATGTGGCTCAGGAAGCATCTGAATCCGTGGTGGAAACCGTGGAAGAATCGGCGCTCCCGGTCTTCCCCACCAAAGCTGTGCTCTCCCCCTCGGTCGAATTCTGGACATCTCAGGCAGAGGCGAGTCCGATGGTGTTGACTCGAAATCTGTTGGCGTTGCACGAATGGCAGATTGAAAATGATCTCCTGCCCTTCCAAGAAAAGGGGAATCTGGTTCAGATTCTTCCTTCGAGCGAAGGGGTCGAACATCGTCGGGTGACGATGCCCGGTCGACTGGTGCCGAAGTTGGTTGGCATCGATGGGGTCTTCGCCGTCTATGATGACAGTTCCGGGCCCGAGCCCGTCGGCGCTCTCCCCGGTGGCCCGACATCGGTCAAGAGCGGTCTGATCCACGGCGCGAACGCTGCTTGGGATCGCGGCTACAATGGCAGCGGGGTGCGTGTTGCTGTGGCCGATTCTGGGATTGATTTCGCTCATCCTGACCTCAATGGGACCCAAGCCATTCTCGATGATCCGAGTTCTGTGTACGACGGTTGGGGCATCATGCACGACCCGGTTTCGTTGGTCCGCTGGCAACGGGATGGCTTGGCCTATCCCGGTGCTGGCAATTCGTGGTGGGTCGAGACGACGGCAGTGGATGTTGATGCGGACAATGATTCCATGCTCGATGTGCAGGGTTGGAACATATCTGGGATTCTCAATTCGACGTCGGGCACCTATCATTTCGGGAAACATTCTGATTCTCGTCTTATCACTCAAGCCGGTGGCGATGTGAATATCATTGTCGTTGATACGTTGCTATCTGGTGTCTATGACACGGTCTATATCGACATTGATCGGGATGGTGAGTTTGGCGATGAGTCTCCGGTGACGAAGACGAATCCAACCTATGGTCTGGATACGAATGATGACGGATTGTGGGATCAATCCGCGGGTTTGCTCTGGTGGATTTCTGATGGTGTGAACGGCGTGCCCTATGGCGACGTGTACGCTGCTCGGAATGGCTATCAGAATCGCATCGCCGGCGCCGGTGATCTGATCCTCTTGATGCTGAACGATGCCTCCGAGGCCGGCGGCAATCACGGCACCTTGTGCGCATCCGCAGTGGCGGCCCAAGGCGTGGTCAACAATGGCAAGGTGCTCGGCATGGCACCGGGTGCAGAACTCATCGCCGTATCGAATCTCTATGCGGGTGGGTCATGGCTCGATGCCTTCCGCTTCATCTCCGAAGGCTATGATGGCAATGCGACCACCGGCCATGATCAAGGCCAGATTGGTTCCTTCTCCTTTGGCAACTCCGCCGCGCACGATGATGGTGCGGATTACTGGTCTCTCTATCTGGATTGGTTGACACGCGTCCATTCGCCAGCAACCACTTACTTTGTTGCTATCGGCAATGGTGGCCATGGATATGGCACGACGGCCTCGCCCGGTGGTGCTCACGGCGTGATGTCGGTCGGTGCCTTCTCTTCGAAGGGAACGACGTGGGGAGAGTCGGCCTCTTGGTCGAACCGTGGCCCGAATTCAGTCAGTCGATTGGACCCCGACATCGTCGCTGTCGGCTGGTCTGCGACCGGCGATACAACACTCAATGAGCAGACGGATGCGAATAGCGCGACGACCACCTGGGCCGGTACCTCGTTGGCAACACCGGTGGCCGCTGGATTGGCGGCGATCATCTACCAGGCCTGGTACAACAATACCGGGGCATGGCCCGATTCCCAGACATTCCGAGATCTCGTGATGTCGACCGCAGACGATCGCGGCTACGACCCGCTCGTGCAAGGCGGTGGCTGGATGAATGCGAGCCGTGCCGTCGCCACCTTGGATGGCGATGATGGTAGTCTCTTCGTCAGTCCCGCTTCGTGGATGACCGGCGAGAACGAGGGATCCCACCGCGATGGAAATCTCAACTTCATGCTCCCCGGCCAGAATCAGACGATGTCACTGAGTCTTGAAAATTCGGGTTCGGCCCCGATGAATGTCACGCTTACACCTGCCGAGCTGATGCCCGTCGCCGGAGCCCACATGGTGTGGAATAGCACAGATACAGGCAATAATACGACCTGGGATGGATATGATACGCGTCCGGACTGGGCGTTCCCTATGCACATCGAAGGCGATGTGAATCTCTCACTCCCGCCCGAGGCCACCCTGATTCGGGCCCGCGCCGTGATGGAGGGTGAGGGCTTTGATGGTGATCAGAATCTACAATCTGAAAATCGCATCTATCTGCGCATCTACAATTGGACTGATAGCGATGGCGATGGCAATTGGACCTCGGATTTCAACAATGACAGCTATGTCGATTCTGGCGAGTGGACAGAGTCGAGTGAATTGGCGATGATCACAGAGCACGTCTATGAATCGGGCCAGATCGAAGTGCGGGTGGGGAATCCGCACGATTGGAATTCAGATGGCCTGATCGTCGCACTGTGGCGCGATGAGGCGCGACCTTCGTTCAAGGACCCGCTCCATATCGAGTTTGATTGGACCGCGTTTGGTCCCGCCAATGACAGTTGGATCAACGCGCCGGCAAATGTCACGATTGCACCCGGCGCTTCTCAATTGGTCAATGTCACCGTCTCTGTGCCATTGGATGCGCGCGGCGGTTTGAAGCAACATGGCATCCGCATCCATGCCGAATCGAACAACACCACCCGGGATTGGACCTGGCCTGTGATCACAAATGTCGGCTTCAGTGGTCCCTTCACGTTGACGCCAAAAGCGGTCGATGGCAATCTCAGCAATCAGACGCTCTACGATGAGACCTGGATGCAGGGCGCGCAGCGCTGGGGCTGGCGAGCCGAGTCCGGCGACTGGAAGTTTTTGACCTTGGATTGGCCATCCTCAATGTCGGGCAATGGCAGCATCCTGGTCGATGTGGACTGGCCGGACAATGCCTATACGGACGTCGATGTGCATTGGATGAGTGAATCCGATCACCCCTTCTACATGGATGACCCCGCCGCCTATGGTCCGCGCACGGTAACGATGGAGACCGGTTCGGTTGGCCAGCATGCTGGCGGGGGCAAGTATAGCTATTACACGAATGGCGGCGGCAGTCGTGAGATCATCGTCGCCGACGATAGCCCGGGTACCAAACAGATGATGTTGCATTCGGCCATGCACGGCGTCAACACCAATGACAATCCATTGAACATCAGCGTCGGCTACATCACACCGCTCGGTGCAGGGCTTGAAACCTCACTCGAGGACTGGAGTCAATCGAGCGGTATCGCCAACCACCGCATCGGTGCGAGTGTGGACCTCGACATCGCCAGCATCAGCGCGCACGGCTTCACCATCCCACAATATCTCTCGACTCAAATCGCCTATCAGGACGACCCGGCGGATGTCCAATCATCCTCCTATATTCGCGAGTTCACCGCCGGTGCCAATCAGTTGATCGAGGTCGAAATCGGCTGCATTCAATCGGGTATCGACCTCGACATGTATCTCTATAGGGACAAGAACAACAACGGTATTCTGGATTGGGGCAATGAGCAGGTAGGGAGTTCTGGCAATTTCAACTGCGACGAAAAAATCGCCTACGGTGGCGGTCAGGCCGACACCTATTGGGTGGTCGTCCACGGCTATGACCTGCGGGCTTCGAACACCACCTTCTGGTTGCGCTGGTCCGAAATCGGTGGCACTGAACTCGCCATCGATGGATACACCATGCTGAACCAATCTCAAATCCTCTCGAATTACACCAATGGTTCGGCTGCACTCGGCGGTGCCATTCCGACGAACGTCTTCGACCTGAACGTCAGTTGGCTTCGCCCCCAATCGGCAGGGAACTGGGGTGGCTTCATCGACATCACGCTGGGCAGTGGCGGACTGATCCGCCTGCCCTATTCCTTCATCCTCATCGATCCGCCACCCGAGGTGACCATCTCCGAGCCCCATTGGACGCGCACAAACCAATCCATTCCCCTGAGCCTGCAGGCCATCGACCACGGCACCGGGTTCAACATCAGTGACCTCTCTTTCGACACCGACCTTCAGATTCCCGGCGTGCTGCCGACCAATGCGACCTTCGAAACCGCCCCGCCCCTCGGCAATGGTTCGATGGCGCTATGGCAGCATTGGAATACAAATCGGTTCTACAGTCGCGGCGACCATCACGTCGCGGCGAACGGCAGCCTGACCCTTGAGGCGGAGAGCGCAATGGCCCAAGCGGGCACGGGCTGGACCTTCTCGAACAGCGGCATGGGATTCGGTGGCAGTGGATACATGACCTCGACCGATGCAGGATTTGACGCAGGGAATACCACCAATGGAAGTCGCCTGTCGTGGGAGGTCGAATTCGATTCGGCCGGCACCTACTGGATTTGGGTGCGGATGCTCCAATCTGGCAATGATTCGAATGCGATTCACGTCGGACTCGATGGACAGATTTCCACCGCGGGAGGCGCGGGCCTTGCCACCGCGGACCTCGGCTGGGCATGGGCCAATTCGGTCGAGAATAACACCTTGAATTGGCGCGCCTATCTCAATGTCCCCAGCCCCGGCCGTCACAGCGTCGACGTATGGATGAAAGAGGATGGCGTCGACTTCGACCGCCTTCAATTGACGACCTCTCAGAACTGGATTCCACCGACCAATCTAACGGCACCTTCTCCTCGATTCGACGACGTCACCTTGCGTGCCGCCTGGCTCAATTGGACCTTGCCCGCGGACAATCAATGGCATGCTTATGCCGCCGAAGCGCTGGACCTCACGAATCGCTTGGGCAATGTATCGATGATGATCGAGCACGATGACCTCGCACCTTCGCTCGCCATTTACGACCATGCCGATTTCGAACGCGACCCGACACAGACCGTCAGAATCCACACCGAAACCGAGGCTGAGCTCTGGGTCAATGGCACCGCATTGCCACTCAATGCATCCGGTGCCTCCAGCCCCGACTTGGTTCTGGCGCCGACCTATTGGGGCCAAGACCCGCGTGGAAATCAGTGGGACCTTTCGACCTGGCGTTGGCATGGGCTCAACAATTTCAGTGCGGTGGCCCGCGACCCTGCTGGCAATTGGAATTCAATCAATTTCAGCATCGTTCACGATCCGTGGCCCCCCGACAATTCCGGACCGAATCCACAGATGGTCTTCGATTCTATCACGGTGCCTGAATGGGACAATTCGACCGTGCCGGTGACCACCGATCAGGCCTACAATTTCAATCGCGGTGAATTTGCCGTGATGCGTCTCTTCGATGGCTATGAGACATGCCTCATCCTCGAATCCTCGACGGGTGCGGAAAGATTCAACGAATGTCAGGTCGATGCCGATCCCCCTTGGGCGCGTGAGGTCGGGACGAATCACCCCTTGATGGAACGCCATGTCTTCGATGTCGATCTTGGCACCTGGCCGGATGATGTCTACACTGTCCGCATGCAGGTGACGGATTGGGCAGGCAATATCGGCACTCATCAGGCCGAGATTCTCATCGATCGAACCGCACCCGACATTCAGCTGCACCAACCCATGCACGACCAGGTCTTGGCCGACCACCACATGCAGGTCAACTGGACGGTCGGAGAATTGAGTCGGCAGGTCATCGAGGTTGACGGTGAGAATGTGTGGACCTCCGCCGGTTGGCACAACGGCTCTGAATTCGTCGTCATCGACCTCGGTCGAACCGGCGCCCACAGCGTCTGCATGCGCGCGTGGGATGCGGCGGGCATCGATGGGACCGTCGTTGCAAATATCGCAGAATCTTGTGTCGATATTCTGCTGCCAGAGGAGACCTATTGGCCAACGCTATTCGCACCATGGAATGCCACCCACGTCAATACCTCAACCGTCTTCGCCAACCTATCGCTCGGACCGGACCAGACCTACGAGTGGTGGCATGGCCAAGAGAATGGAACGATGTACGCCGTCACCGATGGAACCGTATCCATACCGGTCGAACTCAATCCCGGCGAGAACAATCTCATTTTCCATCTGGAGGCGCTGGAACGCACCTTTGTATTCCAACTGCACGTGAACCTCGACCAGATTCCACCTGACCTGCGTGTCTCGACGCCTGCAGATACCGTCCATACCTATCGCGACCGCACCGAGGTGGCAGGGGATTGTGAACCCGGGCTCGACGTCATTGTCAACGTCGGTGGCCTGGTCACCACCGGCAGCTGTTCTCCGGCTGGCTCGTTTTACTTCTGGGCTGAATTGCCGACCATCGAAGGCGAATGGAACATGTGGGTTCGACAGACTGACCTCGCGGACAATACCGCGCTGGTCGGTCGAACGGTCTTCGTCGATACCACTTCGCCAAATGCGCTGTTGAAGTGGAATGTCACGGATTGTGATCGGACCCCTGTATCTGCCGTGTGGGGCACGCCTTCTCCGGCCGACTGCGCGGTTTCGGTTGACGTCGCCATATTGTCAGAGGATGTTTCTGCATGGGAATTGACCTTGTACGAAGGGGAAGAAGAACGCGTATTCAACGCGTTCAACGGTGGCGAGACCGCCTTGTCCACCCCACCGATATCCGGCGGCCCCGGCACCTGGACAGCCACGCTCTACATCGAGGATCACGCTGGAAATCGGCAGGTGCTGACCATCAAACAGGACCTGGTCGCCCCCGAAGCGACGACCGGAGAACGATTCTCGACCATCGGTTCGCTCGAGAATCTCGCCGGAATTTCCCTGCTGTTGATCACCTTGTTCACAATGCAGGTTGGACGTCGTCGACCCGACGCTGAAAATCCATGGTCTGAAGGCGACGTAGAAGCCATCATCGAAGGGGATGAGATGTTCGAAGACGGCTCCGAGGGAGCGGTTGAGGGAGATGACGAAGAAAATCCCATGGAGTCGACACCATCAAACGGTGACTAACCGGCCCGTTCAACATGCAATCCAGTGGGCGAGTATCATTCCTCCTCGTCGGTTTGATGATTTCATCGGTTCTCATCTGGACACCTATGGTGTCCGCAGCCGACGGAGATGGCGACGGTTTCGACGATGCGGTCGACGATTGTCCATTCGCATCGGGAAGTTCGACCATCGACAGAACAGGATGTCCCGACGCCGACCAAGATGGCACGTCTGACACGGCGCAGGGGACCTCCGCTGACTATCAGGACGCGGTTGCGGCTGTCTATGTGGAGACGACCGGCGGTGGCTGGGGCGGCTCGAGCAGCCAATCTCGGGCATTGACGGTCTCCAACACTGGTGATTTCATCGCCGGCGCAGATTCCGGTGATGCCATCATCCTCTTCGCAGGCTCGGGTAAAATCAAGACGACCCTCGCGACGATCGGCTCGAACCCTCGCGCCCTCGATCTATCTCCAAATGAGACCCTTCTTGCGGTCTCCGGCTATGGCTTCGAGGGAAATGGTGCCAACGTCTTGGTCTTCACGATGGACTGGCAAGCGCTGACAGCCACTGTTCTGGTCAACCTTTCAGCGAATCATTACGACGATACCTTCGCCCTGCGATTCAGTCCCGATGGCAGTAAATTATTCGTCGGTGGAGAAGATCGAAACGTCACGACATACTCGACCGTCAATTGGTCGATTCTCAACCTGATCTCCTCGGGTAACGATGACATCTACACCATCGATACCAGCCCCGATGGGCGCCTCATCGCTTTCACCCATGGGCAGGAATTGTCAGTCCATTGGGCCAGCAATGGCTCTCAGGTGTGGAATATGCACAATCACTCCGGTGCGGTGACCGGCATGGACTGGAGCCCGGACGGACTCTGGATTGTCACTGGAGGCGATGATGAATTCTGGCGGGTCTACCACGCCGCCAATGGCAGCCTCGAACAGGAGGTCTACGCTCAATCGGATGTGAATGCCGTCGCATTCAACAAGGCGGGCAGCCATCTTGTCATCGCCAAGGACAGCGGCTCTGAGACCAACATCTATTCCACAGCAGATTGGTCCCCATTGCACGAGTTCGGCAGCTTCTCCGGCGGCAGCGGCCAGGGTGCGAGCGGACGCCGTGGGGCCAAAGCGGTCGCTTGGTCTGACGATGAAACAAAGATTTACTTCGGCGCCAAATATCGAGGGCGCGTCTACACCTACTATTCTCAAGATGCCTACATATGGCTCGGTGGCGATGTCACGGGCGAACTGATGGAGAACCGATTCGAGGAATACGGTGATAGTCATGGCGATTACCTGCCGAACCACTACAATACCAGCGTCACCCAGGTGACACAATCCCAGTGCAGCGGTGTGAATCCCTTTGGCAATGCACCGTTGATCGGTGCCTCTACCAGCACGGCGGCTGAGGGGCTGACGACCAAACTCACCAATTATACGACCAGCGGAATGCGCACCTGTGATCAGAATGGCGATGTCTTGATCGACGTCCCTGTTGCCCGCATGCCCGCCGTGATTTTTGTCAAACCGAACAGCGCCGCCTCGGCCTGTATCACGACGATGGGTGGGTTGTCGATGGGACAAATGCGCTGGATTATTTCTGGGGCGAGTGAAAATACATTGACCACCGATGGTATCCATCCCGGCGTCACGATGTCGAGCATCGTCCCGGATGATGATGATGACGGCGAAGTCGAGTGGCGTGATTTGGACAGTTCATGTGCAGCCGAACCCATCCACCTGCAACACCGGTGGGAGAACCGTTCAGTGCCACAGATGATCTCTGCGTTCATGCTGTGTGATCACTGCGCCTTCCCAGAAAATTGGTTTGCGCCCGATTTCGATCGCCTCCGCCTGGCGATGGAAGTCCGCGGTGACATCATCAACGGTGTCGCTTCGAATGATCATCTCATCGGCATCACAGAGTTGCGCGTCGGTATCGCGGCGACCACAGTCCACCACGTGCCTCTGATCGACAATTGGACCCACGGTGCAGCCGATGCCTTGGCGGCCGGGGGGGTCGCCATCGATGCCTCTGTCAACAACAGCCGCGAGGGTGTCTGGCCGTTTCAGGACGATTATCGTCTCGTCATCCGAGAGGAGGAATTGCCCTTGGTCAGTGATTTCGTCGAATGGATGCTGAGTGAAGAGGGTCAAGACAACTTCGATGAGATCGGTTTTGTCCGACTCTCCCCCGAGGCCCGCGTCGCCGCTGGAGACCGCATCGGCATCAATCTGCGGCACATCCTACCCGACGATGATTTCGATGGTATCTGGAATGGCGAGGACAACTGCCCCAACACCGACCTCGGTGCCAATGTCGATGCCTATGGCTGCGCCCAGAATCAACTGGATGACGACGGTGACGGCTTGGTCAACACCGCCGACGACTGCCCCCAGCAATACGGAACGAGCACCCTACCGACGGTCGGTTGCCCGGATGGTGATGGAGATGGCTGGGCCGATACGTCCGATGCCTTCCCGACCGAACCGAGCCAATGGGCCGACCAAGATGGCGATGGGTATGGGGATGAGGAGGCTGGATTCGAATCCGATGCCTGCCCACTGCAAGCGGGCCAATCCACCCTCGATCGATTCGGCTGTGCAGACTCCGACGGTGATGGATGGTCCGATCTATACGACATGTTCCCGAACGATCCAGCCCAATGGGCCGACGCGGATGGAGATGGTTATGGTGACAATTACTCCTTCTCCGATGTGGTCGATGGTGTACGGATCGGTGAGGCGGGCGATGCCTTCCCCAACGACATCACCCAGTTCAGAAATCGCGACGGTGACGGCTATGGTGACAATGCGTCAGGCTTCCTCGCCGATACCTGCCCAGGGCAGTATGGCACCTCCAATCAGAATGGCAAACTCGGCTGTCCAGACAGCGATGGAGATGGCTGGTCCGATGGCGATGACGCCTTCCCCGATGAGGTGACTCAGTATTCTGATGAGGATGGAGACGGCTATGGCGACAGTCTCTCTGGCGTCAATGCAGATGGATGCCCAGGAACGCCTGCCGCCGAGATTCAGCTCGTCGATGGGATGGGATGCGCACCCTCGGAACGCGACGGCGATGCCGATGGCGTGAGCGATGCCGACGACCTTTGCCCCAATACGCCCGTTGACGAGGCGCTCGATGTGGATGCATCGGGTTGTTCGGAGAGTGAGCGCGACAGCGATGGCGACGGCGTGCTCGATTCCAATGACCTCTATCCCGATGACGAGACACAATCTGCGGATACAGATGGGGACGGTCTCGGCAACAATGCATCCGGCTTGAACGGTGACGATTGTCCTCTTGAATACGGTACATCGACCGGGAACCTGCAAGGTTGTATCGATGATGACCAGGACGGATGGGCGAATATCGAAGACATCCTGCCCAACAATCCGACCCAATGGGCGGACAGCGATGGAGATGGATACTACGACAATTTCGACTCCATTCTATGGCGCGATGACGACATGCGCGAAGCCGGTGACTGGCCCGGTGAATTGACGACTGGCGCCCGCGACCCCGATCGCTGCCCGATGCATGCGAATTCATTCCAGAATCTCGAGAATCCCGGCTGCCCCGATGACCTGTTCCCCAGTGGCGAAACCGATGAGACGCCGGACGGGAACCAAGGTGGAAACACCGGTGCAGCAGATGGGGGCATGAGCACCACGGCGCTCGTCCTCATCATCATCGCTGTCATCGTCTTGGCCATCCTCGCCGCTGCGGCAGTCATCGTGCTCAAGAAACCCAAGAAGGGTCGGAGCCGCAACATCGTGACCACTCGAGATTCAACTTCAGAGGTCGTCGAAACCGAGGCTGAAGACGAGGTGAGTTTGGAAGATGATCCGAATTACAAGGTCGATGAGAACGACTGTGAATGGTGGTATGACGAGGGCGTCTGGTGGTACCGCAAACCCGACATGGAAGATTGGGCCGAACTCGAGGGTTAGGCAAACCCGAAGGGGTAATCAATCGACTCCGGGTCGAGGCCTCCATGGAGATTGAGCGAATCGCCGTGCTCGGCGCTGGACAGATGGGCAATGGCATCGCGCAGGTCGCTGCCTGTGCCGGCTATGATGTGGTGATGATCGACATCGAGCAAGCCTATGTCGACAAGGGATTGGCCGCCATCGAATCCTCGCTCGCGCGGGTGGTCGCCAAAGAGCGGATGACCGAGGCGGATGCGGCAGCCGCGCTCGCCCGGGTCTCGATCTCGACCGAGAAATCGGCCGCCTCAGATGCCGACCTCGTCGTCGAGGCCATCCCTGAGATTCCCGAGTTGAAGTTCAGCACCTTCGCCGAATTGGATGGCATCTGCAAACCCACGGCCATTCTCGCGAGCAATACCAGCAGCATCAGTATCGATGCGATCGCTGCGGCCACCTCTCGACCGAGCCACGTCATCGGGATGCATTTCATGAATCCCGTCCCAATCATGAAGCTGGTCGAGGTCATCAATGGCAGCGAGACGGGTGCCGAGGTCACAGCTGCGGTACTCACCGCGGCCGAGCGCATGGGCAAGATTCCCCTGTGCTGCAACGACTCCCCTGGCTTCGTCTCAAACCGCATCCTCTGTCCGATGATCAACGAGGCCATCCTGACACTGCAGGAAGGCGTGGCCGAGGCCGAGGCGATCGACGGCATCATGAAATTGGGCATGAATCACCCCATTGGACCACTGGCATTGGCCGACCTCATTGGCAATGACACCGTTCTCCACATCATGCATGTGCTGTATGAGGGTCTGGGGGATGAAAAGTACGCGCCCGCGCCGTTGCTGGTCGAGATGGTCGAGGCTGGAAAACTCGGGCGAAAGTCTGGTCAAGGCTTCTATTCCTACTGAGTTGGGTCACGCCCTGACCGCTGTTGCCCGAACGCTGATAAGTCGGCGGCGGCGGACACGGGTTGATTCCAATGCCCGGCACGTCACGAGTTGAAGTCCGCACTCTGAAAGTCGGCCGCTACATCGCACTGGGTGAGGATGCATACAAAATTCTCGGCATGACCAAGCGGAAGCCGGGCAAGCACGGTGCAGCCAAGGCTCGGATCGAACTCGAAGATATTTTCACGGGTACGAAGAAGAGCCACGTGGCACCTGTCACCGATACCATCAGCGTCCCCCTGATCGAGAAAGGTTCAGCGATCATCACCCACATCACGGGGAACGAGGTCCACGCGATGGACAACAAGACCTACGAAACTCTGATCCTCCCCCTCGAGGGGGGCATGACCCTCGAAGCCGGTGGCGAAATCCTCTGGATGGAAGCGCTTGGCCGATACAAGATCAGCCGCGACCACTGAGTCGCCCTCCCCTTCCTCACACCTTGTCAGTGGAGGAGGTGGAACCTTGGTCGCGACCTCAGAATCCCGCACCATCAGCGTTGCGGGTGTCGAGGATTTATCCGCCATAGAACCCGCTTGGTGGCGGCTTCTCCAAGATCAGCAACGGCTCGACCGTCGCGGTTCAATCACCGAACTTCGCAGCCACAAGAATGCCGAGCGGGTCCGTCGATTCCTCGAGGGCCGGGTTCGACAGGGTCGGATGATGATCGCACGAGTCGATGGTGAACTCGTCGGGATCTGCACCTACTCGCCGGATGGCTTCCTGCTCGAGGCACCGGTCCGCATTTGGGAGATTGCCGATGTCTGGGTCGAGCCGCACGCTCGCCGCCAGGGAATCGCATCGGCCTTGGTCGAGCGCGCAGAACACGAATGCCGCATGCGCGGCGCGACCGAGGTTCGCCTGACCGTCTATGCGATGAACGAGGCAGCGCTCGGCCTCTACGCCGCCTTGGGTTATGCCGTCACCTCATACAGTCTCGGCCGGTCGATGGACGAGTGAAGGCACGCCGTCGGGCGTGGTCAGTCCCCACAAACCTAAGACCTCGACCCAACACCCCGAACCCGCTCCGTAGGAGCGGTGGGTCAGATGGCAGGGGTTCGCAAGTCCGCTTATCGACAGCCGGTGACGGCGAAAGGCTTGGCTGCAATCGAGGCGGGCACGCTGACCTGGCTCGATGAAGAGATGTACAACAATCTCAACACCGGCCTTCTCGAACAATATCTCGAGGAGAAGAATCTCACAGAATCCTTCGAGGTCAGCCATTGGTCTCTCGGGAAAATCATGATCGGCATCCTGCTCGGGGCTGTCTTCAGCGGCGTCACCGCCTACATCGGCCTGAAAATTGGCTTGGCGGTATCGGCCGGATGGTACGTTGCCTATCTGCTCGGCATGGCCTTGAAATGGTCACCGTCAGAGGTCAACATCGCGACAAGCGCAACTACAGGAGCGATTCATGCATCGACAGGATTTATTTTCACATTCCCGGCCATCTTCCTCTTATCATCTGAATTCCAGACGGGTTACCACGTCAATGGTGAACCCTTGCTGTCTGGCATCGACGTCTTCCAACTCGCCTTCATCGGCATCGTCGCGAGCATGTTCGCCGGCTTCCTCGGCGTGATGTATTTCATCATCTTCCGCCGGGTTTGGTTGGTTGAAGATCCCCTGCCAATGCCCGGTTTTGAGGCCTATGTCAAGATGCTCGACATCGCGGCTGACGTCAATACCGGTGCGGCGGAATCCGCCAAGGAAAGCCTGCAGACCGTCGGCCTATGGTCGGCGATCACCATGGGCATCATGTTCATCATCGATTATCCACTGTTCTGGGCAGAGAAACTGACCATTGCCGACAAAATCGCTGTCACCTTTTCGGGGGACAAGAGTGGTCTGGCCTCGGTCTACTCCGAACGATGGATCCACCAACCCAGCGCATTGGTCGATGGCCGTTCGGTCAACAATGGCATCACCGGATGGGATGCGGCCAATCCCTTCGCCTACACCTTCCTCGGCATCGAGTTGAGCCCGACGCTTTTCGCCGTGGGTTGGTTCATGCGAATGAAGGTCGCTTTCTTGGTCAATATGGGCTCATTCGTTGCCTGGTTCTTCCTGATCCCCATGGCTGTATGGTTCAATCTGCCTGTGTTCACCGGGATCGACCCTGTCTCCGGCGCTGCGGTCTATACCCAGTTGCAGGATTTCGGTGAGGGCAGTCCGATTCAATGGGTCGCCTACAAGATGATCATTCGGCAGGTGGCCATCGGCGCCATTCTCGGCGGTGGGCTGCTCGGCCTGCTCAAGATGGCCCCGACCTTCCTGGCCATCTTCGGTGATATCGCCAAGGCCTTCACCGGGGAGACTGGACAGGAATACATCGAGGGCAAAGGATGGTACGAATGGCCGCTGCACCATATCCCGCTGTTCATGTTGCTCTCATTCTTCGCCATGATTCTCATCTTCTGGATGGGCGGGTTCCCTGTCCTTGCCGCCATCGTATTCGCATTGGTGCTCATTCTCACGACCTTCCTGCTCGGTGCCATCGCCGTGCGTGTGATGGGTGAGACGGGCATCGAGCCGGTCTCTGGAACCTCATTCATCGTCCTGCTGATGCTGCTCGGAATCTTTCTCGGCTATGGCGAATTCTTCGGCCTTGATCGCGAGGGTGCGATTCTCATCGCACTGGTCGGCACGACCGTCTTTGGCAGTGCAATCTCAATGTCGGGCACCGTCGTGGCGGATTACAAGAATAGCCTCTACATCGGCACCCGGCCCTATCACATCTCGAAGGGCAACATCATGGGGGTTGTGCCGGGCGCGATTCTCGGCGCGGGAATGGCGATCTTCCTCTCGGATCTCTTGGCCAATGGCCAGATTGAATTGTTGGCACCTCAGGCCAATGCCTTCGCAGGATTCACCGTCATGTTGGCCGAGGGTCAGGGCAACCTCTCGCTCCTGTTCATGGGATTCCTGCTCGGGGCCTTTGCCGAGTGGGCGACCGGAATGGGCACCTCTTTCGGGTTGGGAATGTACCTGCCCACGCCCTACACCTTCCCGATGATGATCGGTGGTGTCGGTCGAGATTGGTGGGAGTCCAACCGCCTGGCGCCGGTCATCGATTCAGTGCGCGAACAAGAGGGCAGTGCACACGCGGAGAAGAAGCGCGCTCTGCTGCTCCTCACCACCTTCATGATCGCCGCCGGCGCACTGCTCGGAGAGGCATTCTTCGGCGTCGAGGCAGCGGTCCTCGCCGTCATCGATGAGACATCCATCGCTTCGGTGAATGGCTATTGGGTGGCGCGTCTCGCAGGATTCGTCGTGCTCAACGTCGTGTTGTTCGTCGGGGTCTATGTTCAGTTCAAGCGGGTCGGCATCTTCGGCCGGGCAGAAGAGGCGTGAAGGTGAGACCCGTGGAGTCGCGGGCTGCGCCATTTCACGCATGGGGCATTCTCGCCATCGCTGTGCTCGCCGTGTCGAGTGCGGGCACTGTCTTCCTGATGATGCCCGAGGTCGGGCCGCTGCTCAAGGCGGCGTGGCGATTGCAGGCAACGGCGCTGATTCTACTGCCGTTCTTCCTCTA
>Ga0114999_10000365_pt1 | contig 67508 bp, 65 predicted proteins | sample ArcticOcean_MG_C_3_FD_89820 | JGI IMG/M metagenome (GOLD analysis project Ga0114999, IMG submission 89820) | Marine microbial communities from western Arctic Ocean - ArcticOcean_MG_CB8_126 | ecosystem: Environmental > Aquatic > Marine > Oceanic | place: Arctic Ocean: Canada Basin | collected...
CGATCGCCAGGACCAGCACCGTTGCCAGGCCCAACGCCATCAGGACCGTGCGTCGGGCCAACAAATTCGATGTTTCGATCGTCATTCCTCGCTCAGGAGCCTTTCATTTCGCGCCTTCACCATCTCTATCGCGATGATGTTGAAGGCGCGACTACATCGGGCTCAGCACGTTGGCTGGACCCTTTGACAATTCAATAAATGTCTTGTTAGTGCGCACAACCATCAAAAGATGTATGCACGATATTGAATCTTCGTGCGTGCGATGTCAACTGTGGATATCACGGATATAGCAGTCCTCACACGTTGTATGTTACAAAGCTACATGACTCAGTGCTAGGGCATACGAACAATAATATTCGTACGTACTTTTATTAACTGTTGACTACTACGGACTTCAGACCGTGTCTCCACCTCACCGGGGCGCGTCTAACATTCGGCCGCCGACTGGCCTCAAGATCGATTCGTCTCGGTTACCGCGATCAAGCGAGCTGGAACGGCGGCGCCATGATCGGGAGGGTGACGTGGATCAGCGATGGCTCGGATAGAGCGATCGCTTCACGCAAGGCGGTCTGCAACCCATCCGGAGAATCCACACCCTGCGAACGGATACCGAAAGCGGTCGCAAGAGTGTCCCAGTCCGGGTTGAAGAACTCTGTACCTATCTCCCTATCACCGTATCGATGCTCCTGGTCCCACCGCGACGCTCCGAACGCGCCGTTATCGAACACGATCACGACAAGGTTGATACCGTGCTGCTTCGCCGTCGCCAGCTCCTGCGGGGCGTACATAAAGCCACCGTCCCCGCATAAGGCGACCACGGCGCGATCACCGGCCGCGATTTTGGCGCCGAGCGCCGTTGGGAAGCTGAAACCGAGGTTGCCGAAGTAGCCGGAGGTGATGAACTCTCCGCCTTCCTGGACGTCATACGCGACATGGCTCCAGTAGCCGATGTTGGTCATTCCGGAGATCACAACGGCGTCGTCATCGGTCGCGTCTCGGACCGCGTTCACCCACGCCATCTGGTCCGGAGCTTCGTCGTTCATGAACTTTTTTAGTTTTGTGCGATATTTGGCCGCCCGCTCGCCGGTACCGGACTGCTCACCCTCGACACCACGTGCGTGTAAAGCAGCGCCAATCGCCTTCAGGCCCGCTTTAGCGTCAGCCTCGATGGCAATCGTCGTGCCGTGGTCTTTATCCAGCTCTCTTTGGTCGACGTCGATCTTGATGATCGTCTGGCCGTCCCTGGCCTCGAACCCCGGCACCATAAAGCGTGTTCCGGCAACCAGAATCACATCGGAATCGCCAAGCAATTCACCGCTGACACCGACCTGTGCATAGTGCACGCCCACGTACTGAGGGTGGCTCGCCGGCACCACACCCTTCGCCTGCTGCGTGCCCACGATGGGAGCGTCCAGCATCTCGGCGATGGCGGCTACCTCTGACCCCGCCTCAGCGCGCAGTGTTCCGCCGCCGATAACGATGACGGGCCGATCCGCGCCGGCAAGCGCCTCTGCGGCTTGAGCGATAAGGTCCTCGGACGGTTGCGCGACCGGGTAAAGCTCGGCCTCCAGTATTTCAACCTCGCCCATTGCGGCGAGGATGTCCGGTGGGATCTCAACCTCGACCGGTCGCGGCCGGCCGGTGGTCATCTGCTTGAATGCCTCATGAATGGCGCCAGGGATCTCCGCAACGGATGTGACCCGGGTGTTCCATTTGACGATCGGCTTGAAGATATCGAGCTGTTCTTCAACCTCGTGCAGTTGGCCTTCGCCCTTGCCGATCGAGCCGCTTGGAATCTGTCCAGAGATGAGCAGTACGGGCGACGAAGAAGCGTAAGCCGTGCCGATAGCCGCCGAGGCGTTCAGAGCGCCGGGTCCAGGGACAACGAGTGCCACGCCGGGCTTGCGGGCGACCCTGGCGTACCCGTCCGCCATGTATGCGGTCGTCTGCTCGTGGCGTGTACTGACCAGCCGGATGGACTGGCTGGCATGAAGAGCGTCGAACGCCGACATGATCTGGACGCCGGGGAGTGCGAACACCGTATCCACGCCCTCCGCTTCAAGCGATCGTCGAAGGGCTTCGGCGCCGGTCATCTCTGGCATGTTTAGAACTTTCTGGCTGCTGGTAGTGTGGCCGACGGCATTGTAGAACGGGAACGATGACATTCGCAGGTTGGACCTGAGCGGGCCGTACAATCGCCTACGTGAACGTCCACCAGTTCCCTGGAATCACCGGGGACCACCGGTTATTCGATACGCGTCCAGAGGAAATGAACCCTGAGTTCAAAAATTCCTAACCCGGCTGACGAAGGCCTCCCAGCCGGTAAGTTGCCCGGCGAGTTGCTGTCGCGCCTACTGGCAAAAATCCATCGTGACGATCCTCGGGTCATCGTAGGCCCCGGTGTTGGTGAAGACGCCGCGTTCGTGGATTTTGGCGACACCCTGCTCGTGGCCAAGACCGATCCCGTGACCTTCGCGACCGACCTGATCGGCTGGTACACGGTCCAGGTGAACGCCAACGACATCGCATGTTGTGGCGCGGTACCGAAGTGGTTCCTGGCTACCGCGCTCTTCCCGGTCGGCACCACGCCGGTCCAGGTTGAACGCGTTTTCGATCAGCTTTCAGATGCGTGCGACGCGCTCGGCGTCACCATGATCGGCGGTCACTCGGAAATGACGCTCGATCTGCCCCGAACGATCATCTCCGGAACGATGCTGGGCGAAGTGACTAAAGGCGACGCGGTGATGACGGCGGGCGCACGCCCGGGCGACCGCGTGATCCTGACAAAGGGAATCGCTATCGAGGGAACGTCGCTGCTTGCACGCGAGCTGCGTACGCAACTTGTAAGCGCAGGAGTAGCCGACGATGTGATCTACCGTGCCGCAAACTACCTCTACGAGCCCGGAATCAGCGTGGTGCCTGAGGCGCGAGCGGCGCACGCCACAGGAGGCGTCACCTCCATGCACGACCCTACTGAGGGCGGTCTCGCAACGGCGCTGGCCGAAGTCGCAACGGCTTCAGGGACCGGCGTCGCCATCAACAAGGACGCCGTCCCCGTCTTGCCTGAGGCCGCAGAGCTATGTGCGGCGCTGCGCGTGGATCCGTGGGGACTGATTTCGTCCGGGGCACTGCTAATAACGGCCGGTCCTGACAGAGTGTCCGAAGTGATCGACGCCGTGACCTCCGAAGGAATACCGGCGATCGATATCGGCGAGATCAGACCGCCCGAAGACGGCCTTACGCTACGCACAGGAGGCGTCGACAAAGCGCTTCCGGTGTTCGCTCGCGACGAGCTCGCACGCGTGCTGGCCGATGTGTCCAAGCCATAGACCGGAACTCCGCCGTAGTGAGGCCCACTTGGAGTCAGCTTCCTGACATCGTAAAATCAGACCAGCCACAATGGGTGACACGGGTGTACCGTTCCTTTGAGCACCCACACCGTGGTCACCGAGACACGTATGCCAGCCACATCTCTCCTGACAAAGATTGACTCCTACCTTACGGAGGACCGCGCTGAGTTTGTGCGGAGCGCCCTCGAATTCGCTACGAACGCCCATGCAGGACAATCACGGCTATCCGGCGAGCCCTATGTGGAGCACCCGATAGCCACAGCGGAGTTCCTTGCGGAACGTCGCATGGACGCCACAACGCTGGCCGCCGCCCTGTTGCATGACGTGATCGAAGATTGCGAAATCACACGGGAACAGATCGAAGAACGCTTTGGCGACGAGGTCGCAAAGTTGGTCGACGGCGTGACCAAGATGAACTCGATCGATGTCCTCACAAGGGGCGACCGGGTCGCCACGCCAAACTTTGCGCTCGATCGCGACGTCCCACATGACGACCGAACCGCACGCCAGGCGGCGAGCATGCGCAAGATGCTCGTGGCCATGGCGGAAGACGTCCGGGTCGTCCTCATCAAGCTGGCGGACCGCCTGCACAACATGCGGACCCTGGACGCACATACGCACGACCGCCGAATCGCCATCGCAAGAGAAACGCTTGATATCTACGCCCCACTGGCGCATCGACTCGGCGCGTGGGACCTGAAATGGCGACTAGAGGACGAAGCGTTCCGGCACCTGCAGCCCCGGCAGTACCGATCCGTTTACAGGCTGATCAAACGGAAGCGGGCCGAGCGGGAGGACTACACAGAGCTCGCCATGAAGATCCTTCAGGACGAGCTGAATGAGCACAACATCTCGGCCGAAGTCCACGGCCGCCCGAAGCATCTCTACAGCATTTATCAGAAGATGCACCGCTACGCAGAGCAGGGCCGCCAGTTCAACGACATCCAGGACCTGACGGCTCTTCGAGTACTCGTCTCGACCGAGGAAGAGTGTTATCGCGTCCTGTGGATCGTCCACAAACTGTGGCGACCGGTCCCGGGTAATTTTGACGACTACATCGCCAGTCCGAAAGAAAACCTGTACCAGTCAATCCACACCTCGGTCATGTGCGAAGAAAACGCGCCCGTTGAGGTGCAGATCCGCACCCGCCGCATGCATGATCTTGCCGAAAACGGCGTGGCGTCTCACTGGGCCTACAAAGAAGAGGGCGATTCCGACTCCGACGACAACTTTGAGCAACGGATGTCATGGCTGCGCCAGCTCCTTGATTGGCAGAAGGAGCTGGAGGGCGACAGCGAGTACCTGGACACGGTGCGGACCGACATTCTCCGTGACCAGGTGTACGTCTACACGCCGATGGGCGAGATTAAAGAGTTGCCTGGCGGTTCAACGCCGCTGGACTTTGCATACCGCGTACACACAGACCTCGGCCACCACACAGTCGCAGCCTCGGTCAACGGCCAAATCGTGCCCCTCAACACGGCGCTTGAGAACGGCGATACCGTGGAAATCCGCAAGTCCCGTAGCGAGCGCGGACCCAGGATGGACTGGCTGAACCCGGATCTCGGCTTCATTGTCACGGCAAGTGCGCGAGAGAAAATCCGCACTTGGTTCAAGAGGCAACGACGAGAGGAGAACGTTCAGCGTGGGCGCGAGTTGCTGCAAAGACAGGTAACCCAGTTACAGTCGTCAACTCCTGAAGAGGAGATCGCAACGACTCTCCGGTTTGAGTCAGCTGACGATCTAGCTGAAGCGCTTGGAAGCGGCGCGATCCAGCCGGCGGACATCGTTCGCGGGCTGATCGATATCTCAGGCGATCCCGCTCTTGTGCACGAAGAACCAAACGACGACAAGTCACATCACGGCGTCGTCGTCCTCGCAACGGACCAGACAATCGCACAGGCCGCCACGAGGCTGGCACGTTGCTGTTCGCCCGTGTATGGGGATGCGATCACCGGGTACATCACACGGGAACGCGGCGTAACGGTTCACTTGCAGACTTGCCCCAATTTGCGAGCACGACTAGAGCCGGAACGGTCTGTCGAGGTCGCGTGGGGTCACCTTGCTGAGCGTTATCCGTCACGTCTCCAGATAGACGCCTGGGACAGGGTTGGCCTGTTGAGTGATCTGACCGCCGTAGTGTCCCGTGAAAAGGCCAACATCCATCGTATCCACTCCAGTGAGCAACAGGTTTACGGCCGCTCGATGGTTGAACTCACGGTGTACACTAGTGGGGTTGAGCAGTTGACGAGATTATGCGCACGATTGAATGCAGTTCCCGGCGTGCAATCTGTCCAGAGGCAGGGCGCTGAATAATCGGCCCTATTTTCAAGCTGATTATGCCCACAATGAACCGTAAACAAACCAGGTCGCACAGATAGTGGCCCGGTCCCCGATCCGGCGCCTAGCGCCGTATTCTTTCTGAGGAGAACGGACGAAAAATGCCCGCAGCGAAGGCCCGCCGAGTCGCAGAACGCAAAGCAGAGCGCAACCGACCGATTCGATCTCTTGCACGCAATCGAGTTGCAGTAGCACGTGCCGCTATCGATGAAGACCCCGCGTCGGAAGAGACCCAGGCAGCGGTGGCATCAGCGAAGAGTGCACTCGCCATCGCAGCGAGCAAGGGCGTCGTTCACAAGAACAACGCAGCTCGCCGTATCTCCCGTCTTGCCCGGCATTTGAACCGGGCAAGCGCAGACCAGGACTCCTAACCCGGCGCGCGAAGAACATTGACGCAGTCGGATAACGGACATGAGCAAGGCCCAGGTCCGGGTGAACCCCGGACTCATTACGGCTGGACCGTCCACCACCCCTACAACGGCGTGGAAAACCACGTCGCCGTTGAGGTAAGGCCACATTTCGGATTCGTCCGTCACTGGCGATTTGTCCTGCCGAGCGACTACGAGGGAGTGGTGAAATGGGGCGTGGGAGAGCCGAACGGTGCGCCGATAGGCGACCGCCTTCGTGGCGAAGCAAGCGGCGGCCCGACGCAGTTGCTAAACGGACCGGACGTTGTGTGGTTCGGCGCCGCCGAGCGACTTTCAGCATCCTCTCGTTCTGCATACCTGGTGTTCAACGATCCACCACCTCATTACGTTTCGTTCGGTGAGGCGGAAGGCCTGGAGGATCCCCCTAAAACGTTGGAAGGGATCTCGTTCGGCGATTCACACGATCAGTTGGCCGATTCCCATGATGGGCATTCTCACGGCGAGCACGATCATGCCGACCACCAGGGTCAGGGGCAGGATCATGCCGGACACGATCACGGCCCGGGCGAGCATTAATCAGCGGTTATCCGTCGTTCGCCACAGGACGGCGTCGCTCTTTGGACTGGCTCTTTTCCTCACGGTTGTTGTCGCATGCGGCAGCTCAACGCCTCTTTCAGAACAAATTCCGACCAGTCAGCTGGATGACTCAACCGCCGTAGCGGTTTCATCTACATCTCCGGCGAATGTCGAGCTCATTTCACCGACAAGCACAATGCTAGCCGCGACACCCGTCGCTCCCGGCAACGCCAGTGCGAGTCCATCGCCAATTCCGTCCAAGCAGGCGTTGGCGACGAGCACGATGACTCCAACGGCTCAACCACCCGCCGTCACATCGACGCGTGACATCGATCCCGCATCGCCGCCTCCGACGTCGATCGTCGCAACCGTTATCGTCCCTACCGCGACATCGGTTGCGCCCACTGCAACAGCAATGCCCAACCCACCGGTTCCCACGCCTACGCCTCTACCTCCAACCGTGAGTCCCACAACAGTGCCTGAACCTCCCACGGTTACCCCAAAACCCACGGCCCTGCCGACCGCGACACCGACCGTGTTTCCGACCCCGTCGCCAACTTCCACACCTACTTCACCACCCCCTGCTGCTCTCAAGATCTCCTGCATATTTTGTGATGGCGTTGTCCCGACTTCGGAATCTGACGGGTACGTCCAGATCACCAATACCGGTGGTTCAAGCGCAGATATCGGCGGATGGACGCTCACAGATATCCCCGACGGAACGCCTACCTTCCAGTTCCTATCCATGATCTTGAACGTCGGCGCATCAATCCGTGTGTACACGAACGAGGTTCACCCCGAGTCCGGAGGATTCAGCTTCGGACGCGGCACAAGTATCTGGAACAACAGCACGCCGGATGAGGCGGGCCTGTACGACGGCTCGGGAGTGCTGGTTAGCCGGAAGAGCTACCCGCCCGGCTGCTAAACATCGCTTTAGGTGTGCCACCGTCGCGTTGACACACCCGCCGGGCATTGCTAGCTTTCAGAACATTAGTGCGGAATATGCTCGACAAACGTCGGGGGAAGCCGTTTCGCCACTCGACATCCCACGGACGGATAATCTAGATGCGAGAGCTCTCTAATAGACAGCAGCGAATCCTTGATTTCATCGAGGAGTTCATGGACGAGTACGGGTATCCGCCAACCATCCGGGACATCCAGGCCGGATGTGAGATCAGCTCGACCTCGGTAGTTGACTACAATCTTCGTGCTCTAACAGATAAGGGGCACCTCAACCGGGACGCTGATGTGTCGAGAGGTCTCCAACTGGTGAATCGTGGCGGTCGGCGAGCGGAGTTCCCAGAGACAGTTGCGATTCCCTTACTTGGCACGGTCGCAGCGGGCGAACCGTTCCCGTTGCCATCGGCCGATTCCCAGGGCGTTGAGACTATCGATCTGCCGCAGTCCATCACGGGATCGGGAGAGGGTCTGTACGCGCTGAGGGTCAAGGGTGAATCAATGATCGATGCCCTGATCGCGGACGGAGACCTGGTGATCATGGAGCAAACGAGTCGGGTCGAGAACGGCCAGACGGCGGCCGTCCGGTTGAAGCTGGAAGAGGAAACGACTCTGAAACGCTTCTATCGAGAAGGCGATAAGGTCCGTCTCCAACCCGAGAACAGTCAGATGGAACCAATCATGTGTGACGCCTCAAACGTAGAGGTGCTGAGTCGCCTCGTTGCTGTATGGCGGTACATCGGATAATTTCTCACAGGTAAATCAGGAACAAACTCTCTCTACGGGCGTATACTTGGCTCTTGCACGGATATAGATGGAGACGGTCAGATCGCGATCGTCATCGTCCGTTGTAGTCCGCATTATTTCTGGAGTAACGCAAGATGCCGAGTATCGGCCCGCTCGAGCTAATCATCGTTCTGGTGATCGTCGTTGTTGTGTTCGGCATCGGCCGGCTGCCTGAAGTCGGCGGAGGCCTTGGCAAAGGAATCCGCGAATTTCGTCGGTCATTGACCGGCCAAAACGATGACGATGGAGACGACTCTAGCGACGAAAAGAGCGGCGTCTAGTCCATCGCATTGTAAATTGATCTGTTAAAAAGACCCGCCTTATCGGCGGGTCTTTTTTGTTTTACAGATTAAGCGCAATAACTGGCCGAGCCGTATCGGCCAGTTCGGCCAATCAGCAGACGTGCCTACGTACCGGCCTCTGCCTCAACATCCCGCTTGCCCTTGTTCCGTACACCGATTCGAGCGAGCCAGTATCCGAGTTCGTACAGAACAATAATTGGGCCGGCTACGAGTGACTGGTTCACCGGGTCGAACGTCGGCGTAATCATCGCTCCGGCCACGAAAGCCAGGACAACGACCCACTTACGCTTGCTGGCCAGCCACTGTGGCGTCACGATGCCGATCTTCGCCAGGAAGAAGATCACGATCGGCAACTCGAATATTGCACCAAGCCAGAACAGAAGTGAGGTCACAAGGCCCACATAGGAGCCGATCCGTATGAACGGAGTTGCGATGTCTCCCCCGAAGTTCAGAAGAAAGTTGATCGCGGGAGGAAGAAGAACGTAGTAGCAGAAGGCCACACCTCCCGCAAATGACAACACACTGGCCGGAAGCAAAATCCATACCCAGCGACGCTCGTTCGCCTTGAGCCCGGGCGATGCAAATCGGGCGATTTGGAACAGTATGAACGGCGTCGTGATCGCAATTCCCGTGAGTACGGATATTTTTACGACCGCGCCCCAGAACTCCGTCAGCTCCGTGAAGATCGTCAGGCCTTCTGCGCTGCCGTTCAGATCATTGGCAGGAGCTAACAGCCAGCGCAGAATTGGCCGGTGGAATACGAGGGCAATGCCGGTCGCCGTAAAGAAGAACAGGACCGTGTGGATCAGCCGTCGTTTCAGCTCCCTGAAGTGGGCCGAAAACGGAGTCTTGGGATCGTTCATGCAGATCCGCCGGCAGGCGTACCGGGGTCATCGCCATCTTCGGGCATCTCCGCCTGATCGTCTTCCGGCGCGTCCAGCCCATCCGAGTTACCTTCATCATCGGCAAACCCCTGCATCCGTCCCCGGGGCCTGCTAACGGCCCCCGCCGGAGCCTCAGACGTTTCTTCCGGACCCGCCGTAGAACCCGTCGCAGGCGACCCATCAGACGAGCGCGCTGGCTTATCGTCTTCCACATCAAACTCGGTCATGATCATGTTCGTGAACTTGTCACGTTCGGTCTTAAGTTCACGAATCAGTTTCCCGGCGTTCCGGCTCGTCTCGATCATCTTCTTGGGCCCGAGCAGAAAAAACGCGAGCCCGGCGATGATGATCAGCTCAAATCCACCAATGCCTAAGAAATTCACGACTGCGCCGTCACGTTATTCATGGGGTTGGAGCAGTCACCACATTCAAGATTCAAAGCCAGTCCCGCAAGATCGAACAGCTCACCGGTAAGACACAACGGCAGCCCGACCACGTTTAAATAACAGCCCTTGATTAGATCGGCCGGGCTGAAGGGCTGGTCCTGGATGCCGTAGCTACCGGCCTTGTCCAGAGGCAACCCCGACGATACGTACTCTGATATCTCGGTGTCGCTTAAATCACGTATCTGCACATCGGTGGACGACCATCCAGACCATTTACCGGCCTGACCATCCAGCGCAACCGCCGTTATGACCCGGTGTGGTCGGTTACGAAGCCGACGCAGCGTCGCTTCCGCCTCTTCGGGCCCGGACGGCTTGCCAAGCACCTCGCCATCGATCACAACGATAGTGTCCGCTCCCAACGTCACGGCGTCCGGCGTGTTCCGGGCAGCGCTGCCCGCTTTGTCAGATGCCAGGCGCAGCGCCCAGATCTCCGGGGTGCTATCGCCTGGCAGACGATGCTCAGGCATATCCGTGGGGCGAACGTCTGCCTCTAATCCGGCCGCTGCCAGTATCTGGGAGCGGCGAGGAGATCCGGACGCCAGCACAAGCTGCGGCATGTGTACGGCCGATACGCCTTGAAGCTGGCAATTCGACGGGGTCGAGGGCTCAATCATCGTGCGTAAATGATACGCCCAGACGGCTTACATCGCCGCCCCGGAGCGTAAAAACCCCGTGTAACAAAATCACGTAGCGTTCAGGCCTCATGGCGCAGAAATGACACGTTTTCGATGTGCCGCGTCTGCGGGAACATGTCCACAGGCTGGATCTCCTCCAGCACAAACGGTCCGGCGACAAGCGCCGCCAGGTCGCGCGCCATCGATCCAACATCACACGAAACGAGCACCACACGATCGGGAGCAAGGCGCCCCACAGCTGCGATCACGTCCGGGTGGCAACCCTTGCGTGACGGGTCCAGGATGACGGCGTCTACATGAGAATCGAATTCGGACAGGACGACTTCCGAGCGGCCGAGGACCATCTCCACATTGTCCAGTCCCTCGGCGTTTCGTTTCCCGTCCTCCACGGCGGACGGAGAGTCCTCGATGGCGATTACTTTGCCTGCGTACGGCGCAAGCAATATGGCGAATACGCCGACACCGGCGTAGGCGTCTATGACAACCTCTTTGCCGGATAGCTCAAGCCGGTCTCGGACCATCTCGACCATTCGTTCCGCCTGCTCAGTGTTCACCTGAAAGAAGGATGAGCCGGCGATCCGGAACTCCCGGCCCAGCATCATTTCACGCAGATGCCGCCCGCCGGAACCGATGTCCATCGGTTCGCCGCCATCATTATGTAGGCGAGGTTGCACGAGGCGATCTCCGGTCCCAACGCCAACGCGTACTGAGAACTGCGTCATCCCCTTTACACGCCGCTGTGTTGTCTTAAGGACCTCGTTGATTCTGTCGTGCATCAGCAAACACCGCTCGACAGGAACGAGAGAGCGCGTGATGGCATTTACGTACCCAACCTCGCCGTACTTTCGTCCGACGCTAAAGCGTGCGTGATTGCGATATCCGAGTTCCTGTGGTGCGGCGAGGGTCGAGAGGACGTGTGCGTCCTTCACCGACTCTTCAGACGCCAGCGCGTCAATCACCATGTCCCGCTTGAACTGGAGCTGCCTCTCATACGTAACGTGCTGCCACTGGCAACCCGTGCATACGACTGCGTACTGACATTCCGGCACTCGACGATCTGGTGACGCTTCCGCTATCTCCACAACGCGTGCCCCGAGGTACTCGGGGAATCGCCGCAGTACTTCCACCGTGACCGACTCGCCGGGGATTCCGCCTTCGACCAGTACCCGGACGTCTTTGTATTCCGCCCACAACTCGCCTCGCTCGTTCATCGGACCGAGTACCACGTCAAACGTGTCGTCCCGATCGATCCCGAGCTCGTCCGTAGGCCACGGACCCTTGTACTTTCGTCGGCCTCTAGACCTGTTCCTGAGCTTATTGCCTTTATTTTCAGGGCTGGCAGACGCCAAATCGACTCTCATCTAAAACGATTGTTGTGCTTCCGGAATCGGCCCGAATCGCCGCTCCCGCCGGAAGCACGCCACGAATACGGCTTCCGGAACCATCTATGCTACCGCTGCTTCGTAGAAAAGCCGATTGGATTCGATTGCCGACCGTTCGTTTGCTATGCTTCCTATCCGTAAGAGTTAATAAAGCTGGCAACAAATCTCGATCTTGAGATTAAAGCCAGATACGGAGTTTGGTACCGAAAATTGGTAATCGAACCCAGTCCTGAAATCGCCGCCGCACCGGGCATTCCTGCAGCCAGAAAAGTCGAACGTCGGCTTCCCGAGTGGTTCAAGGTCCCGATGCCGGGCGGAGAAAACTACTCCGATCTGAAAAAGCGCATGCGGGGCGCGAGCCTTCACACGGTCTGCGAAGAAGCCGCCTGCCCGAACATCGGCGACTGCTGGGACCGGCGCACCGCCACCTTCATGATCCTAGGCGATACATGTACGCGGGCCTGCTCGTACTGTAACGTGAAAACGGGGCGACCCACAGAAACCGACTGGGCAGAGCCTTTCCGCCTGGCCCAGACGGTCAAGGACTTGGATCTCAAGTACACCGTCATCACGTCGGTCGATCGAGACGACCTGGAAGACGCCGGTTCGACGATCTTTGGCATGACCATCAACGCCGTCCACAAAGCTGTCCCCAACTGCAAGGTTGAGGTGCTGATCCCGGACTTCGGCGGCGATCGTGAATCGCTACAACGGGTGATGGACGCACGGCCGGAGGTGCTGAACCACAACATCGAGACGGTTAGACGGGTGTTCCGAAAAGTGCGACCGCTTGGCGACTACGATCTTTCGCTTGAGCTGTTGAAACGCGCTAAAGAGATGCGGCCGGACGGCGTCACCAAGTCCGGGATGATGGTCGGATTGGGCGAAACTATGGACGAGGTGCTCCAGACGATGGAGGACCTGCGGGCAAACGATTGCAATCTGCTTACAGTCGGCCAGTATCTCCGCCCGTCCAAGCGGCATCACCCGATCATCAAGTTCTACCACCCGGACGAGTTTGAAAAGATTCGTGAGGCGGGCGAGGCGATGGGCTTCAACCACGTCGCATCAGGACCGCTTGTCCGCTCGTCCTACCACGCAGACGAGCAGCACGAAGCGTCGATCGCCGGCAAGTCTAACTAGCCGGTCGCCACGCCCTGTACGGTCTCAAGCCTGAGGTCAGACGCGGTTCCGTTCGTCGGCGCCCATCCGCTCAGGTCTGATCGCAGCCCATACACCTCGTGCCGCCACACCACCGGGATGGCCCAGTACTCCTCGTACATCTCACGATTGAGCTGCCGGAGGCGTTCGTCACGTGTAACGGGGTCCACGATCCTACTCAGCTCGTCAAACAGTTGATCCCCACGCTCGAGGTCGTGATACGTGAGCAGGCCCCCCGGGTCTGAGGTCAGATAGCGCTTGATCCCCCCGAGGATGTCGGGCCAGGTCTGGTAGTTCACGCCGTGGAACAACGGGGCAGGCGCAACGTCTTCAAACTTCTGCGGACGGGGCGAATGCCGGGCCAGGATTTCGGTGTATCCCGCAGGCCGTATCTCAACGTTCATGCCGATGTCTTGCAAGTTCTCGGCGATCATCTCGTTGATCTGAATTAACTCGGTCAGACCGTACGACGGCGCCGAAAAGATGGTCACTGTCTCGCCATCGTATCCCGCGGCCACGAGAGACGCGCTGGCGGCAGCTGGATCGTACGGGTACGGCGGGAGATCCGGGTCGTAGCCGTCTGATAGCGGGCTAAACAGCGCCGAACCGGCGGCGATTTCGGCGACCTCCGGCTCGTACACGACGTCGATGATCGACTGGCTGTCGATCCCCAGCGTCAGCGCTTTCCTGAAGTCCAGGTTATTGTTGAGGGAGTCCGACTCTGAGGCCGTGAATAACCGCATAACCGTGGTGTTCACGTACTTCGGACCGTCGATCGTGAACCCGGCGTCTCGGACCGATGGGACATCCCCCTGCGGCTCGTCGATCGACCACGGCCGCCCGGACGGCCTGAGTACGGTCATGTCTACATCGCCACTCTTCAGCATCTCCGCGCGCACGGCAGGTTCGGGCGCAAGGACAAGCCGCAACCGAGCGAACCCGGGCACTCGCCCCGAGTCCCAGTAATCGGTATTAGCTTCGAACTCGATCCACTCCCCGGCCGCACGTCCGGAAAGCTTCCACGGCCCGGTTCCTATTCCCAGGTTGGAGCCGGCCGCATGCGCAGCTAGCAAGGGTGCGTCGCCGGCTACAGGACCGAACGCGTGCATGATAGACACGTTTGGCGTCGTCAGATGGAGCACCGCGGTGTAGCGACCGGTTATCTCAACACGATCGATCGCACCGGCCAGCATAGGGCACACGGCGCAACGCGCATCTTCCCGGGTGTAGTGGTCGATCGAATACGCGATGTCGGCAGACGTGACTTCAACGCCGTCGTGCCACTTGATGCCCTCATTGAGCGTGAGGGTATAAGCAGAGGCGTCGTCCCCCGGGTCCCAACCGGCAAGCAATCCGTAGCGCTGATCAAACCTTCCATCCGCCCCAACTCCAACCAAGTGGTCGTACAGATGGCCGTGGTACTGGAGGCCGGGCTGGCCGTCCAACGAAGGATCAAGCGTCTCCGCCCAGAACGACGGCAACGCTACCGTCAGTGTTTGATCGAGCGGCCCAGCAGTTTCACGAACGTCGTCGGAGCCGCATGCGATTGCGCCCACTATCAGCAATGCGGCGAGAGGCCACAATCGGCGTAACGCGACGGTTCGGGATAGCGAGTTGAGCGACATATGCATTTGCCACGCTCCTCGATGCCCAGAAATCAAGAAACTGAGGAGTAGATAGGACGAAAGAACGAGCGCCGAACGTGGATCGGTCACACGAGCGACTTCTGAAACACAACCAGTGTGCCCCAACGTCACCTCGGAGTACGACCCACATCCGGCGCTAGATTCGACTTACTACTTCGGAGGAGCTACATAACCGGGAAGACGGCCTCTTTCCCAGACATGCTCCAGAGCGACTTCCTCATTCAGGTCGCCGCCCCAGCCCGGTCGATTTGGGATGATCACCTCGCCGTTCTCGATCTCAAGTTTCTCGGTAAGCAGATCGTCCTTCCACGGCACGTCGTCGATGTCGATCTCTGAAATTCGGATGTTGCCAACCGATGCGCAGAGCGCCATCGAGTGAAGAGTGGACAGGTGACTGTAGTAGTTGTGCGGAGCCACATTGATGTCGAAGGTCTCCGCCATATCTGCGACCTTCTTCGACTGCGTGAAGCCATTCCACGGCAGGTCAATCATGCAAACGTCCATGGCTCGCGCCTCAAAGTAACGTCTGTACTCGCGAGACGTGATCAGGTTTTCGCCCGAGCAGATCGGCACACTCGTGGAGTCGCGGATCTCACGCAGGCCGTCTGGCTCGTAGATGTCGATCTCGATCCACATCATCCTGAACTCTTCAAGCGCCTTGCAGATGCGCTTCGCCGCCTCAACGCGGAAGTTGAAGTTCAGGTCCAGTGCGATGTCCACATATGGACCGACCGCGTCCCGCAGCGTACCAATCTGGGTACGGATGCTATCCAGGAATTGGTTACTTACGTTTCCGTCGGTCGTCCCGCCGCCGCCACCAAAGCCACCCAATCGCTCCCATGTCTTCGGCTCGTTATGTGGGATCAACGGATTCGTCTTGAGGGCCGTGAATCCACGCTCAACGACCTCTTTGCCAAGTGCGGTCACGTCGGCCCAGGTATTGAGCGGCGGCACGCCGATCAATTCAGCGTTACCCATCCTGGAGCTTCCGCAGTGCGACCAGTAGACACGCTGGCGCTCACGCATCGGGCCGCCCGCCAGCTCATACACCGGCACGCCAAGCGCCTTGCCCTTGATGTCCCACAGCGCCATATCGATCCCGGCGATCGCCTTTCCCGCGATGCCGCCCGGACTCTGGCGCCCCATCCGGTACATGTCCCAGTAGCGGGCTTCAACCGGGCGAGGGTCTTGCCCGATGAGGATCGCCTCAAACTCTTTCGCCGTCTCCACGACTCCGTACGGATTGCGGCCGTCGGAGCACTCGCCGTATCCGGTAATTCCTTCGTCCGTGCGGACAGCGATGTACTGCCAGGGTCGCCATCCCGCGTCTACAACAAAGGTGTCGATTCCAGTGATCTTCATTCCGGTGCCTCTCCAGTTAAAACGAGTCGTTTAATTTCAGGGGGTTGCCGGGCGCAGGTTACATCCCTTGCCGCTGGCACGGAAGCGCTATTCGGTGGACCACGTAACAAGCCAGCCCTTCTGCGGCTTGGCCCAGCTGAACTTCACACCATCACCGTTCGGGACAAGACAGCCGGGGAGAAGCTCCGCAAGCCGTTTGGTGTTTGACGATCGCCGAATCAGGAAAAGTCGCTGCGTGGAACGCCTCAGGGCCGAATCGAAGTCGCGAAACTCCCCGTGCGGCCTGTCCTCCAACCGATGAAGGTCGTACTCGATATCAAGCGATTCCAGCAGACCGTGGAACTCCGGCATGGCCGGGAGTGGAATCCGTTTTTCGCCAAACAGTTGCTCGAATAGTTCCTGGAAATTTCCTTGCGGCGGGCGTTCGCGGAGCATGACGGTGACACGCTTCCGGGCGTGGCATTGCAGCTTCTCCAGGAACGGAAGTATCGGCGATATGGCGTACATCACGTGCGAACAAACGACGTGGTCGCCCATCGGAATATCGGCGTCCTCCCACGTTTCGGGCACAACCTCGACATTGTCCACTCCAAGTTCGGAAATGGACGCTTCCATCCCTGCACGCATCCCAGGCGACGGCTCGACGGCGATCACCCGGGCGCAGCGGCGAGCGAGCGGGATGGCAAGTCGTCCGCCGCCCGCGCCCACGTCGATGACCGTGTCGTTCTTGTCGAGATAGGTTTCGATCACCGGTACAGCCGGATCCAGATCCGCCTCGGCTCTATCCGGCGGAGCGAAACTCCAGGCAAGACCGGTCCAGGGATCTTCGTCGGGCGGTGGGTCCCGGAAGCGATCCGTCTGTTCATGCTCACTCAAAACGAGTTGATCCCACTCACGGGCACGCTCAACTGCGGCCGACGTTATGTGCATAGTGTTCTTTCATCCATCTGCGTTAATACTGTCGGCCTTCCCAATTCCCTTATGCGTGCCATGACGGACTGCCAACGTAACCCAAAATAACAAACATGCCCTTCATTTCTTCCAGCGGCGTCTCCATCCATTACGAGGTTGAGGGAGATCCAAACGCTCCGCCCCTGATCCTCCATCACGGGTGGACTTCAGATATCGAATCCTGGCGCGATTTCGGATACGTCGGTGCGCTTGAAGATCGCTTCAGGCTCATCATGATCGATGCCCGAGGCCACGGGTTAAGCGATGTACCGGAAAATACTGACGATTACGCTCCGGACTTGTTCGTCGCGGACGTTGAGGCTGTTCTGGACGCCGTGGGGGTGGAATCAGTCACTTTCTGGGGCTACTCGATGGGCGCGGCAATCGGTTTTCAATTTGCGGTCAGCGCGCCAGGCAGGATCGGCCGATTCATAGCGGGCGGCATGCACCCTTACGGCAACTCTCGTGAAAACGACGGCACCCGGAGGCCGAGGCGCACAAAAGCCACTTCAGAGCTTCGAGAAGGAGGGATGAAGGAGTTTATCGAGGCACGCGAACGAGATCTAGGCGGCAGGCTTGTATCAAAGTTACGGAATCGTCTACTAACGTTCAGCGCACTCGGCCTGGCCTATGCGGGCGAAGCATGGGCCGGCTGGGAGGGCGTGGGCGATCACGTGGCTGACCTCATGGTGCCTACGCTGCTGTACGCAGGCACCGGTGACACCGTATTTCATGATGGAGCCAGGCGAGCAGCTAACGAGATGCCAGACGCACGCTTTGTATTGATCCCCGGAATGTCGCACGACGCCGGGTTCGCAGCCTCACGGAAGGCGCTGGAAGCCATCGGCGATTTTCTCGGGTAAGACGTGCCCAACACCCCGGTACACTCTCAACCGGATCAATAGAGGTTTATGGAGATCAATAGAGACGCCCCGATAGTTCTCAGGCATCAGATCGCCGTATTCGCACCGCCCAAACAGGTGTGGGAGCGTATTGCGCAGGTCGAATACTGGGCGAGGTGGCACCCCGACATCGGAAAGGCGGAATGGACGGACGACGAGCCGATGGATCGGCGCGGGTTTTCGTTCGGCGTGAAGGTGTTCCGATTTAACGCCCGATTGCGGATCTACGACGAACCTCTCGTAATTGGCTGGGAGGCCCGCCACATGTTCTCCCACCATCGCCAGGTGTTCCGGCTCGATGGCAACTACCGCGAGACGGTCATCACAAGCGAGTCGTCGTACGAAGGGCCGATAGTGGCGATGATGCCGGACCGGTTGCGCGATCCGCTGGACAGGTTCGGCCAGACCTGGCTCGCTGCCATCAAGACCAATATCGAATCCGCACCCGAGAACAGCGTCCGCCTCCCCGGGGCCCGAAGACCGAGGATAGGCAGGTAACGGGTTGTCGTTCTTGGGCCGCCGATTGCCCCGTCGCCTTCGATCCGCAATTTCATGAAGGTAATCCATGCTGCTTGGAGTCGCAGGACTCACACCCGGAGACTGGACTACGGTCGACGAAAACGTGGCGAACTGTGTCCGCTCACACGGATTTCGGACGTTGCAGTTGCGTGTGCCAGATCCGCTCAACCTTGACCCGGCGATGGTCGAACGCGTCAAGAACGCTTTGGGGATCGCGGGACTCGCGCTGGGACAGACCGTCGGCGAATACGGGGGTGGCCTTGTCAGCGACGATGAGTCGGTACGGGGTGATGCGGTCGAGGCGCTAAAGCAGATGGCGACCTTCACCCGGATAATCGGTGGGACCAACACGTACCTCAGGCCCGGCTCGATGAACCCGGGAGGGGCGTGGTGGCCGCACCCGGACAATCGTTCTGATCGGGTATTTGATCGTCTTGTGAAATCTGCTCGCGAGGCAACGCAGGCCGCGAGCGACGAAGGCGTGATGCTCGCCGTCGAGGGTGGCGTTGTCTGCCCCTTATTTTCGCCAGAGCTGACGCGGGAGTTCTTTGACGCCGTTGACTCTCCTGCGACGGGCTACAACATGGACCCGGTCAACTACATCGCCAACCGGAGATGGCCTACGCCTCAACATCCCTCCTGAACGACCTGTTCGATCAACTGGGAGACGTGACAATCGCGGCACACGCAAAGGACTTCACCGTCGTAGAAGGGCTTCTTCCCCACTTTGAAGAAGCGGTGATCGGGGAAGGAATGCTGGATCAAGACACGTTTCTCAGGCGAATGCTCTCTGTCCGACCGGATGCGCACGTACTGATCGAACATCTTCCGGACGACCTCGTCCCGGCTGCCCGTGATGGCCTCAATGCGGCTGCCGCAAGCGCAGGGATCGAGTGGGATGAACCGCCTGGCTGAATGATTTCGGGCGTATCTGCGTGAAATACCTGCAGCATGCCCGACACCGGCATCTACTGAATCCACAACCTGAGGACCACCCCATGGGACTGGACGGAAAACGAATTGTCATAACCGGCGCGGCCAGCGGCATCGGCATGGCCACCGCCCGTCGCGTTGCCAGCGACGGGGCACGCATAGCGATGCTGGATGTGATGGATGATGCCGGACAAAAGTTTGCAGATGAAATTGGCGATCAGGCCCGTTACTGGCACGCCGATGTGATCGATGAGCCTGTGGTCGAGTCGGTGATCGCGGAAGCTGCCGAATGGCTGGGCGGCGGCATCGATGTCCTCCTCCACATTGCCGGCGTGCTGGACGGCGCAGACGTCGATCTAGAAGAGTTCCCGGAGGAGACCTGGGACCGGGTGATCGATATCAACCTCAAAGGATCGTTCCTGATCGCAAAGCACGTCACCGCCGTCATGCGGCCCGTCGGTCGCGGCGTGATGGTGCTGACGTCTTCAGGGGCCGGGGTGAAAGACGGCAGCTCCTCGTTTGCTTACGGCTCCAGTAAAGGCGGTGTCCACGGACTCGCCATGGTGTTGGAGCAGCGGCTGGCGCTCTACGGCATACGGGTGAACGACGTCGCGCCGGGCAATATCTACACGCCGCTCAAAGTCGCACAGGTTCGGTACAGCTTCGAGCAACCCCGCGACGCCGAAGGTTATCAGTCGACTATGGCGTCTCTGGCCGATCCGTCCGGCGTGGCGTCAGTTATGGCATTTTTGGCGAACGACGATGCCGGTTACGTTCGCGGAACGCTTTATACACGGTAGCCGTTTACACGGTACCGGTGTCCGCCGGGCATCAAGGGTGGCAGTCCGATATGCGCGGGCCAACTGTTAGTAACGGCGCATATTGCGCATTTCGTCACGTTCTAATTTTCACATAACGCATTGTTAACTTTGCGCCTTTTTTGGCACGATAAGCTCCATACATCGTCGAACACACTCCGTATTCGGGTATCGGAGAAGTACCACCGCCCGCTGACGAAGCGAGTCCGGTCCGGCGCATTAGAACCCGACGAAAGGGGTCGAGCAGTGCAACTGATACATGTTCGCAATTGCAGATGGCAGGTTGACGTCGCAGGCCCCGCGCTGCGGTTTTCACCGTCGAATCTTAGTGAGCCGAGCGGGGCTGCAGAATCCCATAGCACGACCCGAGATAGTTAAGCCGAATCGGGCTCGGCCATCCGGTGGTCGCGCCGGTATTGAGGGTTAGCGATGGAGTGCGGCCGGGAATGGATTTGCGGCCGTCCGGGACCCCGGAGGAAATGTCCGGGTCCCGAAAATGGCGGGGTAGGACACATCGCCACATCGAATAAGTCAGCGCCATTACGTCGCTGGCTTTTCGTTTTTCAGGGACTTATTCTCGATACAAGGCCGTTACACGGAACCGGATCGTTCCCGAATCATCAACTGGGTTTGCGCATCCGGGCGAGAATGTGCCGTCCGCCACTTGCCGAGTAGCGCGTGTTCCCGGTGTTCATGACTTCCACGAGCTGTCGTGCGTCTATCAACCCCGCATCCGAAAGCAGACTCGCCTCTATCTCTTTCGCCCTCAAGAAGCCGAGCGCAAGATCGGTGACGTCGTGCGAGAGTTCGAGCTCCATCCCGTACTGTTCAGCTATCGACTCACCCGTCACGTCGCTTGATCCAAAAAAGTCCGTAAGCAGGAAGAGTCCGCCCGGTTTAAGTACGCGCATGATCTCGGGCGGGTGATAGAAACCTTCGGTCGACAGCACGATGTCGAACTGCTCGTCCTCAAAACTGAGCGCCGTATCTCGATCCGAAACGAATCGGCACAGGTCTGAGATGCCTTCTATCTCCGCCAGTTCCTCGGCGGCTGCGATCGCCCGTTCATCGATGTCGTAGCCCCAGACCACGCAATCGTAGAGCGACGCCAGCCATCGGGCGTTGCCTCCGATACCGCAGGCCGCATCAAGGACCGTCATCTCCGGGGCCATTTCCACTCCTTGGAGCAGGATCCGAACTAATGTCTGGTTGGCGCCCACGTGCTGAAACTCGCCGTACGGATCTGCATCGGGCCGCTCCCTTTCCTCAAACCACTCCTGAAGGCGTTGTGTCTTATTCACCATATTGCGTACTTTAATGCCTCGGAGCGCTTCAAGCAGCTTTGTTCAGCTTCAAACGTTTGGCGTCCAGGCGCCCTCGCACTGAATCGCCTCCGTTTCACCCGGCCACGGCGGGAACGTGGCGATCACGATCACAAGCGGCGTATCGCCGTCGTTTCTGAACTGAAATCGAGTCCCCGCGACGATACTCGCCCCCGTTCCAGAGGTTAGATCAATCGTTTCCTGATCCTCGTCTCGGGACCGCCACAGTCTGCCGTTTCCGGAGATACAGAGCCATGCCTCGGCCACCGTCCTGTGTTGGACAGCCTGCGTGGTCTGTCCCGGTTTCAGCGTGCAGTGCACCATGCTCCCACCAGTCATCTCTACGCTGACCAGGCGGATTTCAGATCCGTCCGGCGCGATATCGTCCGGAGCAGTTGATAGCCTGCGTGTCTCGAACATCGTTACCTCTGTCCTCTCCGGTAATCCCGCATCAACGGGCTATGACTCTGGGCGCGCTCCCTGCGCCGCCTCGCCGGTGCCCTTGACCCCATCATCGGTCTCGACCCTCACAAACACCCAGCTCTCACAGCGGATCGCCCACAACTAGGGTCCATAAGTCTGTGAATTTCATACGGTTTCGGTGCTGTCCGTACTTGAGGCCTACCGGTTATCGGGTATCGGAATACACGGAGAAGTGTTGTTGAAAGTCACCTGACTGATTAGCCGTACACGCCGATCAGGCTACCAGTAGGAGAAACAAGGCAAACAAGAATCGCCAAATCCCGCGATTAATTCCGATAGCAGGTAATTTGCCCCCGAGTCCACACTGGGAAACATTAAATTTCTACTTGTGGAGAATTCCCCGGTGTCCAACTACGCTGCAAGTCATGCAGATGCGTCCGAGCTCCTTACGGCTCTCGGAGTTCTTGCTACAGCTCAGGAAGAAGAGCGCCCATCGGCGAGGTTGATGGTCTTGCCGGTGACGTGATGCACGCACTGGACAGCTTTCGGGAGTCCCGGGGCGTAATGGCCGCCTGAGCCATTACTGGTACTGGCCAAATCTAACGCCCCGCAAACGTCCCGAATCAGGGGCGTTTGGGGGGGGGACCGATATCGACCGGCCTTCTAATAAGTAACGAGCGAGTGAATCTCGTGGTCCTTCAGCACGTCCCGGCCGTTCAGTGCCTCTAGCTCTACAACAAACGCCATGGCCAGCACCTGCCCGCCAACACGCTGAATCAACTTTGCCGCCGCCTCGGCCGTGCCGCCTGTTGCAAGCAGATCGTCCACCACCAGAACACTGTCGCCCTGCTCGATGGCGTCGACACGCATCTCCATGCGACCGGTGCCGTACTCAAGTTCAAAGTCGATCCCGACGACCTCAGGCGGAAGCTTGTTCTCTTTCCGCAGTGGGATGAAGGGGAGCCCCAGCTTCAGGGCGAGTGGCACGCCGAACATGAATCCGCGTGACTCGATACCTGCGATGGCGTCTATCGGCGCACCCAGATACTTTTCTGCAAAACAGTCGACCGTGTAGTTGAACGCCTCGGGCGATTTCCACAAAGGCGTCAGGTCCCGAAACAGGATGCCGGGCTTCGGGTAGTCCGGGATGTCAAGGATCCAGTTCTTAAGGTCCATGTTCTGCTCCGTCGGTGTGATCGGTTAGGGACGCATCGACGCTCGAGCGCCGACCCTGCCAAAAGTTTAATTGTCGGGCGGGATCTCGGCCAAGGCGAAACCCGTCGGGCTCAGGCCGCTTTATACAGTTCCGTCTCAGGATAGAAGTCTGACCAGGCGAACCGGAACGCCACTACGGAGTGAACTCGCTCTAGCTGCTCCCCCGCATACTCCCCTTCGATCCCTCGCCCGGTGAACGGCAGAAACAGCGATCCCGTCTTCGTGCCTCTAAGCAACACCGTTCCGTCATCGTCGACCGCTCGCTCAAATTCGAGGCGTGATCCGTCCAGTACACGGTTATAGACAAGCGCCGTATCGGTATCCGGCTGGAAAAACACAACTACATCTTCGCCGGCCACGCGATCGTTCACCACAGGCGTCGCATCGAGTTCGGACAGTGGGAACGCCTTCGGCCCGCCATCGAAACCGATCCCGAGGACCTTGTCCTTCCGTGCCAGACGATCGTCGTTCACAGATTCACCGATGACTCCGGCGTCGTTGTTCACGTAATAGACGTCGTATCGATCGGAAGAACTGCTCCTCCCCTTATCCAGAATGGCGGTATCTGGATGCTCGCTCACCCACTGGCCGAATGTGGTCTGCACAAGCGGCACGATCTCAAGTCTTCGACCGGCTAACTCTCCCTTAACCCCCTGTGAGAGGAACTGGCTCCTCAGGGTTCCGCTCTGATGGTCATACATCACGAGCGCGTTCATGATCAGTTTCCCGGACACCCCGAAGGTGTGTTCCTTGCCATCTATCGTCCGAGCATACCCGATGCCGGTAAAGCAGAGCGGTCACCATGTGACAGCTATAGGAACCCCGTCGACGGTGTCGTTAACCACCTCACGTCCGCTCAGAAATGGGATGGAGTAGGCCCGATCGTCCCCATTTATTGAAACGCCAAGGACCGGTTCATCGGCTGTGTACCTATCGGCCTCTGCGGGAGTGATGAACCGTGGATTGAGGATCGCCTGAATGCCGTCACGAGGCAGCAACGTGACGATCTCCAACGTTCGGCCTGGAGTTAGTGGATCATCTAAATCTCCGGGCACGACAATCGTTTCTTTGTTCAACATCGCTACCCTCAACGCCTGTCGTCCGCCCAGGACGAAGAAAAGGACGATTCATACCACGGTCAGACCCATGAACAGATACGACTTCTGTATCTTCAATTACGCCTCTTTGCTTTGACTTCTGGGAGAAGGAGGGCGGTCTACCGTGCGTTGGACGCCTTCTCTGCTTTAGATGTACCGAACCGGATCCCGATTCCCGGATGAGGACCTGAATGACGCGAACGAAGAAGAACCATCGCTCCGGTGCTAAAATCCGGGCCTTCGCCCGGCCGTGGAGAGTATCCCCGCGTGCGGCAGCAACAATAACCCGGGACCTCCCAAATCCGCATCACGAAACTCAAACTCTCTAACTTCCGGAACTACCTAGAATGTTCGCTCGAACTGGACCCCGGGATAACCGTGTTCCAGGGACCGAACGGGCACGGCAAGAGCAATTTGATGGAGGCCATATACATGGTCGCCATCGCCAAATCTCCCCGTTCGTCGTCAGATAGAGAGTTACTGGGCTGGGACGTGGTGCAAAACGGCGGCCATGTGCAGATCGCAGGCGTCGCACGGGACCACGAGCTTACGGTGCAATCCCAGATCGATTTCGACGTGATCCCACGGTCTCCGGAACCCGGGAGTGGCGGGGCAAGACCCGCACCTTCGGTCAAGAAGGAGTTGCGAGTCAACGGCGTCCAGCGGCCGGCGTCAGAGTTCGTTGGAGCGGTGAACGTGGTTGCGTTCTCGGCCGAAGACCTGGAGTTGATCGTCGGAGGCCCTTCAGTCAGGCGACGCTATCTCGACATCCTGATCTCCCAGAGCGAACCGCCATATCTGAAGATGATCCAGCATTACGGTCGAGTCGTTACGCAGCGAAATCACCTGTTGCGCCAGATGCGGGAGGGTCGAATTGGCCCCGATGAGCTGGAGTTCTGGGACGACCGGCTCGTGAACGAGGGCGCGGCGATTATCGAGCGGCGCACCCGTGCCGTTGAGCGCCTTGCAGAGGAAGCAGCCCCGAGACACCTAGCGCTTTCCGGAGGGCGCGAACGGCTGGGGGTGCAGTACCGTCCACGCATCTCGGCGGTCGCCGAAGACGGCCCGGACGAAATCCCAACTTCGACTTCTGATCTGATCTCGATCATGCGCGAGGCGCTGGTGGCGGCTCGGCCGCGTGAGATAGGCCAGGGCCAGACGGTGATCGGTCCACATCGAGACGAGATTGCGCTGAACCTGAACGGCGAACCGGCCGGAGCTTACTCATCACGCGGTCAGGCCCGCACCATCGCGCTGGCGTTGCGATTGGCCGAGGGCGCTTTCGTGACCGCGGCGACGGGGCGAACCCCGGTGCTTGCGCTGGACGATGTCCTATCTGAACTGGACGAAAAGCGCCGCAAGCTGGTGCTGGAAAACGTGGCCTCGTACGAACAGGTCTTAATCACCACGACCGATTTCGACCGCGTGGAAGACTCGTACCTCTCAGGCGCTACCCGAATGACGGTCGTGTCAGGCCAGGTGACCCGTGTCGCCAACTGAACTCGCCACATCGGTTGGTGCTGCCGCTCGCCTGATTGCGACTAGCGAGTACGTGGTCGCTATGACCGGTGCGGGAATCTCCGTCGAGAGCGGCATCCCACCGTTTCACGGGCCGGACGGTTTGTGGACAAGACATGGCACACCGTCCGGGAACGGTTACCAGAGCTTCCTTGAGGACCCCGCGGCATGGTGGTGTCGCGAGATGAAGCGCGCCGTAGAACCGTGGGTCGCGGAGCTGCGTGAGTCCGTCAGGAACGCTCGTCCGAATCCGGGCCACGAGGCCCTGGTCGAGATGGAGCGAGCCGGGTGGATACGGTCGCTCATCACCCAGAACATCGACGGTCTGCATACAGATGCCGGGACGCAGAACATCGTTGAGATACATGGATCCAGGCGCTTTTTACGTTGTGTCGAGTGTGAAAACAGGTCGCCCCGACCCGATCTATTCGCCAGACAGCCCGCGCCGCCGTGCGCGATCTGCGGCGGTCCTGTGAAATACGACTCGGTGCTCTTCGGCGAGCCGATTCCGCCAAAGGTCCTTACATCCGCCCGGGCCGAGACCGATCGTGCCGACTGCGTTGTGGTGATCGGGAGTTCGTCGACCGTCCGCCCCGCCGGCGGCCTGCCCAGAATCGCTCATGCCAACGGGGCGACCTTGATAGAGATCAACACGTCGGACACGCGCCTCACATCGGACTGCGATGTCGTTATCCGGGCGTCAGCGGCCACGGCGTTACCGGATTTACTGGCGGAGCTCCAAAAGTTGTCGGCTCGCCAGGACTGAGGGCTTGTCCCTCATACGCGCTGCCGGGGAGTAATATTCCGGTGCGCGCCGTCTGGCGATCACAATCAGAGTTACGACCGGGGTCTAATCGATGACAGTTCAGAACGCTCTTCAACGCGAGATAGACACGTATATCGCCCAGAACCCGAAGTCGCAGGCGCTCAACGCAAAGGCGTCAAAATTCCTCCCGGGCGGCGACTCCCGTAACTCGATCTACTGGCCGCCTTACCCGGCGTACATCGTCGGCGGCGATGGAGTACACATCACCGACGCAGACGGCAACGTCCGCACCGATTTCATCAACAACATGACGACACTGATCGTCGGCCACCGCAATCCCGCCGTTGTGAAGGCGATGCATGATCAGGTGGACGAAGGCTGGTCTTACCCCGGACCGTCGCCGCTTCAGATTCGCTGGGCGGAAATCCTCGTCGAGCGCGTTCCGTCCGTAGAGCAGGTGAGATTTGTGAACTCCGGGACCGAGGCGACGCTGAACGCCATCCGCGCTTCACGGGCGTTCACCGGAAAACAGAAGCTGGGCAAGATGGAGGGCGGATACCACGGAACGCACGACTCGGTTGCGGTGAGCGTGGCGCCGAAACTCGATCTCGCAGGCGACCCCAACGACCCGAACTCGGTGGATGACTACGAGGGTCTACCGGAGTGGGTGACGGACGGTGCGGTGGTGATGCCGATCAACGACATCGAGAATTGCGAACGGATCATCCGCGAGAACGCCGACGATCTTGCGTGCGTGATCGTGGAGCCGGTGAACGGTCGTAACGGCTTTGTTCCCGCCGAGCCAGGTTTTCTTGAGGGTCTTCGAGCCGTCACGAAAGAGCTTGGCATCATCCTGATATTTGACGAGGTGATCTCATTCCGGGTCGCACGCGGCGGCTCCCAAGAGCACTACGGCGTAACGCCCGATATGACGACGTTTGGCAAGGTGATCGGCGGGGGCCTGCCGGTGGGAGCGTTTGGCGGTCGCGCCGACATCATGTCTTTGTATGACCCCAGTAATGGCGCCCCGAGGGTTCAGCACGCCGGCACTTTCAACGGCAATCCGATGACGGCCGCGGCCGGTGTTGCGACGCTAGAGGCGGCGACGCCGGAGGTGTACGAGTACGTAGGCCGGATGGGCGGAGTGATTCGCGAGAAGCTGCGTGCGCTGATAGCCGAGGTCGAGGCGCCGATGGGCGTGACCGGGGTGGAGTCGCTCTGGTGCCTGCAGTTCACGCCGGAACGCGTGACCGACTACCGATCCTCGATGACGAACGACAAGACGATGACCCGGGCGATGTTCCTGGGTCTCCAGAACGAGGGCTTCCTACTCTCGCCAAGCTGCCAGGGAACGGTGTCTTCAATTCACACTGAAGAGGATGTCGACGCGCTGATCGCGGCGATCCGGAAGGTGCTCGGTCGGCTGGGTTACGCGTAGGGATTAGTGGGCCCAGGGCGCATGACTATCCGCCCTGGGCCGGGCTAGGCCCGGCCTACGCATGGCAACGCGTTCCCGCCAGTTCTCGGCCTACGGCCTCGCCCCCCTCACCCCGGCCCTCTCCTACAGAAGCGTAATAATTGCGTGCGTCATCCGATTGTCATCCTGAGTCGAGGCGAAGGATCTCCTGGCATATGACTCGCCGCGTCCGAGTGGCGCGCGGCCGCCCCTCACTCCGGCGCTCATCCTGGGTGAACGTAAGTCACTGAGATCAACGCCTTTTCACGATCCATATCGTCAGTAAAGCAAGCCTAGAGATTCATGCGTCGAGTTCAGGACAACCTCTTCGATTTCGGCCCTACGACGACATATCAGTTGTGTTGAACCCGGACAAATGCAAGTGTCCAGCGCGAATCAGACACCACGTCTTGATACACTCGCCTAATGCACGACGATGGGTACTTTGATGAACACTTGGCCGCGAGCTACGACGACTCTTCGGCCGAGATGTTCGACCCCGGGATCGTTAACCCGGTAGTCGATTTTCTTGCCGGGCTCGCCGGGGACGGGCGAGCACTTGAACTTGGCATCGGGACGGGACGCATCGCACTGCCACTTGCGCAGCGCGTGGTGGAAGTCCACGGGATCGAGATGTCGAAGGCGATGGTCGCGCAGCTCCGTGCTAAACCCGGTGGCGACGACATCGAAGTCACGATCGGGGATTTCGCGAACACAAAGGTGGCCGGGACATTCGCCGTGGCTTACCTGGTGTTCAACACGATCACGAACCTGACGACGCAAGAAGCGCAGACCGCCTGCTTCCGCAACGTAGCCGCGCATCTTCAACCCGGCGGCTGCTTCGTCATCGAGGTCGTCCTGCCTGATCTCCAGCGCCTACCGGCTGGCGAAACGATTCGCCCGTTCAGGGTGGACGAGAACCGACTCGGCTTTGACGAATACGACGTCGCCGAACAGGGCCTCACGTCTCATCACTTCAAGTTGGTCGACGGGAAATGGGATCGCTTTTCGATCCCCTCCCGCTACGTCTGGCCCTCGGAACTCGACCTGATGGCGGAGCTGGCCGGCATGAAGTTACGTGAGCGTTCGTCGGGGTGGAACGGAGAGTCGTTCACAAGCGACAGCCGACGCCTGGTGGCCGTCTGGGAGAAGCGGTCTGATGCAGACTGAATCGGACGGTCACGCTTCGTAGGGACGAATGGTTATTTGCCCTTACACGCTATTTGTGGGACGGACCCTTCGAGAGCCTCAGGGTGTGACCCAGGAGGTAGGCCGGGCTTTGCCCGGCCGAGGGCGGATAAGTCATTCGCCCCTACGAAGTATCTGTCGTGAGAGTCCTGGTTTACGCGCTACCAGGTCCTTAAACGGCCTCAGGACGCGAGCGTTCAGATCGTCTTGGTTGCCACCAACCGCCGGTGCTCTATGGCTGTGCAACGGTCCATCACTACTTTTAGGCCTGCGTTTTCGGCAATCTCGGCGCCTTCCCGGCTTATCACGCCGAGCTGGGTCCAGAGGACTTTTGCGCCTATTTCCGCGGCTTCGCGGGCGATGTCCGGGACGTGTTCAGATCGGCGGAATACGTCGACTATGTCGATCTGGCCCGGGACTTCCTCAAGTGAGTGATAGCTTCGAAGGCCGAGTACCTCGTCGACGCTCGGGTTGACCGGGATTACGTTGTAGCCGTGGTCGAGCAGATAGATCGCTACGCTGGTGCTCGGCCTGAAGACGTCCGGCGAGAGTCCGACTACTGCGATGTTTCGGTAGTCGGTGAGGATGGCCCGTAGTTGTTCGTCGCTGTTGATCATGAGTGTTGTTGTGGGAGGCGGGGCGTGATCGGTTCTCTCAGCTTCTCCCTCATCCCAGCCTTCTCCCGCTGGGAGAAGGGCAAATACGATTGGTGTGTTGGCTAGGATCAGCCAGGGAGGCGAATGGGCCGGGAGATTCTTCTCCTTCCCCGGAAGGATCAGAATGACAGTTTGTGCGTTTTGGTCGGTGGATTAGCGTTATGGAACGGACCCTTCGAGAGCCTCAGGTTGGACTTAGATGGAGCCCACGGTATCGGCCAATGGCCCAGTTTAGACGTACCCGGGCGATGTCCAGGAAGCCGCCGAGCCCTTTGATGAGGGTCATCGAGCTTCCGTCGCGGTAGTACCAGTCGATCGCCTGCTCGCGGATTGTGAGGCCCATCTTGCGGGCCATGAACAGCACCTCGACATCAAATCCGAAGCCGTCGAGCCTCTGTCGCCTGAAGATCTGATCCGCTACGTCGCCCCGGAATAATTTGAAGCCACACTGCGTGTCTTCGATGCCCCTGAACGCCAGGAGCCAGACGGCCATGGTGAATGCCCTGCCCTTCACGTGCCGGTTTGCCGGCTCGCCGATTCGCCTCGCACCCGGCACCTCCCGGGAGCCTATGACGATCTCTTCGAACGGCGGCGATCCCCCGGGAAGAAAGAGTTCCAACTGCTCTGGTTCCATCGACAGGTCGGCATCGCAGAGAAACCGCCATTCGGCGTCTGTAGCCAGCATCCCGGAGCGGACAGCGGCGCCCTTGCCTCTATGTGGCAGTGAGATCACACGGACCGAAGACAATCGTTCCGCAGATTCGGTCGCTATCGAGGCCGTGGCGTCGCTACTGCCGTCATCGGCGACCACGATCTCCCACGTGTACGGCTTCGTGGACAGGTAGTCGACCAGCGACTCGAGGCTGGCCGCGATTCGATCTTCCTCATTGTAAGCGGGTACGACTACGGCGAGGAAAGGAGCAGCCAACGTTAGTCGCCCGCCGCATCCAGCTCGAACGCACTGTGGAGTGCGTTGGCCGCTTCTTTGATTGACCCGGCTTCTATGACGCAGGTGATCCTGATCTCGGACGTGGTGATCATCTCAATATTCACGTTTGCTTTTGACAGAGCTGCAAACATGGTGGCGGCGTAGCCGGGGCCGTTCTGCATGCCGGTTCCTACGATGCTCATCTTGGCCAGGCCGGTGTTGCCGACAACGTCCTGCGCGAAATCTGCGCATGTCTCTTTTGTCAAATCAAGCGCCCGTTGGAAATCGCCCTGCGATACTGTGAACGTCACGTCCGTCAGGCTTTCAAGAGAGGCGTTCTGGACGATGACGTCAACGCTGACCCCTGCATCCGCAAGCGGAACAAAGATCTGGCCGACTATTCCGGGTCTGTCTTCTACTGCGCGGACCGTGATCTTGGCGACGTCGCGGTCGATCGCGACGCCGGTGACGGCCCTGCGGATCTCCATCATCAGGGGACCTCCGTGGATTAGCGTGCCTGGCACGTCTTCAAACGTGGACGCTACAAGGATGGGTACATCGTAAACGGCGGCGAGCTCTATGGAGCGCGGGTTCATCTTGGCGCCGAGCGACGCCATCTCCAGCATCTCGTCGTAGCTGATCTCGGCCAGCTTCCTGGCGGACGGCACGATACGCGGATCGGTCGTGTAGATGCCGTCCACATCGGTGTAGATCTCGCAGCGCTCGGCCTTGAGAGCAACACCGAGCGCAACCGCGGTGGTATCGGAGCCCCCGCGCCCCAGCGTGGTCACATCTTCGTTCTCTGCGAGACCCTGGAACCCGGCGACCACGCAGACACGGCCTTTATCCAGTTCACGTCTGAGTCGGTCTACCTTGATGTCTGCGATGCGAGCCGATCCGTGGGTCGTGTCTGTGCGAATTCCGGCTTGCTGGCCGCTGAGGCTAACCGCCGGGTGGCCGGCCGCCGTGATGGCCATCGCCATGAGCGTGGAAGTGACCAGCTCGCCAGTGGAAAGCAGGGTGTCCAGCTCGCGCGCCGCCGGCGTGTGATCGCCAGACACGGCGTTCGCCAGCTCGATGAGGTGGTCTGTGGAGTCACCCATCGCTGAGACGACGATGACCATGGAGACGCCGGTCTCGGCACGGTCACAGATCTTGCGGGCGATCACGGCGATCTTCTCTGCGTCTGCGACGGAGCTTCCGCCGTATTTCTGGACGATCACTGAGTTCGTGTCACGCGTGTTGATGGTCATCTCAGTTAATTCGATCCGACCACGTACGCGCCGCGGCTTGTCGGCCGAAGTACGCGTGTGCTTGCATCGATACCGTGAAGGCGTGCTGCTTCGGTCATTTCGTAAGCGACGGTGTATTCCTGTCCGGTCGCGAAGGCCATAACGCAAGGGCCTGCGCCGGACAAGAACGCGCCGTGCGCGCCTCCGGTGAGTGCGGCTTTAATGATGGTGTTGAGACCCTTGTATATGCCGGCGCGGGCGGGCTGATGCAATCGGTCCTCGGTGGCGTAGCGAAGAAGTTCGAGCCGGCCGGTGGCGAGTGCGTTCGCCAGCAGCGCCGAACGGCCGATGTTGAACACGGCGTCCTCACGTGACACCTGGTCGTCCAGAACTCCCCTAGCTTCCAATGTTTTACCAACATAATCCGGGATAAGGACGACGGCGTGCAGGTCTTCCGGCAACGGAATTTCGGAAGTGATCCACTGGTTACCTGATTTCACGCCGATCTGGCACCCACCGAGGATCGCGGGGGCGACGTTGTCCGGGTGTCCTTCGATCTCGGCAGCCAGTTCGAGCGCTTCGTTGGGATCACAACCGTCACCCTGGAGTGCAAAACCGGCCAAGATGCCGCCCACTATGGCGGCTGAGCTGCTTCCGAGTCCACGGGCAAGTGGGATTTCATTCACCGAGTGAAATTTCAGGTCCGGAAATTTGGCGCCATGGGCCGCGTAAGCGGCGCGCGCTCCCACGACGATCAGGTTTGTGGCGTCCGTTGAGATCGATTCCGCGCCAGCGCCCTCGTTGATGATTTCAAACGGGCCGTGCTCGACCGTGACTTCGTTCCACATCTCGACGGCGATACCGATCGAATCGAATCCGGGTCCGAGGTTCGCCGCGGTCGCAGGCACGCGCACGGTGACGCTATTGGGGAGGTTGTTCTGGTTGGTCATTTTCTCAGTCAGGCCGCCGGTGGCGTTTCGGTATCGAGATTTTTGAAGGTTTTAGAGCTATCGTTCCGCGAATTCGGCCTGAAAGTCTAAAAATGGGGCGCCAAAAGGAAAGCCCACGCCGACGCGACGGCAACGACTAAGTATAATCCGGCAGCGTTCCAACACGTGCGCCCGTGGAGCCATCTCTTGATACGACATTAGCAACGGCCATTGAAGGCCGGGAACAGGACCGGAATGTCCCCGAAGAAGGTTGCGCTGGTTAGCGCCGATAACGAACGTACACGGAAGCAACTGGCCGAATACCAGAGGCTTGTGGCAGAGGTCGGCCCAGACGCCGAAGTGGTGTGGGTGGACTCAGAGCAGCCTGAAGTTGATCTCGTTGCGGAACTGCAGGACACGGTCGCGATTCTCCACGGCTATGCGGCTAAATTGTCGATCGACGTGATAAAGCAGGTCCCGACGGTGAAGCTGGTGCAAACGATGTCCGCCGGCACCGACTACGTGGACAAGCCGGGGCTGCACGCCATCGGCATCGGCGTCGCCAACAACGGCGGCGGCAATGCTGTTGCGGTTGCCGAGCACGCAATCTGGCTGATGATCGCCGTTTACCGACGGTTGGACGAGCAGATCCGTGACACCGCCGCCGGATTGTGGTCGCAGAACGTTGGGCCGCATCGGGAAGAGGCGCACGACCTGTCCGAGAAGACGGTCGGGATTGTTGGACTTGGCCGGATTGGATCACGTGTTGCACGAAGGCTTCAGGGCTGGGAGTGCAAGGTTGTGTATTACGACGTGATCGAGTTCTCGAAAGAGTACGAGGATGAGCTTGAGGTCGAACGGGTTTCGTTTGACGAGCTTGTCGCGATGTCGGACGTGATCTCGCTGCACACGCCGCTTGAGCCGACGACGAAGCACTTGATGTCTACGGACGAGTTCAAGGCGATGAAAAAGTCGGCGATCCTGATCAACTCGTGCCGCGGGCCTGTTGTGGATGAGGATGCCCTTGTCGCAGCGCTGAAGGCGGGCGAGTTGTACGGTGCAGGTCTCGATGTGTACGAGATCGAGCCGATCGAGATGGATAACCCGCTGTTTGATCTTGAGAACGTGGTGATGACACCACACCTGGCAACCCGGGCGGTGGAATCGACCGAGAAGACGATGGAGTTCGCTGCGGCCAACGTTTCACGTGTGGCACGGGGCGAGGACCCGGAGTCGATCGTACCGCCGGTGGTGGTGTAGACGGGCTGTCTGTTGAGCCGGCTACCCGGATGTCTTGAAATTCGGTTGATCCAGGGCGGAATCGCGGTGGATCGAGCCGTATACTCAGGCTTCGTGCTTTTTTCGGGGAGTGGCGCAGCTTGGTAGCGCGCTTCGTTCGGGACGAAGAGGCCCCGGGTTCAAATCCCGGCTCCCCGACCATGAGCACTTACAGGTGAATTTGAAAGGCCTGGCCAAATTGGCCGGGCCTTTTTCTGTGTCTTTTGCGAACGCCAACGCCTCTGACGTGTAACATCCCTATACCGGTCAGCTCTGGACAGCGGATTCCAGGGTACGTTCAGATCAGTATGATTCCGTAGAATTCGACCGCTGACACCCACGCAAAGTGAGGCTCCTGATGTTCGGCCTTCGACGTACTCCTGCCCCCGTCCCGGCTCCTGAAGACTGTTTGCCGGGTCGGGCTGATGCAATCCCGACTTCTGACGTTCATTTTGTGAACGGTTGGCCGATTCATGGGCCGTTCCCGGCCAACATGGACACGATCGTGTTCGGGATGGGCTGTTTCTGGGGGGCCGAGCGGTTGTTCTGGCAGGTTCCTGGTGTTTTGACGACGGCAGCCGTGTACGCCGGCGGCACGACGCCCAACCCGACTTATCAGGAGACCTGCACGTCGATGACCGGACACACGGAGGCCGTGCTTGTGGTGTTCGACCCTGATGAGGTTGATCTGCAAGCGCTGTTCAAGGTGTTCTGGGAGAACCATGACCCAACTCAGTACATGGGCCAGGGAAACGACATCGGCAGCCAATATCGGACCGCTATCTACGGAACGACCGAGGCGCAACTTGAAGCGGCCCGGGAGAGTCTCGTCAGCTATCAAGCAAAGTTAGATGAGTCTGGTTTTGGCGAGATCACCACAGAGATCGCGCCTGCCGGTGAGATCTACCACGCGGAAGAGGTTCACCAGCAGTACCTCGCGAAGATCCCGAACGGCTACTGCAACCACGGGTTCTGCCAGGTTTCGTACGACTGAAGCTGCTCTAGGGCCCGAATTCCGCTCCGACAAACAAGGCCATGACCACGGCAAGAGACACGATGCCGAGTATCGATCCTCGTGCCCCGAGGGTTTGCACCCGGGAGTCGGTTCGTAAGAAATACTTGACGCGCCGGTCCATGGCCCCCGGCTCAGTGTGATGAAGAGGGCGATGAAGTGGATCGTCGCCACAATGCCGTATACGGATAGCCATCCAATCGTTTTTCGAGTCACTTCTCGGATCGAAAGTGACATGCCCATCGCAAGAATCAGGGTCACGGCAAGAATAGCGGCGAAAATATGGGGTTTCCGTCGGTTCCGCTTACACGTGACGACCCAGAGGTAGATCTGATGCCGAAGGGTGTGCTGCCAAAATGCTGTGCAATGCCAACGAGCGCCGCCACCGTCCCTGTAACCACCATTGCGCCCAGCAATCGCCTCATCTGAGAAGGATTCCGCAGCCGGGTCGCTACCGCAAAGAACAGGACTGCGTAGGTAATTACCGAATAAAGCGAGTTGCTCCCGACGCCGGGATCCGCTCCCCACGTACTTAATCTCGGAAGGAGCGCAAACGCCGTAGACATGCCCGTCGTTGCGATCACCGCTATCACGGACGCCATCACCCACGCACCGGCGGTGCCGCGATTCCTACGAAGGGCTGACGTGACCCGGTCGTACGGGCCGTTCGGGATCGTAAATCCGCGTCGCCATGCCACCAGCCCGGCTTCCATCAACATGAGCAGCAACACGAGTCCCGCCGATAACCGGATCGTCGCCACCTTGGGCAGCTCTGTCTTCGATAGAAATGAAGTCTCAGACAGGACTATCAGGGGGGTGACGATGGCCGCCACAAGCCAGGCGGCCTCGATTCCTCTGTCTATCCAAACACGTACACCCAGGCCGCTCGTCGTGGCTTCAGACACAGGCCCATTACGCCGGGCCGGGCCGTCAGCACGTGCTCGCGTAGCGGCGGCGCTCATCGTGATTCACCGCTCAAGCTGGTGGGCCGGTACGGTTGAGGCCGCGGGTTGTCGGCAGGCCAGAGCACCGTTACTAACGTTGTGGTTGCGACGTCATTCATGGCGTCAGGCTAGCGCGCGAACAGGCCCATGAAGATATACGAGCCCGCGACAGATCTGGGAGTCTGCACCAATACCAGCGAAACCCCGTCGATCTCTCACGTGTTAGCGACCGGCCGACACGGCCTCAAGGTGACTAGACACGAGCCTCGAGGTGAACCTCGAACACTTCCAGGATGTCTCCCTCCTGGAAGTCGATGAATCCTTCTACGCCGACACCGCCTTCGAGGCCCGAGGCCAGTTCTCGGACATCGTCCTTGAAGTGCCGAAGACTGGCGATCTGGCCGGTGTAGACCGCTTCACCGTCTCGTTTGATACGAATACTCGACTGGCGTGGAATTTCGCCGTCCAGAACTCGTACACCGGCGACCCGGTACCTGCGTCCGGCAGGGAATATGGCCTGGACCACGGCGTGACCAAGAACCACTTCGTTCTCGATCGGCGCAAGGAGCCCGCGTCCTGCGGACCTGAGGTCATCGACCAGGTTGTAGATGATGTTGTATTGCCTGATATCCACCCCGTGGATACCGGCCTGTTTCTCCGCCCCCGCCTGCGTTCCGGTCTCGAACGCCATGATGATGGCGCCTGAAGCGGCTGCGAGCATCACGTCGCTCTCATTTACAGGTCCGGTGGCTGCGTGAATCAGATTGATCTGAACTTCATCGTCCGAGATCTGTTCAGCGCTTCGTCGAAGGGCATCGATGCTGCCCTGTGTGCCGGTCTTGATGATGACCGAGAGCTCTTCCGCGTCTCCAGCATTTAGTCTTCGCATCACCTCAGAAAGAGTAGCCAGAGAGCGGCTATCGCCTCCACGGTCCGCACGCTCACGCTTTTCGACGATCTGGCGCGCCGTTTTTTCGTTGACGACGACGTCCAGGCGAATCCCAGGCTCCGGCACCGAACTCAGGCCCATCACCTCTACAACGGCCGATGGTCCCGCGGTCTTAACCGAATTTCCGTAGCCATCTACGAGTCCTTTGACCCGCCCGCGAGATTTGCCGACGACAACCTGGTCGCCAAGCTTTATCGTGCCTGATCGCACGAGAATCGTTGCAAGCGGCCCTTTTGACTGGTCGATGTGGGCTTCAAGACACACGCCAACTGCAAGCGTGTCCGGGTTGGCCTTCAGCTCTTGCACTTCCGCAAGCAGGGCCAGGTTCTCAAGAAGATCGTCGATGCCATCGCCCTTGAGGGCAGACACCTCAACCGAGACGACATCGCCGCCCCAGCTCTCTACGAGGATGTTGCGCTCGGAGAGTTCGCGTTTCACGCGCTCCGGATCCGCGCCCGGGAGGTCAGATTTGTTTATGGCGACGACCATCGGAACCCCGGCCGCCTGGGCGTGGTCAATAGCCTCGTCGGTCTGCGGCATGATTCCGTCGTCTGCGGCGACGACCAGGATGACGATGTCTGTCACCTGTGCGCCACGTGCGCGCATCATCGTGAACGCTTCGTGACCGGGCGTGTCGATGAAGGTCAGTTTCTGGCCGTCTTTATCGACCTGATAAGCGCCGATACTCTGTGTGATTCCGCCGGCCTCGGTATCAACCACGGCCGAGCCGCGGATGGAGTCCAGCAAAGTGGTCTTGCCATGGTCGACATGGCCAAGCACCGTGATTACTGGCGGGCGCAATACTGCGTCCAGGTCTTCTTCCACCGTCTCTTCTACGCCGACTGCTTCGCCAGCGGCACTTTCCTCTTCGTCTTGAGGGCGCAGGACTTTCACGCCGATACTGCCAGCGACGGCTGCGGCGTTTGCGAAGTCCACAGGGTCGTTCACGGTCATCATCAGGCCGCGACGCATCAGTAGCTTGATCGTTTCAACGGGACCCGTGCCGATCTTCACGGCGAGTTCTCCGACGGTCAGGACGGCCGGGATCTCGATCGGTTCCGTTGGGATCTGGAGCTCTTCGACCGCGGCCGTTGCTCCGGGCCGAGAGCGTCTACGCCCACGCCCTCTGGGCCGACCTGCAAATCCACTTCGTCGTCTGGCCATAAATCTCCGTCTTTCCCGCTTCGTCTAGTCCCGATGATGTGAAATAGTGGGTTACCGGCGTTTGCGGCGGATCATACGCTGGATGGGCTCGCAAATTCCGTCCTGGCCCACGCCAGAAGGTCAGCCCGGGAGTCTTTGCTCCCGGAACCTTTTAGTGAGCGCTCAAGGCTGCCACGTTCAAGCGCCGTCTCGAAACACCCCAACCGCCGACACAGATATGCACCACGTCCGCCGACCTCACGTGAGGTCCCGGCGGCGAACTCAGAGTTGGCCCGCCGTGTGATGCGCACAAAGTCCCGCTGTGGGCCCTTGGTGCGGCAGGAGACGCAGGTGCGGAGCGGAACATGGTTACCGCGCATATGCACCTCCTGATCGCCAGATCGGCGTGATTCGTATTTTCGTCGATAGAACGTTAATTCTACGTCCGTGCGTTATCGCCCGATGACGGCGGCGGTGTCGTTGTTTTTCGGGCAACCGCACGCCGCGCCTTCGCGCTCAGGTTCTCACCACCACGTCGTCCACGGCCACGCCGGCGGGAGCCACCCTGGTCCCGGTACCCGATAATGTCCTCGGCGAATCTAAGAGACCCGGAGTCTTCATCGTCCCCGGATGAGGGCAACTGCCATATGTCGTCGGAGCTAAAGTCGATGATCTGTTCAGCTTGCGCGGCTGCCTCAGCCTCTTCCGTTTCCTTCTTCTCAAGCGCCGCAATTTCCTTTTCCAGCACCTGAAGGGCAAGAGCCTCTTCCGGTGTTGGTCCGGCGGGAACGGCTACGGACTCGCTCACCGGCGCTGTCTTAAGGACGGCGGCGGGTTGCTCGGCGACAGCGGGCTCCGGTGCGAGATCGGCGACCGCGGCGAGTTCCGGCTCCACGGGTTTCTCAACCGCCGGGGCCACTTCTGCTGCGATCGGCTCGGCCACGGGCTCTGGAGTCGCGGTCGGCGCTTCTGTAGTTTCTGGGGCTTCAGATTCAGCGGAGACGGGCGCGGCTTCCGAAGCCGGCGCAGCTTCTACAGCGGCGACGATCTCAGATACGGCGTCCGTGATTTCGGGTGCTACAGGCAGCGCTTCCGGTCCGGCAGGCACGGTGTGTTCTGATGCCGACTTGATATCGATGCGCCAGTCGGTCAGTTTCGCGGCGAGACGAGCGTTCTGTCCTTCACGGCCGATGGCCAGGGACAGAGCACGGTCCGGTACGACCACGATCGCCGATTTTTCCTCTTCGTCGATGATCACCGCGTCTACCTGGGCAGGACTCAATGAGTTGGCGATGTAGGTGGTGATGTCCTCGGCGTACTCGACCACGTCGATCTTCTCGCCGTGGAGTTCGCTGACCACGTTCTGAATACGGATGCCACGGAGTCCGACACACGCGCCTACGGCATCGACACCGGCCTGATGTGATAGGACGGCGACTTTGCTTCGGGCGCCCGGCTCACGGGCAATGTTCTTGATCTCCACGATTCCGTTGAAAATCTCCGGAACCTCGGCCTCGAAAAGCCTTCGGATGAGATCGGGGTGGGTCCGGGACGCGATGATCTCCGGGCCGCGGACGGTCCTAGCTACCTCAACGATGTAGACCTTGACCTTGTAGCCAGGGCGGTATCGCTCCGAGGGAACCTGTTCTGTCGGCGGCATGATTGCCTCTGCGCGTCCGACATCCAGAATGACGCCCCTAGCGTCGCCCCTCTGGACGGTCACGGTCATGACCTCGCCGGCCTTGTCTTCAAACTCGTCAAAGACGATTTCGCGCTCGGCCTCGCGCAGTCGCTGCATGACCACCTGTTTGGCGGTCTGCGCGGCAATTCGGCCGGGGTGTTGCGTAATGGTCCCGGTGACGACGTATTGACCGATGGTTGCCGTCTCATCGATCTTTATGGCGTCGGTCAGGTACACCTCTGCGGCAGGCTCTTCCATCTCGGAGCCGTCTTCTACGACGGTTCGGACGGTGTGAACCTCCATCTCCCCGGTGTCCGGGTCGAGTACGACGGTGACGCCCTGGCCTTCAGATATGGCGTCACGTTTGTACGCGGAGACAAGAGCATCCTGAATGGCGCTTAAGACGACGCCGTGCGGGAGAGCTCTTTCGGCTGCTAGTTGTGTTACTGCAAGGAGCAGATCACTCTTCACAGTTGCACCTTCAGGTTCTGATTCAAAAAATACCCAGACAAGAAAAAAAGTGGGGCAAACCCACTTCGTCAGTAGCGATCGTTACCCCGATCAAATTCGTTCATTATTATAGTCCACGGCGAGTTCCTTCGCAATCGTTTCCCAATCGTTGTTGGACCCTTCCCAAACGGGAGCGAGGTATCTCGTAACGAGATTCGACGCGGTTCCCCCTGAAGCCCGGGGTTGAGCGGGGCATTTGCGGTGACGTATCCATTTAGTCTTCCCAACTATCGGTTTTCGTGAAAGACGGAAGTAAAGAAACATGAAGCTTGCGCTGGTCCTGGATTTCGACAGCACGATCACGACTAAAGATATAAATGTCGAGATCATCAAGAAGTACGCTGATCCAGGCTGGGACGTTGGACTACGCCGATGGAGAGCGGGCGAGTTCGATCAACGACAGCTCATGGAGTGGGAGTTCGCCAGACTTCCCGGCGACCGTCTTCCGGAGATGCGTGAATTCGCCCTTACAGAAGCAGACGTCAGGCCCGGGTTGCACGGGTTACTTGAGCTGTGCCGGTCCAACGATGTGCCCGTGGAAGTGGTCTCCAACGGGATGTCGTTTTACATAGAAGCCATACTGGGTCGGGAAGGAATGTCAGACTTGGCGTTCGTTGCGCCTATTCCAACTCTCAGAGGTATCGGCAACGGCCCCGTTGTCGAGTTCGGGGAAGGTGTTGAGACCTGTGAGAAGACAGGGCTGTGCAAGTGCGCCCGCGCTCGCAGATTACGCTCGGGCGATCGGAAGATCGTTTTCGTTGGGGACGGTATTTCTGATTTCTGTATCGCGGAAGAAGAGGCCGATTTCATCATCGCCCGATCTTGGTTGAAAGATCACTGCGTGAAGAACGGTATCGCCCACAACGAGTTCAGCGATTTCGACGACGTCGCTCGGGTGCTGGGTTCATTACTTGCCGGGCGATCGTGAACCGTCGGCCGACTTATCGTGCGGCCTGAGGCGATAGTATCTGGCTGGCTTGGTCTGGGCGGGGTCATCGGTCTGTGTCATGAGAGGTGCGTAATGACTGACGGTATGTCGAGGGAAACAATCACGCGACGGATTCACGAGTACGAGTCGTTTGGCATTCACCGCACCGGTTGGCCTGGAGACATGAGTTCCGCGGACTGGGCGCAGGCGGAGCTTGTATCTGACGGTATCGACGCTTCTCTTGAGGCGTTCGACTTCCCGATGTTTCGAGCGGAGGCAGCCCGTATGTCTTGGACCCGCGGCGGGGCCGGTGGCAAAGCGGACGGCGTTGCGCTTCACGATTGTGGAAGTACGGACGCGAACGGGATCTCGGGACAACTTGATCTGGCGAATGCGGCTGATCTCAGCGGCAAGATCGTTGTCGGCGGTGACAACGACCCAGCATTTGAACAGCGGCCTGTATACGAGCGGATCGCAGCGCTAGAGGCTGCGGGCGCGGCCGGGCTTGTGCTTCGGCGCACCGATTCCCTGGGCGCTATCAATGTCCTGAACGCCTATCGCATCGGCAAACCGTTCTCGCTTCCCGTCCTCCAGGTATCGGGGCCGAATTCCGCGGGACTGGCTGATGCGGCGAGGGCGGGCGAACGGGGGACTCTCACGGTCGACGCCATTCGTGAACCTGCTAGCGCCGTGAATGTAGTAGCGACGTTGCCGGGCGATGATCCCGACGCTGCGCCGGTGGCGATCATGACGCCACGTTCCGGCTGGTTTATCTGCGCTTCAGAGCGAGGCGGGGGCATCGCAATCTGGCTGGGATTGGCTCAAGCGATCTCGGCGATGCCGTCACGGCGGCGCACCGTGCACATGGTTGCGTCAAGTGGTCATGAGATTAATCACTACGGTCTGCAGGCGTTCCTGAACTCACGGGACGGGCTGGAGACGCGTGCAATCGCATGGCTACACCTCGGAGCGCTGATCGGCAGTCGTGCGACATCGGTCAAGATCGAACCAAGTGACGCCGAGCTTAAGTCGCTGGCAAAGTCCTCGTTTGAGTCGTCTGGCGCTGATCGTTGGATGATGTGGAATCAGCGCGGCGGCGAGGCGGAAAATATCGCGAAGGCAGGGGGCCGCTATGTCTCGTTGCGCGGCGGACGTGCGGACGATGAGGATGGAGACACGTTCTTCCACAGCCCGAACGATTCGATCGACCGGACGTGCGATATCGATCTAGTGGCCGCCAGCGGACGGGCCTGTTTTGCGATGGTGCAGGCGCTGGTTACGAATTAGTAAGCAATACGCTCATCTCGGGCAATAGCGCAATTCGACGGAAACGCCATCAAAATAACTGCCCGACCGGGCTAGCGCGGTTGCCAGCGGCGGCCTTCATTCAGGCCACGTACGTATCCGGCCTGCCGACGTGCTGCATGTTGCCGTTGAGTACGGCGAGAAGTCGCTCCCCTACTGTGGCGGACGGCGGCGTCTCGGCCGTTCGGTCGATATCGCCTGGGTCGAGCGCGGCCAGGTACTTCTGGGTGCTCTGGAGAACAGCATCGTAGTGCTGCAGTAGTGTGGCCGCGTCTGGCGCTGAGAAAGCAGAGACCTGCGCAGCATCGTGGCCCATGCCGGTGTCATCCGGATCGGCGGCCATGCCGTAGCGCTCATGCCAGGCGCCGCTGATCCATAGCTGGGGCTGACCGGTCAACGCTGACATGCAGCGATCCTGCATCCGGGCCATGTGCCAGATCAACCAGCCGACCGGGTTCGACTCCGGGCCGGTACGCTGCATAAGCTGTTCCGGCGACAGCCCATCGAGGGTAAGCGCCACCGATGACCGAACAGAAGTCAAAGCTCCAGATACAAAATCAGCAACGTTCAACTGATGACTCCTGAATAATTCCCGCCGCAGCGGATAAGGCCCCCTACTGGGAGGGGGGCGACAGGTTGAGTGGGAACGTTACGTCCGGGTGTTGCTCGATCATGCGGGACCAGGCGCGCCGACCGATGCGGTCCACTTCTTCTATGAGATCAGGTTCGTTCACCGTGAGTACTCGACCATCTCGCATCACCCATTTGCCGTCGACCATCACAGACTGGATATCGCCCGGCTGGCCGTTGTGGATCCAGGAAGAGACGATGCGCATAGTCGGGACGAGGTGGGCGCGCATCATGTCGATCATGATGAGATCCGCTTTCTTGCCGATTTCCAGCGATCCGATCTGTTGGTCCATATCAAGTGCCCGGGCTGATCCCATGGTGGCCCACTCGACAACGTCCTCTGGTTGCGGGCTGAGTGCGTTTTCGGTGGCGACCCGCTCCGTGCGTAGAGCTGTCCGCATCACCTCGAACATGTCCTGCGTGTTGTTGTCTGTCCCGAGCCCGACGACGCACCCCGCGTCCCGAAGCGCCGGGATGGGCGGATGTACGGCGCGCAGCGCCGCCATCGCGGGTTGGTGCGTGATGTGGGCCTTGGAGTTTCCAAGTACAGCAATCTCGCTCTCATCCACATATCGGCAGTGTGCGGCGACAAGCCTCGGACCCAGGAAGTCATGTTCGGCCAGGTAATTGGAGGGCCTCGAGCCCCTGAGCGCCAGCATCGTCTCGATCTCAAGCCGACTCTGTGCGAGGTGAATCGTGTAGCCGGTGTCGTGACGCTCGGCCAGCGCCATGACTTCAGCGAGCAACTCCGGAGAACTTGTCTCTACGAGCTGGGTCGATGCAAAGCAGGTCACGCGTCCGTCTGCTGCACCGTGCCATTTTGAGAACAGGTCTTCCGCTCTAACAAGCTTTGTCTCACGTTGCTCGGTGGAAAACTCGGTGGGCGGCTGACCGGGCCGATACGCCGGGCCGATCACTCCATCGTCGGTATTTTCGGCCAGGATCAGGCGCATTCCCGTATGGACGATAGAGCCGGCGTAAACGTCGATACCGCCGGCCATCTCCAGCAGCGTGGTCGATCCCGAGCGAATCGCCTCAACGGCGGCCAGCGCCGCCAGTACGTTTCGCTCTTCGTCGCTCACCAGCGAGGCGATGCCCACGGGAAACGGGAGATCAGGCGGAAATCCGAAGTCTTCCGTGATCCCGCGTGACAGCACGTTCAACAGGTGAGCGTGGCAGTTGATCAACCCCGGGAATACGGCCTTGCCGCGCCCATCAACGACATCAGCTCCCGGGTGTGATGCGAGAAGGTCCGCGGTCGGACCGACCGCCGCCACGATATTGTCCGTGATCGCTATTGCGCCATCGTGTAGCACGTTGCGCGCCGGGTCTCCGGTGACGATGGTGGCGTTGGCGATTACGATCGTCGTCATGGGTCTCTTTCGTTAGGTGCCCGAGGTTGCCCGATTCCCCGATTACTGGATTCCCACCTGCGTGGGAATGACGAGTTCTAAGAAGGCGTGATCATTTCCAGGAACTCGATCCGCTGGCTCTCAAGCAACGGCCGTATTTCTCCACCTAGTGCCATCGCATCTGACGATAGCACCAGGCCATCGCGAGACGGAGACATGATGGCGTCATCGGTCCAGTCCAGAATCACGACATTCTGATCACCCGGCAGCGTTGCGCCGTTGTACGACACCCGGAACTCGCTTCTCTGACCGGCGTCCCGGTATGCCTGTGCCTGTCGTTGCACCAGTTCTGCCACTTTGCGTGCTTCGCCGGGCTTCGTGTTGAAGACTCTTCTGATCAGGTACAACGCTGTGCTCCTTGAATGGAATGGGTGATGAGTGGTTCCGAAATAGGAGCGCTGAGCATAACTGACGGGGTTCGCGAGTGGGACGTCTTAATGGCATCGGGCAGACGGCGTATCGTTACGGAAATGTGACGCACAGGTAGACGTGACACATTGGGTATGATCTGCGATCTAAATAACACCGCTATGTGCGGACAGAATCAGGCATTTTCAAGGGGGCCTCGGATGCCAGCAGTATCTGGATTGGGTCACGTCGGGATTCATGTAAATGACTTGATGGGTCAGCGCGACTTCTATTCCCAGGTGATGGGTCTCAAGATCGCTGACGAGGATCTCGAAGATCGCGGCATGGTGTTTTTCAGCGCCGATCCCGAGGCAGAACATCACGAGTTCGTGATCGTCCAGGGCCGGACCGCACCGGAAGACACGGTCCTAATTAACCAGATCTCCTTCAATGTGGACACGCTTGCCGAGCTCAAGGAGTTCTACGACGTGTTCCGTGCCGAGAAGGTCCGGATCGACCGTACCGTGAGCCACGGCAACGCTTTTGGAATGTACGCCCGAGACCCGGAAGGCAACACCATCGAGGTGTACTACAAGACCGGGTTCCCGGTCCCGCAGCCGCACGCCGAGGCGGTCGATTTTGACCTGTCGGAAGAAGAGTTGCTGGCGGGCGCTAAAGCACTGATCCCCGCTTGAGTTTCAAGACTTGAATCTCAAATTTAGGGGAAAGGAAGTTAGCGTTCGGGTGACTTGCCACCCACTCCGGCGAGAGGTGATTGCCGCGATACTTGCCGCTCTGTATCTACCGTCCGGTGCGAGTAAGACTGTGTGGCGATACCAGGACTGTAGCAGCCGGTACTTCGCCCGCAACATCGGTTCAGATTTCACTCTGAGCATGTCAGAGTCCCAGGCGGGCCAGTCCGGGGGGCGTTCCTCAAAATTTCGGCGATTCGTCATACGGACCGAATGATAACCGTCAAATGTGTGCGAGTTGTATTTTCTTCGTTTGACCCCGGAGGTTAGTCACCAAGAGCGGCTTTTACTGCGTCCACACCATTTGTGAGTGGGGCCATCGTCGCCTCATCGGCGTCACGACGTTTCATCTCGATTTCGCCATTTTTCAGGCCACGTGCGCTCACTACGACTCGTAGCGGCAGACCGATCAGGTCGGCGTCGTTGAACTTGACGCCCGGTGGCACATCCCTGTCGTCGTACAGCACTTCTACTCCGGCCGCAGACAGGTCATCATAGAACTTCGCAGCGGTGGCGACCACCGTCTCGTCGTTGGTGTTCAGGCCGGCCAGGTACACCTCGTACGGTGCAATGGCTCGTGGCAAGATCATTCCCTTGTCGTCGTGGTTGGCCTCGATGGTCGCGGCGAGGAGACGGCCGACGCCGATTCCGTAGCAGCCCATAAGGGCAGGTTTCTCGCTGCCGTCTTCGTCGACGAAGGTCGCGCCCATCGCCTCTGAGTATTTCGTGCCGAGCTTGAATATATGGCCGACCTCGACCCCGCGATGCGCGACAAGATGTCCTTCACAGTCGTTCGGGCAGGCGTCGCCCTCGCTTGCCATCGCAATGTCTGTGACGACATCGCCGGTGAAATCGCGGCCATCGTTGCCATTTTTGAAGTGATAGTCGGTCTTGTTGGCACCAGCAACCAAGTTTGGAGAGTCAACGACAGAGTCATCCACGATGCTGGTGATTTTTGCGCGTGAGCGCGGTCCGTCATCTGCGTCGAGTCCGATGGCGGACGCCGAGCCGGCCACGAGTCCAGCGGCCGCAACTTCAGCCCGGGTAGCAAGTCGTGGTTCTGCGCCGCCCATGGCGTTTCTGAGTTTGGTCTCGTTCACCTCAAGATCGCCTCGTATCGAGACGAAGACGATCTCGTTGCCGTCCGATGTCTCGGGTGCATAGAAGACGGCTTTCACCGTCTTGCTTACAGGCATTTCCAGGAACTCCGCCAGTCCCTCGATTGTCTTGATGCCGGGCGTGTGTACTTCTTCCAGGTCGCGCGGCTCTTCCGGTTCTGCTGCGGGCTTTTTGAACTCCGCCTTCTCGGCGTTGGCGGCGTACGAGCAGTTCTCGTCACTGCAAACGAAGATCGTGTCCTCGCCAGATTCGGCCAACAACACGAACTCGTTGGAGTCCTTGCCGCCGATCGGCCCGCTGTCCGCCTCAACCATCCTGACGTCGATCCCGGCCCTGTTGAAGATTCGGTGATACGCGGCGGCCATGGTCTGGAAACTGTCGTCCAGACCTTCCTCGTCCTTATCAAACGAGTAGGCGTCTTTCATGTCGAATTCACGTACCCGAAGCAGGCCGGCGCGGGGACGCGCTTCGTCCCGGAACTTGGTCTGTATCTGGTACAGGTTGAACGGCAGGTCCCGGTAGCTTTCGAGGTTTGCGGCGGCCATAAAGGTGGTCGTTTCCTCGTGCGTGGGCGCGAGCACCATGTCGCGGTCGCGCCGATCTTTCAGCGACGCGAGAGGCGGCTGGTATGTGTCGGCACGACCGGATTTCTCCCACAGCTCTCGGGGTTGCACGACCGGCATCGAAATTTCTTGCGCGCCGGCACGGTCCATCTCTTCACGGATGATGTTGGCGATCTTGGTGAGGCTGCGTTGCCCGAATGGCAGGTAGCTGTAGATGCCGGCGGCGACCTGCTGCACGAATGCGGCGCGGGTCAGGTACTTGTGCGACGCGGTCTCGGCGTCGGCGGGCGCATCGCGCAGGGTCTTTCCGAAGGAGCGGCTTAAGCGCATCAGGGCGTGCCTTTTGTGTGACGTGGGATGTCTGGAATTCAGATCAGGACGGGTATTTTAGCGGCGCAAGGCGCGCTTAGCGCGGAATGTGGGGACCCGTGTGACGTGGTCTAGAGCTGAAGTAGTAAGTTCGATAAAAGCGGAAGGCTCAAAAAGAGCCGTCCCGAGACCGAGATTCTAAAAATTCACCCGGCCCTGCCGGTCAGCCTTTGTGGACTTCGGCCATTAGCGCATCGAGCATCTCGGACTCCGGCACGATGTTTGCCTTCACGCCCTTGCGGAAGATGATGGCTCTGCCGTTTCCGCCTGCGATGCCGATGTCTGCGTCTTTGGCCTCTCCCGGTCCGTTCACTTCGCAGCCCATCACGGCGACCTTGAGGTCAGTTTTTACGCCCTTCAGGGCTTCATCGACCTGAGCCGCCAGCTTCAGCACATCAACGTCGGCGCGTCCACAGCTCGGGCATGCGATTAGTGTCGGGCCGTGCGAGCGGAGGTTGAGCGATTTCAGGATCTCGAAGCCGGTTTTGACCTCTTCCCGTGAGTCGCCAGCCAGCGATACGCGGATCGTGTCCCCGATGCCCTCCGAGAGGAGGATGCCGAGGCCGACTGCGCTGCGGATGCCGCCGCTGAACGGGGTGCCGGCTTCTGTGATGCCGAGGTGGAACGGGTACGGCACGAGCGGCGCCAGCTTGCGGTATGCGTCCAGCGTGGTCGGCACGTCGAACGCCTTCAACGAAATCTTGATGTCTTCGAAATCGAGCGCTTCGAGGATGCCGATCTCCCACAGTGCTGTTGCGACCATGTGATCAGCGACGGCGTAGCCGCCCTCTGAATCGCCGGCCTTGGCCAGCTGGTTCACGCCGTCCTGCAATCGGGAGCCGCCACGCGCCATACCAATCTTGCCGACCGGCGGGAGGCTGCCAAAGTTGACGCCCACGCGGATGGGAATCCGGGCTTTCTTCGCCACTTCCACGACTTCCCGGACCTTGGTCTCGTCCCGGATGTTGCCCGGGTTGAGACGGAGCATATCCACGCCCTGCCGCACCGATTCGAGCGCAAGTTCGTGATGGAAATGGATGTCTGCCACGAGCGGGATGTTGATTCGTCGCTTGATCTCGCCAAGCGCTTCCGCAGCAACCATGTCTGGCACCGCGACACGGATGATCTCGCAGCCTACCTCTTCCAACCCGACGATCTCGGCGACCGTGGTTTCGATGTCACGCGTGTCGCAGGTGGTCATCGACTGAACGGCAATCGGGTTGTTGCGGCCGCCGATCTTGACGCCGCCTACCGATACTTCTCGGGTTACACGTTTCATTAGAAAAAGCTCTCGCCGCGGAATATCCGCATCACGTCCTGCACGCTAATCAATGCCATCAAGCTCAGCAACACAAGGATACCGGCAAGGTGGACGATAGCTTCCCGCTCAGGGGAGATACGTTTGCCGCGCCGAACCGCCTCGATGGCGACAAACAGCAATCGCCCTCCGTCCAGTCCGGGCAGCGGCAGGATGTTTATCACAGCCAGGCTGAGGCTGATCGTCGCAGCCAGGACGGCGAAGGTTCGCAGCTTGGTCGAGGCGGCGGCATCAGCTACCGCGATCTCGCCCGTGAGCTGTCCTATACCGATCGGGCCGACCGTTGCCGGGCCGCTCAACTGCGGATTGTTTGAAGATTGGATCAGCCCCGTGACCGAGTTCTTGGTCAGGAGGATCAGATCCCGTATTTCACGGAAGGATCCCGTGAATGCGTTCCACGGATTGTCCGAGAACGTTTTCTGGGCGGAGTTCTCGGTCCTGATCTGGATGCCGACCGAGCCGTCGATTATCGAAGTGTTGAGACCGAGCGAGAAGTCATGTCGTCTTGCATCCGGGAGTGAGATCTCGCTGGTCGGGTCCAAAACATCGAGCACAACCTGGAGCTCGTCGCCCACTACTACGCCGGTGTCCAGCAAGCGTGCGTCAGCGATCGAGATCTCTTGGCTTGTATCGGTTGTCTCTTGAACAACTCTAAGCCTGTCATTGACGCCGATGGTGATGTCCAGCAACCGCGCTTCTGCGAGCAGCAGCTGGTTCTCCGGGTCTGTGACCTCGAACACCACGTCGCGGTCAGGCACCTGATAGCGCGGGGAAAGCCAGACCTCTTTGTCCCGGCCTTCTATGTACTGAAAGGCTGTCGCGCCCGGCATCGGCGAGGGGTCCGGGATGCCCGGCCTTACGAGCCAGTTGCTGGTGCCGCCGAGCTTAAGCGTGATGGCCTGTTGAAGGGCGGTCAGATCGTCGATGTCGCGTCCATCGACCTCAAGAATGCGGTCTCCGACTCGAAGGCCCGCCTGATCGGCCGGCGAGTCCGGGTACACGGCGGTGATCGTGACATCGCCCGCCAGCCGGGTTTGCGGAAGCATCAGGACAAAGGTGAACAGGATGATAGGGATGATGGCGTTCACGACGGCGCCCGAGGAGAGGACGAACACGCGAGCCAATTTGGACTTGCTGGCCAGGCTGTTCTCGGCCTCGGGGTCCTCTTCGCCGACCATCTTTACGAAGCCGCCTAGTGGCAGCCAGTTGATGGACCACACCATCTCCGAGATGGTGATGCTGTGCGGACCTACCGCACGAAGCTTGCCGTTGATGGCATCTCCGACGACTGCGTCTCCAGCATCTGATGCAAGGGCGTTACGCCGTTTTTTTGGCCGCAGTAACAGAGCGTGTAATGAACCATCGGCTCGTTTCTCGACGGTGGCCTCGACCTGAATGCCCATCTCAAGTGCTGCAAACCGAGGGTCGAACGATTCAGACCGCACTCCTCGTAGGTCGTCGCCGTCATGTGCGATTTCCGAATAGTCACCCGACTCGAGTGAATCGAGTTCCTCGAACCCCTCAAGGATGGTCTCTTCTGTGATCGACACCTCTGTGGCTCCGGTCCATATGCCGGTAGCGCGGGGCGGAAATCCGAAGCCAAATTCCACGACCTTGGTCCGGGTCCATTTCGCCGTGAAAAAGTGACCAAGTTCGTGGAGGATGATCAGCGGACCCAGGACGAGCAGGAACGTCAGGATGCCGAATATGAGTGTTGCTGGAATCATAAATGTACGGTCGGTCGCCTGTCAGGCGTCGTTAGCCTTTAAGTACCGAAATCGCTGTCCGGATGCGGGTTGCGGTCTCGGATGCGGCCTCGGTTAACTGCCGGAGAGACGGTTCCATTATCGGATTATGTGCGGCCAGGCCCTGTTCAATAACCGGGCCTATTTCGGTGAATCCAATCTTGCCACCGAGGAAAAGATCAACGGCCGCTTCGTCGGCGCCGACCAGAGCGGCCCTCCAGGTGCCGCCGCGCTTTGCGACATCCAGTGCGAGGTTGAAGCAGGGGTAGAGGGAAGAGTCCAGCTCTTCAAATGTCAGGCTGCCGACTTCGATCGGGTCGAAGCGGGGGAGGGTCGGGTTTTCCACCCGTTCAGGATGTGTGAGCGCGCACTGGATCGGATATCTCAGGTCTGGCGGACCCATCTGGGCTTTGACGGAGCCGTCCCGGAATTCGACCATCGAATGGATGACAGATTGTTTGTGCATCACCACGTCGATCTGGTCGTAAGGAATATCGAATAGCCAGTGCGCCTCGATCACTTCCAGCGCCTTGTTGATCAAGGTCGCTGAGTCGATCGTGATCTTGCGGCCCATCTGCCAGGTCGGGTGCTCGAGCGCCTCTTCCGGTGATACGGAACGCAGTGCGTCCCAAGATCGTCCCCGGAACGCCCCACCAGAGGCCGTGATGATTAGTCGTCTGGGCTTCTCGGCTTCCCCGCGGATGCACTGCCATATGGCTGACGGCTCGCTATCTACCGGCAGTATCTCGGTGCCGCCATGCGCCGCCGCTTCCCGAAGGTACTCTCCGGCCATCACGACCAGTTCTTTGTTCGCCAGCGCGACCGGGATTCCCGCCCTGAGCGCAGCGATAACCGGTTCCAGCGCGTCAGCGCCCGACATCGCGGCCAGTACAAGATCGACATCGTTCAGGGTGGCGAGTTCGATCAGCGATGCGGGGCGACAGTCTTTACTGTTGGCCGGTTCCCACCCGTCTGCTGCGTAGTATCGATAAGGTGTGAACTCGGCGATCTGCGATGCGAGGAGGTCGACATTACGACCCGCGGCTAGCCCCAGAACCCGGAACCGGCCGGGCAGTGCGCGTATGACGTCGAGCGTCTGGGTACCGACCGAGCCGGTAGAGCCAAGCAGAACTACGTTTTTAGGGCGCTGGGAGTTGTTGCGGGACCGATTCAAGCGGTGCTCCATTCGGAAACCCAGTATACGATGATCAGGTTCGGCATCAGAGAGTCCAAACGGTCAAGAACACCTCCGTGACCAGGGACAAGGAATCCTGAGTCTTTCACCCCGGCGTGCCGCTTGAACGCGGATTCCCCGAGGTCGCCAAGTGTTCCTGCTATCGCCATCACAATTCCAAGTACGACGGCCATGGCTGACGCGATTTCGAGATCGAACACCGCATCAACTATCAGCGCCGCAACTGCACCACCTATGAGACCTCCTGCGACGCCCTCCCAGGTTTTTTTGGGGCTGATCCGGGGGGAGAGTTTGTGATTGCCGATGGTCACTCCGGCGAGCATGGCGACGGAGTCCGCTGCAAATGTCACGATCACGGCGAGCGCCAGCCACTGGGCGCCATCGTCAAGTGATCTCAGGATTGGTGTGTGGGCCAGTGCGATTCCGACGTACGGGCCGGCCGCGATGGCATATACAAATGCGGTTCGACGTCCGGTCAACAGGATGCCGATAGCCGGCACCGTCCCGATCAAGAACGCCGCCAGCATCACCCACCATCCGGTCAGGTCTTCCGCGATGAGCCAGCCAGCCCCCACAAGCGACACCGGCCAGGCCAAGAGGAACCAGCGCAGCGGGCACGTTCCTCTGGCGCGCACCATGTCGGCGAGCTCCCAGCCGCCGGCGATTGCGAGGACCAACATCAGCGCGCCAACGGCTGATGTCCCTATCAAAAGAATGACGATCAGCGCCGAGATCCCGATAGCGGCGGTGACTACTCGAAGTGTCATTCTGAAAGGTTTACCCCGGCCACTTTCAAACGATCCTCAAACAACGGGATCAACGCCACCAAAACGACGCTGGCGGAGTCGATACGCCTCCAGTGCGACATCGACCTCGTCTCCATCGAAATCGGGCCACTGCACCGGCGTCGAGTAGAACTCAGCGTATGCCGACTGCCAGAGCAGGAAGTTGGAGATCCTGAACTCGCCGCCGGTTCGGATAACCAGATCCGGGTCAGGTGTGTCTCCGGTCGAAAGGTGACTTGCTATGAGCGCGTCATCGATATCGTCCGGCGGAACACCCTCGGCAACGATGGCCTTGATTGCAGACACGATGTCCGCCCTGCCTCCGTAGTCGAATGCGATGGTGAGCACGAGGCGATTGTTGTTACGTGTCAGCTCTACGGCATCGACGATCGACTGGCTGAGTTCGGCCGGGAGACGGTCTATCCGGCCGATGTGCAGGATCCGAACCCCGTTGCGGTGCAGCTCTTCAGCCTCGGACCGAATTACTTCTTGCAGGATCCCGAGCAGGGCGGAGATCTCATCGCCGGGCCGTGACCAGTTTTCGGTCGAGAACGCGAACAGCGTCGCGTAGCCTACTCCGCGCTCAACGAGTCTGGAGATGACTGAGCGCACGTTCTCGGTGCCGGCCCGATGTCCGTCTGCGCGCGGGCGGCTGCGCTGAGATGCCCAGCGGCCGTTGCCGTCCATGATGATTGCGACGTGCCGGGGCGTCGTCCCATCGTCGCCCGAAGATGCCAGCCGGTTGCTGGCGGGCGAACTCTCGGACGGAGAGTTCTGGGATGAGGAGCGCGGAGATAGGGTCACAGGAGGTTCTCGATGATGGAGGCTTAAACCTCCATCACCTCCTCCTCTTTCTTCTTGCTCGTCGCATCAATCTCGTCCACGGTCGCGTCCGTATGGTCCTGGAGTGTGGTGAGCGCACGACGTACTACGTCCTGCGATTCTTCACCTTCTTTTTCCATTGTCCGCAAAGAATCTTGCGCGCCCCTGCGAACGTTCCGGGCAGCGACCTTGGCTTCTTCAACCCGGCGGCCCATCTGGCGAACAAGATCGCGCCTGCGTTCTTCAGTGAGTACAGGGAGGACCAGCCGAATGGTCTGGCCGTCTACCTGCGGACTCATCCCCAGATCAGCGTCCTGCAACGCACGTTCAACGCCCTGGACTGCCGCCGGATCATAAAGTTGGATCACGAGCATGCGAGCGTCGCCGACGCTGATAGAACCGACCTGGTTAAGGGGGGTCTCCGTCCCGTAGTAGTCCACCATGATGTTCTCTACGAGTGCCGGAGACGCACGGTTTGTCCGATATCCAGCGAGGTCTCGGTTAAGTGCATCTACCGCGCCCTGCATTCGCCTTCGAGCGTCCTCAAGGATCTCCGTGGTCATCCCGATTCCCTTCGTTAAAGCCGGTCTAGATGAGCTGTACCGTGTCCGGTCCATCTGGTCACGATCATCGCTTATTGGGGTCTATACAGGCACGGTATCCGAAATCAATGTCCCAATCTCTTCCCCGCGGAGTATCCGCAAGAGGTTACCCGGACTGAACAGATCAAACACGACGATCGGCAGTCCGTTGTCCATACACATCGAGAGCGCAGTTGAGTCCAGTGCGCCAACCCGGCGTTGCAAAGCGTCCAGGTGAGTCATGTGTCCAAGTTTGGAAGCTGACTTATCTACGTTAGGGTCCGAGGTGTAGATGCCGTCGATGTTGTTCTTGGCCATCCACAGCGCATCTGCGCCGACTTCCAATGCCCTGAGCGCGGCCGCAGTATCGGTAGACATATAGGGGCTGCCCGTGCCGCCGGCGAATATCACCAGGCGGCCTTTTTCAAAGTGCCGGATGGCGCGACGCCTGATGTACGGCTCCGCTATCGCAGACATGCTGATGGCGGTCTGTGTGCGCACTTCAAGGCCGTTGCGTTCCAACGCGTCTTGAACCGCCAGCGCGTTGATAATCGTGGCGAGCATGCCGGCGTTATCGGCCGTTGCGCGGTCCATTCCTACGGCTTCGTAGTCAGCGCCGCGCCAGATGTTGCCGCCGCCGACCACTATGCCGATCTCGAGGCCCGTATCGGCGGCTTCGGTCACCTGTTCTGCCACGTAGCGGAGGGCATCCGGGTCGAGACCGAAATCACGGTCACCTTTGAGCGATTCACCGCTCAATTTGAGCAGGACACGTTTGTACGTCGTCACTGGCTCCCCCGGTTGCTTCTGGCTAATTGCGATTGCCGAATTGGTCTGGCCGAATTGTTCAGGGATGAGGTCCGTTACGCCCCACCGGGCTGGTTCCGGGTTTTACTCTCCGAGTTCGTAGCGGGCGAATCGGCCCACGTGGACATTCTCGCCGGTCTTGGCGGCCAGGGCTTTAACAAGATCGCCGATGGTCTGGCCCGGGTCGCGGATGTAGGCCTGCTCCATCAGCAGTTCATCGTCAGAGACTTCATCCGCGTCTTCCGGGACGGAATTCCGGTCAACGAATTTCGGGTTCATCGCCGCAACCTGCATGGCGAGTTCCTTCGCCAGTTGGCTAAACTCGTCGGTACGAGCGACGAAGTCGGTTTCGGACGACAGTTGTACAAGAGCTCCTACGCGGTTACCGCTGTGGATGTAGCTCTCGATAACGCCTTCAGAGGTTGCGCGTCCCGCACGTTTTGCGGCAGAGGCAAGCCCCTTCTCCCTGAGGAGTTCGATGGCGGTTTTTTCATCCCCGTCCGCCTCTTCTAGAGCGCGTTTGGAGTCCATGATCCCTGCCCCGGTTAGCTCCCGGAGCGACTTCACCATTGCGGCTGTGATTGCCAAGTGACCTGTGTCCCCTGTGTTCAGTTAATTATGTCCTCGCCCGTCCACTATCGGGCGGGCGAGGTTGTTATCGATTTGTTACTCGGCCGTCTTGTCGACGGTCTCGTCCTTCGCATCGTCGGATGCTTCGCCAGATTCTTCAGTCGACGCTTCAGCCTCGGGAGCTGCCGGAGTTACCTCGGCTTCCTCTGGGGCTGCCTCAGGAGTTGCCTCGGGCTCGGCAACTTCCGCTTCGGCCTCAGGTGCGGCTTCCGATGCCTCCGGAGCTTCCGGAGTTGCGGCTTCAGCAGGCGCTTCTTCGGCGGGTGCTTCTGCTGCAGGGGCCTCTGGAGTAGCCTCTGCTGCAGGGGCGTCTGCTTCGGCAGCAGCTTCCGATGCCTTTGCTGCTTTGGCCTGAGCGGCGGCGGCTTCAGCAGCCTCGCGCTTTGCGGCCTCAGCGATCGCCTGTCGTGCAGCGGCTTCCGCCTGTGCGGCGCGGCGTGCGGCTTCTTCCTGTTCTTCTATCTCGGCGTTAAGTGCCATCTGCTCAGCAACACGTGCCTGGCGCGCCTCGTTGCCGTCGATGATGGCCTTGCCCATGCGCTCCGTGATGATGCGAACGCTTCGGATAGCATCGTCGTTTGCGGGAATCGGGTAGTCGATGCCCGTCGGGTCGCAGTTCGTGTCTACGATGGCGACGATCGGAATCCCGAGCCTCTTGGCCTCGGCGACGGCGATCTTCTCTTTACCGATGTCGACGATGAATAGTACCTGAGGCAGAGTGGTCATCTGTTTGATGCCGCCCAGGAATTTGTTGAGTCTTGTGACCTCTGTTGCAGCCCTCTGCGCCTCGCGCTTGGTCGCTGCCTGGAGGGTTCCGTGTGCGATCTCTTCTTCGAGGCGGATGACGTATTCGATCCGCTTCTGGATCGTCTGGAAGTTGGTCAGCATGCCGCCGAGCCAACGTTGGTTAACGTACAGAGAGTGGGTCTGTTTTCCGACGTCTGAGATTGCTTCCTGCGCCTGTTTTTTGGTTCCGACGAGCATTACCTGCCCGCCTTCTCCGGCCGTCTTCTCGATGAAGTTGGCGGCGATTTCAAGCTTTTCCAAGGTCTTTGCTAGATCAAAGACGTGGATTTTGTTGCGGGCGGTGAAGATGTATGGCTTCATCTTCGGGTGCCATCGCTTGGTCGGGTGGCCGAAGTGGGCGCCGGCTTCAAGCAGCCCGCGCAAGGTGATTGGCGGGCTCTGATCCGCCGGAGTTTGTGTAGTCGTCATCAGTAAGTGTTGCTACTCCGGAGCATTTGGTTATTTGTGAAACGCTCACGGGCGCGCACAAAACGACCGGGGCAGATGCGTTCGCAATCCACTCCCGGAAGAGGTGCTAAATCATACCACGGGACAGGAGGCGGCGAGCTTACGGTTCAGGCTGTGTTTCGTCTTCCCGCAGCCACCCGTACTCAAGTGCCTTTGTCGCCGCTTGCGCACGCCTGCGCGTTCCCATCTTCTCGAACACCCTGGAGAGATAGTTTTTGACGGTCTGCTCCGATAGCGCGAGGCGTTTCGCTATCACTTTGTTCGTCCCGCCCTCGTACACCATCCTCAACATGCGCACCTCCTGTTCACTGAGGGGGCTCGGAGGGCTGGAAGTTGCGTTTTTGCTCCACGCCTCTCGCAACATGGCGAGAATTGCGAACGCCACTCCGGTGCGCTTTGCGGCCACACCAAGCAGTGGGCATTGGCCTTCTGAAACCTCACGCACCGCCGCGGCGAGCGCCACGTGGGCATCACTTTCCGAAACCGCCGCCCAGGCGCCAGCCGCGGCCGCAGCGATGAGGGAATCTACACTTTGATCCGGGACGATGGCGATGAGACGAGCGCCCGTCGACTGGAGCACGTCGAACGGAATATCGGGATTGGCCGGAGAACCGACTCGTACAATGACGGGTTCATCATGGGCGATGTCTTCTGCGACAACAGGCCAGATCGGATCGATAGACCAGGCATGCAGATGCGCGGAAAGTTCCCACGTCTGGGCGCCGTCTAACGCAAGGTGTGCCCGAATTAACGGACGATCACCGGTTTGCTCCTCAGGCATCCCCGGGAGCATGGGCGTTTCTTGATGGGCTCGCCTTGAAGGCACCTTAGGTCGTAACCGCCATTCCAACCGACTAGGAGGAATCCACGACGCGTCGATTCCAGACCCGTCCGCATCTGAGGTGTACGCACCGGATCAAACACGCCGGGTCGAACACGAAGTTTTACAAATGTGTCTTTCGGATTATGCGATTTCCCGCATTCCGCGTGCATCCCGGTACCTGGCTCCCAACGTAGAATTACAAAGTGGCTTCAATTTGCACGGACTGCCGCTAGGTAGCCCTTACGACTAGAAGTCAGAGTTGGAATATTAAATGGAAGCGATCACACTCAATCACGGGGCCAGTTGGAGGAGTTACCTCTGGCCGGCGTTACTCACCGCGGCCGTTCTTGGGTTTGCGGCCGCCGCCGGATTCATCTGGCGGGATGGTGGGTTCGTTACCTCCAACGTCCTCAATCTGCAGGGCCAGTCTGAGGGCGAGGTAGACAGCCTCAGCAGTCTGCTTCCTCTTGGCTTCGCATTCACCGTCGGCATGGTTGCCACGGTCAATCCCTGCGGCTTTGTGATGCTGCCCGCCTACCTGGGTCTTTATATAGGCACCGATAACGGTGACGAATCTGTGCGCCTGGACCGAAGGATGGCCCGGGCCGGGACCGTGAGCGTTGCAGTTGGCCTCGGTTTCATCATTTTGTTCGGCATCGTTGGGGTCGTGATCACTTCGGTTACGACGTCGATCGTGCAGTATTTCGATTGGCTCGGACTCGGCATCGGCATCCTCATGGGCGGCACGGCTGCTTACGTTCTTGCCGGCGGAAAGTTATATAACAACTTCGCCCAGAGCACGGGGGCGAAGATCGGCGATCCCCGGGATACGACGCTCATCGGCTATTTCTTATTTGGCGTTAGCTACGCCGTTGCGTCTCTTGGCTGCACGCTTCCGCTCTTCCTGGCGGTGGTTGCGAGCTCTGCGACCGGAAGTTTCCTGTTCGGCGCATCGCAATTCGTTTCGTACGCGCTGGGCATGGCGACCCTGTTCGCCGTACTGACCCTCAGCGTGGCCCTTTTCCAAGGCGTCATGATCAAGTGGGTACGGAAGGCAATTCCGTACGTACAGCCAGCCTCGGCGGTGCTGCTGCTGCTTGCGGGCGCGTACCTGATCTTCTACTGGCTGACGGTCGGCGGACTGGCGGACACAATCGCTTCTTAGGGGAATGGGCCAAGTCCAGCCAAACGACTAAATGAGAAGGCCGCCCCTGATAGCCAGGGACGGCCTTCTCGCGTGTCACTTTGTGCGCCCCAAGCAGGCAACCACGATTAGTCGGAAATCGTGTTGTGGAGCGCTCCGAGTCCGTCGATCTTCGTGATCAGGTCGTCGCCGCTCTGTAGGCGGGAGGTCACGCCGGACGTGCCTGTGAAGACGATGTCTCCCGGCTCCAGCGTGTTGGTCTGCGAGATAAACGACAGGCATTCCTGCGTGTTGAATATCATCTCGTCCGTGTTGCAGTTCTGGACCTCTTCACCGTTTACGGTCACGACGATGTACTTGCCGTGCGGGTCGTAGTCGGTCTCGATGAACGGGCCGATTGGCGAGAAGCTGTCGCTTCCCTTGGCGCGCCACCACGAGGTGTCGCCGGCCTGCCATTCCCGGGCGCTGATGTCGTGGCCGATGGTGTAGCCGAGCACGTAGCTGAGTGCGTCATCGGCGGAGACGTTGCGCATTCGGCGGCCGATCACGACCACCATCTCGCCCTCTTCGTCCACTTTGCCGGCGTTGGCCGGGAGAGTGATCGTGCTGTCGGTTCCACAGATCGAGCTGGCAGGTTTGAGGAACGGCTCGGGCTGCGTCGGCGCGGGCGCTCCGCCTGTGTGCGACTTGAAGTTGACGGCCATTGCGTAGACATCGCCCGGGATTATCGGGGCGAGCAACTGGACCGAGGAGAGGGAGGCGCTGGCGCCCGTCTCGGTGTACCGTCCGGTCGGCGGGCCGGAGATTTCAATTACGGTGTCTCCGTCAAGGATTCCGTATGTGGCGTGGCCTCCGGCCGAGTACCTGACAAATTTCATTCGTATTCTCCCGGCCCCGATCGGGGCATTCATTTTTAAAACGTGGTTGTGTTGCGAGGCGTGAATGGGCGGAGCGAGTGTACTTCTCTGATTGTCACGTCGCCAGCGGCCGGACTTAGACTGGCCAGAATTTTAAATACGATGATCGTTGTCGGAGCAATGAAAGCCGCCAACCATCAGGCTCATCACGTATCTCCAAGATAAATCCCCAAAATAATTCCAAGGACTAGGCATGTTCGATCTGTTGATCAAAAACGGAACCGTTATCGATGGAACTGGCGCGCCCGGATACGCCGCCGACATCGGGGTCACGGGCGACAGCATTACGGTCGTTGGAAGCTTTGACGGCGAGGCCGCGCATACGATCGACGCCGCAGGACGGGTTGTCACTCCCGGGTTCATAGATCTGCACTGCCACAGCGACATGTCGTTCTTGATCGACCCGCTGGCCGATTCCAAGCTGACGCAGGGGGTGACGCTGGAGTTGAACGGTAATTGCGGCATGAGTCCGTGTGCTCCATTACAGTCGGAATTGGCTCGCGAGGCGCTTGATAGCCGATTCTTCACCGCCGGGGCCGAGTTCACCGCAGACTGGACCGATTTTGCCGGGTACCTGGACGCGTTGGAGAAGGCCGGGGGAGTAATTAACCAGGCGTTTCAGGTAGGCCACGGAACCGTGCGTACTAACGTACTCGGGATGGACGCACGTGCGCCCTCACTGGAAGAACTTGAGCACATGAAGCGGCTAGTTGCCGAGAGTCTTGATGCGGGAGCCATGGGATTTGCTACCGGCTTGTTCTACGCACCGGGCAGCTACTCGCTCACCGACGAAGTGGTTCAACTTGCGCAAGAAGCGGCCGACCGCGGGAAGGTGTACTCCAGCCACATTCGGTCCGAGTCCAACGACAGTGTTGGGCTGCACGTGGCCGTGAACGAGGCGATCGAGATCGGGCGTCGGACCGGCGGGCGCATACAGATGTCACACGTGAAGGCAAAGGGTCCGACCACCTGGGGTCGTGCCGAGGAGATCCTTGAACTACAGGCCCGTGCGCGACGGGAGGGGATTGATGTTGCGGGTGATCAGTACCCGTACCTCGCGTCGAGTACGTCTCTTACCGGTGGAGTGTTCCCGCGCTGGGCGCTGGCGGGAGGTCGCAGTGCCACTCTGGAGATCATGGATGATTCCGATCTGCGATCCAAATTGAGGGAAGGAATCGACTGGAATATCAAGAGTTTCATGGGATCACCGGATCGCGTGTTGATGGCAGCGTACGGACCAGATCACAGCCGTGAGGGACAGAGGTTGGACGAGATAGCTGACGAGATGGGATGCGATCCAGCCGAGGCGGTGATCAAGCTCTACGAAGCCGGTGACGCGTCGATCATCCAGTTCAGTCTACGCGAAGATGATATGGATCTAATTGCACGGGACCCGTTTATCTCCGTGGCCTCGGATGGAAACTCTGTGCGTTCCGAGGGGCCGCTGTCCGGCGGCAAGCCTCACCCGCGTTCATACGGAACGTTCCCACGATTCCTATCTGAGATGCGACGAGACAAGGGGCTTGTCTCACTTGAGGAGGCCGTGCGGAAGATGTGCGCCCTACCCGCCTCTCGGTTGCAGCTAACGAAGCGTGGACGTGTAGCGCCCGGCTGTTTTGCTGACATCGTGGTGTTCGACCCTGACACGGTTCAGGACACCGCCACGTTCACCGATCCTCACCAGTACACAACCGGCATCGACACAGTCGTAGTGAACGGTCAGATCGCCTTGGAGGGCGGCACGCCGACCAGCGTAATGGCCGGCCGGGTGGTGCGGACGGAGAACGGTTAATCGTCTGGCTAAAACGGAGTCGGGGCCAGTAATCCTCCAAAACGCATGCCCCATACGGCTACGGAGATAACAGTCGAGACGAGCAACACTCTTCGGCTTCTTTCCGCCCATAATCCGCGGAAATGCCCGGCTGCCTTCAGTTCAAGACGCCATGCCCTGCCGAGCATCACGATCGTGAGCAGCAAAAGGGGAATCGTGAGCAACCGCGACGCGGGTGCTATGGCTGCGCCCGCCGATGCGGTTCCGATCGACGAGAGCACAGCCGGGATCACTCATCACCAGGGGAGCGGCAGGATTGGTGCGATCAGTTTTTCTAGAGGTATTTCGATACTGAACGGGTTGAGCATCCGTTCGAGGATTGGCGCAACCTCGGCATCCGGCCGGGTGGTCCGTTGGCCCGAGTTCCATAACGCCTTCTACGGTCGTATCCGGATCGCCGTTGAGCGCCTTAGAACGGAGCCGACCCAGGACGATCTGGTCACCATTTACGACGATGCATTGATCCTGCCCCGGGTCGCGTGCCTTTTCGGCAGCGGCGCCGAGAGTATCGGTCGGAGCGCAGATGACATCATCTTTCCGGGCGACGTCAGCGACCAGTAGGACGGGCGGCAAGTCATATTCACGCGGCAGACCAGTCCGCTTTGCCGGCTTCGCAGTCGAATACTTTTGTAAAACCTAGTGTTTCGAGCCGCGCCGCAGCCCGTGGACTCATGTCTCAAGTCGCATCGTGTCAGTAAAGTGCCACGGGCCGGGCCGGATCGAGAACGCCTGCCGTCTCCCGATTCAGCTTCTTGAGCGGGAGATTGATCGCTCCGGGTAAGTGACCTTCTGAGAATTCACGAATCGGGAGTACGTCCACTAACTGGGTAGCGTCGTCCTCCAGCATTTCCAGGAGTTCACTTCGGGAAATCGTTGTCGCCATTTGTGAATTTCTCCAGTCAGGTTGCCAATTGCCACGTATCAGATGGCCGCATCTATTTACTTCGTTCTACGGCAATCGTTCGTGCGTCCGTCTGTCTGGGGCAGAACAAATTTATTGTTCGCGGACCAACAACCGGTTCTACTCCGCGAGTTTTGACCAGGTTTCGGCCCATGCCAGGACGGCGCTGCTTGTCGGGCGACCGAATCGATTTTCTTCATAAGGCTCGCCGCCAGCGAACTCACCATCGAACGTGATCCTGGTTTCGCGCGCCTGCACGAAAGTCCTCCATGCGCTCAGCGGGATCTGGATGCGCTCAGCGGGATCTGGCCTTCCCCGGTCTCGCCGGGCATGTGCATAACAAACGCGGGTTGTAGGTCGGACCAGGTTAGTGAGATGTCTTCCATCTCGGTCGAGATCAGTTCGGTGGAGTAAGAGCGGGCGTCGCCTTCGCGATCGAACTCGGCATCGTGGACGGGCAGTTCCGTATTGGCGTGCGGCGGGTACAGGTAGCCTTGGATGTTCTCCTGTACGAAACGGGCGAGGGCGATGTTGTCGCTGTACACCCGTACCTCGCCGCCAGTCATCTCGCCTTCGTAGAACAGTACGTGACCCGGGCCGGCTGGCGTCCACAGCACGCGCCAGTGGCTCGCACGCTCTGTAACTGTCTCACCCCCGTCACGGCTGAGCCTGATGTACGAGTTCTCGCCGACGAGAATAACTTCGCCTTTATCGATGATCGGAGGCATGTTCTCTTCTTTGTCTGTGACTACGAGGCTTGTCCCCGGTTGCCGGTGGGAGCGCGCGGGCCGATGATGGTTATCGATATCGAATGTCCGTATCTTAGTTGCCCGGCGTCATGGTCACTCGATGTGGCCGATACCGGCACTACCGGGAGGTTGATCAATGACTGAAGGGTTTGAACGAGTTGCGTCGCTTTCCGCTCTGCCAGATGGCGAGCTCATGGCCGTCGACGTGCAAGGTGAAAGCGTCCTTCTGGCTAACGTGGATGGACAGGTCTAAGCGATGTCGGAAACGTGTTCGCATGAGGAAGCTCCGTTGTCTGAAGGCTTTTTGGTTGGCGGAACCTGTCTTGAATGTCCATGGCACGCCGGCCAGTTCGATCTCAAGGATGGATCGGTAATAGGAGCGCCACCCATCGTCAACCTCACCGCATACGCGGTACAGGTTGACGGCGACGATATATTCGTTGGCCCTGCTCTGTAACCAACTGGAGACTCCGACACCAAACGGTCCAGCCCGTCAATCAGAGAGCGCCTTTTGACTTACGACCTTGTTATCAAGAACGGGACAGTTGTAGATCCATCCCAGGATCTCCACGCGAAGCGCGACATCGCGATCGCCGGCGGCCGAATTGTCGCCGTTGAAGAGCACGTCTCCGATAATGACACCCACGACGTGATCGAAGCCGACGGGCTGCTGGTGCTGCCGGGACTCGTGGACCTGCACGTACACGTGTGGTGGGGCGTGGCCCATCTTGCGATCGACGCCGACGCACACTCGCTGTCTCGAGGCGCCACGACGATTGTTGACGCCGGGTCGGCAGGCGCCAACACAATGGCGGGGTTCCGGCGCTACGTGATCGACCGTGTGGACGCCCGGACTCTGGCCTTTCTCCACATTTCAGGCATGGGCCAGCTCGACAACGAGATCGGCGAATTGGAAGACATCCGATGGGCGCGCGTCGACAAGGCGGTTGAGGCGGCAAAGCTTCACCCTGACGTGATCGTCGGCGTGAAGGTCCGGCTGACCGAGGGCATCGTCGGAAAGAACGACCTGGTGGCTCTCGACCGGGCTATCGAGGCCGCCGATTTCCTTGATAAGCCCATCATGATCCACATCGGCGGGACGAGCCACGACATCGAGGAGATTCTCGGCAAGCTTCGGGGCGGCGATATCGTCACCCACAGCTTCACGGCGAACCCTCCGGGCATAATCAGCGACGCCGGAAAGGCTGTGGCCGCTGCAATAGAGGCCCGTGCGCGTGGCGTCGTTTTTGATGTCGGCCACGGGGCCGGCAGCTTTGGATTCCGCGTGGCAGAGGCGGCGATGGAACAGGATTTCATGCCGGCCACGGTTTCCAGCGACGTACATCGCTACAACGTCCGCGGTCCGGTGTACGACCTCGCCACAACGCTCTCCAAGTTCCTCCACCTGGGCTTGTCGCTGGACGAAGTCGTCCGGCTTGGGACATCTGCACCTGCGAACGCCGTTGGGCGCGGCGATCAGTTCGGGACGCTCAAGGTGGGCGCGGAGGCTGACGTGAGCGTGATGCGTCTTGAAGAGGGCAAGTTCAAGTTCACTGACGCGCCCGGTGATGTGCGAATCGGCGAAAAGCTACTGGTCCCGGTCGTTACTTTGCGGGCAGGACGGAGGCATGCGCCGACGTACGGCGTGCATCCAGATCTGCTTGACCACAATCACCCGTCCTCATGACCTCTTCCACACAGGAGGCTTCGGAAATTAAGGCGCCCGCGTCCGGCGTGATGGCTATCGAAGCGAGCCGGCTGGAGAAGTCGTTCGGTAATGCAGCCGTCCTACGCGGCCTTGATATGACCGTCCGGGACGGCGAGGTGGTGGCGATATTCGGCGCAAATGGGGTCGGTAAGTCCACCCTGCTGCGTGTACTGGCGACCCTGACCCGGCCGGATCACGGCAGTATTTCTATTTATGGCATCGATCTCTCGAAGCAGGCGGAGGTCGCCCGCTTGTCGCTCGGGGCCGTCCTTCACTCGCCGATGCTTTACGGCGACCTGACAGTGAAGGAGAACCTGACCTTCTTCGGCAAGATGTTCAGGGTCCCGGAGCTGGCCGACCGCGTCGACGAGATGGCGGCCCGTATGGGGCTGACGCCAAGACTGGATCAGCGCGTTCGGGAGTTGTCGCACGGGTTTCAGAAGCGGGCTGCTCTTGCCCGGGCGCTCATGCACAGGCCGAGGATTTTACTGTTGGACGAAGCGGAGACCGGGCTGGATGAGCCGGCGCGCCTGATCCTGGATCGCGTAATCTCCGAGCACCGTGCCGCCGGTCATGCGGTTGTGATGACCACCCACTCAATAGAACGAGGAATCGCCGGGTCGGACCGGGTGTTCGTCCTCTCGGGCGGCCGTGTTGCGTTGGATCGTCCGTCTTCACAGGTGACGCCAAGCGACGTTACGGATCTGTACGGCGATCCTTCGTTAATCGGACCGGGTGGCGCCTGATGCTGGCATCACTGGGAACCGTCTGGACGCTGGCGCGGAAGGACCTGCTGCTGGAACTGCGGTCCAAGGACATCGTGCTAGCCATCGTCGTGTTTGCGCTGCTCGTGATCACCATCTTCACGTTTGCCATCGAGCTCACGCCGTCTCGCTCCCGTGACGTCGGCCCCGGGGTCCTCTGGGCGGCGGTGGCGTTTGCCGGGGTGCTCGGCCTCAACCGATCATTTGCGATGGAGGCGGAGGGCAGCACACTGGACGGCCTGATGCTCACACCCGTCAGCCGTGAGCTGATCTTCTTCGGCAAGGTGCTCGGCAATTTCATCTTCATCACCATCGCCGAGATCGTGATATTCCCGGTGTTCGAGGCGCTGTTCAACATCAGCGTGTTGCAGGTCGAAACTATCGTTATCGCATTGCTTGCGAGCATCGGTTTTTCTGCTGTGGGGACGGCGTTCGCTGCGGTGTCGGTCAGGGTGCGATCGCGGGAGATCATGCTGCCCCTGCTGTTCCTTCCGACATCGGTCCCGCTAATCATGGCGGCCGTGGAATCGACTTCGATTGTCGTTAACGGCGGGAGCTGGGCGGATTTCAGCGACTGGCTGCAACTGGCGATCATGTTCGATGTGATCTTCGTTATCGCATCCGCAGTACTCTTCCAGTACGTACTGGAGGAGTAATGCCCTGCCGGGCGGCTATTTTTATTTTCTTTTGGTTGGTTGGCTGTCGTCGGAAACAGATCACGGTGAGCAGTTGAGTTTCCGTGTGATTTCTGTGGAGTAAGAGCGCGCTCGTGATAGACTGCACACAGTCTTATTTGATGCACGGGCGGAGCAAAAACGAGCTATGACAGCCCTTCCTAAAATGCGTTTGATCTGGCTCGGTGTTACCGCAGCCCTCATGGCCCTGACTCTCTGGATGATTTTTCTCTGGGTGCCGACCGAGATTAACCAGGGCAACATCCAGAGAGCCCTCTACTTCCACGTCCCGGTGGCATGGACCGCTATGGTCGCCATCATCCTGGTCGCGTTCGCCAGCGTCGCCTATCTGAAGACGCGCAACGAGAAGTGGGACCGGCTCGCCGTGGCGGGCGCAGAGACCGGCGTTATCTTTGCGGCGTTGATGCTCATCACGGGCATGGTGTGGGCGAAGCCCGTATGGGGAGTCTGGTGGACTGGCGAACCGAAGCTGACCACTACGCTGATTCTGTTCTTCATCTACGTCGCGTACCTGATGTTTCGGGCCTACTTCCCGCCGGGCGAACAGCGCCGGCGGCTGGCGGCGATCATCGGATTGATGGGTGCGATCGACACACCCATCATCTATTACGGGGCGCAGCTCTGGGAGCGCGCTCACCCTTCGGCAGTAGTCGGATCAGACAGCAGCATTGATGGCCCGATAGGCCTGACGTGGATGGTCGCCACACTGACCTTCTCCGTGCTGTTCGTGTACGTCGCCAGCGAACGATACCGATTGCGGAAGCAGGAAGACGAAGTGATGGCGCTCCGTCGAGCCATATCGCTTCAACCATCTCGAACAAGATCTTCATCTATAGACACCGCGGAAC
>Ga0114999_10000366_pt1 | contig 67454 bp, 55 predicted proteins | sample ArcticOcean_MG_C_3_FD_89820 | JGI IMG/M metagenome (GOLD analysis project Ga0114999, IMG submission 89820) | Marine microbial communities from western Arctic Ocean - ArcticOcean_MG_CB8_126 | ecosystem: Environmental > Aquatic > Marine > Oceanic | place: Arctic Ocean: Canada Basin | collected...
GATTTACAGGGTCTGATATTAATAGATCCGGAGCATATACTCCATAAAATTTATATACTGTTTGGCCAAAGATATTTTTTTGATGTGCAAAAACAATTCGGTCATGATCACCTTCAGCCGGCATTGGATGTGGTTTTTTATCTTTTCTAAACTGAAGAATTGAGCCTGTTTTCTCGTCAAATTGATTTACCCAATCTGCATTAGGGTAAAGCTTAGGGAACCATACCATTTCATGAAACTTGTTTATTACCCACACAGCTAATGGTGTCTTCTGACAGCCCAACTTCTTGCATCCACGCGTTGCCGAACAGAGCTTTGGAATACCAGAGGCCGCCAAGCATGAAAGCGGCGACCGTAGCGGCGATGACTGCGAGCCAGTTTACGTTCGAAAGGATATCGGCAAGATGCATCTTGCTCTCCTTATTATTATTTTGGGGCAGCAGTCTAGCAGAGACTTTTGTCCAAATTGGCGAATAGACGCCCAAGACCCGGCTACTTTACATAAAAAAAACGGTGGCCGAGGCCACCGTTTAAGGTTACGAAACAAAGCCTTTGGGAGATTCAATTGCTTCGTTTGCGATTCTGACTTGAGACAAGCTCAAGTCAGAAAACTAATTGGGTTCTTTCATCATTGCTGTTAATAGTTGGATGCATAAAAGAGGAAAATGGTTGCAATGAAAACAGCATAAGATCCGTTATATGACGAAAAGTACGTTTCGGACGAAACTGCTAATCGCTGGATTTGGTGAATTTTTTTAGGAGGATTCTTTATGGGCAGCACATCGCAGACGTCACACGTAAAGGTAAGTGCAGAGGAATGGCAGGTCCGCGTCGACCTTGCTGCTTGCTATCGACTCATCGCGCTGTTCGGTTGGGATGATCTCGTTTTCACTCACATTTCCGCGCAGGTCCCAGGTCCGGATGAACACTTTCTAATCAATGAGTACGGTTTGCTGTTCGAGGAAATGACGGCCAGTAGCCTGGTGAAGGTCGATTTGAATGGAAAAATCGTGACAGAGTCAGGTGGACCCATTAACCCGGCTGGCTTCACTATCCACAGCGCCATTCACGCCGCCAGGCACGATGTTGGTTGTGTCTTGCATACGCATACTCGATCCGGCGTCGCGGTGTCGGCACAAGTAGATGGTCTTCGTCCGCTGTCGCAGATATCGCTTCTCGCCACTGCATCCCTGGCGTATCACGACTACGAAGGTATAGCGTTGAATGACGATGAGAAACCGAGACTGGTCGCCGACCTTGGTAGCAACAACTTTCTAATTCTTCGAAACCACGGTTTGCTGACAGTCGGGGCGACCATACCGGATGCGTTTATTTATATGTACGCACTCGAAACTGCCTGCCAAACACAACTCGCGGCGCAGTCGGCTGGTGTCGCACTGACAGAAATAAATTCGCAGATTGTCGCGGGTATCAAAGAACAGATTGAAATGGTGACCCGCGGTATGGGCGGTGGTCTTGCATGGCCAGGTTTATTGCGAAAACTAGATCGTATTGATCCGACCTATCGCGACTAATCAGAGGTTTGCTAAGAACATCTTATACGCAGGATTGTCGCTTTCTTCGAAGTGGGCATAGCCTAAATCAGCCAAGTGAGCGGCTAACTCGTCGCTTTCGTTTTCGGGCACTTGGATTCCGGCAAGGACGCGGCCATAGTCAGACCCGTGGTTGCGGTAGTGAAACAAACTGATATTCCAATTGGTGCCGATGGAAAGCAGGAAGTCCAATAGCGCACCGGGTCGTTCCGGAAATTCGAAACGGAACAGCCGCTCATCTTCAATTTTTGATGGACTGCCACCAACCATGTGACGAATATGCAACTTGGCCATTTCGTTATCACTTAGATCGACAAATAAGTAGCCTAGATCATTCAGTTTCTCGACAAGTTCCTGGTGTTCCTCTGCGCCGTTACGTAATTGCACGCCAACGAAAATATGGGCACTTTTGGCATCACTGAAGCGGTAGTTGAACTCGGTGATTCCGCGTCGACCAATGGCTTCGCAAAACTTTCGAAAGCTACCGGGTTCCTCCGGGATCTCGACGGCTAGCAGCATTTCCCGCTGTTCGCCTATTGCGGATCGCTCGGCAATGTGGCGCAGGCGATCGAAATTTACATTTGCGCCGCAATTGATGGCGACAAATGCCTGCTCGGTTACCCCCTGCTCTGAAACGTATTTCTTTATGCCAGCAACCGCCAATGCGCCCGCTGGTTCAACAATGGAGCGTGTGTCTTCGTAAATGTCCTTAATAGCGGCGCAGATCTGATCGGTGTCGACCGTGACGATCTCATCAACCAATGCCTGGCATAGGCGAAAAGTCTCATCACCGACTCGTCTAACAGCGACGCCGTCTGCGAATATTCCGACGTGATCAAGTGTCACGGGTTTGCCAGCCAGCAACGACGTCTTCATCGCAGCGGAATCAGTTGGCTCCACACCAATGATTTTTACGTGCGGTCGTTTGTGCTTTAAATAGCTGGCTATTCCGGAGATTAGCCCGCCACCGCCGATGGGAACGAACACAGCCGTTACCTCGGGATCCATTTGATCATCCAGTTCGCGTCCAATCGTTCCCTGACCGGCAATAACGGCTGGATCATCAAAAGGATGAATGAATGTGAGTCCTTGGGCGGCCTCAATCTCCTTGGCTTTTTCAAAAGCGTCGTCGTAGGTATCTCCGTGGAGAAGGACCTCCCCACCCAGCGCAATAACAGCATCGATCTTAATCGTCGGAGTTGTTATCGGCATTACGATGACCGCACGAGCGTTGCGCCGTTTGGCCGCCAGAGCGACGCCCTGGGCGTGATTGCCGGCGGAGCTGCAAATGACCCCCGCTGCAATCGCGTCATCACTCAATGTGGAGAGTTTGTTGTACGCGCCGCGAAGCTTGAACGAAAAAACGGACTGCAGATCTTCGCGCTTCATTAGCACTTGATTGCCCAACCGCACAGAAAGATTCACGGCTTTTTCCAGCGGCGATACCTTCGCAACGTCGTAAACCGAGGCGGTATCGATCAGGTTCACATAATCGGTGGTGTTCATTTGACTCGTTAACTATTTCCAGTGCGCAGCAGAGATTAACGCATTGACGCCCATCTGAGTGATTGTTTTCGACAAATTAGCGTGCGACTCGAAATCGAATGTGGATGAATCGGCTGGATTGATCAATCGCACTACAACTCGCTACATGCTGCACTTTGCCCTTACGTCCAACGGGGGGTGATTCTATATGAGCAGGGATGTCGAGCGGCGCAAAACGGAACAAGCTTTATTTCGTAGAAAGGCAACACAGGCGGTTGGCTACCGTCTCTTTAGTGGTGTCACAATTGCTATGCCACCATCTGCAACGGTTGGTTTGATTGTGAGCTTCTGGGTCGTTGCAGCACTGATTGCTGCGGTGGTCGTTGTTGAGGTGCCCTTGCGTTCCCGTGCAGTTGGCGTTTTGGTGCCCTCTGGCGGTTTGGTCGACGTTGTCGCAAGTCAATCCGGCCGTGTCGAAGGTGTTTATGTTGTTGCCGGAGAAGTCGTTCCAGACGATCGTTTGTTGCTGAGAATTACCAGCGGCGACGGCTCGACACAAGGCCAACCGGCGGCAAAAATGCGTTTGCAATCGCTCCGAAGTGAGCTGCACCTTCTTGAGAAAGTGTATTTGCACGAGAAACAGCTTGCCACCGATCGTTGGCAGGCCTTGCAAGAAGACTTGCAGGCGGCGGACCTTCAGCTCCGCCTCGGAGAAAATGTTCTTGCGACCTACGCGGAGCAACTTCAATTGCGTGAGGTGCAGTTCGAGCGAAGTCGGGCGCTTGCCAACGATGGCCACATAGCGCGTGATGAATATGACCGGCAGGTCGCTGCATTGTTGAGTTCGCGAGCGGGGAAGACTGAAACGGAGCTCCGCGTGGTCGAATTTGAGCAGAATTTGGTGATGCTCAAGCGATCAACCGGTGAATTGCGGGAACTAGAGGCGCAACAGGCGGTTCGGCATGCCATCGAAGTTGAACGATTACAAAGGGAAATCGTTGCTGCAGATTATTCGTTTTCGGGTGAGTACCGCGCATCGGAAAACGCGCGCATAGCGCATCTTCTCGTAGTTCCCGGTGCTGTCGTTAAAGCCGGGCAAGTGCTCGCAAAACTACGCCGGATAGAATCCACTCTGGAGGTCTGGTTGTATGTTTCAACATCGCAAGCGCGCATGTTGCAACCCGGTCAACCTGTAGAAATAAGGCTCGATGCATATCCGCAAGCGGTTTTCGGGACATTCTCGGCCACAGTGTTAAGCGTATCGGGCGTCGCTCTCCTGCCAACTGAGATCGATGTGCCGTTGATGATTCCTGGGCCGGTATTTGAGGTGCGTGCGGCCCTCGATGATGACCAAATCGAATACGCAAATGCTAATTGGTCACTACAACCCGGCATTTCATTTCAGGCTGACATCGTGCAACAAAGACTGCGGCTCTATGAGTGGCTGTTACGTTCTGTAACGCGCCAATCGAACCGTCGTGCCTGACTGTGCCGGCCTGTTTTCGCGCAATCGCGTACCCGTCGTATTGCAACATGAACGTACGGAATGCGGCCTTGCCTGTCTCGCGATGGTGGCCGCGCACTTCGGAAAGTCGATTTCGCTGGAACGCCTGCGGCAGGGCGCCCAACTGTCGGGACATGGCGCGACATTTCAGGAATTGGTCAAGATAGCGGATTCGCTACAGTTGATCTCGCGGCCAGTTAGATTGTCGCTGCGAGAAACTCCGAATCTCAAACTTCCGGCAGTTCTGCATTGGCGCATGAATCATTTTGTACTGCTAACAGCCGTTGGTAGAAGCGATTGGACTATTCACGATCCAGCGATTGGTAAACGCACCATTCAATTCGCAGAAATGGATGAGTCATTTACGGGTGTTGCGCTCGAATTTACCAAAACGAACGACTTTTCGCCGGGAGCATACAGCAGCGATTTTGGCATTCTTCGGATCGCCGGAAGTTTCCAAAATTTATTTCGATTTTTAGGGCTAATGCTTTGCCTGTTATTCGTGTCCCAACTACTTGCGCTCGTTCCTGCTATCGCGACCCAGATTCTCATCGACGAAGTGGTCATGGGGCAGGATCGGATGTGGCTTTTTCGCGGTCTTGCGGGGCTTGCACTCATTATGACTGCAACCCTTCTGCTTGATGCGCTACGCGGCTGGATTAGCCTCTATGTTGGGACACGACTGACGACGGACAGTACGATTTCGATTTTGAATCACCTGCTTAGATTGCCGGTCGAGTTCGTGAAGCGTCGTCATCTTGGCGACTTGATGTCAAAACTCGACTCGCTTACGCCAATCAGGGAAGCGATCGCTACACATAGTGTCAACGCGTTCGTTCAGTTCGTCGTTTTGGTGACGACCTTAGTCATTATGACTTTGTACAGTCCTTGGTTAACGTTGGTATCTGCGCTTGGCTTGGCTTTGACGCTTGGAGTTACCGTTGCATTATTGCCGGTGAGTCGGCGATTAGGGCGGCAGTTGCTTATACACCACAGGGCTCTGCAAAGTAGCTCGCTCGTGGAAACTCTGCGCGGCTACGAGACGGTGAGAAGTTTGGGTCTTAGCGCTATTCGCCGGCAGCATTGGCAAAGCCATTTTCTATCCGCGACCCAGGTCAACATCAAGCAGGGGAAAATCGCGATCGGAAGGGGGACTGGCCTTGGCGCAATCAGTATGGGCGAGCAGCTCATGTTTTTGGCGGTTGCGATCTCAGGCATCCTGGATAAGGAAATAACGCTCGGTGTCGTATTCGCCTTCATGGGGCTTCGCTCAAGGCTGGCTGGCGCCGCAATTGCGCTCACGGACTTAATACAAACGTTCTCATTGCTTCGCGTACACACCGATCGGCTGTTGGATATTGTGCAAGCCGCTCCTGTGCCGGAAAGTCCCAGTGGGGCTATCCGATCGAATGTGGAGGGTGATTTTCGAGCTAACGGCCTGTCGTTTTCCTACGGCGACAACCAGGTAGTTATTCGAGATTTCAGCTGCAGCATAAAAGCCGGTGCGAATGCAGTAATCGTTGGTCCGTCGGGCTGCGGCAAGACTACCTTGCTACGCATTCTTGCTGGGCATCTGGAGCCTAACGATGGTTGTGTCGCGATTGATGGTTTTGAACGATCACTTTGGGATCGCCACAGTATGATCGCGCAGTCAGCATTTGTTTTGCAAAACGACCAAATGTTTCAGGGAACAATCACAGAAAATATTTCTGCGTTCTCGATGGCGCCGGATATGGCTCGCGTTCGCACGGCGGCCATCCAGGCGGAGTGTTGGTTAGATATCCAAAATTTACCGCTGCGGACGGAAACCTTGATCGGTGATTCAGGTGCCGGCCTGTCCGGCGGCCAGATCCAAAGACTGACGCTAGCGCGTGCGCTGTATCGACGCCCACGGATATTGTTTCTAGATGAGGCAACCAGTCACCTGGATGTGACGACAGAGAGAAAAGTACTGGGCAACATTGCGGCACTGAATATCACCATAATCAGTGTTGCCCATCGGCCGGACGCCATCGCGCTGGCCGATCAGGTCATTGATTTAGGGTCTGTTACAGACAGTGATAAATGAAAACAATAGCAATCAATCGCTCGGCCTCCCATAATCCGGCAGATGACTATGAACGTTACCAGACGAGAGCTTTACCCTGAGATTGCACCGAACGTAACGGGTTTTCTTGAGGTAGGGGACGGACACTCAATTTACTACGAAGAGTCGGGCAACCCACGTGGCAAGCCTGCAGTGTTTCTTCATGGGGGCCCCGGCGGCGGATGCACAGGCGCTATGCGACGGTTTTGGAACCCGGAGTTTTATCGGATCATTCTCTTCGATCAACGTGGCAGCGGGAAGAGCACGCCACATGCCAGCCTGGAAAACAATACGACCTGGGATCTGGTCAACGATATTGAAATCTTGCGCGCGGCACTACAGATTGAAAAATGGCAGGTTTTTGGAGGGTCCTGGGGAAGTACTCTTGCATTGGCCTACAGTCAGTCGCACCCCGAGCGTGTCACGGAAATCGTACTGCGCGGCATTTTCATGTTGCGTAAAAAGGAAATTGATTGGTTCTACCAACATGGAACCAGCGAATTGTTCCCGGAAAGGTGGCAACATTATTTGCGCCCCATTCCTAAGTCTGAGCAAGATGACCTGTTACACGCCTATCATCGTCGCTTAACCAGCGACGATCCAGTCGTCAGGATGGAGGCCGCCAAGGCGTGGTCGACTTGGGAAGGGTCTACCAGCACCCTATTGCCCAACGAGGAAATTGCCGCAGAATTTGAGGCGGACGACATGGCATTGGCGCTGGCGCGAATTGAGTGTCACTACTTTGTCAACAACGGTTTCATGGATGACAACCAGCTGATCAACAATATCGATCGCATTCGACAGATTCCGGCGGTTATCGTGCAGGGTCGCTACGATGTTGTATGCGCGCCGATATCTGCGTGGGAACTGGCCCAGGCTTGGCCGGAGGCCGACTTGCGTATGGTGCATGACGCGGGTCATGCGGCATTTGAGCCAGGCAATACACACGAATTAGTACAAGCCACTGATAGGTTCGCGAAATGAGCAAACTCCTTATTACGAACGCGCAGCTCGTCAATGAGGGCGAGACGCGAGATGCCGACGTACTTATCGTCGGTGAACGAATCGAAAAAATTGGCTCGGGCCTCATGGCAGATGGCGACACAACTGTCATCGATGCGTCCGGCAAGTTTTTGATGCCTGGCATGATTGACGATCAGGTGCACTTTCGTGAACCTGGACTGACACACAAAGGTGATTTGGCGACAGAGTCCGCCGCGGCCGTTGCGGGCGGCATTACCAGTTTCATGGATATGCCTAACGTTAATCCGAAGACAACGACGCGCGAAGCCCTGGCAGATAAGTACGAACTCGCAAAGGGTCGCTGCAGAGCAAACTACGGTTTTTATCTCGGCGCGACGAACCGAAATATTGAAGAGATAAAAGCGTTGCAAGTTGGCGAAGGGTGCGGCATTAAGGCGTTTATGGGCGCATCGACCGGCGATATGTTGGTGGATGATCCTGAAGCGCTGGAGCTCTTATTCGAGCACGCGCCGGTCATCGTTCTAACTCACTGCGAACATTCACCGACCATTCGTGACAATGAGGCGAAAGCAAAGGCTGAGTATGGCGAGGATGTGCCCATGTCGGAGCATCCCAATATCCGTTCTGCCAATGCATGTTTGTTGTCATCAAGTCAGGCGGTTGACTTGGCTCGTCGTCATAACGCGTTGTTACACGTTTTGCATCTGACGACAGCGATCGAAATGGGTCTGTTCACTAAAGGACCGCGGCAAGGTAAGCGTATTACCGCAGAGGCCTGTGTGCATCACTTATGGTTTGAGGAAAGTCGTTACGCCGATCTTGGCGCAAGCATTAAGTGCAATCCGGCAATCAAAACTGAAGCTGACCGGGATGCGCTCGTCAAAGCGGTTGTAGAAGATCGCATTGACATCATTGCGACAGACCACGCGCCGCATACGATTAGCGAGAAAGGAAAGTCTTACTTCAAATCTCCGGCAGGGATCCCCTTGGTCCAGCACGTCATGTTGTGTCTTTTCGATCTTGTCGGTGAGGGCAAGTTTAGTTACGAACGAATTGTGGATAAGACCAGTCACGCGGTCGCGGATATTTTTGGCGTTGTCGATCGTGGCTACGTCAGAGAAGGATATTTCGCTGATCTCATCATTATGGATCCCGACAAACCAAGCTTAGTCACCGATGCTAGTCTGTTGGCGAAATGCCATTGGTCGCCCTTTACTGGACATACGTTCCGCTCGACGGTGGACACAACGATCGTTAATGGGTCGATTGCGTATCAGGACGGATTACTCACTGGCGATCAGTTGGGCCAAAAAATGGAGTTTAATCGGGCGCGATAGCGAGTTTGACGAACGCCCGCGAGTGAATAATATGTCGTTGAATTCAAAAAATTGCTGTGATCAAATGCAAACCGTGCAAAATGGTTTACTTTCCAGCCGATCCCGCTATCCTACGGAAAATAAATGGCAACGGCGATGTTCGCCAGACTGCAGGAGCGCCGTCCGCGTGCCACGCGAATGAAGCCAACTGATACATCAAATCCTGATTATTTTCACAAGGTAGTCGACTGTCAGTGGGCTTGCCCTGCTCATACCGATGTTCCTGGATATATCCGTCTCATCGCTCAAGGCGAGTTTTCTGACGCCTACATGCTCAACCGGGAATCGAACGTATTTCCGGGCATTTTGGGACGTGTATGTGATCGACCCTGCGAACCTGCCTGTCGTCGCGGCAGAGTGGAAGATAAACCGGTCGCGATCTGCCGTTTGAAACGAATCGCTGCGGATCATCGCGACGACATCACGGACCGCTTGCCCCAGGCACCCAAGAAATCCAATGGTAAAAAAGTCGCACTGCTTGGCGCAGGCTGTGCCTCACTTGGCGTCGCGAACGATTTGTTGCCGTTGGGCTACGAAGTCACGATTTTCGAGGCATTGTCGATGACCGGCGGTTTGATGCGAACCAACATTCCGCAATTTAGGTTACCGCCCGCCGTGCTTGACGAGGAAATCGGCTACATCATTGATATGGGCGCCGACGTCAAAATGAATCACCGCATCGAGAGCATGAAAGAGCTGCTGGATGAGGGCGGATTCGACGCGGTATTTGTGGGCACCGGAGCGCCGCGTGGTAAGGAGCTAAAACTACCCGGACGGTACGATTCGGATAATATTTATATTGGTATCGACTGGTTAGAATCGGTCGCGTTCGAGCACGTTAAAGAGATCGGCGAGAAAGTCCTGATCATCGGTGTAGGCAATACCGCAATGGATTGTTGTCGCACGGCACTTCGCATCGGCGCAAAAGAAGTCAAAGTTATGGCGCGCAAGCCGCGCGGCTTCTTTAAGGCGTCTGAGTGGGAATTAGATGACGCAGAAGAAGAGAATGTTGAAATAATGATCAACCATTCGCCGAAAGAATTCGTCATCGAAGACGGCAAGCTAGTCGGCATGAAGTTCGATCAAATGGAATACAACATCGATGAAAATGGTCGCATCGACCGTGGCACGTCGGTCGGTGAAGTGATCATTCCCTGCGACGACGTCATCCTCGCGATTGGGCAGGACAACGCTTTTCCTTGGATTGAGCGAGATGTCGGTATCGAGTTTGACGAGTGGGAATGTCCGGTCGTTGATGAAGTGACTATGATGTGCTCTCGAGATGGCGTGTTTTTCGGCGGTGACTCGGCATTTGGACCGAAGAATATTATTTGGGCGGTAGCGCACGCACATGAAGCGGCAATTTCGATCGACAAATATTGCCAGGGCGGTTCAATGCATGAGCGCCTACCGCGCGGCGTCAATTTAAGCAGTCAGAAGATGGGCATCCACGAATGGAGCTTCTCGAACGACTACGATCCGGCTGAACGACGTTTGATGCCGCATGTCGATTTGCGTGAACGCTTCAAGAAATTGAATATCGAAGTCGAACTTGGTTTTACCGTCGAGCAAACGATAAAAGAAGTGGAGCGTTGTCTCAATTGTGACATTCAGACCGCCTTCGTCGCCGATCTGTGCATCGAATGCGATGCGTGCATCGATGTATGTCCGGTCAATTGCCTTACGATGACCGAAAACGGCCCAGAGGATGAACTGCGTACCCGACTTTCGGCACCAGCCGAGAATGTCGAGCAGGATTTGTATGTATCCGCTGGGCTGCCACAAACGGGTCGGGTCATGGTCAAGGACGAAGACCTCTGCGTACATTGCAGTCTTTGTGCGGAGCGTTGTCCTACCGGTGCATGGGATATGCAGAAATCCGAAATTTTGATACCACAGGTAGCTGATCAGCCTAGTCCTGAGGCGCGGCTCAGGGTCGTCGGCGAATAAGCTAATCGAAAGATCAAAATTATGTGCCCGCGCATCGCAAATCCCCTCAATTCTTCGAGTCACCTTTAGAGCTATTCAATCGTGCCTACCGTAAACGACGTCGTTATAAAGATTGGTACCGTTAACGGTACTGGTTCGGCCAGTGCCAACGGCTTATTGATGAAAGCAATTTTCCGTATGGGTATTCCTGTCGTCGGAAAAAATTACTTTCCGTCCAACATTCAAGGTTTGCCAACGTGGTATGAAATTCGCGTTACTGGTGCTGGGCATCGGGCTCGTGCCGACAGAGTCGACTTGATGATCGCGATGAATGCGCAAACTTATGTTGAGGATCTTGCTGCAGTCACCCCTGGCGGATGGTTGCTTTATGACTCAACCTGGCCGAGAAGTAGGCTCTTGGATCGGAAAGAGATCAATGTGCTGGGCGTCCCGCTTTCCAGAATGTGTAATGAGCACTTCGATACGGCGCGGTCGCGAATACTGATGAAGAACATCGCCTATGTCGGCGTCGTCGCGGCCTTACTTGATATCGATCTTGAAGTAATTACCGAACTTCTAAATCAAACCTTTGCCTCTAAGAAACAATTGGTGCAATCGAATCTTGAGGCTATTCGTCTGGGATTCGACTACGCAAACGAAAATTTCGTATGCCCGTTGCCGACGAAGGTCGAGGCGATGGACAAAACCAAAGGTCATATCGTCATCGATGGCAACACCGCCGCAGGCCTGGGGTGTGTCTATGCGGGTGCGACGGTCGGCGCTTGGTATCCAATTACGCCATCGACCTCATTGATGGATGCATACACCTCTTTCTGTAAGCAGTATCGAACAGACGAAGAAAGCGGCGAGAACAAATATTGCATCATTCAGGCTGAAGATGAATTGGCTGCGGTAGGCATGGTTCTCGGCGCCTCCTGGAATGGTGCGCGGGCGTTTACGCCAACGAGCGGCCCTGGAATTTCTCTAATGAGTGAATTCATTGGTTTCGCCTACTACGCCGAGGTTCCCGCGGTGATTTTCGATGTGCAGCGAACGGGGCCATCAACCGGAATGCCGACGCGCACACAACAATGCGATCTGATGATTTGTGCCTATGCATCGCATGGCGACACAAAACATGTGCTGTTGTTTCCAGCCAATCCGGAAGAGTGTTTTCATACAGCAGCGACCGCTTTCGATTTAGCAGAACGTTTGCAGACGCCGGTTATGGTTCTTACCGATCTGGATATTGGGATGAACGATTGGATGTGCCCGGATTTGGAATGGGACGAGAGCTACGTTCCGGACAGAGGTAAAGTTCTTGGCGCCGCAGAGCTCGAAGAGATGGAGAAATTCCATCGTTACCTCGATGTCGATGAAGATGGTATCCCGTATCGAACCTTGCCGGGGGTACACCCAAAAGGGGCCTACTTCACACGCGGATCTGGACACTCCAAGTACGGTGGCTATACCGAAGATGCCGCAGAATACCAGGATGTAATCGATCGCTTGCTTGGCAAATGGGAAACAGCGCGCACGCTCGTGCCTGAAGCAGAAATTGAGTATTCGAAATTTAACAAACAGGCAATTCTGACCTTGGGTAGTTGCGACGGCGCGGCCAAAGAGGCATTGGTTGATTTGCAGGAAAAGAACATTGGCCTTAACTATTGTCGCGTCAAAGCGTTTCCGTTTACGGCTGCTGTTGTTGATTTCATAGACAAACATGAGCGTGTATATGTGCTGGAACAAAACCGAGACGCGCAATTTAGGTCACTTCTGTTGTTGGATGCCAACGCCGACCCGAAGAAACTGATTTCAATGCTGCATTACAATGGCATGCCGCTAAGCGCAAATTTCGTCGTCGATCGAGTGCTCGCTGAAACATCCAAGGGGCAAGTTGCCTAGAACGGATTCTAAGAGACTAAAGTATGAGTTACATATCCAAGCCGAAAGTTTCCCATCCCAAAATGCCGCGCAACAAACTCGGTCTCACGGCGCGAGATTACGAGGGTACGGTATCGACGCTATGCGCAGGTTGCGGCCATGACTCAATTACAGCCGCCATCATTCAGGCAGTATTTGAACTAGGCATCGAGCCGCACATGCTCGCGAAGATGAGTGGTATTGGTTGTTCATCAAAAACGCCGGCATATTTCGTCAGCCAATCACACGGATTTAATTCGGTGCATGGGCGCATGGCATCGGTCACAACAGGCGCAAATGCTGCAAACCGTGAGTTGACCTATATCGGCGTGTCGGGCGATGGCGATTCGCTATCCATTGGGATGGGGCAGTTCGCACATGTCATTCGCCGCAATTTGGATATGTGCTACGTCATCGAAAATAACGGCGTCTACGGTTTGACCAAGGGTCAGTACTCGGCATCGGCAGATGTCGGTAGCGTGGCAAAGAAGGCGGCGCCAAATCGACAAATGCCCATCGATCCGGTAAGCACTGCTATCGGTCTTGGTGCGACTTATATCGCGCGCAGTTTTTCCGGTGACAAGCAACAGCTTGTCCCGTTGATTAAGGGTGCATTGACGCATAAAGGTTTCGCACTTTTGGACGTCATCAGCCCTTGTGTCACGTTCAACGATAACGAAGGCTCGACGAAGAGCTACGCACACACGAGAGAAAATTATCATCAAGTTATCGGTGCCGATTTCGTTGCGCCGAGCGAAGAAATCGTTGCGTCCTACAATGAAGGCGAGGCGATGCCGGTCAAGCTTCACGATGGCAGTCGAATCGTTCTACGAAAATTGGATGATCAATACGACCCCACCAGCCGTGCGGCTGCGTTTTCTTTTCTTCGCGACAGCATCAATAAAGGCGAGATCATCACGGGTCTTCTTTATATAGATGAAGGGATGCATGACATGCATGTGGATGCGGGAACGATCAGTACGCCGCTATCGAAGTTGCCATTCGAAAGCTTGAATCCCGGCCCTGAAAAACTTGCTGCACTGATGGATCGCTACCGATAGCGGCAATTTCGCTATTTTGAGTGTTTGCGACACACACGCGGCAAGAGCTAGGCATCCTAATTTGCTAGTATGGCGGTCGAAGTCCTAGTTGAATCAACCATAAATTTCGAGGGGCGCCACGATGAATAACACCAGACGTCGTTTTATCAAATCAGGTTTGCTCGGTAGTGCTGTGGTGGCTGCTGGGTGTACGACCGAAGTAGCCGTTGAAGAGGCATCGAGTGCCGAACCGTGGCGGTCTCTGCGAATTCTCATTTTGGGTGGGACCGGTTTTATTGGCCCGCACATGGTCAAGGAAGCGCTACGACGGGGTCACACGGTAGAGTTATTCAATCGCGGCCGTACCGACAGTGAATTGTTTCCTGATCTCAAACTATATGTTGGTGATCGCAATGGTGGTCTTGATTCACTTGAAGGCGGTGACTGGGACGTCGTGATCGATAACTCTGGTTACGTACCACGGCACGTAGAAGATTCAGCACGCCTGCTTGCGTCAGTGGTGTCGCACTACGTTTATATTTCGACGATTTCTGTTTACGGAGATATGTCGGGGCCGGTTGACGAAGATACTGCGGTTGGCGTCCTCGAAGATGAGAGCGTTGAGGAAGTGACCGGCGAAACCTATGGTCCTCTTAAGGCTTTGTGTGAGCAGCGAGTTTTGCAGGAAGTGGGCGCAGACAGAACAACGATTCTTCGCCCAACTTACATTTGTGGTCCGGGCGATCGAACCGATCGTTTCAGCTACTGGCCGATACGAACAATGCGTGGCGGCGAGATGTTGTGGCCGGGTACACCTGCCGACGATATTCAGATTATTGACGTTCGCGATTTGGCTAATTTCACCGTGGACAGCATTGAACAAAAAATCCTGGGCGTTTTCAACACGGTCACGCCAAAAGGTGTTTACAAAATGGGAGACTTGCTCGCAGACAGTCTCGCGGTAACGGCTGCGGACGTGACACCCACCTGGGTGGCGACCAGTTTTCTGAATGAGCACGAAGTTGCAGCCGGTGGAGGACTGCCAATTTGGGAAGATCCCGAAGGCGAAGGCGCGCCATTGATGGTTGTTGATGGCAGTCGGGCGGCCGCGGCGGGACTCGTCAATCGACCAACCCGTGAAACTACGCGAGATACAATTGCCTGGTGGCGAACGTTGCCGGCTGAGCGCACGGAAACGGTTCGCTCAGGTTTGAGCGCGGAAAGAGAAGCGGAAGTTTTGGCGCTTTGGGATTCGACACAGGCCTAAGCAAGCTGACGATTGGATTCGTCTTGTTATAGGGTCACGGTCAAGATTCTGGCTCTGATTGCTGCGCTCGCAAAGACGGTCCTTCCTCCATCGTTGTGAGGAGCGAAGTGACGTAGCACCCCAGTTTTGTTTGTCACCGATTGGATTGCGTCGCTGCGCTCGCAAAGACGACCTCTCTCTGTCATTGCGAGGAACGAAGTGATGCGGCACCCCAGTTTTGCTCGCCACCGATTGGATTGCTTCGCTGCGCTCGCAAAGACGACCTCTCTCCGTCATTGCGCGGAACGAAGTGACGCGGCAATCCAATTTTGTCTGCCGCCGGTGGGATTACTTCGCTGCGCTCGCGACGACAGCGCCTCTGATAGGTCTTGCTGGAAGGTGGCCTGAAAATGACGCTAACTAACGTCAATTTCACACATGAAACCCAGAACAAACTCCATAGCCAACCCGCCCTGCAGCTAAGCCATTGAATTTTAAGTATTTGACCAATCAATAATTTTGGCCCAAATTGCATCCAATCGGTCGCATTCGTGCATCTGATCAATGAAAAGCGGCTAAAACAGTCGCAACGATAATTGGAGTTTGTAATGAACGAAGACGTTTACATACCGATGGTGCTTTTTGGATCAATGACGGTAATTTTTGTCGCTCGGCAGTACTACCGCTTCGGATCTCGCCTTGAGACTCAGCATACTTTTAGATTAGCGCTTGAAAAGGGATCTGAGTTGAGCCCGGAATTCATTAAACAACTAGGTGAGCCGGCGCGAAATAAAGACCATGATCTCAGGCGTGGCCTGGTTGCCTTGGCATTTGCACTTGGATTCGCGACGCTCGGAGCGGCGATTCCCGACCCTGAGGCGACTCCGGTAATGCTGGGTGTGGCGGCCTTTCCGTTTTTCATGGGCATAGCCTTTATCATCATGCATCGCTTTGGGAATCAGAACGAATCTTAGCAGTCAGCGAGAAACAGGGAGCACCAGGTCAAAGTGACAGTGATCTGGTTGCTCAGGCGGTCGCGCAGCAAGACGCCAATGCATTTGGTGAATTGGTGCGTCGCCACCAATCGCAAGTCAGAATTTTTCTGCGCAAGTTGTCGAGAGACTATGTTCTTGCAGACGATCTCGCGCAGGATGCTTTTTTACATGCCTGGAACAAGTTGCATACGTTTTCTGGCAAAGGCTCGTTTATCGGTTGGTTGCTCAAGGTTGCCTACACGACATTCTTACAGTCGAAGAGAAAATCGAACTGATACGACGACATTATTCAAGAAGTTGGAGTTGACGCCGATGCTCACGGCGGCAGGCATACCGAGCATTCGGACGAAATTTCAGATTTAGACAGGTTTTTGGCAGTATTATCGGAAGAAGAGCGAGCGATCATGATTCTCTCTTATGCCTGCGGGCTGTCACATGAGGAAATCGGTGACGCCGCGGGTATGCCGATCGGAACTGTTAAATCAATTATCTTTCGTGGCAAAGAGAAAGTCAGGGAACGTTTTGGAATTGAAGATCATAAATATGGCTGAAAAACTGAAAGACGAGTTGGATTTGAGCCTCGAGTCACTGTTTGGGTCTGAACCCATTCACGATGACGGATTTTCTGTGCGGATTGTCTCCCGTGTCCGACGACAGATGTGGGTACGGCGCCTGTCTATGCCTATCGCTCTTTTGGCGGGGGCCATCATCGGGGCGAAACCATTGATGGGACTGGTGGGTTTCGTTCCGAAACTGCTGGGATCGGTACCTGTAGAGCGTTTCGTGGCAGACAATCTGCCGACTATTGATGCGCCCCAGATTTCAACGCTCATCATGGGTATCGCATTGCTCGGAATGGTCATGATCGTTGGCCAGATGCTCGAAGAAACGTAACTGGGTGCTGCTGATCGGCAGCACATCAAACTGTTTTTAAAATACATCGAACACTGCATTGTCACGCCTTGCGGTGTCGTATACATTCGGGCAATGAGCCTGCGAGCACAAGTCGAAGAATTATTGCCAAACTGGGAGCGGTGGTATCCGAGTCTCTTCGATGCGGCCAACGATCTGGGTTTGATCAGGGCCGAAATTTGCGACCCCAATTCTCTTTTGCTCACCCGCCGACATTCCAAAGTTCGGCAGCAGGCAGCCGAAGCGCATCGCGAAAAGTGGGGCGGGCAGGACGAGGAAGCTATTCCTCTCAAACGTTCGAAGGCAACTCGCAGATAACGCTGGCTCGGCAACAGACACACAACCAGAACGGGCACAGTTTATGCAATTCAATCTTGACGACGTACGCGAGCAATTTCCTGCGCTCCCAATCACTGATGGCAATGTGCCAAGAATTTATTTCGACAACCCAGCCGGGACACAGGTGCCTTTGGGCGTCCTAGACAAGATGCGCGAGTGCCTCGTCGAGTCCAACGCGAACATTCAGGGCAACTTTCGCACGTCAGATTTAGTCGATGCGACCATTGCTGAAGCACATCAGGCGATGGCAGATATGCTAAATGCGCCCTCAGCGGACGAAATCGTGTTCGGCCAGAACATGACGACCATAACCTTGCACTTATCCAGATCAATTGGACGGTTGTTGAGTCCCGGCGATGAGATCATTCTGACGAGAATGGATCACGACGGAAACGTAGGTCCGTGGTTAATGCTCGCCGAAGACCTGGGCCTGGAAGTAAAGTGGTTACCATTCGATACTGAAACCTTCGAATTCGATTTAGCAGCACTTGATGAATTGCTCACTTCACGCACCAGGCTCATCTGCGTTGGCGGTGCGAGCAACCTGCTCGGCACGATAAATGATGTGAAGCAAATTTGCGCGAAGGCGAGAGAAGTCGGTGCGTTGTCATACGTTGACGCCGTCCAGTCTGTGCCGCACGTATCCACCGACGTTCAGGACATCGGCTGCGACTTTTTGGTTTGTTCTGCGTACAAGTTTTTCGGGCCACACCAGGGGATTCTATGGGGTCGACGGGAGATCCTGGAGAAGCTCACACCCTATAAAGTCAGACCTGCCCCGACTGCGATACCGGGGTGTTTGGAAACCGGCACGCAATCACACGAGGGAATGGCCGGAACATTGGCTGCCGTCGATTATTTTGCATGGATTGGCGAGACCATGGCACTCGATTACCATGATCACTACCGCCACTTTTCAGGTCGGCGGCTGTTCGTGCACGCTGCAATGGACTGCCTGTTCGATTACGAAAAGACCCTGGCGGAGAAACTTCTTAACGGCTTGCAGAGCCTGCCGGGCGTCCGTGTACACGGAATTACGTCGCCCGACGCGTTGGAACGTCGTGTGCCAACCGTTTCTTTCAGCGTCGATGGTCTTGATCCTGAAAAAATTGCAGCAGACCTAGCATCTCGCAATATTTTTGTGTGGAACGGTCACATGTACGCAGTCGAGGCAGCAAAAGCGCTCGAGATTTACGATTCAGGTGGAGCGGTTCGGGTCGGCCCAGTGCACTACAATAGCGTTGCTGAAGTTGAGACGGTGTTGAATGCGCTTGAAGATATTCTGCCGCGGGCGAACGCTGCCTGAATCATTGTTGGCAGATCGCATATGCTATTGAGGGAACGCTGTTAGCTCGGGTGGTCTCGACATAAAGCAAGCTCGTCAGATTTCCGATCGAAGACACGGGGAGTAAGCATGCAAGCAAATCCAATCTATGTTTACCGGTGGGCGCGATGGTCTCAGGTCACGGCATGTGCAATGGTCTTGGCGCTTACGACGGGTTGTGTTTCTACGCGGACCTCGCAGCAAGTAGAAAATCTTGAATCTATAGCCGAGAATCCGCGCATCATCATGATGCCGCCGGACATTCGTTATTATCTATTAACCGCTGGCGGGATTTCTGAACCTCACGCCGAATGGACCCTCGCCGCACAAACGAACTTTTTAAACGCCGCACGGGAGTTTTCAACAACGATCGGTACCGACATGCGAATTCTTGATCCTGACGATACAAGCGATTTGGAAGTTGAATATGAACAACTGCACTCTGCCGTTGGCCTAACGATTCTCGATCACCACTTCGGTGCGACTAAACTTCCTGGAAAGGGCAGCGGTCAGGTGTTCGATTGGTCTCTCGGGCCAGGTGTCAAAGAACTGGGCGACAAACACGATGCGGACTACGCCTTGTTTGTTTACTACCGCGACTATCAGGCATCGGGAGGAAGGGTAGCGTTTGCGATTCTTGCAGCGGCCGCCGGGAGCTACGTGCCGGCGGGCTCCGAACACGGTTTTGCGTCTTTGGTTGATCTACGCACGGGAAACGTCGTCTGGTTTAATCGTGTTGCGGATGGAAGCGGTGAAATGCGCCAGGAAGATGGTGCGACCGCTGCAGTGAAAACATTATTCAGCGATATTCCGACCGCTCAGGATAACGGCACGGCTGAGTGAACACTGGTTGCCACAGAGTTCTAATTGCGACATTCCTGTGCATATGCTCTGCGGTACTTTACGCAGCCGAACCCGAGCCCCTGGGCCATTTAATTGAGCCCGGTTATACCCCGGAAGACGCGGCAGATGAGCAGGGCTTGTGGCTAGAGATCAAGGAATACGAGCGATCACTTAATCAATCGGCATTGTTGGTGCGACAGGCTGAACTTCGAAACTACATCGAAGGAATTGTTTGCCGGGTGGCCGCAGACTATTGCAATGATTTTCGCGTATATCTCGTACGTAACCCAGGCTTCAATGCATCGATGACGGCGACTGGCATGATGCAAATCTGGACCGGACTCATTGTGCGTGCATCATCAACCGACGAAATCGCAGCGGTTTTCGGACACGAAATCGCACACTACACGCGACTGCATTCGTTGCAGGGCTTTCGCCGCTTGAAATCACAAATGGCGTCGGCCAGCGTACTCGATTTAGGCCTTACGATATTAACCGGTGTTCCGGTGCCGCTAGGTCAGGCGTCGGCGTTGCTTAATTATCTGGCGTTCAATCGGCAGCAGGAAACGGAAGCCGATCTGTTGGGCGTCCAGCTCGTTGCCGCGGCTGCCTATGATCCACACGCGTCGTATCGAGTGTGGAATCAGTTGCAGCAAGAGGAAAACGCCGCCGCAGTGAAAAGAGAGAAGGCCGGTGTCTTTTCGCAAACCCATCCCAACTCGGAAGCGCGGGCTGAGTATCTCTTGCAATACGTATCGCAGGAATTTGGCCCGGCTGATGTTGAGCAAGTGGCAGACCAGGCGTTGCTCAACATACTGAACAACCATTACCTGTTTTTAATGGAGGATCAACTCGATACCAATCGATTTGGCCGAACACGAGAGATTTTGGTTCGCCATACGAAACTTGGTGTAAAACCTGGTTTGGTTAATTACTTTTTTGGTGAAACCTATCGACAACGTGGCGAACCAGGCGATCGGGAGCTAGCGATTGCTGCCTATACAAAATCGACGGAAAGTGACGGCTCACCTCCACAGACATTTAAGAATCTTGGTTACCTGCATCTAAAGGCGGGTGATGTTCCGTTGGCGCAGAAGTACTTTCGCGAATACCTTGAGGCACAACCAGATGCATCCGATAGGGCAATGATTGAATTCTATTTAGAGGATCAGGAATCTTGAAATTCGTTAAGCTCATTTTTGTGGCGCTGGGGATTATTCTTTCTGGATGTACGACAACTTACTCGCTCGTATCACCCGGAGCAGTTGCGGTTGACTCGTTAACCGTCCAAATCGGAAGTGGTTGGAACCGGGCTCCGAGTACGCAAACTCGTTCAGCTCGCTCGAACGCCGAGACATGGACCAAAGATGGACTATTACTCGATCGACTGGTGATCATTCCAGGCGTGGCTGATGGGGAGTCGTTGCTTGTTTCAAGGAGTGAATCCGCGGCGTTACCGGTTTTTAGGGCGGACATGTTGCCGAACGAAATTGAAGAGTTGGTTGAATCCTCGATGCTTAAATTTTTTGGCGAAGGAAACTCGGTCGTAAGTAGCGAAGGATTGCGTCCGTACCGCTTTGGAGATCACGTTGGCTTCATGTTTGAAGTTGATGCAATTGTTTCGGATAGCCCCCGCTATCGAGGTCTTGTCGGAGCATTTATTGCCAACAATGAATTGTATATTTTGTACTATCTCGCTGCGGTTCCGTATTACTTTGATAAACACCTTGTGGAAGCGCAGCGGGCTATTCAAAGCGCCGTGTTGAATCAATAAGCATAAGTCAGCGGTGTTGCCATCGAATATGAGGCATTGATCGGTAGCGGCTTTGGATGCATTGCTGATATTCACATCCATATCGAGCGCGGTTACTACCTGAATGTACGCATGAGTTTCTGAGTAAAGGCTTGTATGCTTCAACAGGAGCCTATGGAGGCTGTGCAAAAACACCCTGCGCGTCATTGCGAGCGTAGCGAAGCAATCCATAAAGCGTTGATTTCACTGGATTGCTTCGTCGGCTACGCCTACTCGCAATGATGATAGTGCTCTTTCACACAGCCCGTTATGGCTCCCTTTTTTATTTTGAGAGATGAAAATTGTCCGATACAGCTGAGAATCAAGTAAACGCCCCTGTGCAGCGATACCAGATTGTTGGTCGTATTTTGGGTCCCACTATATTTGTGCTCATGCTGGTCAGTGATCAGTGGCAAACGGCAATGAGCGTCGAGGCATGGCGAGCTGCCGCTATTGGTCTCTGGATGGCTGTTTGGTGGGCGACAGAAGCGGTACCGGTGCCGGTAACCGCTTTGCTGCCGATCGTCGTATTCGATCCGCTCGGAATCGCATCGATTCGCGATGCAGCCGCGCCGTATGCTCACCCGACAATCTACCTATTCCTGGGTGGTTTCATCCTGGCGCTTGCACTGGAACGTTGGAATCTTCACCGGCGCATAGCACTTTCAATTCTAGACAAAACAGGAACGGACGGTCGTCGCTTGATCGGCGGCTTCATGTTGGTTTGTGCGTTGTTGAGTATGTGGATGACGAATACGTCTACCACAATGATGTTGCTACCCATCGTTCTTTCAATCGTTGCTGTCATTCGTGACAACGTCACGGATCTGTCGGATAAGGACCGAGAAAATTTTCAGATCGCCATGCTGCTTGGTTTGGCTTATTCCGCCAGTATAGGCGGGCTGGCCACACTGATTGGCACTCCACCCAATGCGTTGTTGGCTGGATTCATGGCTGAGAACTACGGGCTCGAATTGAGTTTTGCACGCTGGATGTTAGTCGGTGTTCCGGTCAGTGCTGTGATGTTGCCCATTGCGTGGTTTGTTTTGACTCGATATTTGTATCCAGTGAACGTGCCGGCCAGTCAAGCCGTGGACGATCACTTACGAAAACTTCGTGAACAACTTGGTCCAATAACGACGCCAGAACGACGTGTCGCGATTATATTCGTGACTGTTGTAGCTTCATGGATGTTTCGCAAGCCGGTGACAGAGTGGTTAGGCATATCTGGAGTATCCGACGCCGGCATTGTCATGACCGCCGCACTATTGTTGTTCCTTTTGCCAAGCGGCAAGAAGTCATCGGCACAACTAATGACCTGGCAAGACATGGCGCGCTTACCCTGGGGTGTGCTGATTTTATTTGGTGGCGGTTTAAGCCTTGCAATGGCGGTGTCCGACTCAGGCCTTGCCCTTTGGCTGGGTCAGCAACTTGCACCACTCAATGCCTGGGGGACGGCTGTTCTGGTGGTCGCTTCGGTTGCATTGGTGATCTTTCTGACTGAGCTCACCAGTAACTTAGCGACGACCGCCACCCTATTGCCAGTAATGGGCGCGATCGCTATTCAGGCAGGACTGCCACCGATGGTGCTGGTTGTGCCAGTAACCATTGCGGCCAGTTGCGCATTCATGTTGCCCGTGGCAACGCCGCCAAATGCAATAGTATTTTCGACCGGTAAGCTCAGTATTCCACAAATGGTGAAGGCTGGAATTGTGCTGAATATTATCGGCATTATCATCGTGTCGCTCGCAGCGCTCAATCTGGCTCCAATCTTGATTGACTAGTGTCACGTTCATAGTGGTTGGTGATATGACGCAGAGCGGTTTTGTGCCGCATAAAGCCTGCGGAAGACATGGTTGTGGCTAGACTGATGAATGATGTCAGTCAAATTCTGCCGCTGTTGTCTTGCAGCATAAACGCAGTGGTCGGCGGATTGATCCAGCGGAGCGGTAGTACGAAAAGCCAGCTCATCGCAATTGATATTCCGATGCCAATCAGAAGCCGACGTCCAAAGCGCTTTATCCTGTTGCCGGGATTTTTTCCGGGGTCGGCCAATTCGATCTGACGCCTTTGCTCGCATTCAGACAGGATAAAGGACTAGCGACGAATTGACAGAGTCATTTCGCGCGATGGAATTTCGCCAAACAAGTATCCGGCGTGAGGAACAGCGCCGTTAAGCGTTGTTCAATTCGCGGCCAGCATTTTGTCGAGTTGTTCGCGAACTTTCATATCCCAAAACTCACCTACTTTTTGGCCTGCAGGCAGATCGGTGGATTTTCGTTTCCACGCCATGCGACCGTCCGCACCGGCAATCATTAGGCCGGGAATGAAATCAACACTGTAGGCGTCGCCGATCGAGTTACCTTCCATTACGGATACTTGCTCGAAATTCAGCGTCTTGGTATAGGCAGCGGGATCACCTGCGCCGCGTTCTTTGTGATTAATCAAAACGACATTGATTTTATCAGTGCCATAGTCTTTCTGGATATCTTCCAGAAATGGCATGAAGGCTTTGCAATAGGGGCACCAGGTTGCCCAGAAAACCATGACGGTGGGTTTGCCATCGATAACTGCAGGGAAACTGACGTTTGCACATACCTCATCCACGCCTTCAAATGGCGGAGCGATATCACCGACTTCAACGGCGAATGTGAGACTTGAAAAGCTGAATAAAGCGATGAATAACGCAATTCGGTGCAACATTGATTAACTCCCCTGGAGCAAAATTATTCCCTAACTATAAAGACAACTTTTACTGACCTTTATTACAGATGCAGGTCAGCCAGCCGTCAGTGGGGTCAGAGTACCACTCTGACCCCAAATGTTGAGTCTCGCTTGCGAGTTGTGTATCGCTCTGCGACCATTAGTCACTAGGTGACCTAGCCAACAAAGGGTGCGTGAATGCGTGCGAGAGTTAGTCGAACGACCGAGGTGCTCTGCATATCGCCGGCCTTTTTTCTATTGCTTGCCTGCACGCCTCCCGAATTGAGCATTGCCGAGGAAGAAGGCGAAAGACCGATCATTTATGGATTCGGCAGCCCGGCAACTGTGGAAGAAATTGCGGCGTGGGACATTGATGTGCGCCCGGATGGCAAAGGCTTGCCGCCAGGGTCAGGTACTGCTGCGAAAGGCTCAGAAATCTACGCGTTAAAGTGCGCTGCATGTCACGGTGCCAACGGCGAGGGCGGGCTAAATGATCGTTTGGTTGTAAGTTCGCCGGATGAACAGTTTCCGGATTCTAGTGATGCCAATAGTTGGCAACATCGGACCGTCGGAAATTATTGGCCGTATGCGACAACACTCTTCGATTACATTCGGCGCAGCATGCCGTTCACGCTGCCGGGTTCTTTGCAAAGTGACGAGGTCTATTCTCTGACAGCGCACCTATTGCATCTCAATCACATTATTTCTGAGTCGGATGAAATGAACGCTACGACATTGCCAAAAGTGGTGATGCCCGCGCATGGAAAGTTTGTTCTGGATGACCGGCAAGAACATCAGGAGGTGCACTGATGATCGACGATAAAAAGAACGACATTAAGGCAGAGCCGAAAGAGCAGGCGATGAATGTCACTCGGCGTGCCGCTTTGGTCGGTATGGCGGGCGCGGCAGGTACAGTTCTCGCCCGCACGGCCAGCGGACAGGATGTGCAGGTTTCCAGTGGCAATAGACCGCGAGTACCCGACGATCCTTCAAAGGTTGTTGGAAAGCTAGCATCGGAATTCGGCGAGCGATCGTCATTTGAAATGTTGGAACGAGTGACCGGGTTTTCGCGCAGCAGTTCTGAAACGCCGTTGCAAAATTTGCATGGAACCATTACACCGGCAGCGCTGCATTTTGAGCGACACCATGCGGGCGTTCCGTTAATCGATCCAGACCGACACAAGCTGGTCATACACGGGATGGTTTCGCGACCACTGACGTTAACGGTTGCAGAGCTCAAGCGGTTTCCGTCGGCCAGCCGAATTTGTTTTCTTGAATGTTCGGGCAATCTTTTTCACAACGCACCCGAGGATACGACAGCGCAACTCATAGCCGGCATGACCAGCCAAAGCGAATGGACGGGTGTCATGCTGTCAACAATTATGCGAGAGGTCGGTGTCGATCCGAGGTCGAACTGGATGCTTACCGAGGGCGCTGATGCGGCCGTCTTAACGCGCAGCATTCCAAAAGAGTTTTGGGATGAGGCGATGATAGTTTATGCGCAAAACGGCGAAGCTGTTCGGCCTGAAAATGGTTATCCGATTCGCTTTTTGAATCCAGGTTGTGAAGGTAATAGTTCTGTTAAGTGGCTGCGTCGTATCGAGTTCGGCGATCAGCCCTACATGACACGAGAAGAGACATCGAAATACACGGAGCCGGTGAAAGGCGGCGTGTCACGACAATTTAGTTTAACGATGGATGCGCGTTCGATCATCACCTACCCGAGTTATCCAAACACGGTCGAGAAAGGTTGGATTGAAGTGCAGGGTATTGCCTGGAGTGGGCGCGGCAAGATTGCGGCAGCAGAAGTGAGCACTGATAACGGACGGTCCTGGCATGCAGCTGCTTTGCAGGGCCCGGTTCTACCTAAAGCTCACGTCCGCTTTCGTCATATGTTCCAGTGGGACGGCAAAGAAACCGTCATTATGAGTCGCGCGATCGATGCAACGGGATATGTACAGCCGACGCGAGCTGAGTTCATGGCGGCTCGGGGCCCTGGGTCTGGGCCATATCATCGTAACCCCATTACAGGCTGGCGGCTGAAGGGTGGCGGCGATGTTGTTTATCGGGTGGAGGAATGGGGCTAGCCGATCGCGACTGACAATGGCAGAATGCTACTCTCGTGGTTAGGCGTCCTGTTCGTTGATGGCGTAGGAGTGGCTTCGAGTCGCGAATGCTCAAATACCGCCGTTTCTCGAAAATTAAAATTTGCGCCCGTAGCTCAGCTGGATAGAGTACTTGGCTTCGAACCAAGTGGTCGGGAGTTCGAATCTCTCCGGGCGCGCCAATAGAAACAAAGGGTTTATCGTTTTCGGTAGACCCTCATTGCGAGTGCTCTTAGTGGACACGTCATATGCATGTGGGCTAATTAAGTACACGGCTAGTTTGGAGTCTGTAAGAGAGGGCAGAATTAAGTGAGCACGCGAACCTCTCGGAGCGCATCGAGGTGCAACGTGAACGTTTACAGCATATTGTCGATCAGAAATAAATTGGGGTTGAACCGAATTTCTTTCGGCGATCGGAACGTCAGCAACGAAAATACAGTGATGGAATGTCATGCTTAAAAAATATTGGAAGACCTCAGTCGACAGTTTGAGTCTTATTTGTAGACGTTCACATTGGCGATTTAAAGCTCGCGCAACTCGCCAGGGTCCACTCATTTACTTCTCTGAATAAATTCGTGTTGTCGATTTCCGGCCGTTCGCTAATCCAGCCGATGAGTGCCATTCCCCGGATAAGTAGAAACATGGGAAGCAACGTCAGATCGCGCTCGCTCAGCGCGCGGATGTCACGGTAGCCCGCAACAAGCGCTTGGCAGATATCTGGGAAACCAGGCTTTTCGATCTCCGCAAACACCGCCGTGGCCAGTTCGTACAGATGCCAGCCGTATCCGGCATCATCGAAATCGATAAGCGTTACACGGCCATCCTGGACAAGAACATTGGCGGGATCGAGATCGGCATGAATCATGCCGAAATTGGTGCTCGCAGCCTGGAAATCCCTAAGCACCTCCCGGATCTGGCTGCGGGTGCGTAGCAGTAACTCTGTATCGGCCCGATCCAAACCTGGATGCTCCCAAAAACGACCCCACACCGGGGCTTCCCCCAACAGGCCGTCACTGTCGTAGCTGGGCCGCTCAAAACCTGCTGGTGGCGTCCAGGAGCTTGACTGATTATGAATGGTGGCCGCAAGGGCGCCGATCTGATGAAAGCAGCGCTTGCGCTCCTCAAGAGTCGCATCCTCCCCCAAATAGTCACTGATCACTGTCCCCTCCACCCATTCGGTCATGCCCACATAGCGCTGCTCGCCAGTATTTGCTATGTCGACCTGGTGAAAATAGCGCGCGTCGTGAGTTAGCACTGGCGCCTGGGTGGCGATGCCGGCTTTGGCCAAAGCACCTGTCCAGATCCGTTCCGAGTTAAGGCCGGCCAGGGTGTGATAGTCGGGGCGATGCAGGCGAAGGGCGTAAGGGGCGCCGTCATCGCCATTGGTTACACGAAACGTCACGTTTTCGGAGATCATCACAAGCTCCGTCCGTGAAGGGTTGATCGGAAAGGCCTTCAGAGCCTCGACGGCGGCAGGCATGTAGCGGGCTGCAATAACATCATTATTCATTGATTGCGCTCATGACCTGGTCGAAGGCGACGAGGAATTCATCCGCATCGATGTCAGAAAAAACAAGGGGCGGGCGGATCTTCACGACATTATTCAGGGCGCCGTCGGTGTTTGTCAAAAAACCTTTTTCTTTCAAGCGGTTGACGATGTCTGACGCGAGCGCGGCATGGGCTTTCTTGGCCTCACTGGGGTGGATTATCTCCACAACCAGAAACAGACCCTGGCGGCGCACATCACCGATGAAATCGTAAGCCTGCTGCCGTTTGTCGAGTTCCATCTTCAGTCTCGCCCCGACCTTGCGGGCATTGTTGCACAGCTCGCCCCGCTCGATTTCATCCAATACCGCCATACCGACTGCTGCCTGTAGGGGGCTGGAAGCGCATGTGTTGAAGTAGCTGTTTTTTCCACGAAATCCATCAACAAGCATTTTGCTCGCCGTTGTCGCAGCCAGCGGCAGGCCATTGCCCATGGGCTTGCCAGTCACGATGATGTCCGGCGTGAAACCGCTGGCGTCGTAGCCCCACCATTGTCCGGTGCGACCATAGCCGGCCTGCACCTCGTCGGCGATAACCAGACCGCCTGCATCGTGCGCCATTTTGGCGGCGCGTCGCATAAAGCCGCGAGGGATATCGGGCAGGCCTTCATTCGCCAAAATTGAACACATGATGAGTGCGCTAAATCCGGCGCCGGACTGTTGCAGGCCGTCGATGGCGGCGCGAACAGTGCGCAAATAAGCCTCGCCGATTTCTTCGTCGTCTGCTCCCTCAACCAGGGGGCGATACATCTCCGGGAAGGGAAAGGCTCTAATCTCATCGCTCTCACAGGATGTTCTGCCCATGTAGCTCAGCTGTCCGACGAAGGCGCTGCTGCCATGATAGGTGGAATCTGTGCAGACGATACCCCGCGTGCCTGTCGCGACACGGGCGATCTCGATGGCAACTTCAACGGCTTCAGTGCCGCTGCAGCTAAAGATCGCGCTCTCGATACCGTCGTGCTGAAGGCCCGTGAGCCGCTCAGCGAAGGACACGATGCCCTCATGCAAATAGCGGCTGTGGACATTGAGTGTCCCCTGTTGCCGGGCCATGGCCTCGGCGACGACCGGGTTTCCATGACCGACACAGGGCACATTGTTGTACATGTCGATATAACGCCGTCCATCGGCGTCGTAAAGGTAGGCACCTTCGCCGCGGACGATGTGCAGCGGCTCATCATAAAAAAGCTCTGCACCCACACCCAGGGCCTGCTCGCGGCGTAATAAAAGTGGCGAGTTTTTCATCAACTATTCTCTCAAACAAAAGGGAGTCAACGCAGCAGCTCGCTGACGCACATGTAGCCGGGCGTTCCGGCTACCGAGCCGCAGGGATAGGTGCTGGAGCCACAGATAGAAACGTTTTCGAATTCCCCGAACTGGTAGAAACGCCGCTTCGCATTGTCGGAATATTGCCGATCGAAATAACTTTGCCCCTCGACGAGCATGGTGTGCTCAATGTTGCCGCCGGGAAAGCCGAAGGTCTGTTGCAGGTCCCGGGGTGTGAGCAGCCGGGACCAGACGCAGTCTTCGGGATTGGCGACATGGCGAAGTATGAACTCCTTCACCTCGGCTTCCACGTCCTGCAATTGTTCTCCGGTTTTTCCAAGAGCGAGATTCTTGAAGAACACCGCGATCTGGTCATAGGGCTCATTGAGGCCCATCTGACGCATGGCAGCGCCTTCGCAGTAGACCTGGAAAAAGCTCGGTACGAAGTCTTCCCCTTCCAACACCGCCAGGGTCGCCGCCTCAAAATCGGCTGTCGTATCCACAGCAAAGAAATAGCGAAACGCCGTGTCGGATTCCGGGGCTTGGTTGCCATGTTTCCACTGTATCGGATTGCGGAACATCAGATTGAGTTTGCCGGAAGTGCCGAGCACCCGTTCCTGGGCAGATTGTTCGATGAGCGCCGAATCGCCGCATAGACGGGCGGCGGTTTGGGGATCGGTAGCGAACACGACGTGGTCAGTGTCCAGCGCTTGCTCGCCGTTGGAATTTTCATAGCGAACGATCCCGCTCTTCGTATCCACTTCATGCACCGTGCAGGACAACTGAAGCGCAACGCCCAGTTCCTGATTGATGCAGCCGAGTTCACGCGTGATTTGCCAGATACCGCCACGCACGTAGCCGTAATAGCCGCCGAATACCGAGCCGGAGCTCATGATCGGAATGTTGAATGCGGAGTAGGGCTCGGATAGCGAAACAGGCCCGCTTTCCGAGACCTTCATTGCGGCGTGCAGCTTGGTCCGATCGGCGCTCAGGTAATGATCGAACAGCGCGCTCGCGCTCCCGGTAATCCACAGCGCGGTCAGGTCTGCTCCTAACACCGTAACTGCTTCGTCCACACTGGGCACTTGGCCCGCTCGATACCCCGCCTGCAGAAAGCGCACTACCCGGTCTTCATCGGCGCGTAAGGCCGCCAGATCCCCTTGTTCTCCGAATTTGTCGGCGAACTCCCGGGTTGCTTGCGACGCATCACTGTAGACCCGGGTGGGCTGCTCGATGCCGGGGAGGAACATCAGGTCCGGGTGCGTAACCGTCCAGCACTGCAAGCGATCCGCCAGACCAGTCTCTTGCCAGACAAAGTCCTGCATCAGTCCCAGCGTCGTAGCGCCGAGTGCGTAATCCTGCTGGATGCCATCTATCTCGGCCGTCTCCGACACACAGGCACCGCCAATTCGATCCTTGTGCTCAAGTAGAGTGACGTTAAGTCCGGCGCGGGCCAGATAATTGGCGGCAACCAGACCATTGATGCCCGCGCCGATGACGGCAATATTCTGCGGAGTCTTAGTCATCCGCCATAAGGTAGCACTCCATCCCTGCTCTTCAAAATGGTGCTAGTGATAGACTAAAGCAGCGACATTGAATGGGCAGAAGCGATTGGTTACGCTCAGGACCTGGGCAGCGAGGAGGACATTCATGAACGTAATGAAAACCGCATTGCTTGTTGGAATGTTGGGGGTTTTGATCGCGTCCTGCACGTCTGGTGAGGGCGGAGGGGATCAGCAAGGTGCCGATCTGATTCTAAGCGGCGCAAAAATATTTACGTCAAATGCGCAACAACCCTGGGCGGAAGCTATCGCTGTTAATGATGGTCGATTCACCTACGTCGGTGATGCTGCAGGGGCCCTCGCGTATCAATCGGACAATACTCGTTTCATTAACCTTGAAGGGCAACTCGTGATTCCGGGGCTGGTCGATTCCCATGCCCATCCGGGCTACATCGACGTTGAACAATACGGAGAAATCTCAGAAACAAACGAAGAAGATATGTTGGCCGCCGTCAGAAAGTACGCCGATGAGCATCCAGACGATGAATGGCTGCGCCTGTGCTGCTGGCCGATTGGCCTCTATGGAAAGGGTAACCAGGGGCCAGACAAGCGCGTGCTGGATGCTGTCGTTCCGGATCGTCCGCTGTGGTTCGTCAGTGAGGCGTGGCATAGCGGCTGGCTGAACTCCAAAGCACTGGAGACTATTGGCTTAGATGATGATGGAGAAGCGACAGGATGGGTGAAAGAGGGTACCGGCTGGCAGCATTTTGCAGAGCAGTTTCCGATCGAAGGCGCTCATAAGATTTCGCACGAAGAAAATATGGTTACAGGGCTGCGACTACTCAGTGAAGCCGGTGTAACGACGCTCTATGACGCAGGCAATTTTGGATTTGAGGACCTGGTTTACAGTTTCATGGCCAAGTTGGAAAAAGAGGGGAAACTTCCCGTTCGTTACGAAGGTACGTATCAAATATTCACGGCCGAAAGATTGCATTCAGCCATCTCCGAAATGAAGCGCTACAGAGAAGAGTACGGCGGCGATCGTCTGCGATTCAACACCATCAAACTTTTTATGGATGGCATTGACCAAAACCGTTCAAGCGCGTTGCTGGAGCCCCACACGGATGACCCTGATTACGTCGGTGATACGACACTATCGGTTGAGGAGCTTCGTGACTTTCTGCTGCAACTCAGTAACGAAAATTTCGATATTCATATCCACACCATGGGCGATCTGGCCGTGAGACGAGTGCTGGATGCTGTTGAGAAAGCAAAAGCCATCGCCAAAAATGATTTTTACCCCAGGGTAACGATTGCTCACTTAGGGCTTATCGACTCGGTCGACTTGCCGCGGATAAAAGAACTGGGAGTCATTGCCAATTATACGCCGTGGTGGTTTACCGTGGTTCAAAATGATCACTTAAAAGCATGGCTTGGCGATGATCGTTACGCGAACATGTACAGTCCGAAAGCGCTTTTTGATTTAGGCATAGACGTTACATTTTCCAGCGACGAGTGGTGGGGCGGTGACCTTCTACCCACTTATCTAAACCCCTATTTCGGCATGCAGGTTGGACGTACTCGACAAGCCCCCAAAGAGTGGCGCGATGAAAATGACGATGCGATCAGGGCGCCAGCGGACGCGACTTTGAGCATAGAACAGTTGATCGCGGGTTATACGCAGAACGGCGCCTACCAACTGCGCATGGAAAATCAGATTGGTTCGATCGAGACAGGAAAACTTGCGGACCTGGTGATACTCAATGACAACTTGTTCGAAATCGATAGTGATGCGATTTGGAAGGTCAAACCAGCAGCGGTTCTGATGGAGGGTGAAGTTATTCAAGGTGCGTTACCATGAGAAATTCCTGCTGCTTAGATCGGTGAGCCATCGGGCATCACGGCGGGCGGGCTCAACTCGACCTCAGTCGGATTTTCCAGGAATCGTGCGATCGCGGCAATCGAAAATGCGATATTTGAAGAAAATGGATGTCCGCTGCTTGGTTGCACGCGTAGGGGCAACGTAGCGATCGCCCGAACCCTGGCGAACTTTCCCGGTAAAAAGACATTGAGAGCTTTGGTCATGTAGATGGAGTTTGGGTTACTGGCTCCCAATACGCTTTCCCTCTTGTCATATCTCTTCGGCAGACCCTAATCGAAGTCGCCAACACGAAGCAATCCCAGGAAGGCCAGCAAACTAAGATGGAATTGGTATATGACTATCTTACAGGCCCTCGTTTCCGTCATCGTGTTGAAGCAATCGTAGAAAAATTCTCGGATCAGCAAGCTGATCTGGATCAAGAGAAAAAATCAATGACCCGCCTATGGGCAATACGTGACGCTCAAATACAAGGTGTCATTGAATCGACCGTCGGAATGTATGGTGATTTACAGGGCATTGCGAGTCGTGCGCTTCAGGAAGATGAGTGAATAAGATAAACGCCATTAGTAATCCGGTTACAAATAATCGATAAAAGCTGTTCGTATAAAGGGATAAAGCTTCGCTTATCTATCATTTCACTCATACTATTTACCTTCTATCAAGAAATTGAAACTTATTCTTTAAGTTTGTTATTGCAGCATTGTTTTTGGAATAAAGTTATTTTTTACATCGCCCAAATTATGTGTTTGCAATACACGAGTAGCCAAATCTTCTAACTTAAATTTATTGGCTTTATTTAATACCGGTAGATAATTACTTGGTAATGATTCAATGCCATGTAGGGCACCTACAATAGAGCCAACCATAGTTGCAACCGTATCAGTATCATTACCGATATTTACTGCTGCTAAAATTGCCTCCTCAGGATCATTTCCGCAGCACGCCAGAATTCCAAACACCGCAGGCACGGCCTCACTAGCATGAAGTCCTGTACCTATGATATCTGCAAGTTCTGACACTGCTGATTCCCAGGAAGCGTGCTTTTGTCCAATTTGAACCGCTAATTCAATCCTTCTGGCAACACTTGGACCAGCCATCATCATTGCACCATGTTGCTCCGCATAGGAATAACCTTGATCTGCACCTTTAATTGCAGCTTCCATCACATCTTTTAGTGTAATTCCATCTGAAAGTGCAGCATTTACTGCAGTTGAAATGGCACATGCTCCCGATACTGAAATCACATTATTATGAGTAAAGTGCGCAATTTCATAGGTCGTAGCTATTAAATTATCTGGTGTTCTTAACGAAAGCATTGAAGCTGACCAGGCTTTCATTGCTGCGCCATTTGTAGCCGACGCATTGCCATTGTTTACCAGAACAACATCCTGCAATGGCTCGCTTGGTTCTACATTGCCCTGCAAAGAACCACGCGTATCATTAAAAATACGTTGCATCGCCGCACGGGTCGTTGGGCCTGTAAAATTTAGATAGAAAGGGTAATCCATCCAGCGTTTAAAAGCTTTGCGCATTACGTCATCACTAACTTCACCATTTTGGTCTAAAGCGGCTTCTAAAATATACTTTCCCTGAGTAAAGTCGTCTGTACACATACCCGCGTCATTGCAGCGTCCAAAGGTGTCCTGTGGCGGTGCAATGAATGTTGTAACCCACCCATCAAAATCCGTTTTTATCTGCTCAATAGTTCTTAACTCCGTTGCCGCACCTAATGAATCGCCAGCAGCAGCTCCAACCAGACTACCTAAAACCTTACTATTTAATGTCGACATTTTGACTTTTTCCCACCATAAAATTATTTACTGTGCCTAAATCAGGCAATGCAGACATTGCCCCCTTTTTTCCTACAACCAATGCACCACATGCATTTGAAAACTCGATAGCTTCAATCAATTGGTCATCAGTCCACCTTTCCAATGGCATAAGTTTACTAATCAAAGCAGCAATAAATGCATCCCCAGCTCCTGTCATATCAACAACAGGAGCGTTATACCCTTCAATATGAAACTCAGATTGTTCGGTTAATAAAATTGCGCCTTTTTCTGCTAGCGTAATAATCTTAATCTTTGCAGGCCACTGCTTAACTTCATTGATCCCTTCTTCAATAGAATCTGTATTGGTGAGAAGTAATAACTCATCTTCAGACATCTTAGCTATATCAGCTATCTTTAAGGCTTCCAGAGTTGTTGGAACCAACAACAACTCGTTGTCCCACATATCAACACGCATATTAGCATCAACACAAACGAGAGAGCCTGCCATTTTCGCCTGCTTTATCGCGTAAAAAGTAGCGTCTCTCGATGGACGCTGAGCTAATATGAATGCGCTAACGCAAAGCCAATCACCCCGTTCAAAGGCGGGAATATCTGAGTTTTCCAATTGAGAATCAGCGCTTGGTTTTACCATAAAGGTAAAATCTCTTTCACCCATATCATTAACTGAAATTATGATTAACCCTGTTTTGTTACGCTCACTAAAAGACACATGCTGTGTATTTACTTTTTCACGTTCGAGAATATCCGTTAAAAATGCAGCAAGAGGATCATTACCAAGTTTAGTAACTAAGACACTTCTAACACCCAATTTTGACAATGCCACTGCAATGTTAGCCCCTGTGCCTCCAGGAAATTTTAAGTACTTGTCTCCTTCTGGTATCAAGTCGACCGCAGCATCACCTATCACCCAGCATTGTGGCATATCGCGTCCTATTGACTTTTCGCGAATTTAAGGTCAGACGCGACCTCATCGTAGTACTCATTACTAATAAAGTATTTATGCATAATCAAACCGATTGCCAGGTGAAAGATTGCAGGAATAACTGTGACCAATAACGCAATTCCATTTAGCGTAAACTCTCTTTGTTCTACGTCAGCTTGGTAATTAAAGTAACTCAATAAATATCCTAATAAGCCACCCGCAATACCCATACCTAATTTTTGGCAAAATGATATGCCACCAAATGCCAACCCTGAAACTCTTATACCTGTTTTTCTATGCCCATAATCAACAACTTCTGCAATTGATGACCAGAAAATTGGCATATATAGATCTGCAGAAAACCAAATCAAGAACGTAAATAGAAACGCTAGAACTATATCGTCTTGACCAACGGTGAAGTACATTGCAGTACAAAGTACAAAGGTCAGTATTTGGCTGTACCTAAACAGTTTGACTTTGCAATAAAACTTGGTAATCCAGGTACTCGCTATCATTGCTAAAATAGAGGCGGTAACACCAGTTGCTAAGAATGGTGAGATTAATGCATCTCCGCCATGTAAGTAGTATTTAGCGTAGTAAGCCCCCACAGAGCCTCTTATTACAATGCCGCACATCAATAAGACTAAAACAATACATAAGAGAAGCCACTGATCATTCCTCAATAACAATTTGGCCTGCTCTTTCAGTTTTGTTTTTTCAATGACAGGTTTTATTCGTTCTTTTGTAGTGAAAAAGCAAAACAGCAATAATACTGACCCAAGAATCCCCATTATGCCCATAGCAGGCTGATAACCATCGCGCATATTCCCATCGCCTAAATATAAAGCCAAAGCGGGAACAACTATGGTCACAAGGAATGCGGCTACTTTTACAAGAACAAAACGGTACCCGTTAGCGCTTAATCGTTCTGCCGGGTCATTTGTAATAACGCCAATTAATGAAATATATGGAATTGTTACAATAGTAAAGATTAAGGTAAGTAGGATATAACTAAAGTAAGCCCAAGCTAATTTATACGTATAAGCGACATCTGGAGTGATAAACGCAAGATAAACAGCGACACCGAAAGGTATGGCAAACCACAACATAAACGGTCTGTAGTGACCATGCTTACTATTACACTTATCTGTAATCATTCCCATTACTGGGTCTGAAATTGCATCGATCAAACGCACTACCATAAACATAATACCCATATCTACAGGATCTAATCCGTAAATATCGGTATAAAAATATGCAATGATGAGTTGCATTGTGATCATGACAATATTCACTGCCATATCACCTGCACCAAACCCTATTTTTTCTGTAATGCTGAGTTTCATCACACCCATAAAGATAGCCTTTTTAGGTTTTGGGGAATTGGATCTTTATTTAGAAATTGATTAGATATCGTCCACTTCTAACTGTAAAGGGTGTGACAAATTAACTGCCGCTGATCGATAACCCTGTGATGAGTATATACAACCGTCACCGATTTCGTCCCAATATCATCGGTTATGCGGTTTGGCTCAACCATCGATTCAGCCTAAGCCATCGTGATGTCGAAGACCTGCTCGCAAAACGATGCATTAGTGTCAGCTACGAAATTATCAGACTCTGGTGTATTAAGTTTGGTGTTCTATACGCTCGCCGTTTTAAACGGCGACACCGTGGGTATGGCGATACGTTCTACATCGATGAATTCTTTGCCGATATAATCGCAGTTGTAATCTAGATTTCTACGGATGCGGGAATTTTGCGTGTTTGAGTCGTGATGAGTTATGCATTACGGATGAAGTGCTTCAGTCACCCCATCAGGATTAACGTAGTTAGCCTTACTATTTGGCAGGGGGTTGGTCCTACCCCCTTAACCGCTTGCTTCGTTCGCACGATCTAACCTTATTCGTTATCTTCGTTCAGTGTTACTCAGTTCTGCGCCGAGCAATACTGTTCAATAAAGTCTTTGTGATCAGGCAGCTTGGCAAGATTTTGATTTACAGAACCACTCAGCTTTTCAAGCTCTAGCTTTAGTGCCGCCGGTGGCAATATACGACTTGCACCGTGACAATGTTCCGGAAACAAACCTTGCCCAAACATCACCTGAATCCAAGAGTGCGCGCGAAACAAATTCGCCAAATCCGACCACACATAGCCGTTTTCCCTAAAGAGCTCTATGCGGTGAGCGAGGCTGTCCGGGATATCCATGGTGCGATAAAAATTCCAGAATTCACTATCATCGCGTTGCGTTTGCTTGTAGTGCAGGATGATAAAATCGCGCACCGCCTCCCATTCAGTCTGGGTTTCACGATTAAACTGTTCGGCCAGCGGCGCCATTGCGCCCGAAAACGGGAAGAGCCTCATCAGGCGTACCAGCGCAGTGTCAATCAAGTGGATGCTGGTCGATTCAAGTGGCTCGACAAAGCCGCTTGATAAACCTATGGCAACACAGTTTTTGTGCCACGCATTTATTCGACGACCGGTTTTAAATTTCAAGTGGAGAGGCTCAGTGATGGTCTCTCCGGTGATATTGCCGAGCAAAGTGGCACGAGCATCGTCGTCGGAACAAAACCGGCTGCTGTAAACAAGGCCATTGCCGGTACGGGTTTGCAGGGGGATTCGCCACTGCCACCCGGAGGAATGTGCGATGGCACGTGTATACGGGGGAGGTGGCTCGGTACTCGTCGTCTGTACTGCGAGAGCGCGGTCGGCGGCTAGCCAATGACTCCAGTCCTCGAAATCAACATCCAATGCACCGCCGAGCAGCAGGCCTTTAAAGCCGGTGCAATCAATAAAGAAATCACCGGCGACCTGTCTGTCTTGCTCTAACTCCAGCGATTGGATATTACCCGTCACCGAATCAACGGTAATCTCGCTAATCTTGCCTTCGACTCGCCGGACGCCGAGGGATTCGCTTTTTTGCCGCAGAAATCCGGCGTAGGCCGTTGCGTCCAGGTGAAAGGCGTAAGTCAGTGGCGTCTCACCTACTGTTTTCGCGAATTTGCCGGCCTTCGCCGCCTTCAATTCGAGGCAATAGTTCTCCAGGCTGCCGCCAAAGCCATTGGCATGCGCTTCCAACCAATACTGGTGGAATTCCACCAGCCAGTTACTTTGCCCAATTTCACCGAACGTGTGAGCATAGCTTTCGCCCTGTGCACCCCAGTTGTCAAAGACAATGCCGAGCTTGAAGGTTGCCTGGGTTGCGCGCATAAACTCACGTTCGTCGATGCCAAAAAACGCGTGAAATTTGTGCATGGTGGGAACGGTCGCCTCGCCCACACCCACGGTTCCGATCTGGTCGGACTCGACCAGGGTGATTTCGAGCAAGTTACCCAGCCGCTTGGCCAGGCTGTAAGCTGTCAACCAACCAGCCGTTCCGCCACCGGCAACGACTACGCAAATTTTCTCCTCCATCAATGGTTCTCCAGAGAGTCAACGATTCAGGTCATGCTGCAAATGCGCGCAACCTGCGCGCCGTCAATTCATCCATGTTCGCCAAAGGTCCGAAACACTCTTCGGGCAAATGCGCTGTAACGTTTTTGGCGGAACCAGCCTGATGGTTGGTCGTGGTTCAATCATAGGCGCCTTCGCCGGCGTATTGATATTAGTCGGCTGTCGCACTCTCTTCCTTCCCAAGTTGAATGGCCTTGTAGCCTCCCTGCGCTCGGAAATAGAATATTAATAGCAAGAATCCAAGCGCCATGATCAGTGGAACCAGAGCAGTCCACCTGAAAGCACTTTGTCCTCCGCGGATTGAGGCCTCCACAAGAATCGCACGTTCTTCGGTTTCAGTAGCGGATAATTCGGCCGGGTTTCTATCAAGAAGTGCACCTACTTTTGCGCCATCCAGGCCAGCGATTTCACGAAACAAGAGAAACCCTTGCTTACTATCAGAGACATATTCTTGATGAACAGCCGGATGCTCTTCTTGTAGAAATTCAGCTGCAAAATGGTCTTGCTTATAGCCAATCCCAGGTCCACCAAGAAGCCCGGCTGAGAGCATACCGATTCCGCCAATGGCACCGAGAGTAAGCGCGCCGCCTCTCGGGAAACGCTCAGATACGACAGCGAGCATTGTTGGCCAGAAGAAGGTTTTTCCAATGCCGTATATTGTGCCAGCCAAAATTATTGCCACACCCGTAGCAACGGAACCCAGCATGAATAGGCCAATTGTCGCCAATACGGCACTGGCGAATAGCAGCCCCATGGGATTGATACGGTGAACGATTGGACCGGCGAAGAATCTCAACACAAACATAATTGCTGAAGTATAAATGAACAGGAGGAATGCATCACCAGCGATGAGGTTTTGCATGATGTTGATTATCCAACTGTCTGTACCCAGTTCTACGTAGCCGACACAGGCCATGAGAAATAGGAGAAACAGTAAAACTGGTGCGGCAAATTCTTTCAACATATTCATATACGTGACGCCGGCTGCGCGTGCCTCAGAGAGAGGGAATTTCTGTCCGAATAGCATGTAGCCGTACACGAATGTTGGAATAAGGAATAAGCCGACCAAAATTTCCCAGCTAACCTGAAAAAATTTCGCATCTGAACTGGCAAAAAAGTAAGCGATCAAGCCGCCAAGGATAAGCCCCCCTGGCCAACCGGCATGAAGAATATTCAAATAGTGTGTTTTTTCTTCTGGATAAAGTGTCGCCGTCAAGGGATTGATAATGGCCTCACAGGTACCCCAAGCAATGGCAAACATAAACATACCAACGTACAACATCCAATACGCGGCTTCATTGCCAGCAGCACCATCACCGTATACAGGTGTTGCGGCAATCGTAACTACCGCTGAAAGTATATGCAGAACAAAAGCTAACCACATCAATTTTGCATAGCCGATTTTCTCGGCTACGGCACTCGCAATTAATATGACCACCCCAAAGCCTACAAAACCGCCGCCTGTAATGGCCCCAAGCTCACTCTTGGTGAACCCAAATTGTGTGGCCCAGTCACCAAGAATGCTGGCGCGCAATCCGAAAAACAATCCGGCAACAATTAAGGTCATGAAACTGGCGACGAATAACCGCTTTCTATTGTCGACCATGGCAATTTTCTCCTTGGGTAGGTGGATGCTGTGAAAAGAAAATATGTCTACAATTGTAATTCATAAAGGACAAGTGATTTTTTAACTTCCGCAGCAGATCTTGTTTTATTAAACCCTGCCTCAGGTAACGACTTGATCGCTCGTGCAGGGTATTTGCTGTTAGTGACAATTAGCACTTATAGAGTGTCGGCAATGTTCGATACTTTTTTACTAAAATCAAGCATCATCTCTCTTGATTTGGCTTCATCATAAGTTAATAGTACTTTGTCTTTGACGATAACTTCACCGTTCACGATGACCGTATCAACATTGGATGCATTAGCAGAGTATACCAATGCAGAATACGGGCTATACATTGGCACCATATTGGCTGATTTCACTTCAATAATCGCGATATCTGCTAACTTACCTTTCTCTAATGAGCCAAGTTCATCTTCACGATGAATCGCTCTCGCACCACCCATGGTTGCCATTTCTACGACTTTAACGGGTGGCATTACAGATCTATCTTTGTTGGCTAACTTATGAAGCTTTGCAACGTAGCCCATTTGACCGATAATATCTAATGTGTTGCCACTCATTGGGCCATCTGTACCAAGCCCGACTCTTAGCCCTTGATCATGCATCTTCAAAGCAGGCGAAACCCCTTTTGCCGATTTAATGTTTGCAACCATATTATGGGCAACCCCAATATCCCTTGCTTTCATTAATGCGATATCGCTGTCTGTAACGAAAATAGCGTGAGCGGCAATAAAGCGTTCGTTAAGAATACCGATAGAATCGAGGTACTCAATAGGTGTCATACCATAATTATCTTTAATTTCATTGAACTCTTTTTCTGTTTCTGCAACGTGCATTGATACTGGCAGGTTGTATTTTTCAGAAAGAATTTTAATTTTTTCTAAATCTTCTGTATTGACGGTATGTGGAGCATGAGGTCCAAACCCTGGCGTGATCAACTCATCATCTTTATATTTTTCGATAAACTCGATGGCTAAATCAATTTTGGCCTGAGCATCTTTACCATCTGCTGTGGGGTATTTGATAATATTTTGGGTCATTATCCCTCTTAAGCCAATTTCTTTAACCGCTTCAGCTGCACTCTCTTCATAAAGGTACATATCGACCATGGTCGTTACGCCAGATTTCGCCATTTCAATGCTGCCGTGTAGAGCACCAAGATATGACATCTCTTTAGAGACCATTTTATTTTCTAACGGAAAGATATAGCGTTGAAGACGATCTGGCACATCATCCGCTAAGCTCCTAAATACAGCCATTGATGCATGCGTATGGGTATTGATCATACCGGGCATGACTATGCCTCCTTCAGCATCGATAATGTTTTTAGATGAGTAGGCCGCTAATAAATCGTTTGAGCCGACCTCAATAATTTTCTTATCTTTGATAATAACGACACCCGCTTGAATGACTTCTTTGTCTTCATTCATCGTTAATACAGTGCCATTTTTAATAATCATATCGGCTGGCATGGTATTAACAGAGTTATCCGGTGCACTACATCCCCATATCGAAAGCAGAGATAATATTAAAATTGATTTATTCACAATTTGCTTTTGTTTACCTTTTCACGTTTCCAAATTTCAATAACAATACACTAATAAATTGGTGGGTTTTATTGTTTGAATCTTAATGTTGTGTGGCATTAGACATTAGTGATTCTTTTTGAAAAAAATTAAGTGGTTAAAAACTTTTTAAACGTTGAGTAATGAGGGTAGGGGATACGAAAATCTATCGCGTCGTTGAGCCCCGGAGAATGAAAAACGGCCGTTGGGTCCTGGCGCGGAGGCCAAATAGGCGGGCGCTGTGTGTAGATCATGTCATCGCGGAATGAATTGTCGGCTGCGCCGGCGGCTTAGCCTTGTAGTTCGGTTGACGGTCGGCGACGCTTAGATTGCCTGGCCGAACGCGATCCACCAATTTATGCTATTAATTCAGGCGTACCCGGACCGCACCGGGTATGGCTGATGTTTTGCTGCATGCGATCGACAATGACCGGGAGAGAAAATCAATGACACAAAGATTACTTGACGCCTGCAAGCCTGTCGTCCTCGCGCTCTTGAGCCTCCTTCTTTGCATGCCTGCAACAGCGCAGTCGAATCTATCAGGCGACTGGGACGTGGTCGTCATCGGTGGCGGCCTGATGGGCAGCAGCACCGCGTGGCAGTTGGCGCGCAGGGGTCAACGCGTACTCTTGCTGGAAAAACAGGATGCAGTTTACACACAAGGATCCAGCTTTGGAGAAGCCAGAATCTCGCGAAGTCTCGGACCGCCCGGTGACATCTGGTCGTACATGCATAATCGAACGGTCAAGGAAGCGCTGGAGCTCGTCGCATTCTTAAACGATCACGGCGAATCGGTCGACATGAGCGCCATCTACGCGACATCACCCGTGAATTACGTGCGTCACATGAATCGCCTCGAAAGTTTTGCCTATTTACAGCAGCAGTCGGACCGCTACGAACTGGCGACGACGCCGGAACAAGCGCTCGCTCTATTCGGTCTCACGATGCCTGATGACGCCGTCATGGTGAGGGAATACAAAGAATACTCCGGAACGATCAATCCCGCTGGCGTCATCGGTCTCTTGCATCGCGGTACGACGTTTTTTGGGGGCCGAATTGTCTACAACCAACGGGTGACGCGATTGACGCGAGCAGGTGATGGATTCGAACTCGAGGTCGCCGAAGGCGCCACCGGTCGGACGGAAAAGCTAAAAGTCGGAAAGATCGTGAGCGCAGCCGGTCCGTACACGGGCGGACTCCTGGCAGACGTCGCGCCTGAATTCGAACAACTGATTACTCCGAAGCGGGTTTACCTCGCCTTCTTCGAGGTGACGCCAGAGTTCTGGAACGAGCTCTCACCACCCGAACAGCTCGGCCTCAGGAATCTTTTTCCCGCCATCAACAGCACGGTGCCAACGCGCGGTGCAAGTTCGTTCTCCATGATTGAGCGATACAGTGAACAGGGAGCACCTGTCATCAAGATCGGTGGACACTTTCAGCGGACGGACATTGACGACCTCGACTCCGTCTGGCAGGACTCGCTGAGTGACAGCGAAGTTGCCTGGGCCCGCGAAAGCCTGCTTCGACACCTCTCGCTCCTTGGAATTGGTCTGACGGATAAACATCTTCGACTCGAATCCGGTTACTCGTGCGTCTACTCAATCACAGCTAGCGAAGTGCCGTATGTGACTCACACGCCAAAACCAGACGGCAGCGCGGATCCCAATCTGGTCGTCGTCGGCGGGCTCTCGGGAGTCGGGGCCAAGGGTTCCATGGCCTACGGCGCCATCGCGGCGGACCTGATGCTCGGTCAGTCGGAAACGGACCCTACCTATCTCGCTGCGCGGGAGGCGTTTGGCTTCGAGCGCATGCGCCGCGATGCACTGGCGCTCGCTCCCTGAAAAGGACGACACGGCGTGCACTGTCCTGGGCTTTTGCTTGTTATCCACGCCAGTGGTTGGCTGAATTAAACACGAAAACCTATCGCGAAGAACCAGCATGAATAAAATAGATAACATAAAAGATTGCTTACTGATAATTGATGTGCAAAACGACTTTTGTGCGGGTGGTGCACTGGAAGTGCCTGCCGGTGACGAGGTAGTAGGTGTTATTAACCAACTTGGAACACAGTTTGAGCACAAAATATTAACCCAGGACTGGCATCCCGCCGGACATGAATCGTTTGCGTCTTCGCATGCCGAAAAATCGCCGTATGACATGGTCGAGCTAGCGTACGGTGATCAGGTGTTGTGGCCCGATCATTGTATACAAGGTTCGAACGGCGCCGCCTTTCATGCGACGCTTGAAGTCGATAGTGCCGAACTTGTGATTCGCAAAGGATTCCGGCCGCATATTGATTCTTATTCGGCCTTTTTTGAAAACGATAAAACAACGCCCACAGGTTTAACCGGTTATCTGAAAACCCGTGGTTTTGAAACACTCTACATGACAGGCCTTGCGACCGACTTTTGCGTTGCGTTTTCCGCGCTGGACGCCAAAAGCGAAGGCTTTGACGTTGTGCTAATAGAAGATGCCTGCCGTGCAATCGATTTGAATAACTCGTTAGCCGATATGAATTCAGAAATGCTGGATGCCGGTGTTGTGTTTAAACAATCCGACGAGATTGGTGTTTAGGGAATATGGAGACGACAAAAGAAGCCATAAAAACAATGAAGCTCTATCATCAGGTAGAGCGAGTATTCAATGAATTGGAAGCGTTAGGGATTAAAGACAATGATCCGATAAAAGTCGAACAGTTAACGCCGTTTGATCAATATCATTACCTTGGTACGGATGCTGTTGACGAAAGTGTGCACGAGATCGGTTTAAAAAAAGATATGCGTGTGCTTGAAGTGGGTGCGGGTATAGGCGGGCCATCGCGGCATCTTGCGAACAGTGTCGGCTGCCATATGACAGCGATGGAATTGCAAGATGATCTGAACAAAACCGCGTCTGCTCTGACCAAAAGATGTGGTTTGTCAGATAAAGTTGATCACGTTTGCGGCGATATTTTAGAAGGAGCGCCTAACGGTGAGCAGTTCGATGCGCTGGTTAGCTGGCTTACGTTTTTACACATCCCAGATCGAAATAGACTTTATAAAGAATGCTACAAAGCGCTGAAACCGGGTGCTGGTATTTATGTTGAAGATTATTTCGCTAGCGCGCCGTTGACCGAATCAGAGCAAAAAGACTTAGCCGTACACGTTTACTGCGAACGTGTGCCGAGTATGGATGACTATAAAATCGAGTTAACTGACACCGGGTTTGAGAATATCCGACTTGTTGATATGAGTAAGACATGGACAGAGTTTGTAGTAGACAGGTTGCAAAAATTTGAAGCGGCCCACGAAAGAAATTTGAACCTGCACGGCGTGGAAATTGTTGAAGGCTTGACCGAGTTTTACACCACGGTTGTCAATCTGTTTAAAGTGGGTAATCTTGGCGGGATAAAATTTGCCGCAAACAAACCAAGCTAAAAAAGCTTTAAGTTGCACTTGTAATCATAAACAGATTGCGAAGGACTGTTTTTTCAGCGTCTGTATATTCGGGAGGTATGAGGGGTGTTCGAATTGCATTGCTACGTGCTCGACCATGTTAATTAAAACCTGATGAGGAGTGTTGTCAGGTTGCACACGACAGGACCCTGCATGAAAAGGCAGTAGACATTCTTCGCTTCGGTAAACTGACTAATAATTCCTGCACAGAAGAGATTAATTCAGTGACCGTAGACCTGGATTAGCCCTAAATCTTCTGTTTCTGTCCCGTTCTGGGTGCCTGATTCACGAGGCGATTGAAGCAGGTTTTCAGTCCTGGTGAGATGGGCACCTCCTCAGTTGATCTCAACTTGAGTGGCCACGGGTGCAGTTGTATTTTTTTGTATTTGTTCAGCTTTTTTCGAAAATCTGCCAGGACCGATTCAACTACTCGAAAGCCTTTCCGCCAGTTGCAGCCCACCACACCGCGCCCAGAATATGTTGTCTATACCAGGAATTTTCGTAAATTCCTTCTGGATGTCCCAAGCCTGTATGAAAAGATCTTCCACCTTCAAAATCTTCCTGATACCAGGCTATCGGATGGTAGTCTGGCATCTTCCCACCGGTATAGGTGGTTTCATCTATAGTCAAAGCAACTTCAATATTGTCAGATAGTTCTAAATAGTTGTACCACTCTTCGGTAACTACCCATTTATTTGGTATATGAGAGGTTGATGGATGATTCGGTTTTTCATTATTAACAATCGCCGTCGAAATGCCTGGATTTGGATGACGGTTCCACACGCCACCAACCAGTTTTACATACCATGGCCATTCCATCATTGTGAAAGAGGCTGAGTGTATCGCTACAAAACTTCCTCCCTGATGTATGTATTCTTGTAGTGCCTTTCTTTGATTATCATCTAGAATGTCTCCGGATGTATTCATAAATACAATTACATTCATATTATTCAGTTGTTCTTGATTGTCAAAGAAGTCAGATTGTTCAGTCCAGGTGAGACCAAAGTGATTATCCTGGCTTAACTCTTTGAACATCTGCACCCCACTCGGAACTGAAAGGTGCTGATAGTCCAGAGATTTCGTAAACAAAAGAACCTGGAACTGTTCCTGATTCTGCTGCAAGCGTTGTGCAAACGAATTGGAACTGACTAATAGAAATAATCCAGCCAGAGCAACTGTTATTTTTTTAGACATGACTTTTACGACCAATGTTTTTTGAATCATCATAATATTTTATTTTTTCGCAACTTTAGTAGGAGTCAGTTTATTATCCGATGAACGTGTTCCAAGTTTGCCGGCGTTGCCATTTCCCCAACAGTAAACGTCATCAACTGAAATTCCACATGCATGATCAACACCAATAGTTAATTCGGCAAAATCAAAGCTAGCTGATACAGCTGCAGGTTCGACTTGCATTGTCGTTGTACCATCGCCCAATTGCCCTGATCCATTTCTTCCCCAACAATACGCCTTACCATCAGTTGCAATTCCACAGGTCTGGAAGAGTCCAGTAGTAATTAGAGCAAAAGATATATCCCCTTTTACTTCTCTTGGTGTCATCAAGTTTTCAATAACGCCTAAACCATCCCCAGAACCAATACCTAATTTTCCATATCGGCCGCGTCCCCAACAGACAGCTTTATCCGCCGTACTAATAGCACAAACATGATCAAGGCCAACGCTTATAGAGTCTGGCTCAAAGTTAAACTCACCTGCCACAAGCCCTGGAACGAGCTTGCCGGCACGATCGTCTTCTCCCTGTCCTAACATACTGCCAAAATCACTTGCTCCCCAGCAATAGGCGTCCCCATTTGTTGCTATGCCACATGTGGTTGCTGATCCGGCATTTATTGAGCCAAAAGTTAGTCCGCCGGAAACAGGTACAGGTACCAGCGAGCTCTCCATTGAATTATTTCCAAGAATTCCATCTTCGTTTCTTCCCCAGCAGAAAGCGTCCCCATCGGTCGTTATTCCACAAGTATGAGCGAACCCAGAATTGACTGATTCAAAAGACAAGCCACCGGATACAGCAACTGGAATCATGCTGTTTTCAGAAGAACCATTTCCGAGTCTTCCATATCTACCTCGTCCCCAACAATAAGCGTCATTGTCATCCGTAACACCACAGGTATGATCCCAATCAACACTAATTGACTTAAATCGAAGATCTCCAGAAACGGCAACCAGAGTCATACTAGGCTTAGTAGAACCATTTCCCAACTGACCTACTGAGTTATCTCCCCAACAATAAGCCTTTCCATTTGATTTGAGAATGCATGTGTGGTCCTCACCGGCGCTCAAAGTTTCTGAATAAGCGGGTAAAGAAACGATGACTAGTGCCAAAAATAGGTAACTTTTGCTAAGTGTAGTGTTCATCATGGTAAGTTTCTATCTTTTGATTTTAGGTTATTGAGACTTTCATGTGATTTTCATCAATCCTAATGTAACGATATCATATCTGTGACGTGGCCGAGGAATTCCATGGTCGCGAATAACCTGTTTTGGCTGCTTGTCGTCGGATTGGTGGGTCTTAATGTCGCAGGATGGTGGCTGTCACACCGTCGCCCTCCGACCGTGTATTCGTAAGGACAACAATGACGAACCACAAGAAACCACGACTGCGCTTTTTTGAAGAGTCCCCCGGGCAGCGCCATATTGTCGCACCGGATCGTTACCTTTACGGTCAAGGCGACCCGCGCTACCGACTGGCGATTATTGGCACGGGCACGATCGGTCAGGAGCACATGCGGGTCGCCCGTTTGCTTGGGTGTGCCACCGTGCACGGCGTATACGATCAGAATGATCGAAGCGCAACAGTAGCAATCGAAGAATTTGTCAGGCAAGGCGGTGACGAGCCTGTACGTTACAAGGATTTGACCGCAGCGTGTAACGATGCGGACGTTGACGCGTTGATGATCTGCACGCCGAACCATACGCACATCCAGGTATTCGATGTGGCTGCCAAATCGGGGAAGCCGATATTCCTGGAAAAGCCGATGGCGACGACCGTTACCGATGCGCGCCGTATTGTTGAGCTCGCTCGGAATTATCCGGCGTTTGTCCAGGTTGGCCTGCAGTACCGCTACAAGGCGCCGTACGTTGAAGCGCAACACGAGGTGCGGGAGCGCCGTTCAATTGGCGACGTCAAGACCATCAGCATGAGTGAGTACCGACCACCGTTTCTTGACAAAGTCGACCAATGGAACAAGTTTGCCGAGTTCACCGGTGGCACGCTGGTTGAAAAGTGCTGCCATTATTTTGACTTGATGAATCTGTTTGCTGATTCAACACCCGCGCGCGTTTTTGCAAGTGCCGGACAGGCGGTGAACTTTGTGGATTTTGAACGCGACGGCAAGGTATCCGATATCGACGATCACGCGTTTGTTTTCATCGATTATGAAAATGGCGTGCGCGCCGATTTTACGCTCAACATGTTCAGCCCGCATTTCGTCGAGGACCTGGTTATATGCGGCGACCGTGGCCGCCTCGTCGCTAGCGAGCGGTTCGATTTTCTGCAAGATGACACGGCGCGCTCCTCGGTGGCCATCGAACGGGGAGAAGAGGGTGCCTCGCGAGTGATGGACGTCGGTTACGCGAGGACAATCGAACAAAGCGGCCATCACGGCGCAACGTTTTTCGAGCACATGGCATTCGTAGACCAGCTGGACGGCAAGACCTCAGACGCGGCAACGCTGTTACAGGGACTGTGGTCGATCGTGGTCGCGGCGGCAGCGCAGGAATCCGTTACCACCGGACAGCCGGTCGTTATAGACACGTTTATCGAACAAAATGACTTGCTACACGCACTTGAATCATAAGCAAAAGGGAAAGCTCGATGACCACTATCGCCGTCGCAAATAAAGCGATGCCTGCTGTCGGCCTTGGCCTCTGGAAAATAGAGCGCGAGGCTACGGCGCGTACCGTGCAGGATGCTATTTCGATTGGCTACCGTCATATTGACAGCGCCTGCGACTACGGTAATGAGGCGGAAGCCGGGGAAGGAATCAAGGCAGCGATCTCTGGTGGCCATTGCAGCCGCGAAGACCTGTGGGTCAACTCCAAGCTATGGAATACTTATCATCGCCCTGAACAGGTACGCCCGGCTTGTGAACGTACGCTGTCGGACCTGGGCCTCGATTACCTCGACCTGTATTTAATTCACTTTCCCATCGCGCTTCGCTACGTGGATTTTGAGGACCGGTACCCGCCGGGCTGGATTTACGACCCGAATGCCGCGAAGCCTTCGATGGAAGTTGATGCCGTCCCGCTGCATGAGACATGGGCTGCGATGGAAGAGCTGGTCGAAGCGGGACTTGTGAAGCACATCGGTGTCTGCAATTTCACATCGGGTTTGCTGATTGATTTGATGGCGTACTCCAAGATCAAACCGGCGATGCTGCAGATCGAGTCGCATCCGTTCCTGACGCAGGAACCACTGCTGCGGCTTGCTGCCGATTTCGGCGTGGCAGTGACCGCGTTCTCACCATTGGGCGCACTGTCGTACGTAACGCTCGACATGGCGACAGAGGCCGACACGGTGCTAATCGCACCGCCGGTCGTTGCCGCCGCCAAACGTGTGCAACGGACGCCGGCGCAGGTCGTATTGCGCTGGGGCGTGCAACGTGGCACGGCGATCATTCCGAAGACCACCCGCCCTGAACGCCTGCGCGAAAACCTGGCGTTGTTCGATTTCGAATTAAGCAACGAAGAAATGGCGGCGATATCGAACCTGAACCAGGATCGTCGATTCAATGATCCCGGTGTCTTTTGCGAACAGGCGTTCGGCACGTTTTACCCGATTTACGATTGAGAGACGATGACTGACCTCGATACCGCACTGCTGACCGTTGACGATCAGCAAGCCCATCCCGACCCTTTTCCGCTCGTTGTTGGACTGCGCACGGCCGCTGCGACGATGTCTGATGTCGTCACCTGGATCGCTACGGAACGTCGCCGTCTGATCGAGCGCTTGTCATTGCACGGCGCCGTCCTGTTCCGGGGGTTCCCGGTACACGACGCAAACGAGTTTGATGCTTTTATTCGCGCTTTCGCCCTCGAGAGCTTCACCTACGAGGAATCGTTGTCGAACGCCGTCCGCGTCAACTGCACCGAACTCGTGTTTACGGCGAATGAGGCGCCCCCTGACGTCTCTATTTATCTCCATCATGAAATGGCGCAAACGCCACTGTTTCCGTCACGGTTGTTTTTCTTTTGTGAGAAAGCACCGCGTGTCGATGGACAAACACCGATCTGCCGGTCCGACGTGCTGCTCGAGCGACTGGCAAAACGCGACCCGGAGTTTGTCGAGGCCTGCTCACGCCTTGGAGTACGCTATTCGAATGTGATGCCGGCGCAGGACGATCCTGAGTCCGGCCAGGGTCGCAGCTGGCGCTCGACGCTGGGAGTCGACCGCAAGGTGCAAGCCGAAGAAAGGCTTGGGAATCTTAGCTATCGATTCGAATGGCTGGAGAACGATGCGCTGCGAACGACCACCGCCGTTTTACCGGCTATACGCACGCTGGTTGATGGCCGGCGCGTATTCTTCAACCAGCTGATCGCGGCTTTTCGAGGCTGGAAAGATGTGCGAAACGCTGCGCGGAAGTCAATCTGCTTTGGCGACGAGTCTGACATTTCGCCGGACAGTATGCAGATTGCGATTGAATTGGCCGATGAGCTGTCATTCGACATCGCGTGGCAGCCCGGCGATGTGACGCTCATCGACAACTTTCTCGTCATGCACGGACGGCGGCCCTTTGCCGGCGAGCGCCGCGTACTGGCATCGCTGGTTGCCGACGATGGAACACGGCTCGCCGCGTAATTATCGAGACCACCTTTTTCCGCCAGCTCCGCACGGACAAACGCCTGCTGTCTTATCGTTGTTAAGGCCTTGCACAATAAGCGGAGCGATACTCGTCTGCGGGAATCTCCCTGGTATTCACACCGTGACGATGCACAACGACCATGTAACCGCCTTCCTCCTCGCAGGCGCGGCGTTTTAACTCGTATGCCTCTTTCGCCATCACGCGACGATTGTCGCGCTCGTAGCGTTGTTCTTCCGTAAGCGTCGAAGAACACGCGCAAAGCACCAGCAGGAATGGAGTTAATCTCATTTCGTCGCACTCATCGACGATGTCGCTTGCGCAACACCGGATCGTCTGATAGAGAAATGCAATGACAACGTTCGATCACATCCCGATCATTGACGTGAGCGACATCGACCAGGTCGATGGCACCGGTATCGATTCGATCGCCCAACAGCTTCGTGATGTCTACGGAAACGTCGGTTTCGCTTACCTTGTCAATCACGGGATCGATCGCGCCATGATCGACGCACTGTTTCGGGCGTCAGCCGAGTTTCACGCATTACCGCCGGCGGCGAAGATGGCGATCGAGTTGAACGAGCTGCACCGCGGTTTCATCCCGATCAATACCTCTACCAACAAGAACTCCAGATTTGCCGTCGTCACGAAACCGAATCAGAGCGAGTCGTTCATCATGATGCGGGAGGATGGCGCCGACGATGTTGCGGTGCGTTCAGGTCACTTTCTGGCGGGGCCCAACCAGTGGCCGAACGAATTGCCCGGGTTTCGCGAAACCGTGGTCGCCTACCACGACGCACTTGTCGGGCTGGGGCATAAGCTGTGCCGCGCCGTCGCGCTTGCATTGGAGACCGACGCGGACGCATTGGGGGCTGTATTCGCTCCGCCCACGACGTTTCTGCGCCTGCTGCGCTATCCACCGCAACTCCCTGACCCCACAGGCGCTCTCTACGGTTCGGCCCCGCACACCGATTTTGGCTGTATCACGATACTGGCTCAGGACGACATTGGTGGCTTGCAGGTCAGGAACACCGAAGGTGAGTGGATCGACGCGCCGTGTATTCCAGGATCTTTCATGATGAACGTCGGCGACATGCTGCATCGCTGGAGCAACGGTCGATTGCTGTCGACACCGCACCGTGTGATCAACCGTTCCGGGAGAGAGCGCTACTCTTGCCCCTTCTTCTTCGACCCGACGGTGACGGTCGAAGTCGAGCCGCTCGAAAGCTGTATTACGCCCGACAATCCCAGACAGTTCGACGGCATCGTCTACGGCGACTTTCTGCGTGCGGAGCTGAGTGCTGGCTACGACAGACACGTGCGTGGGCCTTCGGTAGTCGATTAGCGCTCGCCTTGTCGCGGCGCAGGATGAGCGCCCGGCGCAATCCGCACGGGAAACGTTGCATAAGCAACAATCCAATTCATAACCTATTAATTTTAAATAGTAATTACTTGTTTCCTACGTATAAGCATTTGTTGCCCACGTACCACTCCATAGAATTATTTGCAGACTGTATACAAGCTACGATAGAGTGATGAAATCGTTTTCAATTCGAGCAAATTTTATAAACACTCTTTGCGGTGATGCCGAAGGGCACGAAGCGCGAAGACAATGAGCCAACTAACTCAAAAAGATCGGGGGATTTTCACTATGGCTATTACGACAGCAAAGGCTACTGCAGTATCGACCGCTATCGCCATCGCATTGGGCACCGCGCCGCAAATATTGGCGCAGGAAATCGAGGAGGTCGTGGTCACGGGTATTCGCGGCAGTTTGGCGGCGGCCCTGGATTTAAAACGTCAGTCTTCAGGCGTAATGGACGCCATTTCCGCGGAAGATATCGGTAAATTCCCCGATACCAATTTGGCGGAATCGCTGCAGCGCATTACCGGTGTGTCTGTCAACCGCGTCGAGGGCGAGGGCTCCGAGGTTACGATTCGCGGCTTCGGCGGCCAATTTAACCTGGTGACCCTGAACGGCCGCCAGATGCCCGCAGCCGATAACGGTGTCAATTTCTTTGGCATCAACGCCACCAGGCCTGGCGGCAATTCGCGCTCCTTCGACTTCTCTAACCTGGCGTCCGAGGCAGTAACGGGCTTGCAGGTGTACAAAACGGGCAGGGCCGGAGCCCCGTCCGGCGGCATTGGCGGCACGATCAATGTTCAAACCGCCAAGCCTCTGGATGTTGGTCACCAGCTCGCCATGAGCGCCAAAATGGTTGACGACGCCGGTGGCAGCAGCATTACGCCGGAGCTTAGCGGTCTGGGCAGCTGGGTGAATGACGCAGGTACCTTCGGCGTGAGCGCCTCCGCTTCCTACCAGGAGCGCGACTACACGAATCGCACGGCGCTTGGTGGAGGCTTCTTCGTCTGGCAGACGCCTTTCGATCCGAGCATTCCGGCCTTCGCGGGCGCCAAAATCGTCAATCAACCGAGCCCCGATCAACTGGCTGGTTTCATACCAAATGCCTCTATGACGTACACCGAGGGTCAGCGCGAGCGCACGAACGCTACGATAACCATGCAGTTTGCACCTAACGATGACATGACCGTTACCGTGGACGCGATGATGGCGCGGAATGATCAGTTCCAAAAGGGTGTGGGTGATCTGCCCTTCTATGTTCGCCAATTCGATTTCGCCTCTTTCGATGGCAATCCTGTTTTCAGTGTTCCTACCCTGCTGGGCGAGCCGCTCGTGTCCGGTGCTGGCAGCGACTTCACCCAGGCGGGCAAGGAGCTCCCATTCCGGAATTCGCTCTTCTCGTTGCGAGACGAGTTGACTATGATCGGCGCCAATTTGGACTATCGGCTCAATGACTCGTGGAATATGAATGTCGACTTTTCTTCTTCCACTGCGTCAGCCGGCGGCAACTTCCCTGATGGCTCTGCATCTAATGCCATCTCCATTGGCGGCCAGGCTGTCGCTATGCAATGGATGGACTTCCGAAGCGACATCACGCAGTCCGTCCAGGCCATCGCAGACGGCTCTGGCCCGACCAGCACGATGGTCGGCGGTAATATGGTTAACTTTGCCGGCGGTAACGCGAATGGCGTCTTCGAAAAGTCGGATCTTGGTTCCCAGTGGATCCTTCAGGATTTCAAAGACCAGGAAAGCACCATGGACCAGTTGCATTTGAAAGCCAGCTGGGATGAAGGCGGTTCGGTGAGGGCTAATTTCGGCCTGGGCTATTACGACAATTCGATTGTGCAGAATAATATCTCCAGACGGGAAGAACTCGGCGGCTGGAACACGGGCTTCATTGGCGACATCGTGACGCTGATGGGCGAAGATGCTGTCGAAGAGATCTGCATCTCCTGCCAGTTTAATGACAATGACAGTCTCATCCTGTCGGAGGCGGAACTGATCGCGGATTACACCGCCGCCGGCGGAATCCTGGCCCCGGGCGCCCAATATCGAGTCATCGGAGAGAACGCGTTCTTTGTCGACCCGATGGCGTTCGCCCAGGCCTTTGACGGCTTCACCAGCGGCGGCGGGGCAGTGTACGACATCAACAACCGTAAGGTAAACGGCACTAACGACCGTACCATCAGCGAAAAAGCCCTGTCGCTTTACGGCGAGATTGTCCTGGACTCCGAAGTCGGCGGCATGCCGATGCAGGTCGTGGCCGGCCTGCGCTACGAGGAAACGGACGTTGAGTCCTTATCGGTGCAGTCGATCCCAACATCCAAGGACTGGGCGTCGGACAACGACTTCAACACGATGTACGGTGCGAACGCGGCGGTGAAGCAGACACACAAGTATGACTACGTTCTGCCAAACCTCGACGTCTCGCTGGATTTCACCGACAAGATCAAAGCGCGCGCGTCGATGAGCAAAACCATCGCGCGTCCGGAGTTAGGCAATATGTTCGTCGATACCAATGCCGGTAATCCGGGCACGGCGACGTTCCTGGGCGGCCAGTGGACTGGTAGCAGCGGTAACGCGAAACTGGATCCGCTGGAGTCCAATAACCTCGACCTGTCGCTCGAGTACTACTACGGTGAAGGCAGTGCCATTACGGTCGCCTACTTCGACAAGGCGATATCGAACTTTATCGGCATCGAGCAGGTAACGAAACCCCTGTTCGGTATAACCGATGTCGCCAGCGGCCGGGCGGGTTCGGTCTCGGGCGATGCCGTCGCGGCATTGGCGGTTCACGCGCGAGCCGATGGTAGTACTGGGTCGTTGGTGACCGAGACGAACATGTTCACCATGACGGCCATTCTGGCAAATCCGGCCGATTTCCCAGGCGGTGCCGCTGAATTCATCGACAGCAATGACCCGGGCGGTGCCGCGCAGTCATCCAATATTGCCACCGCGTATGACATACCCCCGCAGCCAGGCGATCCATTGGCCCAGTTTCTCGTGCAACAACCCACGAATGCGGAGAATGCCAAAATCAATGGCTGGGAGGTGGCCCTGGTGCACTTCTTTACAGGTAGCTTCGAAGGCTTCGGCATTAATGCCAACGCGACCTTTGTCAACGGTGACGTCTCATACGACATTTCCCGTCCTCAGTCTGAGGATCAGTTCGCCTTGACGGGCTTGTCGGACTCGTACAATTTGATTGCCTTCTACGAGAACGAGATGTGGAGTGCACGTGTTCTCTTCAACCACCGTGATAGGTTTTTGGCGAACACCAACGTCGGTGGCCGCATACCGCGATTTGTTGACGATTACGAACAGGTTGACTTCAATATCGGCTACCGTGTCATGGATAATATGACGATTACCCTGGAAGGCATCAACTTGCTGGAAGAACCGATCGTCTTCCGTGGCCGCTCAGTAAACCAAGTGCAGGCCTACATTGAAGGCGACCGACGCCTGATGTTGGGTATGCGGTACATCTTCGAGTAGAAGTCGGCAAGACTAGAAGCAGGTACCTGGGAGTACCCACCGGCATGCCGGTGGGTACTCCTCGTTTTAAGTCAATACAGCCTAATGTTAAAGACCTTTCTCAGCACCTGCGGGCCATTTATGCGGCTGCCACGCATGAGGAAGCGACAGCGGCGCTGGACCGCTTCGAGGCCAGCTGGAGTGACATATCCGGCGATCGCGCCAAGCTGGCACGCCGAATGGGACCGTCTGACCGCGCTGTTCGATTTTCCGCCGGTGATTCGCAAAGTTTTTTATACCAACAATGCGATTGAATCGCTGAACTACTCGCTGCGCAAGGTGCTAAAGAATTGCGGTGCGTTTCCGAACGACGAATCGATCCAGAAGATTTTGTATCTCGCCCTGCAGAACGCCTCGAAGAAATGAAACCTTTGTATTATTGAATCAATAACTCGGTTGGAATTTTAAGACTAGGTAACGTTGGATTATGAAGAATCGTAAAGTGAATATTGCAATTGTAGGGTTAGGATTTGGCGCTGAGTTCATTCCGATTTATCAAAAGCACCCGCATGCGAATATGTATGCAATCTGCCAGCGTTCGGAATCGGAGCTTAATAAAGTAGGAGATGCTTTCAACTTCGATCCAGGTTGTCGTTATCGCTCGTATGAAAAGCTTCTGGAAGATCCAAAGATTGACGCTGTGCATATAAATACACCCATTCAGCTGCATGCAGAACACTCGCTAATGGCTCTGCGTGCGGGCAAGCATGTTGCATGTACTGTGCCGATGGCAACAAGTGTGGAGGATTGCAAGGAAATCGTAGAAACGGTCGCGGAGACGGGATTAAAATATACGATGGCAGAGACGGTTGTGTACAGCCGCGAATATCTGTTTGTAAAAGAGCTTTACGAAAAAGGGGAATTGGGAAAAATTCAATATCTGCAAGCCAGTCATCCCCAGGATATGGAGGGGTGGCCCGACTATTGGCAGTATATGAAACCCATGCACTACGCAACTCATGTTGTCAGCCCCGTTCTTGGACTTACTGACAAAGAAGCAGAATATGTATCGTGTTTCGGTTCGGGAACGATCAGCGATGACCTTATCGAAAAGTCAGGCTCTCCCTTTGCGGTTGAAACATGCCATATAAAGTTGAAGAATTCTGACTTGTCCGCTCACATTTATCGTTCATTGTTTGATACGTCACGTCAATATCGAGAAAGCTTTGATGTTTACGGAACTAAAAAGTCCTTTGAATGGCCGCTTATTGAAGGGGAGGATCCGGTTCTTCATACGGCAAAGAAACCTGAACCGGAAATACCCGAACGTATCAAAGTACCGGATTATGGACATCTGTTACCGGAAGAGATTCGCGAGTTTACATTGGAAGGAGTGTATGACGCAGATGAACATGCTCACTTATCCTTTGTCCAGGGAGGTGGCCACGGAGGTTCTCACCCACACTTAGCGCATGAATTTGTCGACTCTATTGTTAACGATCGTGATCCTTACCCCAATGCGGTCCAATCTGCAAACTGGACATGTGTTGGCTTGCTGGCTCATGAGTCAGCAATGGAAGGTGGAGTCATTAAACGACTACCCGACTTCACATTATCGGCAACATAGAAAAATAAAATTATCTGTTATTCGAATATAGATAGAACGAGGCCAAGAACTGATGAAAAATCAACGCTATTTATTCTCCCCCCTGATCTTCCTTTTCGTCCTGATAGCATTCGGCTGCGAAAATAAAGATACGTCGGACCAAACAAGCACCACTGTTCAGGAAAGCACAAGTACCGCTGTTCAGGAAAGCACACGTTCCACTGGGCAGAAAAACAGACTGAATAATTTTGTCGATTGGGCTACTTATCGTGGCGATCAGGAAGGATCTGCATACTCTTCTCTAAGCCAGATTACGACCGAAAATGTTCAGTTATTAGAAGAAGTGTGGACCTACGATACAAGAGAACTTGTTGGGCCGGGTATGGAGTCGAACCCGATTATCATTAAAGGGGTAATGTACTTTGCCGACCCCGAATTAAACCTGGTGGCCCTGGATGCAGCAACCGGTGAGGAGCTTTGGTTGTTTGATCCCTCTGAGCATGATGTCCGGGGGGACGACTTCCCCGCAGGAATCCAGCGGGCTGAGGTGTATTGGGAAGATGAAAATGGCGAAAATGCCAGGATTTTTCACCTGGCAAAAGATGTTATTTGGGCCGTTAACCCGGATGACGGAACGCTTATCGAATCGTTTGGCGAAGGCGGAGCCCTTGATTTAGCGGAAAACCATGTTTGGCCTGCTCATCTGGTGCGTAACAAGTTGTCAAACAACTCGCCTCCGGTAACGTATAAAGATTACCTGATTGTAGATTCCAACGTATTTGAAAACAGAGAGGAACCGCCTGGCAATATCCGAGCGTTTAACGCATTGACCGGGGAGTTTGAATGGAGATTTCACACCATTCCTCTGGAAGGTCAGCCTGGGTATGAGACCACGGAGTGGGAAGACAATATGAATTACGGTGGCGCCAACTCGTGGGGTGGATTTACCGTAGATGAAGAAAGAGGCTGGGTATTCGGTGCTACGGGTGCAATGACCGGAGGGATCCATGGTAATGGGGGAGCCAGACCTGGTAAGAATCTCTATTCGAATTCCGTCTTAGCCCTTGATGCAGAGACTGGAGAATTACAATGGTATTTTCAAACGATGCACCACGATATTTGGGATTATGATATCGCTCCTGCACCGATGTTAGCTACGATTACCAAGGAGGATGGGACAGAACAGGACGTGGTTGTTCAAACAGGCAAGCAGGGGAAATTCTTTGTGTTTGACCGGGATACGGGCGAATCGCTGTTCCCTATCGTCGAGAAACCCGTTCCGACTGAAGCCGCACCCGGTGAAGTTCCATATCCCACGCAACCGTGGCCGTTAAAACCAGATCCCCTGGTACGTACGTCATTCTATGAGTCTGATTTAACGAACATCACACCGGAATCTCATGCATCCGCCCTGGAGAAGTTCAAGAAGCTAAAACCAGGACCGATGTACACGCCTCCAAGTATAGAAGGAACCATCGTCCAGCCGGGTATTCATGGAGGAAATGAATGGGGCGGGCCGGCCTTTGATCCGGAGACAAATGTAGCCTACGTAAACGTAAATGACTTTCCGTTTATTTTGACGCTGGTCCCGATGCAACCTGATCAATTTGTAGACATGTCGGAGCTGCAGCGAGGCAAGACAATATATAGTGCGCAATGTGCAGCTTGTCACGGAACTGAAAGACAAGGCGCGACCGGCCTGCCTCTGGATAACATGGCGTATAGCGTCGACGATCTGAAAGAGATCATCACTCAAGGCAGAAATGCGATGCCGGCATTCCAGTACTTTGAAGACGATGAGTTGGATTACTTGGTCGCGTTTCTTCAAAGTGAGCCTGGTGACGGCTCTACCGCAGACATTGATTTAAGCGATGAGAGATTGACGTGGAGCGGGGGAGAGGGCGAGCTTGCCTGGTCCACATCCACCCCACAGTACGTTGCTGCGTTGGATTATTTTACAGACCATATGGGGTATCACGCGATTAAACCGCCATGGGGGAAACTCGTTGCCGTAGATGTTGCGAAAGGTGAGATTCTATGGTCGGTCTCACTCGGAGAATATCCTGGCTTGGTAGAAATGGGGATTCGAAATACGGGTGTTGAAAACTTTGGCGGAATGGCAGTTACAAAAGGCGGTGTGATTTTTATAGGAGCGACAGAAGACAGCCGGTTCAGAGCATTCGATAAAACCAATGGCGAGCTTTTGTGGGAATTTGAAATGGATGCACCTGGCTTTTCGAGTCCCTCTGTTTACGAAATTCATGGAAGACAATATGTTGCGATTGTAGCGGGCGGCGGCGGCGGTCGTTATCGTTCGCCTGTAACAGGGCCTCTTGGAAGGAGGCTTCATGTATTTGCTCTGCCAGAATAAGAAGTTCAATAAAGCAAGCAGGATGCTTAAATATTGATTATTAAGTCGCGCCAAAACAAATTACGCTGGCCGGTTCATTGGGTTCGGTTCAGCGTAATTTGTAAACTTTTAACTCAACAAAGATGTGACCCAATCTACGAGATTAGAATCGAGGGCCAAACAAATGGATACGATTATAAATAAAAGAATACGCATTTTTAGTTTAACGTTAATTCTGTTTGGCAGCCTACTTCAGTACGCTGGAGCGCAGAACACAGATCCATTGAAAATCTTGATGATTACCGGCGGGGGCCCCTGGCACGATTACGCAACGCAAAAGGACCAGATCAAAGATGGACTTTTAGAGCGTCTTTCGAACATCGAAATTACAACTGACTACGAAGGCGCGGATACGCTTACCATGGAATCAACTGATTTCCATTTCTCCCGTCATTTGGAGGAAGACTGGGCGGCAGAGTTCGACGTTGTCATCTACAATCAGTGTAATCTTCAAGTAAAAGATGAGGCCTATGTAAAAGGCATCATCGACCAGCACGTCAAGCATCAAGTACCTGCCGTTATGCTTCATTGCCCCATCCATCTCTATCAATATGCAATGGGTGATGCACCGGATGACTGGTGGGATTTTACCGGTGCTGTTTCATACGCCCACGAGAAAAACAATCATCCTAATACCTCTCCCTACACGATCGAGGTTCTGGAGCCGAATCACCAGATAATGAAGAACTATCCTCGTTCTTGGCGGACGCCTGCAGGCGAGTTATATCTAATCATTGATTTATATGATGATGTCACTTCGTTATCTCACGCCTATTCGGTGGAGACAAACTCCTATACTGAAACAGCTTGGGTGCACGAATACCAAGGCGTTCGGGTTTTCACCAGTTCGCTGGGGCATCATAATGTTTCGATGGGCTCGGATGTGAATTTGAATCTTATTGCATCGGGTGTGCTCTGGGCGGCAGGAAAACTTGAAGACGATGGTTCGCCAGCCCCGGGATATGAAGGAGAACGTGGACTTGGGTGGATCTCTCTCTTGGATGATACGCTCAACGGATGGATTGAAAGCGGCGGTGTTACGGATTGGTCAGCCAGGAACTGGTATCAAGGAGGGTTGGGTTGGCCGACCCAGGATAATACCTCGGCCGGAGAATCATTCCGACATATGGGTGGATCTCTCTACAACGACACCCTAATTGTCGAGGGAGATCAAAGAAATCTGTTCTATGACGGTCTTATCGCTGGTGGATATTTCAAAAACTTTGAATTCAAGGTTGATGTCTACACCTATCCTGGGTCAGCTTCAGGGGTCTATTTTCATACCCGTTACGAAGAGGATGGAGCCCCTACGTATGGTTATGAAGCTCAGATTAACGCCAGCCGAGCCGGTGAGAGCAAGACCGGTAGTTTGGTTGGGGTAAACGAAGTGAAGACTGCCCCACACGGTGATAACGAATGGTTCAGCTACTACATCAAAGTTGACGGCAAGACAGTCACGGTAAAAGTGAATGGTGAGACCGTCAACGAATTCACTGAACCTGCAGATGGACCGGCTAGTCTCCACCGGGGCACGATTGGCTTTGAATCCATAGGCTCTGATAGCCGCGTTATGCTTCGTAATCCGATGATTCGTCTATTGCCGGATAATAATTAAAGAAGGTTATATGCGGCTGTTGTTATTCTTATGCAACTGCCAACAATAACTATTGCTGTGTTCCCGCATGCGTATCGCTTTGCAGACTGCATGCTGCACCCGGGTAACAGAAGCAAGACGGCTGACCTGCCGTGATTAGCAGTCGCCCCTGACAATGTAGTCGTTGATGATATTTTCAACCAACTCCTGTTTGCCGCTGATCTGTTGTGGCTCCCCATTCGCGGCAGCAAGGTCACGCAATGCCTGAAAGTCCAGATTACCATCTTCGAAACGCTTGCCGTCACCGGAGTCAAAACTGGTGTAACGGCCGAACCGCAATTTTGCGGATCGCGAATCACTGAGAACACGGTTGGCAATGACAAGCCCGCGTGCGAACGAGTCCATACCGCCGATATGGGCAATGAACAGGTCATTTGGATCTGTCGATTCTCTTCTTAATTTGGCATCGAAATTGAAACCACCGTTGCCAATACCACCGGACTCAAGCACAACCATCATGCCATGCACGCAATCATATAAATCGCTGGGAAACTGGTCGGTGTCCCAACCGTTCTGTGGGTCACCACGATTCGCGTCAATAGACCCGAGCAGCCCGGCGTCCGCAGCCATACGTAGGTCGTGTGCGAATGTATGGCCCGCCAACGTTGCGTGATTCGCTTCGATGTTCAACTTAAAGTCTCCAGCCAAACCATGGTGACGAAGAAATCCGATGACCGTTTGCGCATCAAAATCGTATTGGTGCTTCATCGGCTCCATCGGTTTCGGTTCAATCAGAAATGTGCCCTCAAAACCATTTGCACGACCGTAGTCCCTGGCTTTCTCCAGAAACATCGCGAAGTGCTCTAGCTCGCGTTTGGTGTCGGTATTCTGCAGGCACGCATATCCTTCGCGACCGCCCCAGAATACATAGTTTTCACCGCCCAGCTCTATCGTCGCGTCTATCGCCGCCTTGACTTGCGATGCAGCATAGGCCAGAACTTCAAAGTTAGGGTTGGTAGCCGCACCGTTCATATAGCGAGGATTGGAAAAAACGTTTGCTGTTCCCCAAAGCAACTTCATGCCGGTCGCTTTCTGCCGTTCCTTCGCGAGGTCGACAACCGCCTGCATGTTTTTTTCCGATTCAGCAACGCTATCGCCTTCCCAGGCCATATCGAAATCATGAAAACACCAGTACGGCACATTGAGTTTTGTAAAAAACTCGAATGCGGCGTTCATTTTCTCGGTGGCATTCGCCAATCGGTCACCGGTGACTGTCCACGGGTGTACGCGGGTGCCCGGCCCGAACGGATCACCGCCGGTTGCGCAGAATGAGTGCCAATAGCAAACGGCAAAGCGCAAATGCTCCTCCATTGTTTTGCCGGCAACCACACGTTCCGGATCGTAGGTCTTGAATGCCAACGGGTTGTCGGAACCAGGCCCTTCGTGTTTGATCTGATCGACATCTGGAAAGTAGGGCTTGTCACCCGTAAACACTGTACGACTCATGTTATTGCCTCATCTTGGATATTTGTTCAGCTATAGAGCTCGGCGACTTTTTCGGCCGCTCGCTGATATTCTTTGTAAGTATCAATGTAAAAATCGACCGCCGACGGACGCGGATCTAGACTCCGTTCTGGGTCCCGTTGCAGATGTTCACCGACCAAGTTACCCAAATCGTCGGGCCGGTCTTCGAGCATCGCCAGCGCTTGCAATGCGGCACCAAAACCTGCGCCTTCGCCATGCTTGAGAACCGTAACCGGCGTGTCACAAATGTCGGCGACGACTTGTCGCCAGGTTGCGCTGTTCACGCCACCTCCAGTGAGTACGATCTGCTCCGCGGATATTCCGAGTTCGGTCAATTCATCGAGGCCAAATCGAAGCGCAAACGTCGCGCCTTCAACCGCTGACCTAAGAATGTTTTCGGTGCGCGCATTGCGGCTGTCCAGACCGAAAACGCAACCTTTTGCGTCGGGCAGGTTCGGCGTTCGCTCACCATTGAAGTACGGCACTGTAATGACGCCGTTGGCCCCTCTGTTCGAGGCCTCCAGCTGCGCCTCGAAACTCGCGATGTCGGCTTGCACCAGATTGCGCATCAGCTCTGTACTAACTGTGCAATTCATCGTGCACAATAATGGCAACCAGCCGCCTGTTGACGAACAGAACGCGGCAATATTGCCTTTCTTGTCGATGACGGGCTTGTCTGAAAAGGCGTATACGGTGCCGGACGTACCAAGGCTCATGGTGACGACGCCCGCGGCAACGTTGCCAGTACCCAATGCACCCATCATGTTGTCGCCGCCGCCGATCGATACCGGAACACCAGAGGGTAAGGCCAGTTCCTTCGCAATCGACGGCAGCAATTCACCAATCGGTCCGTTGTCTAGCCTTACGTCTGGCAGACACTCTCTCAGATCCCGATCGGGATCTATTGCGGCCAACATCTTTTCTGACCAACTGCGAGTCCTGATCTCCAGGAACCCGGTTCCTGATGCATCGCCAGCCTCCATTCTGCGCTCGCCTGTCAGATAGAAATTCAAGTAGTCATGCGGCAGCAGAATGGAGTCCATCTGTGCGTATAGGTCTGGGTGATAATCTTTAAACCAGCGTATTTTGGATGCCGTATAGCCGGGCAAAACAGGGTTGCCGGTTTCTTCGATACAAGCATCGTAGCCACCGAATGCGTCCATGATTGCGTCACATTCAGCGCCCGTTGACGTGTCACACCAGAGCTTGACCGGCGCTTGAACCTCGCCAGCCTTGTCTAGCGGCACGAAGCCATGTTGCTGACCTGAAACACCGATCGCCGCGACACTTTGGCGGACATCTTTTTCGACCTGCTGCAAAGCCTGTCGCAGCGAATTTATCCACCAGTGCGCCTGTTGTTCTGCAACCCCCTCTTCTGTCTGATAGATGTCGAGCGGCGCACTTTCCACAGCTACAGTCTCGCGAGCCAAGAAGTCATAAAAGACGACTTTGACGCTTTGCGTACCCAGATCGATGCCGAGGACCGTTGACACTGGTTTTACACCATCCCTAGATCAGCAGAAAGAAAACGTTTACATTTTAGACTGGGATGCGGCGAATTATCAAATGTAAATGATCTGCAACGCGTGAAAACGGCTAAGAATAAGGCTTGCCAGGCACAAATTCGTAGATTGTGCGCTGTTGATAGACGTCTCCAGGTGCCAATCGCGCGGACGGGAAAGCCGGCTGATTCGGTGCATCGGGGAAGCCCTGGGCTTCCAGACACAGTCCGGCGCGCGGTCGAAAAGGATCGGCGAGATATTCGCCCGTGTAGAGTTGTAGTCCTGCTTGAGTTGTGTGCAGGTGCATGGACAGACCACTCTGCGGAGACGATAGCGTGGCAACTTTGTGCAGCTTTCCGTCTCGGTTATTCAAAACGAAATTATGGTCGTACTGTCGGCGTTGACTATCTTCTGCGCTCGTTGTTCGCATCGCTGTGCGGCGACGAAGGTCAAATCTTGTGGCCTCTACCTCACGTATTTCACCGCTAGGAATCTTGTCACCATCAACGGGCGTGAATTGGTCTGCTTCGATTTGGATGTCATGTGAATCGATCGACTGTTGTTGCTTGTCGAGATTAAAATAGGCGTGGTTGGCGAGATTCACGACCGTGTCTGAATCTGTTGTCGCCTTGTAATCAATGACCAATGAGTAGTCAGTAACTATTTGATATTTAACGGTGACTTCCAGTTTTCCCGGGAAACCGCTTTCGCCGTCAGGAGACACATAAGCGTATTGGACCGCGGCTCCGTTTTCCAGCGAGCGCATCTGCCAAAAGCGTTGATGAAAGCCGTCCCTACCACCGTGCAGACAGTTCCCGGTCTGCGTCTCATTCGGATCTACTGAAAAGGCATTGTCGTCAATCGAGAAGCGCGCAGCACCTATGCGATTCGCGAAACGCCCAACCGTCGCACCCATGTAGAAATCGTCACGCAAATAATCGTCGAGGTTCGCGTAGCCGAGCACGGCATCAACAATACCAGATTCGGTTGGTACGCGTATGGCCTGAATGGTCGCGCCAATATTCAATAGCGTCACCTCTATTCCTGCGAGCGACCTCAGCGTGATTGCTTGGATCGATTTCGTTGAATCACCTGACTGCACTAAATGTTCCTTTGGCGAAGGTCGATTGATCGAGAAATTGTAACCGTATACCCTGTTAGCGGCAATGTCCCTTTACTTCTTCCAGAGACTACCTTTGAAGCAGGCGTCAAACGATACTGTTCCGCAACAAGAATTTGCTGACGCAGAGGACATGCCAGACGTATCCATTAAAGAAGTTGCGCGGCTTGCCGGCGTGTCGATTGCCACTGTCTCGAGATGCATCAACCAACCTGAAAAAGTCACCGCGAAAACGCGGCTTAAGGTTCAGGACGCGATTCGCCAAACAGGCTACTCGCCGAATACACTGGCGCAGAGCTTTCGACGTGGTCGCACGCATATCGTTATGGTCGTGTTGCCGTCTGTAGGCGATCCGTTTTTTACTGCCGTCATGCGTGGTATCAGGGCAGCGGCAAAAGCTAAGGGTTACTCGGTTGTTATTGAGGAAACACAGCTCAACACAATGACAGCCGATGAGGTCGGTGCAATGCTTGTTTCAAACCAGACTGACGGCATTATTCTGCTGGCAAGCATGTCGCCCTTTGGTACCGAAGTTCTTTCAGCGAAGAGCAAGCGCAGGTTGCCTATTGTTATAGGCTGCGAAACCGTGTCGCCTGAATTGGCCGACTTTCCAAGCGTGCACATTGACAATATTGCCGCCGCGAAAGAGGCAACCAATTACCTGATTTCACAAGGGCATCAGCGTATCGCTATGGTGAACGGACAGGCGTCATCACTGCTGACAAAGGACAGGGAATTCGGCTACCGCGCTGCAATGAAGCAAGCCGAATTGTCGATAGAAGATGGCTGGGTTGTTGACGGTGACCTCACTATTGCGGGGGCGCGAAAGGCCACTCGCAATCTGATGAATCATGGCAATAGGCCGACCGCGTTTTTTTGTGCGAACGATGAAATGGCCATTGGTTGCCTTCACGAGATCAAGTCTGCCGGACTGCAAGTCCCGCGTGACATTTCGATCGTTGGATTTGACGACATTCGCTACGCCGAAGTCACCGATCCGCCGCTCACGACGATCAGTCAGCCTGCCGAAGAAATCGGTGAGCGGGTCATGTACCGACTGTGTCGCCGCATCGAGGCGGGCAAAGGCGTAAGTAGCTTACCCGAAATAGTGCCGCACAAACTGGTCATCAGGCAGTCTGTTGCCAAACCAGCCAGCTAGTTGTTGTCTTTGCCTTCGTAAGTGAAAAAATTGAAATCTGCATGCTTTCGTTTGGCCACCATTCTCATAAGGCAATTACGCCACTTCGAAGCGCAAGAAAAACGTTAGTAGTCAAAACTCCAGTTTTGAAACGGCAGAAAAACTGTTTGCAGCGCTCGCCAGCGTATCGACGGCGTCGTCGCGCTCGACGTAATAGTGACGAAACCCGGCCAGGTCACTGGCAGAAAATAACGCCGAAAAATCGATTTCTCCAGCGCCCACATCTGCAAATGACCCGTCCGTCGCCATGTCCTTTACGTGGCAAAGTGGGAAGCGGCCCGGATGTTCTTCGAAATACGAAAACGGATCGGCCCTGGCTTTGTTAATCCAGTACAGGTCAATTTCGACCTGCATGTGAGATGGCTCGGTCTCGGCGAGCAGCAGATCCATCGGACGCATCCCATTCAGCTTTTCGAACTCAAAGTCGTGATTGTGGTACGCGAACTTCAACCCCGCAGTATGGCATTGCTCAGCAAACCCGTTGATCAGTTCGACGTGTCGCCGGTAGTCGTCAAGCGTGGCGGTGCGTCTTCGACGTTAGCGGCGACCGCTTCGTTCAGCAGGCTCAGCTGCGTCGCGGTGAGCACGCCGCCTACTAGGGCGACCGCATTCTTGATCGCCGCACGCCGGGTGAGAAGCGTTGAGTTATCTGCCAATTTCGTCATCCTCGTTGATTCGGCCGGCGAGCCGCTAAAGCTCGACCCAGGTACAGCCAGCCGC
>Ga0114999_10000368_pt1 | contig 67032 bp, 54 predicted proteins | sample ArcticOcean_MG_C_3_FD_89820 | JGI IMG/M metagenome (GOLD analysis project Ga0114999, IMG submission 89820) | Marine microbial communities from western Arctic Ocean - ArcticOcean_MG_CB8_126 | ecosystem: Environmental > Aquatic > Marine > Oceanic | place: Arctic Ocean: Canada Basin | collected...
CGACTTGCCTGAGCTTATTGAGTACTTGTTCCGGGCTATGACCTTTTCTTGGCATTTCTGCCTCCCTTCATTTTGTCCATTATCTGATCTTTCAGATGGACACGTTTGAGGGGGGCAGGTCAGATTTCTCTTCTGAAAACAGAAAAACTCAGCGCTGGCATCCAGGAGTAGCATATTTATCAGTTTTGCACGTTCTAGGCGAAGGCTTTGTCGACATAAAGAGTGCCTTTAACTATTCACCGAAGACGCCCGGTTATCCCGCGGCAGCAGGCGAACTTTTGATGGCTCGGATAAATCCTCGAATCCCTCGGATTTGTGTCGTACCAGACCTAGGCGTGGAAACGCTCTGTTCTTCTGAGTTTGTGATAATGAAAGTCCGTGAACCACTTGACGCCTATACGTTGGCTTATCTGTTGCAAACTGACATCGTGCAGAGTCAAATCCGTAGCCTGACTTCAGGAACGTCTGCTTCACACAATCGAATTCGTACGTCAGATTTGTCTCTGGTTTTGATTCCGATACCAAGATCTGATTCAAATAAGGCTGGACTCGTCGATACCATCGCAAGTGAGTATCGTGAAGCTTTGAAAAATCTTGCCAAAAGCACGATGAAGCTAGCAGGTATCCGCTCACAGGACGTTGATGTGTTCCCTGGGTGATTAGGGTATCCACCGAAATATCGTAGAAAAAATGAGTCTGCCCAACATCGACCACGCTCCGCCGAGGGAAAGGGGCAGGCTTCTCGTGTGCGGAGTGCCACCGAAAGTAGGGCAGTCGTTCCTGTTCATCGCTAAGGGTGACAGCATCAGGACGGTGGCGACGCAGATTCAGCACAAGTGGTTGGCTGATTGTAATATTTGAGAAATATAGACTGAATTAAATCGAAGATATTTGACTGCGTAACGATAGGAAGGTCACAATTCGTTAAATAATGAATATTAACTTTGCGGTATTGGCCGACTTCGCGAGTACATCAGGCAACAAACTCAACGTGATGGGAATTTGGGACCAGGTAAACCCTGGCACATTTCCCGCACAAGTACTCGGACCGTTTTTAGTAATGAAGTTTGAGGCTGATACAACCGAAGCTGGGCAGGAACGAAGATTAAGCGTGGTCCTCGTCAATGCAGATGGACAAACGATGATCTCAGCTGAACAACAATTGGTTATTCCTGCACCTCCTCGACCAGGTGCGAATCCGAACGGGAACATAATTATTCAAATTCCAGTTCTACAATTCCCTGCAGCCGGCGACTACAAATTTTCTATACTCGTAGATGACGATCACAAAGCAGATGCTCGACTGACAGTGAACGCACCAGCAACTGGTGATACGGGAGATGCAGAATAATGCCAGTAACCGATGTGAACAACGATCACGAAACTAGCGTGATACATGACTTCGTATTTCCAAGCATCATTCAAATCGAATCAGGAAGTTTCTCGGTGCCAGAGAATAGGGATATCAACTCACCTGTCACAGGAGCCGCTTTCAACCTTGTATTACCTCTCGAATTTTCATCTCCTGCAGGGCAACTAACTGCAAAAGAGTATCCGGTATTGGCTAGCGTGTGGGACAACGATGACGACGCAGAGCTTTACGACAACTTGTGAACCTGGAGCCGTCGTTTTAGTGCGTTTCACTTTCACGTCTCAAGCCGGTTCGAAGTTCAGACCTGCTGTAATTCTTTCAGATTCCGCGTACCACGCTTCAAAACTCGATGCCGTGATGGTGCCGCTTACATCTCAGCAAACTTCACATTATGGCGATACCAATATCGTCGATTGGCAGCAGGCTGGATTGTTGAAGGCGTCGATTGCCAAGGGTTCGATCCAAACCATAGAACGCTCGTCTGTCAGTAGACGAGTCGGTACATTGACTGACGCTGATTTGGCTAACCTCAAACTTAGCTTGAAACGAATACTGGGTCTTTAAGCGTTCTGGGAATCTCTGGTTATTCAGTATTGAAGTCTGTCTACGTGCAATCAACCCAGTAGATATTTGGCGACACTTTGGCGACACAGACCATTAATTTTTTCAAGTATGAAACTACGTGTTTTCAGGTCAACAGTGGTTGTTTCACGTTCAACAACATATCTTCAATAGACAATATGGGTTAACGGTTACCAAACGGGAAAGCACACTCTTAATCACTAGGTTCGAGGTTCGAGTCGTTAGCCCATCGCAATCTCAATTCAATCTGGTCGTATTATTATGAGATAGCAGTTAGTATTTCCGTGTGCCATCTTGTGTGCCACTTGCGAATAAAACTTTCCCGATGTGTGCCACCACATGTCGTCAATCCCCGTTCAAATCGATGGCGACAATGAATGGCACACGACAATCCGAAAACATGGATGCCAATTTGTTCCACAGACTTTTAATCCGCAGGTCGTGGGTTCGATCCCCACAGGGCCCACCAAACTCGCACTTCATCTTGAGCGTCTACCGCTCGATGAACACGAATCCTAAAAACTTTGTGGCAACCCGCTGCCATGACTGAGTTTTTAGTGAAACTTAACTACGATGTCTCCAGATCGACATTTGCGACCACTTTTCCCTTTCTCTAATTCCTCACGTTAATTTCGCGTGTTCGGACTTACATCTTTATTCGGGATCGTAGATGTTCGTGAAAGTGAAACTGTTTTCTCAAGACCGAACATACCCGCCGGGTTAAGCACATGGCGGGAGGACGGTACGGTCGGCATGCTTTTGATTGCGATATTTATATTGGTCTCAACGATATTTGTCGGTGGAGAAGTTGCAGGCACCGAAACATCTTTCGCATCGACCTCCAATACTCCGACGGTCAATGCTCTGTACCCGCCTGAGACCTGCGAATCGGCGTGGTTCGAAGCCAGCCAGATTCCTAGCGATGATATTCAGAATCCTAATGAAGATCTTGATCCCGCAATTCGGACGTGCCTCTCGCTCGCCGATTGGATGTCTCAGGCGGCGAAATATCCCGATTTAGTATTGGGACGCGAACCTGAGCTGCTGCTTGCTCGGAGATGTTCGGAAATGTCGATGCCGGCTGGCCTTTGCCAATCTTTAGTATTCGACTGAAGATCCGCTAATTACCTCGCCTGCGCGAACGGTTTGTACGGGCTCGTAGCATCCGCCGGGTCGAGTGTTGCCGCCTACGTCTGCCAATGGCAGCGCATTGTCGTTCCAGCTGGCGATGCAGAGGTCGGCGCATGATCCGGGGGCGAGAGTTCCTATCTCGCCGGCTAGGCCGAGAATATCGGCGGGTCGACTGGTGACCCTTGCGAAAGCGTCGGCCTCGGTAATTCCCAAAGCCATAAATTTCGACAGCGTTCGGAGCAGATCGTGTTGGGGCTGAGATCCGGTATGACGGATGTACTGGTCAGTGGAGATTGTGTCTGGCAGAAAACCGTGGGCGATGGCGGTTTCGGTGGTGTTGAAGTCGAACGACTGCATACCGTGGCCGATGTCGAATAGCACACCTCGCTCCCGAGCCCTTTCGGCCGCGTCGATAATTTTTCCGTTTTGTACGATTCCGTAGGGGCTGTCGCCAAAACAGTACGTAAGCACATCGCCAGGGCGTAAAAGCTCGAGCTGTTCGGTAATTGGCCAGTCACCCGGTTCCTGACGTGCGCCGAAAAGGAGCGGACGGTTCGTTTCTTCTGCCATTTCCAGAGTTCGAGCCATTACGATGCGAGTATCGGCGTTTCCGCTGGCCGCAAACGCGAGGTTTACGGCAACGCCCCAGATGTGATCTCCGCCGTTGTTGATGGCAGCGACGGCGGCTTCGACGTCGAGGTCGTCGATGTTCTCGAAGGTTGCTTCGCCCAGCTTTCCTGTTTCTCCGTTCACAGCGGCACTGATAGCGAGGCGGACCCTCGTGTTCGAGGCACTGATGATGGTGTCTTTATAGACCGGCCAGTGGGCCGCACCGGAATCGCCCTGCGAGAGGACTGTCGTAGTGCCTCTTGGAAGTATTTCGATGTCGGGATCGATGCCGTACTTCCATGTGCCTGGCGCCGGATGAGCGTGCATGTCTACCAGGCCGGGGAGCAGCAGGGAGTCCGGGAAGTCGAGGGTTTGCTTCGCCGAGCCACTGACATCTGGGCCAGAGGCCACAATGCGGTCGCCTATAATCGCCACAGCACCCGGTCCGTCGAGTCCCGTTTCGGCGCAAAAAACGCGCCCGGCGTTGATAATCAGATCGAAATCGACTGGCATTTTGTGCATCTCCGGTGGTGGCTAGCTAACTAGACCGGGCATACGTTAGACCCTGTAATTGCACAGTCTAGAGGTGAGGGTTCTGCCGCTACATACCGTCGATTCCTGTTCAAATCGTTGGCGACAGCGGATGGCACGCTACAATCCGAAAACACCGATGTCAATTTGTTCCACTGACTTTTAACCCGCAGGTCGTGGGTCATCGACCGTTCGCTGTGGGGTATCTGATCTTCAAACGACCGGGGGGCGTTCTAGTGAAAGCACGCCTGAAACTAGCACTATTTCTTGTGCTGATCATCGGTGCACTGGCTACCGTCGCCTGTCACGGAGATGTCGACCTCGAATCAACTCCAGACATCGCTTACGGCGAGGTTATTTGCGAGCAATGCGGAATGATTGTTTCGGAGGAAGCACACGCCGCCGCATATCGACTCACGGATGGCGGACTACGTATCTTCGACGATCTCGGCGACATGGTTCTGTATCACCGGCTAAACGATGAACCTGTCTACATCTTCTGGGTTCATGACTACCAGACCGGTGAATGGATGCACGCCCCCGACGCTTTCTACGTGGCCACTGACGATTTGAATACGCCCATGGGTCACGGAATCGCCGCCTTCACCTACGAAGCCGGTGCCGAGCATCTTGCTGCAGAGCATGGTGCACCTATGTATCGATGGGACGACTTACTGGCGAATCGCCTTGCGATTTGCCGCGCCACGTTAAGTGATTTTTTAGTGTGAACGGTTCGATTAATGAAGGTTTTGGAATGACTAAAAGAATTTGCTGGTTGGAGTGCTGATATCGCTCGTTGCGCTTATTGCCGCGTGCGGCGGTGGCGGAGGCGACGAGTCCAGTTCGGAAGGGTCATCAACCGATACTTCTCCTACGTCCACAACTGTGCCAGTAGTCGCACCGACCACCGCTCCTGCGGGGCCGTCGAATGCTGAAGCTGTTGCCATTGGCGCGAAGGAATTCAGTACCTGCGCAGGGTGTCACGGTGCAGACGCAACCGGCATTACTGGTTTGGGCAAGAACCTGGTGGGTAGCGACTTTATCACCGGCATATCTGACGGCGATCTTGCGACGCTGATCAAGACTGGACGCTCAAGCATCCCTTTCCCATTTAGACGGCACCAAGCCAGTGATCTGTTTAAAAACTACTCGCCATCGCGAGAACCGATTCGTTGTTCCCAGCCTTCTTCGTGCAAATTGTAAAACGCGTCCGGATCGTACGGATGTTCATTGATTGCTTCGAGATTTAGTCGATACCCAGTCCCGGTGCTGTGGGGAAACTCAGGTACCCGTTCGACTGATCGATCTCCGGGTGCCATGTGACTAGATCGCGAGTCCACGCTTTGTTTGTCGCGTCGAAGTGTTCCTAGATTAAGTAATTTTCATCGCGCCATCATAGTTATCACTGCCCGGCGAATCGAACTTGATTACTGATCACGCCGTTTAAGAACTGGCGTTACTCACAAATCGGCTGTAAGTTCACTTCGGAATACGTCGAGATCAGAAAAACTGAACGGGGAGCAAATCTTCATGGGTAAGTTGGACGGAAAAATCGCCATCGTTACAGGTGCCGCTCGGGGGCACAGCAAAGCCGTCGCCAAGCGGTTTGCTGAAGAAGGCGCAACCCTGGCTATCTGCGACGTTCTTCCGGTTGAGGTTCTTGAAAAACAGGTCGGCGCGGAACTCCGTAAGGCCGGTGCCGAGGTGATCTGCTTTCAGACAGACGTTTCCAACGAAGCTGAAGTCAATGCAATGGTCGAGGAAACCCTGGCGCAGTTCGGAACCATAGACATTCTGGCGAATGTCGTTGGCATCGCTGGACCAACCAAAGACCTGTGGGAGATGTCGCTGGCCGAGTGGAAGACAACACTCGACGTGAATCTTGATTCGATTTTTCTGTGCAGTAAAGCCGTGCTACCCGTGATGGTCGAAAAACGTTACGGCAAGATCATCAATTTTAGTTCGGGGACCGGCAAGCAACCGCTGTCTCATCGAACCCCGTATGCAACATCGAAAATGGGAGTGATCGGATTCACCCGGACTCTAGCCGCCGATGTTGGTCGTTACAACATCAACGTAAACGCCATCTGCCCCGGTCAGCACGCAGAGCGAAGCATGGAGCTTGCCAGAGGAAGAGCGGAATACCTGAATCAACCGTTCGATGAGGAAGAATTCATTCAGGGATTTGAAGAGCAAAAGCACAACGAAAAAGTCGTTCTGGCGGGTCGTTGGGCCGCTGCTGAAGGTTTCGTCGACCGAAGCTCCGGTTCGGAAGACGCCGCAGCGCTTGCGTTATTCCTCGCCTCTGACGATTCGGCGAGCATGACAGGGCAGGACATCAACACCAGCGGTGGAGTGATGTGGTAGAAGCGGTCTGAAACAGCAGCAAGAGCACCATGTGCCACCGCCGATCGCTTCTCAGGCGCGCTACTACAAAATGCCCAAGTCATTACCGGTCAACAGTCCCGCTAACCGAGAGTTTTCTTGATCGCCTCGATGATGCCGTCTCGCGTCGGGTAGACCAGCTTCTCAAGAGAAGGGGTGAATGGAATGTGCACCTGCTTGGACGCAACTTTCTGCATTGGCGCTTGAAGATCCCAGAACGCTTCCTCACCCACGATCGACATGATCTCGCTGGCGGCACTACAGACCTTCGCTGCGGGGTCTGCGACCACTAGCCGACCAGTCTTTCCAACTGAGTTCAAGATCGCATCTTTGTCCAATGGAACGAGCGTTCGTGGGTCGAGAACCTCTACCGAAACGCCCTCTTTTGCCATCTCCTCAGCCGCGGCGACCGCGTGTGGCACCGAGCCGGCAATCGCAACTACTGTTACGTCTGTTCCGGGTCGCAGAATGTTCGCAACGCCAAAAGGAACCGTAAAGTCAGGATCATCTGGAACCTCGCCCTTCGTGCCCAGCAGCGTGCCATCCTCGAACATGATCACGGGATCATTGTCCCGAATCGCTGTCTTCATCAGCCCTTTCGCATCAGCCGGGGTGCCAGGGCAGACGACTTTTAATCCGCCGATGTTCATGAAGACTGGATATGAACGATCAGAGTGGTGAGCAGCAGATCCACCGCCGTAGTACATCACTGCACGGTAGACCACCGGAAGCGTTACTTGCCCGCCGAACATGTAGCGCATCTTGGCGGCCTGAGAAACCAGCTGGTCCATCCCCACCCACATAAAGCTCGTCAGCGTTTCAACCACGGGTCGCATTCCTACCGCAGCAGCTCCCACAGCCGCACCAAAGAAGCCGTTCTCTGACAGGGGCGTGTTGAGGATTCTCTCATCGCCGAATTCGTCGTGGAGTCCGGCTGCGGCACCGTAGACACTGGCACGCACGTCCTCGCCCATCATGAAGACCTTTGGGTCGACACGCATCTCCTCGGCAATTCCCATCCCGAGGGCCTGCATGAACATTTTTTCTGACATTAGTGACTATCCAAACCAGTTGATCGATGTAATTGAAAATTTAAGTGCCCGTGAGTAGGGCGGAGTAAGGGCGACTAAACTATCGGCATTTCGCTGGAGAACATGTCTTCGTATAGCGCTGACTCGTCAGGAAATGGACTGTTGCGAGCAAATTCGGCGGCTTCTTCCACTTCGGCATGTGCTTTGGCGCTAATCGCATCGCAATCAGCCTGTGTGGCAGTTCCGCTATCTACGATGCTCTTGGTAAGCAGATCGAGCGGGTCACGCTGACGCCATTCGTCGACTTCGCTGTCATCGCGGTATTCCGTCTTGCGAATTTTCTCAAGACCGAGAGAGTGATCTTCGAATCGGTAAGTAAGCGCTTCGATCAGGGTCGGCCCTTCGCCGTTTCGGGCACGCCGAACAGCCTCAGCAGTTGCCTCGTACATAGCGATGGCATCTTGGCCGTCCACCAAGATCCCCGGCATGTTGTAAGCCTGCGCCCTGTCGGAAATATGCTCGACAGCGACCGTGTCTCTGTACGACGTCGTCACTGCGTATTGATTGTTCTCGCAAATAAAGAGGACAGGAAGATCCCATACGGAAGCAAGATTCATCGACTCGTGGCAGGCACCTTGATTTGACGCCCCATCACCGAAGAACACAGCGGATACGAAGCCTTTATTCTCCAGCTTGGAAGCGAGCGCTGCCCCTGTCGCAACAGGCACTGATGAAGCAACGATTCCCGACTCACCCAGAATGCCTACAGAGAAATCGGCTAGGTGCATTGAGCCGCCTTTGCCCTTGCAGTAGCCGTCAACCCGTCCAAAGATTTCAGCCATTGCCTTTTTGAGGTTCGCACCCTTCGCAATAGGGTGACCGTGCGAGCGGTGGTTCCCTGCGATGTAGTCCGTATCCTCCATTGCGGCACAAGCGCCAACGGCAACGGCCTCTTGCCCGATATAGAGGTGCACCCCGCCTACTTCGCCGGCGTTATACATTTCGGTCAGTTTCAGCTCAAAGTGACGTATGCGCCACATTCGTTCGAGCATGAGCATTAGCACGTCTTTTGAGATGTTCGTTGTCATACGAAAATATGCCGTTTCAGCTGGGTAGTGAGTCCATCTTCAGATTCACCAATGTGTCTGGAATTTGGAGTCAGGATTATAGGGCAGCGTTGCCGGTATGCGAACCTCATCCGAACACCGCCATGGGCTATTCATGCAAATAAACGTCCGAGAAGGTGCTAAACATCGAGTTCCGTTCCTACTACCCACATCAACACATCATTGCCATAATCGTCCTGCTCAAATGAGTTCTTGATCGAGATACTAAAGATTCGATCTCAGCCAGAACTACCTTCTTGGAACAAAAACACCTGTGGATCGAGTCCCGACCGAAAATAAAAAAAGCTGGCCCATGTCGCGCGGCTGGGCGATCGTATGGGCGTCGTTTTTTACGACCGCATTCGCGTCAGGCGGATCTCAGTACGGTTTCGGTATATTCGTCGAACCGCTGGAACAGGAGTTCGGTTGGACCCGTACGCAGATAAACCTCTCGCTTTCCATTGGCCTGATATCTGGGCTTCTGTCCCCGCTGGTTGGATGGGGAGTCGATAAGTACGGCTCGCGGGTGATCATGACGGTGTCGCTGATAATCGTCGGCGTCTCGTTTTTCTTACGGGCTGGCATGACCGATCTGTGGCAGTGGTACGCACTCAGCGCGATGTTGGCAGTCGGATTCCCCGGAACGTTCTTGCCGATCGGAAAACTCGTCGGCACATGGTTCCCCGCAACAAGGGGTCGCATGATGGGAACGGCGATCACCGGGAACAACGTGTTCGGGCTCGTCGGCGTACCTTTGCTGAGCCTGGTCATAGTGGCTGATAGTTGGCGAACGGCGTACGCGATTATCGGCGGGGGAGTGATGATCGTTGCGGTCGCAGTCTGGTTCATCGTCCGCAGCGTGCCTGAATCGAACGAGACGCAGATATCCGAATCCAGCCAAATCGATACAAGTGCGGGGAGTCCTAGTGACTACTCGTTGCGAGAGGCGATCAACTCCAGAAAATTCTGGCTGTTACTGGCGGGAGTCACTTGCGCCGGATTCAGCTACCCGTCGTTCATGACGCAACTTATTCCGCATATGCAATCTGTGGGATGGGGATCGTCCCAAGCGACCCTCGTACTAACGGTTCTGGCAGGAACAGCTCTTGCCAGCAAAGTTACCTGGGGACTACTCAGTGAGCGACTGACAGCGCGTATCTCATTCGTGATCGCAATATCGATTATGTCCACCGGAGTCATTCTGGTGACACTCGCAGGTTCGTCCGTTTTCATCTGGCCAGCAATCGTGTACTTCGGTGCCGGGTTCGGAGGGATTGGTCCACTAATGTCGCTCGTGGTTATGGAAGTTTTTGGCCTACGGAACTTCGGCTCGATACAGGGTGTTGTTGCGATGGTGCTGGCGACAGTCCCAGTTCTGATCGGCCCAATACTGGCGGGCAGCCTTTTCGACCTTACTGGCAGTTACGAAACTTCGTTCTGGATCGTATCCGGGATATTCGCGGTCGGCGGGCTGTTGGTTTTGTCGGTGAGGGTGCAGAAAGCCTCGACCAGCGAGGAATCGTTAAGCGCTGCCGATAGCGATAATCCTTAGTCTTTAACGAATAAACACCCCGGCACGCCCCGGGGTGTTTATTCGTTAAATCTCTAAAAAATAGACCCGTTTGAGATACGTGCAGTACCTAGTACCGCATTTCTCGGTTGGCGATTCGTTTTGCTGTTTGCTGAATGCTCGGTAGTGGGTAGAAATTAGCGATAATTTCGGCGTTTTGCATATGAGCGACCGTGGCGCGGAATCCGCAGACATCACAGTCAGCAACAATATGTTTTCGATTTTCGGGGATGGGTTGCGATTTACGACCACAGCCCGGACAATTCCGAAAGTTCGGTATTCCCATCACGTTCATCACCTCACTGGTGTGTTAAATACACAACCTGATAGGTTCAGACTAACTCCGGGTTCATCGGACTATTGCGCCCATCGGGCAACTTCTTATATGAGGTAGCACACCTGTCCATACGTACTGACCTCAGGGGGTTAACTGGCACGTTCAACCCGTGGCATCACGATGCATCGAGAGATCCTACACGGTATGCGATAACAGCCGATATTTCCGGTTTTTTTCGTAAGCTCCAACGCTCATCAGGCGCACTGGTCGTCTGATAACTTGAGAGAGGGTATACATGTGCCGTTGTCGACGACAAAAATCGACAACTGAGCACCTTTTTTGACCCCGATTAGTCAGTTCGATCCCCCTCCAACAAGATGAACGTCCGACTCGTAATTGGCATAGCCATCATCATTGTTCTGGTCGCCATCGTTGCCACCACAACCTCGACTCTGCCGAGTCAGGTTATCGGTGACGACGATGTTTCGATTGCGCACAACACGTTTACTACCGACGCCTCTGTTGTGATTTCAGGTGAGACGATCGTGATAAACAGCGCGGCCGCGGCCGCTGTCGGCAATACGAGCGCAGGTGCAGTTGAGGCGACTACTTCGTCACCGGCACTCCGAACGGCATTAACCAACGATAACTACTCGTATACGTTCCTGATTTCAGAAACCTCCGGCACGTGCCCCGACTGCTGGACCACTGGATATCAACTCCGTGTTCGGGTATGGGGTGTCAACGCCGATGGCGCACCAGACACCGTTGAACTGACTAGTGCGGGCGATGGAGGGCTCTACATCGCTCAATCATCAGAAGAGGCTGGCGTAGAGGGCGTACAGGTCACGATCGACCTAGGGACGAAGCAGTCGAAGTACGAAAGCTTCGACGTCTTGGTAGACCGCTACTAACGCGTAAATCTCAGGCCGACTGTTGTGAGTCCCTGATTTCGAATCTGATTCGAGATTCAAGTTCATCGATGGTTGAAGCCCACATCGCTTGCGACCCGATTTGATCAGCGGTCTTCGTCGCAGCCTGCGAGGCTGCCATGGCCTCATCAAGATGATCTGCGTTCAACAGCGCTTGCGAGTACAACACCCAGAGCCTTGTTCGATCGAACCGATCACCACCGGCTGCCACACGCGTGTTATTCAAATACGATGCCGCGTTTAGTGCCATCTCGGCGGTTTTGTAGGCGGCTTCAAACTCGCTATCACGCGTTTGCCGTTCAGCGAGGCGTTCCAATGCCGATACGGCAACTGCGCCAGCGATTAGGTCACGTTGCTCCGAGGGAACGCTTTCGGCATTACCATCGTCCGCCACAGATTCGATTCTCATGGCGTATTCAGAACGAACAAATTCCAACTGATCACCACTGATACGGTCGAAAATAGGCAGATTTGGTAGTGGGAACGATTCACTGCCGGATCTAAATGCAAGAATCCGAAGCAGGTTCGATTTAGGCTGCGTGTTCAGACTCGCTGATCCCGAGGAGCTATGTGAACCTGCGTCACTGCGCCCGATCTTGTTTCCGAATGGAGGCCACGGCATGAGTTGACCCGACCGAGCGAAATCGAACAGCACGATCAGCACGGCCGCGATAGCAACCAGCCATGCAAGCAGACCCACCGGAATACCTAATAGCTTGGCGTCTGGGGCGAATTGCTGATCCAATGAAACGCTGTCGAAATTGTTCTTTACCTCAAGCACGCCAATCGCATCGGAAGTGACGCGTGCAGTTACCTCGGCTTGACCCAGAGCCGACGAATAGATTTCCGCCTGAGCCTGACCGTTCTCGTCGGTGACTGAAACTGGCACATACGAATAACCGTCCTCGACATCCCACGTTACGGTCGCACCTTGTATTGGTCGACCCTGCACATTCACCGTAATCGTTGCGATCACCGGTTCTGACTGGTACCGCCATGAATCGCTAAATCTGATTACGGCTTCGACGGGCATTTCGGTGCTAGACCACGAAAGCGGTGCGGAAGATACTCCCGTTGCGGACAGCCACATCTCTACAGGTCCGCTCTGGTTCTCAATGAGCGTGTACGGAAAAGCTGAGTACGAATCGTATGCGTTGATCTGAACGATGCCCTCGATCGTGCTGTCACCCGTTCGCACAGTGATCGGCATCGGACGCGGTGCTGCGACCGGAGTTTCTTCATGGTCGACTAGCTGTATAACAACGATAGGCGACTGAATATCACCAGATGCAGGGCGTACCGGTAACACCCACGACTTTAGTTCGTCAGGTTCGCGATTTACCGCGTTGAATTCGGTCAATGTAGAAATTAATCCAGGACTGGCGACAGTAACCACCGCATACCCGGTACCACTCGTCGAAACCAGCGGAACTTCTATTGAAGCTATATCTTTGCCGCACGGAACATCGACCTGACTGGGTACGGAGAGCAGATCAGGGTTCGAACTCGCTAGAAAAACGATTCCACACGGGAGGTAGCTTGGCGTGAGATTGTCGTCGTCTATCGCCTGCACGACCAGCATCGGGTTGCCGACGCCGGAGTGATCCCATCTTTTTGGTACGACCGAGGCCGCGAGATGGGAAGGGTGATCTGAGGGTCCAGAAACCTCGATTCCTATCCCGGAACTGGAATAACCATCAGCAACAGCGGTCAGTTGACCAGAACCCGCACCAATGGGCGCTACGTCGATAAAAACACCGGGTGATCCTGCCGGAATAGTGACTGTTGCTGGGACCTTGAGTATTTTCTCGTCTGACGATGTCAGGTTCACTTCTATGTCGAAAGCTGAGATAACTGGTGAACCCGAACTATCGACCACAGCGACCATTGCGTGTCCCGGATTTACAGCACCCTCGATCAAGCGATCGGGCATTGGGAATATGGTCAGTGTAGTGCCCACCGACGCCTCGTTTGCTTCCGCCACTTCCAGAGCACCGTGAGCGGGTGATACTCCGTCGGCCGATGCAGTAAAACTGACGGCCCCTGCCTCGCCTGAAATATGAACAGTAACTATCGCAAAACTCGATCCAGCTGGGATTACGAACTCTGGGGCAACCGACGCTACACGCGGGTCGGAGCTGAAAAGCCTGATTGTCATAGGCTCCGACAGCAGGATCGGTACTCCGGTGGGGCCGGCAATTTGGACAGCGAGAATCTGATGTTCTCCGACCTCGGCAGGCAGTGACTCAGGAGCGACCGTCATCGTCAGACGCTCGGATTTATCACCATCTGAAAAATCAGCAGAAGCGCTCTGGATTGAAACCATGAGCGCTGTAATTATCATCAAGACGAAAATGGCCCTACGAGTCAGTCTCGTGGACGCCAAAGCAAGGACGGTCAACCGTTATCTCCCTGCGTTGGACGCTGTGCCCGTAGCCGATCAAGACGGTCGGTGACGTCGTCGAATGCTTTCCGAACTTCAGGTGACGGCTGGTTCGTCAGTAACCAATTCTTCACATCGTTTGTATCTCGATCTGCCATACGGTTGTCGTACGTCGAAACGAAGCTCGAGTTCTGGCTCGTGCCTAATTCCCGTACCTGCCGGACTGGGCGCGCTGGATCAGCCGTGGCAGGTGTTGGAATGCCGTTTTCAGATTCTTCTTCGTCTTCTCTCGTTAGCAGCCAGAACACTCCACCAACGACCGCGAGTGGCAACCCGATTATCAACAGCAGTTTGATATTGGTGACAAACGCCAGCAATTTGCCGATCGGGCCAAGATTCATTTTTACCGACCCAATCAACAGATTGGACGAAACGACGAAGTTATCCCGATCTGAGTTGTCTCCTCGGGTCAGGTAACCAAGCATGCCATCGACTGGTTGAATTCCGACGACACGGTGAGCTATTCGAGTCGGTAATCCAGCGCTGACGCCTTTACGCTGTGTGTGAAATACGATCACGTCGCCTTCTGCGATAGCAGCCGGTACGACCGATTCAACTAACAACAGGTCACCAGCGTGATACGTGGGCTCCATAGAGGTACCGCTAACGATCACAAATGGGGAAGTAACGTTCGTCGACGAAACAACTGCGAAGTAGCCGACGAGGAGAGCCAGTGCGACCAGAAAAATAATGCGAGAAAAATCTAGCCCACCATGGACAGATTCTGAGTCTGCTTCACGCATGACCGCCACACTCCATGGAGATTGCCGATTAGAACTTCGCTAGGGGGACGGCTACTAGTCGACGATTCGAGACACGATGATTGAGAATGAGTCCGGCACGACGGTGGACGAACCGAGGTCAATTGTCGCCGTGACACCTTCAGGGCCTGCACCGTCCACGCTGTTCTTGAACCACAACGTGGTATTCAGAGTCGTATCGCCGCCGATCGCTTGATATACCTCAACTTTGTACTCACGAGTTGAAGGCCAATCAGAATCGGTCGTTTCTTCAATGGTAAATCTGTAAGTCCAGTTACCTTCGGAAATAGCGTTGTTGATCGCGGTGGCAAAAGCTGCTGTTGCATCCAGCCCTGTCGCACTGTCACCTGCCGCAGATACTGCTGCAGCAGCCTTCAGGAATCCGGTTCTGACAACGGTTACGTGTCCGTCATCCTGGAACGTGTTAGATGTCAGCTCGAGGTTTTCAACGGCGGCACCAAGAGGGTTCAAATCCTGGGCCGTCAAAGTGCTCACGGTAGCGATACCGACCAGCAGTGACATCAACGCACCTATTAGTAGGGCGTTTGTCGTTCGTCTTGACCTGCGAATTTTCGCGCCGTTCATCAACAATGTATGGCTCCAAGTGCCTGTGGTCGCTTTTAAAAGTTATTCTGCGACTACGGGTAGATCATCTATAAAACCGTAAAACGACTAAGTACGATCCGCTTGTGTGACTCTCGCAAATTGTTGTGGGTGCAGGCTGGTAGGCGGTTGAGTGTCGGCACTGCATGAGGAAGTACCGGGTTAAGCTGCATTGAGCGTGGTGATACCGGGATGAGGACTCTCATCATCACCTACAGATCCGATTTCGACGATGCGTGACTCAAGATCGCCAATCATTTCTGACGCAACACGGCCCGCTTTGTTAGCCACCCAGTCTTCGACAGCTTCAGCATTGATCTCGTGATGTCCCACGTATGAGTCGGCAAGTTCAATCGCCGATTCAAGTACATCGAGGGCGCTGGATTCAGACTTGTCGGTAATTTCCTTGGCACCATTAACAGAGGCACGCATCTTCGCCTGTGCTGTCTTCAATCGAGTTTTGGCGTCGAAGGTGAGGCTATCTGCCTGCCCAAGCAAAGCTTCTGCGCGCTCGTTCATGATCCGTGAATCAGTGGCAGCCTGCTCGATCTCCACCTGCGCGGCTTGAAGCTTTTGTACACACTTCGAAAACAGCGTCCTCATCCGGTGATCCATGACAAGGAGCGTCGAAACCTGATCGGTAGCGGCGTCACTCGACATGCGCTCAAGTTGCTCCAGAAGAGCATCTACGCGTTCATTGGTCCGTTTTTCAATTCTTGATTTTTCGGATTTTGAATTAGTCAATGAGTACGATCCGACCCGATTGTCGATTTTGTTCGAATGTGCAAGTAATTAGCGCAACAGATACGAGTAATAGTGCGAGGCCACATAGGTGATACGCACAGGCGCTACCACCGACTTTCGCTTATATCGATACTGCCCCCGGATTGTGGGTGTCTCTCTATTGTTCGGTGTGCGCAGGGTTTGGTTGCGCTCAGATATCCGTAACCGTCAGCGAGCGAGTAGGCCTTGAGAGAATCGGAGGTAATCTGGGCCGGAATCTAACGTTCAAAGTATGTCGGTACTCCGGTAGAATTCCGCTTCATGACAGGATTCAAATTCATACAGATGGCCGACCCTCAAGTCGGGATGTTCGCACGATTTTCGGGATTACCTGTGGAGGAAACCGCTCGTTTTCGCGAATACAAGATGAATGTTAAAGACGCCCCAAAATTCGAGGGCGTCGAGCCGGAGCGGCAAAATCTAGTCGCAGCGCTCGCACAGTTCGAGGAAATCGACCCCGCATTCGTGATCGTTTGTGGCGACATGGTGAATGAATTCGATAGTGAAGAGCAGATCGCTTTGATCCGTGAAACTCTGGGCGAATACGGTAAAAAAACTCCGGTTCACTGGGTCGCTGGCAACCACGATATCGGCGTGAACAATCTGATCCCTGACAGCGATTCAGTCGCCGCGTACCGCTCAGAATTTGGTGATGACTACTATTCGTTCACCTACGGCGAATCTAAGTTCGTCGTTCTCAATTCGGTTTTGCTGGATCGTCCGGAAAACTTGCAAAACGAATTGAAACTTCAGATGGATTTTCTTGGCGACACGCTGAAGTCGCGTGAGTCACGCGACTCTGAACACGTGGTTGCCTTCATGCACCACCCGCTGTTTTTGCAGAACGCTGATGAAGCTGATTCTGGATTTGACTGGGCACCCAGTCCCCCGAATCAACAACCGGGCTACTGGACGGTTCCGCTTGAACGACGCACCCCTGTGGTGAAGCTGTTGCGAGAGGCAAACGTGCAGACTGTGTTCGCCGGACACTGGCACCGTAATCATGTCGCTGAAGACGATGGTCTAAAAGTAGTGGTAACGAGCGCACTTGGGTACCCACTCGGCGATGATCCCTCCGGATATCGCGTGGTCACAGTCAATGAGGACGGGCTGAAACACCGTTACAAAGCTCTCTAATCGATCACAGTCGGAGTTAGTTGGCGTGGGTGGATCTGTAGCGGTACAGCTGCAAGGCACCGATTAGTGTCAGGACTGAAAGCATCAGCAACCCAGCATAAAACGGTGTGCTCGACCAAAAATTTGCGTCAGATCTCGAATCCCCTGCCGGTGAACTGCCTTCTCCTCCCGGCGAATCGGTGACTCCAATCGTCAGCATCGTCTCGTTAATCCACTTCACATCGGGGGAAACGCGGCTATAAAACTCCCAGTTGGAACGTCCTGCCGCGCCGCTTAGAGCATCCCGGTGGCGCCAAGTCCTAAGAAGTATCGACCCGCCGTCTCGAAGTTCGTTGCCCTTCCCTGAATCTGCTGAGCGATCGTGTGCATGTCCTGATAACGACGTTGGATCAGATTGCTTTTGAAGATCGCACCTGCGCCAAACAGATCGTAAGCAGTATCGACTACTTTCATGGACTGCCTGATCGCATACGTCGCGGCCATCCTGACTTCGATCCGCTCTTCCATCGTCACTTCACCGGCGCTCGTTGCCGCATCCCACAACGTTGTGGCACTACTCTTCAAGTACGAATCGACCGCTCTGAGTTGTGCTTCGGCCTCACCCACTTCACGGTGCACTGTGGACCGATCGACCATGGCCGATGTTATTGCCTGCTGCGTTTTTTTTCGAGCAAGGTCAGTCGCATCGTCGAGGCATGCATGCGCAAGGGCAATTGAGATCGTGGCAAAGCCTATAGAGAACAGCGGAATCTTCGGAATTGCGTAGATTGGACCGTCCTCGTGCGCGACGTCCGACTCCATATAGGTGTAACTATCTGAAACGAATGCGTCATCTATAACGAAGCCGTAGCTTGCTGTCCCGCGGAGACCGTTAACCTGCCACGTATCGATCATCGTCACGTCGGCCTTCGGCACAAGGAACATTCGAGGTTCGCCACTCACTCCTTTAACCGGTGAGCGTGCTGCGAGCCAAGTCGAGTGGCTACTACCGCTGCTGAAATTCCAGTGACCCGAGAGTTGATAACCACCTTCTACAGGCACCGCCAGAGCATCCCCCGCAGGTGGTCCGTTCGTCATGATGCCCCGTTTGGTGCCCCATATTTGTTGTGCTGGTTCATCGGGCATTCGTGCTGAATCGGTGGCGAGAATATTGTTCTGGTTTATGCACCACGCAACACTGGCATCGGCTTCTGCGAATTTTCGTACGATTTTTACGAACGTCGGGAAATCGATCTCGACTCCCCCGAGTGACTTCGGCACAAGTAGCCGAAACATATCTGCGTCTGCCATATCGGCAGCAAGGTCGGCGGGTATGCGCCTTTCTTCGTCGATTTCATCGGCGCGCTCGGCGACTTCGGCTGAAAATTTGCGGGAGCGTTCAAGGTACTCAGTCGAATCTGGAAATTTCATCGCCAGAGAATAGCATGCGTTGCCTGAGAGGGTCGTGCTAAGCTGCCGCCTGCCTAGTTGCCAACTGCCCCCTTTAATCACCGCGTTAATTCACTCAATATGAACTGGTTGCGAAACTTCCCAATACCTGAGTATCACCTGGCACTCCTCGTGGTTGGTTTGGGATTGCACCTCTGGTCCCGCACCGCGATCGTGTTCACTTCCAGCCCGACATTCTTAGTCATTGGCGTATTGTTCGTGGCCGCCGCTCTCGTGATCTCGTCATGGTCTGTGGCATCGTTCGGCAAGGAAACGACCGTTCAGCCGGATACCTTGCGAACCGACGGTCCATACAAGCTCACTCGAAACCCGATGTATCTCAGTTGGACTCTGGTTCTGCTTGGCGCAGGACTTATCGCTGGATCATGGTGGCTATTGGCATTCGCTCCACTGGCAATGGTTGCTACTCAACTTCGAATCATCGCCAGCGAAGAGAAGTTCCTGCTCGAACGATTCGGTACTGAGTACAAGGCCTATATGGAAACCGTTCCCAGATGGTTCTGGCCGCTCTAGTAACCGAGTAACGCTCGCTAGCACCAAACGACGTTACGCACCTACTCATATCAGCGTCAGTTTAGATAGATTCCAATAGGAATCTGCGTGAAAAACCGCCTAAAACCCGATTCACAGCTAACTCCCAGAAAACTGCCAGCAAGCGTTGAGAGTCGGAGCCTAACGTAGTAGGAACGCATGATGGACCGGAGCCGGTCGGGGATAGTCAGCGGAACACAAGATGTTCGTGTAAACAACATCAAGTAACGGGCGGAAAACAATGACTGCAGTGCGATCCCGAAATGGATCTTTCAAGATAATTGCAACGCTGGGTGCAGTGCTATTTATGGCACTCTTCTCTGCGTGCGACGTCCTCGCATCCGAAGGTGCTCGAGACGCTATCGCCGGTGGCCGAGAAATTCGTGCATTCGAGGACGAGAATCTTCGCCCGCTCGAGGACAAGATGAATGCTCTCTTTGCGGACGAAATCCAGCCTCGAGAAAACCAATTAGAAGATCTTCGACGTGAGATGCAACTGGTCCAAGAGGACGTACTTGCCCCGCTCTGGGACGCCCAGCAAGACATATGGTCGCCGGGTGGTGCAGCATCGGATCTTCAGAATTACTACGATGATCAGCGTCACCAGTTCGATCTCTCCCAGCGTGCGATTGAAACCGACCAGCACGATCTAGACGCCCGCTGGCAGGCCATCTGGAACAACCCGGAAATCGACACCGAGTTCCAGGCATTGGAAGACGCACGGTACGAAAAACAGCGAGAACTTGATCGCCTGTACCGATTCGGTAGCCGACCGATCGACGACCTCTGGGACCAGATCAACGTTCTGTACACAGAGCAGAACTGGGGCAATACAGACTCCCAGATCGAATCTGAACTCATCAAAGCAGAACTACGCCGTTTGTACGACCTCCAACAAGAGATCCAGAACAGCGGTTCTGACACAGCAAACGACCTGTACAACCAGGCGAACGAACTCCAGAACAAGCTTCAGAATCTGTATAACAACGGGCGCCAGCCTATCGATGACCTCAATCGCGAAATCGAGCGACTCGAGTCAGAGCTGAACGCAGCAGGTTCGACCGTAGAAGCGGGTTCGATCGCCTCTAAGATTGCCGAAATTGAGATCACTATCGCATCGTACGTTGCAAACCGTGATGCTGAAGTTGCCGCTTTCAGGGCGGAACTCGATACCAACGCGGCCGGCGAGCCGATTGAGACTGAGACTGAGACGACTACAACCGAGCCTTCAGAGGAAACGGCCGCTCGAATCGCCGAGTTGAACCTGCTGATCGCAGATCTTCAAGCAGAGGCCGATGCACTGGTCGCCGCGAAGAACGCGGAAGTGGACGTACTGTCAGCGCAGATCGACGGGATCAATGCGACTTACGACCAGCTTGAAACCGACGCCAAGGCAAACTACGAAGCCTTGAACGCAAGTTACGAAGCTCAACTCGACGCTCTAGCGGTTCAGATTGATGAACTTGAGGCAATCGGTGGCGATGACATTCAAGGGCAACTTGACATTGCACAGTCCAGCTACGACATTCTGGTCGTTGTACTTCAGGATGAAGCAGACGCTCACGATGCACTGATTGATCAGTACAAAATCGATGAAGATGCGGAGCTTGCAGGTGCAAAGGCAGCAAAAGACGCCGTTGAGGCAGAACTTCTTGCTGGCGTGACCGGTGCAATCGACGCACAAATCACTGACTACAACGCTGAAATTGCAGATCTTCAGGCTGCTTCAGTCACGACAACCACAACTACTGTGCCGGATTCCGACACACGTACGGCTGCCGAAGTTGAAGCGAGTATCGCTGCCAGTGAAGCCTACTGGAACGGTCTCATCACCGATTTGCAAGTCCAGATTGCAGTGCTAAATAACGAACTGGCTATTGGCTCTTCGACCGACGATGCATCTTCCGACCGGATCAACAGCTTGAGGCTTCAAGTTGCTGAGATGGAGCAGATCCTCGCCAACGACATCTCGAATCTGGAAGTAATGGTCGAAGAACTGTACCGACAGGCCGATGCCTCTGGTTCAGGCAACACTGGTCAGAACAGTGAAATTCAGCGTCAGATCGATGAACTGAACGATCAGCTGAGTGCCATCTGGGAGCGTGATTCCTCAAACGGAATCGACATTCTCCTAAAGGTTCAGGTACTCGAGAAGGAAGTTCGAATCCTCCAGGACACACTGGAAGAAGAGACCTACGTCCTTGAAGAAGAACTGTGGGAACTCGACGACAAGTTGAGCATCTACTACCGAAACCAGAACAACGGAACCAGCGACAAAGAAGCCGCATTCCAACTCGAATCTGAAGTTCTTCAGCAGCGACGCATGGAAATCGACGAACTACGCTGGACGATGGACCAGGAACAACAGGTCGCATTCGATGAGATCAACGCTCAGCAGATCGCAGATCAAGAAGCAATCAGGTTGATCGAAGATGAAACGTTTGGTGCGATCAAAGATCAGATGCGAGCAGTCGAACTCGAACTGCGAGAGTACTACGATCTACAGCGAGAGTTGGAAAGCGAAATTCGTGATGCTCGGGCTCTGGTCGAAGAAAAACAACGTGAGCTTGAAAACGCAGTGTTTGACGCCCTCGAAAGTGCCGCTGGCACGGTCGATGAAGCTGGTGACACCGTGTTGACTGCTACAGAGGTAACAGGTACTGAGACTCCAGACCTTTCTGGAATCGACGAAGGCGACGACTCTCCCGTCGATGCTCCTGTAGAGACCGCGAACTAGTACGACTTTATTCGCTCCTCTGAATGCGAATGGTGTCACGGAATTTCCGTGGCACCCTTTGCTTTCAACAGAACTCTAGTGCGATTACCAAAATATTGAATACGGGCCAAGCGCGTCAAAGTTTAGGGTTGGGGCATGCCCTCAATCCCCACTCAACGGTCGGTGCTAATCTCAGATGGTTCCCAGCTACGTTCAGGGATTGTGGAGTAAGTTTGCATTGGTCAGCAAATGCGAGCTACAGGCACGTGCGGTACATGCGGCGACCAGAATGGCAGACTGGCAAGTTGGCTAAGCGGGAACGGACGGTGGATGATTATGGCGAGTAACGGTGCGAACGACGTAAAAGCGTCGAAAATTCTCGTTGTGGATGATGAAGAATCGTTAGCAGATATGCTGACGACGGCTCTTCGTTTTGCTGGCTACGATGTAAGTAGCAGGGCTACCGGTCTCGATGGCCTGCAAGCGGTCAAGGACGAGCCGCCCGATCTTGTGATTCTCGATGTGAACTTGCCAGATATCGATGGCTTTGAAGTTTGTCGCCGTATTCGCAACGACGGATTTGAAGCACCGGTAATTTTCCTTACGGCACGCACCGGTACAGACGACCTCCGAACCGGTTTTGGCGGTGGTGGCGACGATTATCTAACCAAGCCGTTCAGCCTCGAAGAGCTATCGCTTCGGATCGAAGCAATACTGCGTCGTACCCAGAACGATGACGATGGAAACAAACTGACCTGCGGGATTCTCGTACTCGACCAAGACTCGCATCAGGTGTTAGTCAACGAAGCTGAAGTAGAGCTATCGCCAACAGAGTTTCGACTTCTCCGATACCTCATGCTTAACCAGGCCCACGTACTGTCGAAACTTCAGATTCTCGAATACGTCTGGGAATACGATTTTGAAGGCAACGACGCTGTAGTGGAGACCTACATCAGCTACCTCCGCAAAAAAACTCGGCCCCGACGTCGCTGCTTATCTCAGGACCGTACGTGGCACCGGGTACATGCTACGTAATTCGGATTCGTAAAAATGAGGCTGCAGACCCGACTCGTCGCCACCTTCAGCATCCTGCTGTTGACCGTGATCGCGCTCGTCGGAGTCATCGTCGTGAGATCCACCAGAAGCGTGCTCACAGAGTCGATCGATGAAGACCTTCGCGTAACTCAGATCGGTATTCGCGAGCAGTTCATAAACTCCGACGACTTGCTCCAGAGAGTAACCCTCAAGGTCGATCCAGATCGCCCACCGGTGAAATCTCCTCAAGCCCTCGTAATCGTTGGGGTGCAAGACCGCGTGATCACTGTGCAGCCATCCGGATTTACCAACGCACCCGATCCGCTCCCAGATATCGAATCATTCCCCGCCCTTGTGGCGAGCGGCGATATTGAAACGATTCCATCCGACGACGGCTCGATCAATTACCGAGCGTTCGGGTGGGTGACGGATACCGATGAAATCGGTGTCTGGGCGATACCCCTCAGCGAGGTAGACGACGCGGTTCGAGGGATTATCCGTACGTTTCTGATTACTGGTGCAGGAGTTGCAGTGCTTGGTGCCCTTGCAACGTGGTTTGCGGTACGTCGGGAACTACGCCCGGTCGACAGGATGGTCGATACTGCTACCGCCATCGCTGCCGGCGATCTGACGCAGCGTGTGCAGGATGTAAATTCTTCAACAGAACTCGGCCGACTCGGTACCGCTCTAAACGAGATGCTCGTACAGATTGAGGATGCAATTGTTCAGGAGCAGGCTGCAAAGGAACGGCTGGCGGATTTCGTGGCAGATGCTTCGCACGAACTGCGCACCCCAATTGCCGCCGTACTTGGCTACAGCGAGCTGTACCGCAGTGGAGCGCTCGCTGACGATGATGCAATCGACAACGCCATGCGCCGAATCGGGACTGAAACATCTCGAATGGAGCGACTTGTTGCAGACCTGCTGCTGCTGGCTCGACTCGATCACCCTCAGGCAATGGAACCTGTTTCGGTCAATCTTGCTGCAGTCGTTCGCGACGCTGTCACCGATAGTCAGGCGATCGATGCCGACCATCCAATCACCGTTGTAGGCTCAGACTCCGTTCGTGTTAACGGTGATGAGCAGCGTCTAACTCAGGTAGTTGCCAACTTGCTTGCCAACGCCCGAACCCATACGCCAAAGGGCACGACAGTGACCGTGACGCTTCGTGAAAACGATGGACAGGTTGTGATGGACGTAATCGACGACGGTCCCGGTCTGCCAGAAAAAGATGCCGAAAAATTGTTCGAACGCTTCTACAGAATCGATAGCTCAAGATCCCGGGCCAGCGGGGGAGCAGGACTCGGCCTCGCCATTGTCGCTGCCATTGTTGCTGCGCACGATGGAACCATTGAAGCTGGGAACGAAGAAGGCCGTGGAGCACGCGTGACCGTTACGCTCCCAGTTGCGCGTCAAAGTGCGCGCCAAGGCGTATCGCTCTAGACCGCGACGCCCGGTATCTGCACGGTAATCAGATCTGTCGTTATCCCCACGGCAGCGGAGCTAGTGCATCGGGATCGGTTTTGGCGTCGATAATCACCGGACGATCAGAAGCGAGGGCTTCCTTAATCGCTCCTGCCAATTCGTCTGGTCGGTCGACCCTCATTCCCACTGCACCCATCTCCTGAGCAACAGCCGCGAAATCGACATCGGTGAACTTCCAAACGTTGTCGCCATCGCCTGCATTGTCGGCAAACGCACGCCGCACCCCACCTTGAGTCTGATTGAACGAACGATTGTCGTTAATCACAGTGACAAAAGGAAGATTCTGGCTCACTGCAGTTTCGAGCTCGGTGAAGTGGTACCAGAGCCCGCCATCGCCGGTGAAGCACACAACAGGGCGATCTCCGGCTCCGTATTTCGCACCGATCGCAGCAGGGAACGCCCAGCCAAGCGAACCGGCGCATCGAAGGAATCGCTGGCCCGGCTTATTGATATCGAGATACATGCCGGCCCACATTGCGTTGTGACCCGTGTCGACAACGACTATCCCGTCGTCAGGAAGTGCGTCAGAAATCTCCTTGCACACACGTTCCGGGCGCATGGGGATCGCATCGGATACGAGGTACTGTTCGTACTCCGCTGCCCACTCAGCTTCGATCTTGGCGACCCGCCCGAGCCACTCATCTCGCTGGCCAACGGTATCGACAGCCGAAATAAGCGCCTTGAGGGATTCGCGAGCATCGCCAAGCACGCTCGCAGCGTTCGGGTAGTTGCGTCCCAGCTCCTCGCCATTCGAGTCGATCTGGGCGATCTTCACGCCCTGGCTCACACTCGGGTTCTTCCAGTCGTTCGTGACCTGACTACCGGTACGACTGCCAATGTATAGAACAAAATCTGCTTCTCTGATGAACTTGTTTGCTGATGAGCGAGAGTACGAGCCGACCATTCCGATATTCAACGGATGATTGTCCGGAACCTGGCCCTTTGCATTCAGAGCGAACGCCATCGGTACTTTCAGTTTCTCGATTAACTGACGCAGTTCAACTGCGGCTCCTGAAGTGGTTACACCGCCGCCAGCAATAATTGCAGGACGCTCGGCTTCGCTGAGCAGTTTGGCAACATCGGCAATGTCAGACGGGTCCGGGTGGGCACGGAACGGCGGCATCGAGTTGAACCGTGGCTCAGGGATAACCTCGAAATCATCACCGGGTCCCATAAGATCAGTCCCGCTGATTCCGGGTAGATCAAGGTGGGTAGGTGCGGTCGCTCCTGAAACAGCTTCCCGGAACGCCTGCCGAAGCAGCATCGGTAGCTCGCCCTGCGTCTCGACCTCCGCGTTGAATTTAGTAACCGCGTCGTACGCGGCTCGATGATCGATTTCTTGATACGAGTGACGTTGTCGCCATCCCGGCTGCCGGCGCCCGGTGACGGCAACCACGGGAGCTAGTGCGAGAAAGGCATCCTGAAGCCCTGCAGCAAGATTCGCTGCGCCGACCGACTGACCAAAAGCCACACTTGGCGCGTTTCTAACCCGGGCATATCCGTCGGCCATATAAGCAGCCGCCTTTTCCGAGTGGGCCATTACCGGAGTGCCACCCAGTTTTTCGAACTCAGCGAGAACCTGATAGAGAACTGCGGGCGTGAAAAAGATGTGGTCGACGCCGTACGACTTAATCGTTTCCGCCATGAACTGGGCACCAGTCATATTCGCCATCTGTATCTGAACCTTCCGCTGTAAACAAGCGTCTTGAAACTGAAAACCGCACTGTACACCGCTATAACAAACGTGGTCGAAGCATCGTATGAGATATCGATGCATAAGAACTCAACTGGCGATTTTCTCATGTGGTTCACGTCACAGAGGGTTCATGAGGTATAGAATCCCGCCGCATGTTCCTTGGCAAGACATTCAATTGCCATCGCAAAATAGCCCGAAAATTCAAGGATGACTAAATAGATGCTCAAGCACTTTCTGGTACCGGAAAAAGATCAAGTCTTAGTTTCAGAAGAGAAAACTCGGGCAGGAACTCAAGCTGTTTTCGAGAAAATGGGCCTCCCCGCGGACGAAGCAGCTTCGTGTGCCGATGTGCTTCTGACAAGCGATTTACGGGGTTGTGAAAGCCACGGTATCTCGAACATGCTCCGTGCCTACATCGCAAGCTATGGCGATGGCACCTACAACCCTCGACCTGAAGTCAAAACAGTCCGTGAATCATCGGTCACAGCAACGTGGGACGGTGATCAGGGTCTGGGATTACATCTGGGACCACGGGCAATGGAACTCGCCATCGATAAGGCACGCGAGCACGGCATGGGCGCTGTGGCAGTCAAGAACACCAAGCACTTCGGAATGCTGGCGTACTACGTGATGCAGGCGGTCGAAGCCGACATGGTCGGCATGGCGATGGTCTCGGCCGGTGGGGGAGCGATGCTTCCTATTCACGGTACGGAACCGGCGTTCGGAACCCAGCCTATTGCGTGGGGGGCTCCCGCCGACAAAATGCCGCCATTCGTATTCGATGTCGCAACCACTCAGGTAGCCGCCAACAAGCTGTCTCTCGCCCGGCGAATAGGTTCGAAGCTTGAACCTGGATGGATCGCCGATCTCGACGGCAATCCGATCATGGAGGCAGTCGACGCGCCCGAGAACGGCAACTTCAAGATGCTGCCGTTCGGTGGCACCCGGGAAAATGGCGGGCACAAGGGCTATGGCTTTGCAGCTATTGCCGACATCATGTCGGGGATTCTCTCTGGCAACGGCCCCGGATTCATCGCTGATCGCGCCTACTCGTTCTTCGTCATGGCATTCAACATCGACTCATTCACCGATGTCGATGAATTCAAGGCGGATATGGACAAGCTATTGGGCAAACTGGCCAACACGAAACCGACCGCAGGGCACGATCGTGTGTACTACGCGGGACTTCCCGAGCACGAAGAGGCTGAAATTCGCCAGAAAGACGGCATTCCGTACCACAAGGAAGTGGTCGAATGGTTCAACTCGATGAGTTCTGAGTTGGACCTCGGCATATCGATGCCGTAAGCCGTTTTCGGCTCCAAGCAGGTACCGCGCTGTCGGTGGTTTTGACCAGATTACGATGAGCGTTTGCCGACTTCTGCTCGCCAACAATTAAATCGCAACCAAAGATTCTGATGAGCCTTAGGTACGCGGTATTGGCGCGCTCGAAAATGACTCGAAACCTAACATTGGCGGCCAACTTGAACCTAGCAGGGAATACACCTGACTAGGGTTGCGATAACGCCCCAATCAGCGCTCCGTGACCGACCCAATTATCGCTGAGCCAAAGAGGTCAACGCCGCTGTTGGTTTGACCTATCGTACCTAGTCGATATCTCATTACGACCAACCACTTTTCCTGCCTAACCTGAGTTTTAAGAACTTTGTGTGCCACGCGGCATTGCAGAGCTACGGGCAGGAGCAAATTCCATTTGATTCTGACCCCGTACTACCGGGTTTATCGACCCGCCGTCTATATGGCGCGGGTTGCAAGATGAAGTGGGTATTTGTGTTGACAGGTAAAGCGACAAAACCGATGCGTAGCTCAATAACCTTGGGCTTTATTGCATCACTACTAATTTTGGTCGTAGCCGGATGTTCTTCCGGTGGAACGACAACAGCGGCCCCATCTTTGGGGGGCTCGGCTGATACCGAATCTGATGAACCGACGGCCGTGAGCGCTGTGCCTACAAAGGCACCAGCACCGCCGGAGCCTGAAGTAGAAAACAAAGCAGAGATTGTTGATCCGACTGCGATTCCCGCCCCAACGACGGAACCTGCCGATGCACCGGCTGCCACGGCGGTACCAACAGCCACGGCAGCACCCGCTGCAACACCGGAGCCAACATCGGCTCCGCTGCCCACATCAACACCCGCACCAACTGCGACGCCTGCACCGACTGCGACGCCTGTTCCGCTTACGAACGTTTACAACCTCTACGGGTTTACGGTTCAGCTGGATCAAGACGCAACATTCGCAGGCGCAAATTTGAACATCGACGGCTGGACGGCGACCGATGCCGATGACGGCCAAGGGCTGATGACATTCGAATACAACGGAGCGGATGTCGTCCTCTTTTGGCAACCACAAGATGGCGATACGCCACAGCAAACAGTCGATCTGACTTATCAGCTCCAGCAGCTTGGTAAGCCCGATCTGAAATTCGCCCCGCTCGGAGTCGGTGATCTCACCGTCGACGGTGGAGCGGGTAGATACGTGGGCTTTCTGAGCTCAAACGCTACGGGGGGAGACGCCACTGGAGGTCTGATTGGTGCTTGGACATGCCCTGGATCAAAGACGCAGATGTCTTTGACCGCTACAGGTGCAGATTCAACCGCGTTGCAGATCAGATTCGATCGACTCACTGAAGGATTCAGCTGTGCATCAAACTAATAACATTGGAATCAATAACATCCTTTTTAGGATGGTGATGAGTCGCATGATCGCAGTAGCTGCGGTCGCGTTCCTCATTTTTTCACCTGTGAGCTCTGTGTTCGCAGATGGTCACTTAGGTGATCCGCCGCCTCCAGGCGATTGTTGTGACGGACCGCCGCCTCCGGATAATTGCTGTGATGCGCCTCCGCCTGAGGACAACTATGTCGCTCCGCCGCCTGAGGACAACCATGACGCTCCTCCACCTGAGGACAACTACGTCGCTCCTCCGCCTGAGGACAACCATGACGCTCCGCCACCTGAGGACAACTACGTCGCTCCTCCGCCTGAGGACAACCATGACGCTCCTCCGCCAAATGACGACACGTCGCAGGACGAGGCACCGCCTTTGGCTCCGACTGATGCTCCGCCTCCCGACGGAGGGGGCGACCCGAACGCATCGCCGCCAGATGACAACTATGTCGATAACTTCGATGCTAATCAGCCGCCTCCGGGTGACGACTTCGATGCTGACCAGCCACCGCCGGATGACAATTTCGTCGACAACTTCGATGCTAATCAGCCGCCTCCGGGTGACGACTTCGATGCTAATCAGCCACCCCCGGGTGACAACTTCGATGCTAATCAGCCGCCTCCGGGTGACGACTTCGATGCTAATCAGCCGCCACCGGATGGCAATTTCGATCCTGATCAGCCGCCCCCGCCTCCACCTGAAGGCGAGTACAGCCAGGATCAGATCGCAAACTTCGACCAGAACACGATCGGTGATTTCGATCAGGACCAGTTCTCGAGTTTCGACCCCAACGCGGTCGGCGGTTTCGATGCTAGTCAGATTGCAAACTTCGATCCCAACGCCGTCGCCGGTTTTGATGCTGACCAGTTTGCAAATTTCGATCCGAACGCCGTTGGTGCCTTCGACGCTGACCAATTCGCTAACTTCGATCCCAACGCCGTCGCCGGTTTTGGTGCCGACCAGTTCGCTAACTTCGACTCCGACGCGGTCGCTGGGTTCAGTGCCGAGCATGTCGCCAACTTCGACCCCAGTGCTGTAGGTAGCTTTAGCCAGGATCAGTTCGATAACTTCGATCCAATGGCTTTTGGTGGCTTCAGTGCTGAGCACTTCGAAAACTTCGACCCTTCACTGATGGGTACCTTCGACGCCGATAAAATCGGCAACTTCGACCCAGACGCCATGGGTGGGTTCGATAAAGATCAGTTCGCCAACTTCGACCCGCTAGCAATGGCAGGATTCGATGCTGGGCAGATCGAACACTTCGACCCTGCTGCAATGGCAGGATTCGATGCCGACAAGTTCGCTAACTTCGACCCAATGGCTATGGCCGGGTTCGATGCTAGCCAGATTGAGAACTTCGACCCTGCTGCTATGGCAGGATTCGGTGCAGACCAGTTCGCCAACTTCGACCCAATGGCAATGGCTGGATTCGATGCAAACCAGTTTGAAAACTTCGATCCTGCTGCAATGGCTGGGTTCGGAGCTGATCATCTGGCAAACTTCGATCCCGCCGCTATGGGCGGATTCGATCACGACCAGTTCGCTGCTTTCGACCCTGCTGCTATGAGCGGATTCGGAGCAGAACACTTTGAAAACTTTGACCCATCGCTGATGAACGTCTTCGATGCTGATCGCATTGGAAACTTCGATCCGATGGCTATGGGTGGATTCGACAAAGATCAGTTCGCCAACTTCGACCCGCTAGCAATGGCAGGCTTCGATGCTGACAAGTTTGCTCACTTCGACCCAATGGCTATGGCCGGGTTCGATGCGAGCCAGATTGAAAACTTCGATCCAGCTGCTATGGGTGGATTCGATGCCGACAAGTTTGCCAACTTCGACCCGATGGCTATGGCCGGATTCGATGCTGGGCAGATTGAACACTTCGATCCTGCTGCAATGGCAGGATTCGGAGCAGATCATCTGGCGAACTTCGATCCTTCCGCTATGGGTGGATTCGATGCCAGCCAGCTCGGAAACTTCGACCCCGTTGCAATGGCAGGATTCGGAGCAGAACACTTCGCCAACTTCGACCCTTCGATGATGAACGTCTTCGATGCTGATCGCATTGGAAACTTCGATCCAGACGCTATGGGTGGCTTCGACAAAGATCAATTCGCCAACTTCGACCCGCTAGCAATGGCTGGATTCGATGCTGGGCAGATCGAACACTTCGACCCTGCTGCAATGGCCGGATTCGATGCTGACAAGTTCGCTAACTTCGATCCCGCCGCTATGGCCGGGTTCGATGCTAGCCAGATTGAGAACTTCGACCCTGCTGCTATGGCTGGATTCGATGCCGACAAGTTCGCTAACTTCGATCCAATGGCTATGGTTGGATTCGATGCCGACCAGTTCGCACAGTTCGATCCCGCCGCAATGGCAGGGTTCGGACCTGACCAGGTTGGTAACTTCGATCCCACTGCAGTAGCAGCGTTCGATCACGAGCAGTTCGAGAACTTCGACCCGATGGCCTTTGGTGGCTTCGGTCCGGATCACTTCGCCAACTTCGACCCATCATTGATGAACGTCTTCGACGCCGAGCGCGTTGAAAACTTTGATCCTTTGGCTATGGGTGGATTCGACGCCGATAAGTTCGCCAACTTCGATCCTGCCGCAATGGCAGGGTTCGATGCTAGCCAGGTTGAGCACTTCGACCCGGCTGCAATGGAAGGCTTCGACGCCGACAAGTTCGCCAACTTCGATCCTGCTGCGATTGGTGGCTTTGACGCCAGCCAGATCGAGCACTTCGATCCTGCCGCAATGGCCGGATTCGATGCCGATAAATTCGCCAACTTCGATCCTGCAGCGATGGCTGGATTCGACCCCACACAGGTCGAGAACTTCGATCCTGCTGCGATGGAAGGCTTCGGTCGTGATCACATGACCGAGATGGACCTCGACGCACTTGCCGCCTTCGGTCTCGATCAGGTTGAACACCTTGACGAGATGGCAAAGGACGGCATCGGCGATACGGTTCCTGAGTTTGGTGACTTCGACATCGACGTGAGGAAAGAATTCCTTGACGACGATAGCCTCCGATTGGGTGGCGTAGGTTCCTTCGAGGATCTTGCTGCTCAGCTCTTCGGTGATCCGCCGTCAGCCGACGAACTGGCCGCAATGGGCTGGGACAACTCGCTTGGCAACCCGGAAGACTTCGACTTTAGCTCGGGCGTTCCTGAGGGACTAACTGGTGCAGCATTGCAGAAAGCTGCTGAAGCTTTCGGTAACGGCGGCTAGTTCGAGAAAAGCCAACTAACTGAATACAAAACAAGCCCGAACCGGTTCAGCCGGTTCGGGCTTGTTGTTTAATGCGGATCTGAATTATTTGTTCAGAATATCAGTTAGTGCCTGCAGCACTCGAGTGTTTTCTTCCTCGGTGCGAATGGCAACACGAATGAACTCGCCGTGTAGGCCGATCTTGTCGCCGCAGCTACGAACGTAGATGCCGTGCCTGAGTAGTAGTAGGGCAGCAACAATTTCGGCTGAAATGCCGTCGGGCATCTTCATCAACTGGAAGTTGGCGCTTGTATCGAAGGCTTCGACAAAGTCGAACTTGGCGGTCGCCGATGTAAATCGATCGATGTAGTTCTTGTACTTCGCAAGCTCGACTCGGTATTCCTTTTGGAACTCGGAGCGTCCGAACAGAGTGAAGAAGTATTCAGCGATTCCGCTGGTGTTCCAGAGATACCCAGAATCGAGCAGATGGCTCACACGTTCAGGCTGCATGATCGCGTACCCAGCACGAACCCCAGCGATACCGAAATCCTTCGACATGCTCTTCATAACCGTCACGTTGTCAAATTGAGAAGTAATCCCGGTAAGAGTCGGTAGGTCGCCGTTCTGGGTTGGTCGATCTGCGAAGTGAATAAAGCTCTCGTCAACAATGATCGTCCTGAGCGACGTCAGTTTCGAAAGGATCCATTCGAGATCATTGTCGGGCATCACGTAGCCGTCAGGATTGTTTGGCGAAATCAGTACAGCGGTATCGGCACCGCTTTGCAATACGGACTGAACATATTCCTGTGGATCCACGGCAAAGTTGTTTGCCGAATCCAGCTCGAATTTCGTGACCTGCCTGTTAGCCCCCGCGAATTCGTAATATGGCGAGAAGGTAGGTGTGTTTATGTGAATGTGCGACGAGTAGTTGTGAATAACTGCCTGAATGGCCTCGGTTGCACCGTTGGTGATGAAGATTTGGTTTGCATCCACACCAATAGTTGGCGAGAGTCGCTCGGCGATTGCACGGTTTTGCGACGGGTACGCTTCGAGCATGCGCTTGAAGAGTTGGGGATCGGCAAGGACGTCAGCATTGAAATGCGTCCAGAACAGATCGGTAGCGAGGGGATTCGATAGGTAGCAGGCGTCGATCTCGACATTTATTTCGGGAATAGCCTGCTGAATGGTGCCAAGACTCGGCGAGTGGGAGCCGGAACCAGCACTCAGTTCTTCAAATTTTGCAAGAATATTGTGCTCTTCAGGTGAAATACGAATTAAGGTCAGGTCCGATAGCATCGAGTCTCTTTTCTCCAGTGATGGGCGCTACTTCACGCAGGATTGTTGCTAGTTTAGTGCAACGAATACCTGCCAGTGCGGTTTGTTCCGCAAAACACCCAGAAGACTAATCATCCAGAATTAGATTCGAACAATTGGAAGTGGTTGTTCGTAGAGAACGGCGTTTTTCAACGACGTCGATCTCGATCTCTGTATGATTGGGTCACTCGTCTTCAACTATTGACCCATAGGCGGGTGCTAACGGTCGTCACCCACGGCTAATCCAGTTTTCAGTCGCCACCCAATACGGGCGGCCTGCCAACTACAGAGCGGTCATCTATTACGTATTACGTTCAGATGAAATCAACACTCAGGAGCTGATCTACAGTCATGAAATCAAAGGAATCAACGGTTTTTGAACCGATGGACATGACTACTGCCGAGACGCTTCTAAAGGAAGCGAAACAGATTCTCGACCAACTCGGACTGGCCTTCTTCCTACGTCATGGTACATGTTTAGGCGCGGTTCGTGATGGAGCGTTCATTCCATGGGACGATGATCTCGATATCGGGTCCGTTGTCGGCCTGCATGGTTTAACCGAGGAAATAGTGCACGAAGCAGCCGCTGAATTCCGCAAACACGGCTACAGCGCTGACGTAATCGACAGCGAACTCCACTTGAGCGTTGATCTGAAGAAATCCGGTACTCAAATGGACTGGACTTGCTATCGAATCATCGATGGCAGCATTTACCAGTGGCCAGTCATCGAAATTCCGGCAAGCCTCCACGAAAATTTGAAGCCGATCGAATTTCTGGGTGAGACCTTCCACGTTCCAAATCCACCCGAGGAGTATCTGACGCTCAAGTACGGTCCAGATTGGATGACGCCGAAGCAGGCGGGCGGGTTCGAACAGGAAGTCCTCGATCTCATGGAAGAGGGCGCAGGAGTGAACGAAACGAGCGAAATACTGCGGTTGTCCGACGTTCACGACTCCGAAAATCACACCGGCAGCCTGAAAGTCGTTGACTTTGATGGCAAAACGGTTGGTGGAGCCGAAGTAACACTCGCAGCCACGAGTGTTCTCACCGGACTGGACACGGCTCGAACGAATGCAGATGGCTATGTGTACTTCAGTCTTCCCGAAGATGCGTGCTACGTGGTTGCCGTCGAGCTAGGAGACCGTAAAGAGATTCTCTTTCTAGAAGAGCTTGAACCGGGAGTCGAGTATCTTTATCGCCCGGATCCGAAAGTCGACTCAGGCAGAGCGAATGCCCTGGTAAACCAGTCAGGCGAAATCAAAGAGACTCGGTTCCACTAAACGAATCCAATTCAGGAGAATTCGAAATCACACGCGTCTACGTCGATATGGTGGCCGATCTATTTCACTACGGCCATGTGAACTTTTTGCGCCAGGCGAGCACCCACGGCGATTTCTTACTCGTCGGTATTCATGCCGATGAAACGGTCGAAAGCTACAAGCGAACGCCGATCCTAACGATGGAAGAACGTATCCGCTCGGTAGAAGGCTGCCGGTTCGTCGACGAAGTAGTTCCAAACGCCCCGCTCGAGATAACCCGTGAGTGGATCGAGCAGAACAAGATCGACCTCATTCTCCACGGCGACGACGTTTCACCCGAAGTCAGAGACACCTGGTACAAGGTTCCGATCGAAATGGGCATCTACCGCTCGGTCAGCTACACCGAGGGCATTTCGACCACCGAGCTAATCTCACGAATCAAGGCGGCTGAGACGGAGTAGGACTTCTCCTTGCGAGACCACGATAGGTCATTCTGCTTGGTTCGGCTTCCTCTCCATTAGGGAGAGGATTGAGGTGAGGGGGAATGCCTGTGGGGTCTGGGGTGGAACGTTTTTTGAACGGAATATTCGTTTGCATTCCCCCTCAATCCTGCGGCAAGCTCAGGATGCACCTAACCTTCCTCCGTTGGTGGAGAAGGAATAACATCGTCCTCGGTCATCAATATCCGCGGAGTAGTAGGGCACACATGAAAGTTGTAGGACGATACGGCGAAGGTCTGCTTGAAGAAGTACCAGACGAGATAACCCGTCTCGAACGACTCGGATACGACGTGCTCTCCACAGGGGAGCTAAAGAACGAAGCGACGATGCGTTGGACGCTCGCCGCCCACGCTAGTACCCGTGCCGAAATCGGTATGTCGGTAATGATCGCATTCCCGCGTAGCCCGTTCGTGACAGCGCAAATGGCGTGGGAACTCCAACGAATGACCGGCGGTCGTATTTCGATTGGCCTCGGGTCGCAGGTAAAAGGTCACAACGAGCGCCGCTTCAGTACTGGAAAGTGGACAGCTCCCGCAAAACGTATGGAAGAGTACGTGCGGATGATGCGAGCCGTATGGGAGACGTTCCAGACCGGCAAGCTCGCCCCGTTCGAGGGTGATCACTATCAGTTTACGCTCTGCCCCCCGGCATTCAACGCCGGGCCGATCGACGTGCCGTTCCCGAAAATATTCCTCGCCGCCGTTCAGCCCGGCATGACACGCGTCGCAGGTCGAGTCGCCGACGGACTTCTGCCCCATTCGTTCACAACCCCAAAATACGTGCAAGAAGTAACACTTCCGAATCTGGCAGAAGGTGCTCGACAAGCAGGACGTGACGTGTCCGAAATCGAGATCGCAGCGGGCGGGATGATGGCCATTGCTGAGTCGGAAGGCGAACTCGTCGACAAGCTGCTGGAACTACGAACCCGAGTAGCCTTTTACGGCTCCACTCGCTCATATCAGAAGGTATTCGAGGTTCACGGACAAGAAGAACTCGGCAAGAAACTTCACGAAATGTCGGTCACGAATCGCTGGGACGAAATGCCAAGCGTTGTACCGCTCGAAGTCGTACAGGAGTTCGCCACGACCGGGACCTACGATTCACTCCCAGCCGAGATAGAAACTCGTCAAAGCTTCGCCAGCCGAATATCGCTCGATGTCAGCTCAGAACCCGCAGATGAAGACCGCCTCACTGACCTAATCAAGCGGGTACAAGCGATTTAGCTAACGCTTGAGTTCCCGACCGGAGCAAAGCGCAGTGGAGGGACCTTCGGCGGATGGGTGCTGTGGTGGGGCGATGTCCGAAGTGGCACGTTCCCGACCCCACACCAGATCCCTTGGCGGCACTCGGAAAACGAGTTGACCTCTGCTAAGCAGTCAGGCAATACCAGTCCAAGACCCAGTTCTCGACCGTAACGAAGTGGAGCGGAGAGACCTTCGGTGGATGGGTGGCGGTGGCGTACCGATCGACGAACCGAATTGCCAGTAAGTACGCTTCTCCCTCACACTTCGACAAGCTCAGTACATGCCCCAACCCTCTCCCGCTGGGAGAGGGAGTCAACACACTCTAATCCAGCGTAATAAACAAAGAGTGGCGAATCTTACCGTTCACGGCTTTGCTGATGTGACCCTCACCCGTAGTGTCCTCAGCCAGAAAAACCTGACCTGCTTCCAGCACCCGTTTCTCGCCGTTTGCGACCGTGATTTCCACCGCCCCATCGAGATTCACGATGTACTGCCGACGAGGCGCGTTGTGATAGTCGTAATCGTAGCTGCCACTCGTCTCTCGAAAGATCAGTCCGGTGGCATCGAACCGTTCAGAAATCTGTCCGGTTTGATTGGCATTCACGTTAAGTTCCACCTCGATATCTTCGAAGTGTGATTTGTTGTCGTCGCCTGTGTAGATGCGAGTGACTTTCATCGTTGCCATGAGTTGATCCTAAAGTTTGCGAAGATTGAAGAAATTAGAAGTAACGGAACCTACCAGCTGTCGAAGTGCGTGACTTCTTCCAGCGGGCGACGAGTGACGGTTCCGAACTTGCCAGTTGGATATCCGACAGGGATGATCGCGTACGGCTCGACCAACTCCGGCAGTCCAAGCACCGCCTTAGCTGCCGCACGGTCGGACAACCCCATCGTCGTCAACGTAGCGCCCAATCCGAGCGCACGAGCCGCCAGTAGTAAGTTCTGCACCCCAGGGAATATCGACGCGCCAGAGCCCGCTCCCGCCAGCCAGGTGTTTATCGGGGTGGCATCGAAAGACAGGCACGGGATAAATAGGGCAGGGATTTCAAGGAAGTGATCCCGCTGCCATTTCACAGCCTTCACGATGCCTACCCGATCGGGTGTCGAGGACCCTGGGCTGTCGATGTATGCGTCAACCGCTACCCCGTGCAGTTCGGCAAGCTTCTGCTTCTGCTCCTGATCCCGAACGATGATCCAGTGAGCGTTTTGCTTGTTGCTGCCAGTCGGCCCCTGATTCGCAGCGTCGATCAACTGCATCAGCACATCTTCGGGAACCGAATCCGGCTTTAACCGCCGCATCGCACGCGTGTTGTGCATCGCAAAGAATAGATCGAGAGTTTCAGAAGTCATGATTGTTGCCTGTCGGTCAGCGCAGCACCTGAGCCCATACTCAGACATTGCGCTAGCCGAGGTTGATTAGCTGTATTTACCGGAATCCTGCGCTGGAGAAGGCGTAAGGCCTTTCTCTTCTCGTTCGAGGTGAGTCTCTCGGCCCCACGACCGCTTTAGGTCGTCTTTGATGTTGATTACGAGACGCCCAAGCCCCTCGGTTTCGAGTTCGATCACATCGCCGTCCTGGAACGGGTTCAAACCACGGTGATTCGTGCCAGTGGCAACAATATCTCCGGGATAAAGCGTGTGAATCGCAGTGATGTATTCGATGCAACGTCCGATCTGGTGAGCCATGTCGTCAGAATTAAAGTTCTGCTTCAGGTCGCCGTTGTTGCTCAGCTGTATCTGCAGATTTTGTGGGTTTGCAATCTCATCAGCCGTAACAATGTACGGTCCGATCGGTGCGAACGTGTCACGTGACTTCATGGCGTGGAAAACGCTCGATCCACCGAGCCCACGTGCCGAGCCATCAATGAAGTTCGTGTAACCGAAAATGTAGTCGAAAGCATCAGCAGCGGCCACGTTGGTCGCCTTCTTGCCAATCACCAGAGCAAGCTCTGCCTCGCCTTCAAACACGGTCGCCGGGGTGTCGGGCAGAACCATCGTGTCACCGGGGCCAATTATGGCGGATGGAGCCTTTGCAAATACCTGAATCTGGGCGGGCTCGTCTCGGGTGCCGTCTTCCATGTAGTTGACCGCCATGCAGGCGATGTTGCTCGGCTTTGGCAGGGGTGGTCGAACGCGAACGCTGGAGACGGGAACACCGTCGGACGCACCGACAGCAGCATCTAGTTTTCCACGGTAGCTACCAAAGATGCTGATCAATCCGTTGATCAGATGCTGGGGTTCGAGATTCGGAATGTCCGAAACAACGTCCGATACATCGACGACGTTGTCGCCCTTCATTACACCCAGTTGAAAATCATTAAAGAAAAGCAGTTTCATTTCGTACTCCCGTTGTTCGCGTTGCAACTAGACCATTCACGTTGCACTTTGCGTCGGGGAGGATACTACCGCGCAGCCCGTTGTGCCGAAGACATGCCCTGTTCCATCGTGGAGTTCATGAGACTTACTCGTTAAAACAGTGCTGATATCGCGCCACTTCTGACAGAATCTCAACATGATCTAATCGTACCCAATTGCTCCTACGGGCATTCCGTACATCACCGCAGACCAAATGCGTGAAGTCGATCGCGCAATGATCGAGGATTTCGGGATCACGCTACTGCAGATGATGGAGAACGCCGGTCGTAATTTGTCGGAAGTTCTGGTGCGCACGCTGCTCGAAAGGTCTCCACTTGGAAAATTAGTGGTCGTAGCAGCCGGACCCGGTGGAAACGGCGGTGGTGCTCTCGTTGCTGCTCGACATCTTCACAATCGTGGATGCGAGGTGAGTGTCGTGCTTGGGTCAGAAGACGAATCGAACGTTACCGATGCCGTTACCCAGCAAATCAGTATCTTGCGAAAAATGGATGTCCCGGTGAGCACAGACTCGCCGGATTTCGACACGGCCGATGCGATTATCGATGGCCTGTTCGGGTACTCGCTAAGTGGGGCTCCACGTGAGCCAGCGGCTTCGATCATTGAGAGCATCAACAGTTCCGCTGCGCCCGTTATCTCAAACGACATTCCAACCGGGATCGATGCCACAACCGGCGAAGTCAATGAACCTGCAATACGGGCGACTATCACCGTGACAATCGCTTTGCCAAATACAGCTTTCAATAACGACGAAACCAGACAGCTCTGTGGAGATATTTATCTGGGCGACATTTCGGTTCCCGCCGAGTTGTACAAACGGACGCTGGGTCTATCGATTCCCCAATTATTTGCTGCCGGACCAATCGTGAAATTGCCAGCATCGAGCAAATAGCACCACGGCTATGGAGCCATTGCCACTTCTGCATGACCGCTGGTTCATTCGGCGGGATTTCTTTATCGTGTGAGTTGTCGAATATGTGCGAATGAGCGATATCGATCTGTCAGGAGCCTCAATTAGTCGTGAAAGCAATCCTCTATATCGTCCTCGTTGTCGGCGTAATGGGCGTTGTGCTGCTGTTGGGCTTCGGAGGCGACCGGCTCACCCCATTCGCATCGATGATCCTGATGGTCGTGGCTTTGATGCTATTCGTTGCGATTGGTTTACGATCGGGTGTTGGCAATCGAATTGATCCGGCAGCGAAATCAGATATCGAAGCACGAAAAGGATGGGCGTACACGCAACCGCTTCCCGGGGACAACTGGCTCGATCTGGTTGTTAGTCACGAGGACATGACCCGGCACATATCTCTTGAAATCGACCGCTCACGAAGGTTTGATCGAACCTTCACCGTTGTCGTAATCGCACCCGATATGAAGGCACTGGCCCTCAACGGAGTCGTGGCGGCATCAACGTCTGAACTGAACACTATGCGAGTGTTCGTTCAGGAAGTCGTAGTGAGGCAGTTGAGGACGACCGACGTGATCAGCAACTCGGTAATGCCGGCGGTCACGATCTCGCTGCTACCTGAAACGGATAGCGATGGCACGGACATCGCAGTCGCTCGAATTCGGGATGCCTTGACATCGTCCGCGCTGACGTTGGGGTCTGGTGGCCAAACAGAACTCACCGTGTCGGTCATGGCGGTCAACTACCCGGCAGATGTTCGCGACACCATGGGCTTTATCGAATCGATCAAAGAATTCGAAGATCGAGTTTCGGCCGACATCTCTGCGACCTAGCGTCGACCTTCGACCGCATTGATCAGCGCACTTGCCGTAGCTCCGTCGGCAGGGAAAGACGCAGCGCGTTGCCGGAACTGAACCTGTACTGGATCGCTACCTGCAATCTCGAGTTTCTCTTGAGCCAGTCTTTCGCTTAGGCGATTTATTACGATATTCCCGCCCTCGATATCCGACTGTGGAAGCAATATGGCCACGGAATACTCACCCGGCCTTTTCGCCACGCTGTCGGTGTCACGAACAGCTGCTGATGCCAGATCGGCGACAAATCGCCAGATGTAGGTGGGGTCGGTGTTTGTGGCGTGCGGTGACTGTTGTTGAAGGTGTTCCAGATCGAGGCTCAGCCACAAGATTGTGCATGCCTGATCGTATCGGCCCGACCGGCTTACTTCCCGTTCGAGCGCCTGATTGAACCAGCTAAACGAGAACAGTCCCGTAGATTTATCTTGCCAGGAAAGCCGTTCGATCTCTTCAGCTGCATTTACCGTTATTTCTCGACGCCGACGGACTTCACGATCGAGATAATTCTCACCACCCCAAGCAAGAACCGCGATAAGAACGGCAGCAATTCCGGTCAGAATCCCAAAAACGGCCGAGAGATCGGTGAGAGCCACACTACCTGCTGATAGCCCAACTGCTACCAGCGTGAACAGGATGATGAACGGTCGCCGGCTCGGGCTAGTGGCTTGTTCGTCCGGTCCAGAGTTTGACGCTGTATCGGAACTGCTCTGAGTGTCCAATTAGGTCACTCACTTTCCCATACTTCAACTTCTCGAGTTTGTGCGCGCTTCGCTCGGTACAAAGCCAGGTCTGCACGTTTGATCACGTCCGCAGCTTGATCTCCCTCAAGCGGGAACACGGTTAGTCCCATTGAAACGAAAATTTTGTGAGTGCTTTCATTTACAGATATCGCATTTAACGCCGCACCGATCTGCTGTGCTTTCACCGGACCCGATACTGGATCTGAATCCGTAAGAATTGCGCCGAATTCATCGCCGCCGATTCGGGCTACAACGTCGGAATCTCGAAGGTTTTCGTGCAAAACGTCGACGATTTTCTTGAGAACCCTGTCGCCTTCATCATGCCCAAACGAATCGTTTATCGATTTAAAATCGTCGATATCAATGAAGATGAAGCAGCCTGTAGTTTTTCGTCTTCGCGCCGACCGTATCGATTGCGAAAGAAGCACCTCGATCTGACCCTGGTTGAACGCGCCTGTCAGAGGATCAATGGTTGCTTTGATCTCAAGCTCATGCGCCTGGAACCGTTCCGCAGTTACGTCTCGAGCAACCCCGACAACAATTTCGTCACCGGTTTCAGAATCTGAAACTGGGTATATCCGAATATCGAACACCAGATCTCGCCCATCGGCGGTGTTCGCTCTGATATCTACCCTGAGTTGTTTGCCTGCAGCTCCGGCGGCCAGAGCGGGTTGCCAGAACTCCGCAGCTTGTGGCCAAACTTCTGTGATTGGGCGACCGATCTCACTCGAACCCAGCATTTCATCGCATGCAAGGTTGGATTCGATGAGTCGACCCTCGTTGTCTGCAACAAAAGCCGGATCGCTGATAGATTCGAATATTCCTAGTCGTGACATATGCGTCTATTTTGCATGAATGGCATCGTAAATATCGATTATTACGGGCTTTTTCACCGGCTATTGAAATACTCTAGGCGAGTGTAAAAGCTTCACAGCCTAGTATCGCCTCGTTCCGGGTGAATAGTAAATCAGGAGTAACGAACGTGCATGCATCTGACGCTCCGACGCTGAAACCAACTGGCCTGCTTCCGCAGGGTCCCGCCCGACGAGCATCATCCGGGCTTGCCGGTGGATATCGGTTAACAATTTTGATCGCAGCGATAGTGGTCGGTATCTCAGTAATTCTGTTTTCATCGAGCTCAGGTGATGTTGGCGGAACTGTTTGGACACTGTCACTAATGGGGATCGCTATCGGCATCCTCACCGTCGCAGCCTCGTATTCGCTCGGTACGAGAAGCCAATATGCCGTCGTGAACAGCACCCAGCGCGATTCGATGGACCAGATGCAAGAGACGTTCGAATCTTTGGCTGGACGAGACTGGATGACAGGTCTCGACACTTACTCTGAAATCGCCAAGCAGGTCGGCCGCGAACTCTCGCGATCTACACGTTACGACCGAACGTTTTCCGTTATGTTCGTGACACCAAAATTTGAGGGAAACATCACTGCCCTTAATTCAGGCCACATTTCCGATACCGAGATCTACACGGCCGATATTTTGCGCAAAGTCCTCAGACTGTCGGACGGCATAGCCCGTCGAACCGACGTATTCGGATTTGTAGCCTTTTTGCCCGAGACCGAAGCAGCCGGAGGTCAGATCGCCGGTACGCGCGTAACCGATGCTCTTACCGATCCCTACAGCGTAGGACCGTGGGACGATCGAACAGAGCTAATCGCACTTGATGCCGAGGTACTTTCGTTCCCAGAGGATCAGGCTGCCCTTAACGCTATGTTTGGACTCGACCAAAACGAAGCAGGCGCGTCCGGCGGAGTAACTCTTCCCGCCAACGCTTAGGAGTCGACCAACGCCGGTGGATCATGCAAATTGCCGGTGTGACCACTTCTGCTCACGGAATTACCACGGAATAACAGCATCAGAGCACCGTGTTATTCCGTCGACCTGTACACTCGCCCGGGCATCAGTGAGATGACTTTAATTGAGATGGCGAACGGAGCTGAAAAGTTGGCAGACAAACTACGCGTTGGTGTAATCGGCAGCGGCGGCATTACCCGGAACCATACACATGGTTATTTGAAAACTGGACAGTACGAAATCGTCGCTCTCGCTGATCTGAGCCAGGAGGTGATGAACGAGTACGACGACGAGTTCGCCGAATTCGACGATTACAACGCAAAACACTTCACTGATTTCCGTGAAATGCTCGAGACTGCCAAGCCCGAAGTCGTCTCTATCGGAGTCTGGCATCCCGGCCACGCGCCGATGACAGTCGCCGCTGCTGCAGCCGGTGGGGTAAAGGTGATTCTCTGTGAGAAGCCGATGGCCGACAGTTTGGCTGCTGCCGCCGAGATGCTCTTGGTTTGCAATCGAAATAACGTGAAGCTCGTCATCGGCCACCAGCGCCGATTCCTGCCTGCCTACACTCTGGCAAAGCAGATGATCGAAGACGGTGAAATCGGCGATGTGCGGCTCATCACCAGCGTCGCCGGTGATGGCCTGCCAAACTACGCCTCGCACCAGACCGACATGTTTCGCTACTTGCTCGGCGACATCGAGTGCACGTGGGTGATGGGCAATGTCGAACGAGAGACTGACCACTGGGAGCGCTCGACGCAGATCGAGGATAGAGCGTTGGCTGTGTTCGGCTTCGAGAACGATGCTCAGGCGATGATCGTCTCCGATCTCACACCTGTTCGCTGGCAGGGTGCCAGGATCTACGGCTCAGACGGCATGATCGAAATGTCAACAGATGATCTGTACCTGATGAACGGCAATTCATCCGGGTGGGCACAGCACAAGCCGGATGGTGAGTTCTTCAAATACGGAGCTGATCGTTTCGAATGGGTCGAGGGCGGAGCCGGACAGGCGCGAGAGCTTGCCGACTTGGCTACAGGAAAAACTGACTACCATCGTGGCAACGGTGAAAGCGGTTACAAGGCGCTGGAAATGATTCACGCCGTCTACGAGTCGGCACGATTGCACACACAGGTCCAAATGCCGATGAAGACAATGGCGAATCCGCTCGATCTTATGATCGAAGACGGCCACCTGCCGATACGCTACCCAGGTCGCCACGACATTCGAGCAGGCAGTCTCCGAGGCGAAAATCTAGCTACCGACAGAGATAACAGTTAGCTGTAGCCGTCGTGAGGACGGCCCCCTCTCCCGGCGGGAGAGGGGTGAGGCATGTGCGGAGCTCGGCGAAGTGTGGGGGAGAACCGAGCAACAGGAAAACTTTTTCGTTGCCCCACAAGTCGATTTCCCGAGTGCCGCCGAGGGATCTGGCGGGGTCGCGCATGCGCGGTGCCGGAGAACGGACCCCTTGCCACCCAGCCACCGAAGATCCCTCCGTTCCCCTTCGCCCTTCGAAAAGCTCAGGATGCACTCCGGTCAGGAAATCGGATGTTGGCTATTTCAAATTGGATGGCAGGGAGTTCCAACCACGATCTCACTGACGCCGAACTAGCTAGGCCACTGAATCAGCTCGACTCGTACGTTGTCGGGGGCGCTTACCCAGCAGAATCGTGTGCCGTTGGGCAGCATGTTCGGACCGTCCACCAACGGCGCACCAACCGCTGCGAGTCGTTCTATCTCCGCGTCGATATCTTCAACATCGAAGCCGAAGTGCTCCAACCCGAGATTTGGACCCGAATCGCTTTCAACGAGAGTTTGTCCATCGAGCGGACCCGAGATGTTCACCGGGACTCCGTTGGCAGACTCGCACTGCACAAAACGATCTCCGGTATCCCGCGTCGAATCGCCGTTGATCTTGAATCCAAAGTTGTCGACCCACCATTCGGCGGCCTTCATGGGGTCGTTCGACTTCAGGTGAATGTGGTTTAGCTTGTACATGTTTCGGGCCTCTCGGTTATTCGGGTGAATGGTTATGTGCGGATATTACCGTCACAAGCCCCTAGCGACAAATGCCGACGGCTATCCCGCCATCGCCATTTGGGGGCTCTGTCATATCGATAATTGATTTCCGCTCGTCTCGTAGCGATTAGTCCCAGAGTTTTTGAATCGCCTCGAGGCAGTCCTCGATCATCTGCTCGGCAGCCCCCGCCTCGAACGGCGCCGTTGGCCCAACCTCATAGCCGCCTTCAGGGTAGGCATATTCCATTGGCAGGTAACCGAAATAGCCGTTTGAGTAGCCCGAGAAAAGCGTCCAATCGGCGGGTGATCGCTCCTTCACCGCGGTGCCAATCTCAGCGAACGGCTCAACCGGAATAGCAACCAATGCCGTGTTCCCGATTCGAATAACCTGAATTGGGATCTCACGTTTGTTCCCGCCCTGACCGAACGTCTGTGTGTGTCGAAGCAACAGCGTTTCGCGTTTCGCCGGGAACGCTGCCTGCTTGATCTCTTCGACCGAGCTGCCACCGTTGCGAACCGCTTCTAGATTCGCTCTTATTCGATCGAACTTTTCCTGTACTTCAGATTCCGGTGGCATCTCCTTGATGGGAAGTGAAGACGCCGCGTCGATCACCCCAAGCGAATCGTCCGATTCACCTGCCTGCTTGAACGTGTACATCCCGAGATCGGCACCCGACGGCAGGATCTGTTCGAGCTTCTCTTCGCGAGGAACCGGATCGATATTCAACCGCACCCTTGCCGCTTCGATCCCCAGCTGCTTACCGAGCTTGCGATATACGGCGGTGTCACCGGTGAACCCATCGATAGGACCCTGATTACCCGCCGCACCCTGCAAAAACAAGCATGTGCCACCAACGATGCTCTCGACCGTCTCCCGCACTGGACCCGGGTAGTCGGGCGTTATCAGCTTGTTCTCAGGCCCCATGATCGTCGGGTGACATGCGTAATTGACCAGCGTCGCGACCGGCTTGCCGTCGAGATCGTCGATTGCGGTAACAAGCACTTCGTGGTCAACGAACCCGCTCGGGTTGCGACCCGTGAAAACGTTGCCATCGTGGCTAACTGGTCGGCGGTTGATATTTATCTCGCAGTGTCCTGTACCCGAGTCTGATCGCACCGGAACGATTTTTGTTATCGCCTCTGCGACGGCCTCGGCCGACGCCGGAGCCATCGAGTGGAACCACGGCTCGACCATCTCTGATCCCTTTGTGATCCACGAAAGACCCTCGATAGGACCCGAGTGTGTGTGGGTATACGAAACGCGCTGATTCGTCGCCGGGATGCCAGACTTCTCGGTAACTGCAGCCCGAATCGCGAGGTCGTAAGCCTCGACCAGCATGCAGGTGTCGATATCGAGGATTGCAATGCGTGCTGCCGGGTCGGTGTTGCCGTCTGGCTCGATAACGAGCGCCGTGATCGTGAGTGGCATATCGACGCCTTCAGCGCCCTCGTGCGACTGCGCACCCCACCCGGCGTGGGCGATACCAATCGGTGGCGTTATGTCGACTCTTGCTGTACCGGCTGCGAGCATACTTTTCTCCGTAACTATTGAGTTTGCTGGAATATTTTGACGGGATTGTCAGTAAATATGGTGAAATAGAAAAGACCCGAATCAGAGGACTGCAAAATATAGTTGCAGCACGCTGCCTCGGGTCTTGTCCAGAGTCAGTTCTGCCGGCGGGAGTTTACTAGTTCCACGCGGGGGGAGCGATGCTCTCGATGTTGGTTTTTACATCGATAACTGCTGGCTTGCCAGAGTTCAATGCCTGATCGAGGGCACCTTCGAATTCGCCCGGTTTCGTGACCGTGATTCCGAACCCGCCCATCTGTTCAGCCATCGCTGCAAAGTCGGTCGGGGTCAGCTTCCAAAGTTCGTCTGATCCGGGAAGATCACCACCGTAGTTCCGGACGTTCAGGCCGCGCTCCTGGTTGAGTGACGCGTTGTTGTTCACAACCGTCACAGTGTTCAAACCGTAGCGGACCGCCGTGTCCAGCTCCATGAAGTGATACCAGAGCGCTCCATCACCAGCGAAAGTTATAACAGGACGATCCGGAGCAGCAGCTTTCGCTCCGATTGCAGCCGGGAACGCCCATCCGAGCGATCCTGCACAACGGATGAACGATTGATCGGGACTCGTGAAATCAATCATCGTTCCAGTCCAGATTCCGGAATGACCGGTATCGGCCACGAGAGTCGAATCGCTTGGGAGGTGATCGGTTAGTTCTTTGGTGAGCCGTTCTGTGCGCATCGGCATTTCGTCCGAGTTCCACAGATCGTTAACACTTGCCTTCCAATCGCCAACGAGCTTTTGAACTCGTGATACCCATGCGGCGCGTCCCTGCTCGTCGCTTGCCGTCCCGACTTCACCGCTAGCATCAAGCATCTTCTGGAGACCAGCTTGTATATCAGACTGCAGGCCTACTTCGATCGGGAATGATCGACCCAGCTCTGAGGCATCAATATCCATCTGAACAATTCGGGTGCCTTCTCGCGGAAGCTTCCAGTCGTTCGTCACCTGACCGCCTGTGTGGCTTCCAATGAAGAACACGAGGTCGGCTTCAGCCAGTGATTGGTTTGCACATGCTCGTGAGTAAGCACCCGGCACGCCCACTGCTAACGGATGATCGGAAGGGAACAATTCCTTTGCGTTGAGCGATGTGGCGACCGGAATGTTGAGTCGCTCGGCAAGCTCGATGAGTTGCTTTCCGGCACCCGAAGTTTTCACACCACCGCCAGCAACTATTACCGGCCGTGCTGCGCTTGCAAGACTGATTAGCGCGGCGTTTACCGAACCTGCGTCCGGCTCGGGTCGGAAGGGAGGCATATTTGCGAACTGGCCTTCGATCACCACTTCCATATCTGCGCTGTTCTTGCTGATTTCTCCACCTGCGATACCCGCAAGGTCGAGGTGCGCTGGACCCGGAGTGCCGGTAGTCGCTTCCCTGATCGCCTGTCGAAGGTACATCGGTAGCTGGTCCGTCCTGTCGACACGGGCGCTGTATTTCGTGTTGGCTGCGAACGGGCTGCTGTGGTCGACTTCCTGATATGCGTGTCGATCCTGCTGATCTTGTACTAACCGACCCGTCAGAGCGATCACTGGGGAGCTTGCGAGATATGCGTCCTGCAGCCCTGCTGCGAGATTGGTTGCACCGACCGACTGGGCTCCACAGAATGCTATCGAGCCTTTTGTCCGAGCATAGCCGTCTGCCATGTAGGCGGCCGGTTTTTCGCTGTGGGCCATGATTCGAGCGATCCCAAGCTCCTCCATCCGCACCATGGAATCGTCAACGATCACAGGCATGAAGAAGAAGTGCGAGACGCCGTATCCGTGCATCGTATCTGCGAGGAATTTTCCGCCAGTCATTTCGGTCATTTGAACAAACAGCTTTCATTTTCTGGCTTAGTCGTGATTGATTACGAGATTCGGGGCGAACTTTACAACAGCAGCCGGGCGAGTGGACTGTGGAATCTGTGAAAGAAACGATTCGTCGATGCCAAATTACACATATGTTCGGCTCTACGCCGATCCAGCGAAAATTAGCAGCCATAACGTGCGCGAGTGCATGGTTTCCCTAACGGTCCACGAGTACTCCGGCCGACTATCGTTTTTTTCTGCCGTTGAGTCAGAAGATTCGTCAGCCGAATCACCGTCAGGTAGTAACCCAATGCGAAACTGGCTAGAGCAGCGATGAACAACACTACCCACCCGTAATAAAACGGCGTGCGTGCCACCCGGGGGAGCGTTTTTGCTTGCGATTCTGTCGTTGGTGCCACGACCAAAAATTGTACCTACGCGGATGGAATTCCATTCAGGTGTTCAACGGCGATTTTGACTAGAGTCGTGATGAACTCTGAAAAATACCCTCAAAAAACGACTCCATGGCGGGTGAAAGTTCGTGATCATTGGACTTGTCAAACCAATTACTAACCGGGGTAGACCCAACTAAACACCGTTCTCGGCATTGAAAACTCGACAAGAAGCTGTGAACGGTTCAAAGTGGGTTGCTGTCGTTTTTTAATTCGCACGCTCAGATTTTGCAGTTCGTAAGAACACATGCGGGGATAACAATGGGATTTTCTGTAGAAGGTATCGCTGGCTTTAGCGGCCGACGTCCTTGGTGGATTGTGGTGGGATGGATTCTGGCTCTAGTAGTAGCTGGAGCACTTGCCAGTACGATGCTGGAAAGTGCCCTCGAAGGCGAGCAGGGACCGACTCAGGTTCTTGAGTTCGAGCGTGCCCAGATGCTCATCGATGAACGTTTTAGCGATCTTGATGGCGCAGAAACTCCGGAAGAAGATACGGGCCCTGAAACATCTGGCGAATTTGTGCTGATATTTGCGGACAGTACAAAACCGGGTGAAGCTGCGTTTGATCAGCGGGTGATCGAATTCAGTGAAGCACTGGAAACAGCCCAAATAAAGGCTGATGTCGAAATTCTAGTCGGCCATTTCAGCGACTACGAGGGTCAGGTTTCTGAAGATGGAACAACCCTGCTTACCTCGGTGAACATACTTTCTGAATCCGACGCGCACATCGAAACACTGCTCCATGTAGCCGAATCATTCACCGATGGTGACTTCGAGGTCTACATGGTCGGTAACGCCAGTATTAATCACGTATTCAGCGAACTTGCTGAGAGCGACTTAATTACCGGTGAAACCATCGGTATCGCGGTAGCCCTCGTAATTCTTGCGCTCGTGTTTGGTGCGGTGGTAGCAGCGTTCATCCCGATCATTCTTGCGATTGCTGCGATTTTCGTGGCCATTGGTTTAACCGCTATCGTCGGTCAGTTCATGGAACTCAACGAGTTCGTGCCGAACATCTTGACGATGATGGGTCTTGCCGTTGGTATCGACTATTCACTGTTCATCCTCTCTCGCTTCAAAGAAGAACGCGAGCGCGGCTTGGATAAGCAGCAGGCGATCGAAGCGGCGGGTGGCTCTGCAGGTCGCGCAGTAGTGTTCAGTGGACTAACAGTCGTGCTGGCGTTGCTCGGTATGCTCATCATTCCCGAACGCACATTCCAGGCGTTCGGCATCGGTGCCATCCTGGTTGTGTTCGTAGCAGTGATCGTAGGAATCACGCTACTCCCAGCGATCATTGGAATCCTTGGCGACAAGGTCTACGCAGTTAGCGCTCCGCTTCCTCTTACCGGTGGGCTATTCGTGATCGGCACCATAATCCTTTCTGTTACCGCAGGGTTCAGCAAAGACGTAATCATGGTTTCCGGCGGCGTGATACTGATTCTGATTGTCCTGACACTGATTCGGAAATTCACTAACGACAAGTACTCGCTGGGACTTGGTGGCGACAAAGTCGTCGATCCTGAAGCTGAAAGTGGCATGTGGAACACCATCACCATCAACGTGATGCGTCGACCGTATCTGAGCATGGCGGCTGCAGTGATAGTGCTGCTCTTCCTCGGATACTTCTATTTCGACCTCGAAAAGGGGACGGGGGGTATCTCTGTACTACCAGACGAGCTTCCGGCGAAAAAAGGATTTGAAACGCTCGACGAAAAATTTGGTTTCGGATCTGATGCACGAGCGGTTGTGGTAATCGATGGCGACATTGACGCAGAACCTATCGCCAGCGCCATAACGAAGCTCGAGCAGTTGATGACGGATGATGCGGGGCTGCAAGCGCCTGATGTCCGTCTCGAGCCCACAGTCGATCTGGCCGTAGTGCAATCGCAAATCCCTGGCGACCCTCAGGGCCAAATAGCACTGAACACCATTCGAGACCTACGTTCGATTTTGATTCCTGAAGCATTCTCCGATGTCCCTGATTCGTCATACAAGGCACTGGTTGGCGGTGGTCCCGCCGAGGTTGTCGACTCTGTGAAAATCACAGATGAGTACCTGCCAATCGTGTTCGCATCGGTGCTCAGTCTCAGCTTCATCCTACTGCTACTTGCATTCAGGTCGATCACGATTTCAATAGCGTCGATCATCATGAACCTGCTGTCAGTCGGTGCGGCATACGGACTGGTTGTGCTGGTATTCCAGAAGGGGTTCCTGATCGATTTGTTCGGATTCGAGCAGGTTGATCAGATCGAATTCTGGTTACCGTTGTTCATGTTCAGCATTCTGTTCGGTCTGTCGATGGACTACCACTTGTTCATGCTCAGCAGGATTAAGGAACGCTACGACGAGACGGGGCTTGCCTCTGAATCGGTGGCGTTTGGACTGCGCAAGACCGCCAGCATCATCACCGGCGCGGCGCTCATCATGGTGGCAGTATTCGGTGGATTCGCACTCGGCGACATCGCATTCTTCCAGTCGATGGGATTCGGTCTTGGAGCCGCCGTGCTACTCGACGCAACGATCGTGCGGTCATTGTTGGTGCCGAGCGTCATGCGAATACTTGGACGAAAGGCCTGGTACCTGCCGACATGGCTTGAATGGATTCCCAACATCTCGATCGAGGGACGTCCGGTTGAAGCTGCAGCGACTACAGCTACCGAATCGGTAGCCGAAGCCACTGCCGACTAAATCGGCCCGACTAAAAACAATAGCAAAACCGCCCGTGACCAAATCTGGTCACGGGCGGTTTGTTTTTCGTTCCACAGCAAACTACGGATTTCCCGAGCGTAGCAAAGCGGAGTCGAGGGACCTCGATGGATTCAACGATCACTATGGATCGCGACGAGAGCGCCTTTTATCGAGGAATGTAGGCATCGAGATCCCTCGGTTCCGCTCTGCTCCACTCGGGAATTCGAGTGTTGGCTAAGTTAGCGACCGATACCGCTACCCGAACTGCGTACCCACGTGCCCAGCAACGTACTCGGCGTCCTCACCAACGCCAACGAACTGCGCTGATTTCGAGCTGTACATCCACTGCAGTCCCATGAAGTAAAGACCCGGATACTCAGTCACCCCACGTTTTTGAATCGGAAAGTTGTGCTCACCAGTAATCGGCAACTTAATCCAGTCGAAGTCGTACTTGAATCCGGTCGACCAGATGATCGTCGAAATCTCGGCGTCGGCAAGATCTAACGAATCCGGAGCATCGCCCTTCGGCCAATCTGCGATCCCTGGCGGATCCTCCGTGTCGTCTGGCGGCACCTGGATACCGTTCTTCTCGATATACCTGTCGACATTTTGCTTCCATTTGACCGGATGAGCATCGACGACCTGCAGTATTTCCGCGAGATCAGTCCGTAGCGTCAGCGTGTTCCCATCGCCACCTGTAATCGGGCCCACTAGCGTCATGCCGTCTTTAGCCAACTGGCGTAAGTAGATGTCGTGACCACCTTTGGCACCACTCGTGTGCGAAGACGATCCGTGGCGTACGGCGTCGATCGATTCGATGTTCTCGATCGTATTGTCGAAGCCGCCCATCGTGTAGTTCCACCAAGACGAATCTCGACCCCTGTATCGACGCGGGCGACGCGCGGCATTTCCGACCGATAAATACACCTGTTTGCCAGCTTCGTGCAGTTCCTCGGCGATCTGTGCGCCCGACTGCCCGGAACCCACCACCAGAACCGCGCCGTTTGCGAACGACTGTGGGTTCTTATAATCGGCAGAGTGAATCTGAGTGATCGATGCATTCAGGCCAGCTGAGAAGTCGGGGATCTTCGGCACCCCGAACGCCCCGGTCGCAACCACAACACAGCGAGCTTCGTAAGTGACACCCGAAGATGAGGCAAGCAGATAACTACCGTTTTCTTGTCGAACCAGCGATTTGATCTCGACACCGGCCCGAACCGGCGCACCAAAAAAACGTGCGTAGTCCTTCAAGTAGTCGATCGTTTCTCTTTTCGAAAGGTATCCCTCAGGCTCGGTGCCAACGTAGTGAAAGCCCGGCAGGCGCACAGCCCAATTCGGATTCACCAGATGAAATCCATCCCAGCGTTCGACGTCCCAGGTGTTGGCGATCTCACCACGCTCTAGAATCACGTGATCGATATTTTGTTCGGTCAGGAAGTAACTGGTCGCCAGCCCCGCAGAACCGGCACCAATAATCACGACGCTGTGTGATTCGTTCGAACTATTCGTCGACAAATTTTCTCATATTCACTTTTGGGCTAGATATGGATGGACTCATGTGCGCTACATCAGCGACGAGGATATTAGCTGCCCATCCCGGAGGATGCCCGAATCGACTGACTTTTCTATGATTCTGTGAATGCGCGATTGTGATTCGTTCGCCTCTTGTGGTCGGTGGGAATAGCAATGAAACTGGGTGCGTAAATGTACGATCCGTTTGTTTCCACCAGCGCTTTGAATCGACTCGAGAAATATCAATGAAGATCACAAAAGTCCAACCGTGGCTTCTCCTCGCGACTGCTGCCTATAGCTTTGGTCGACAGGGCGAATACATATTTGTCGAAGTGCAGACCGATGAAGGCATCACCGGGTGGGGTGAAGTGACAACCACTCACCCCGTCGCCAACAGGGCAGTGTGTGCCGTGTTGAACCAGCTGAATCCGCTGATCGTCGGCGACGATCCGTTCCACATCGAAAAGATATGGAACAAGATCTTCAGACGCTTCACCTACATGGGCTCACGCGGTGCGTCGACCAACGCCATTAGTGGAATCGATATCGCCCTGTGGGACATCCGCGGCAAGGCGATGAACGAGCCGATCTACAACCTGCTCGGCGGCCCGGTTCGAGAAAACATCGAGCTCTACACACACCCGGATCCCAACATCGGACCCGACGAAGCGAAGCGTCAGGCGAAAGAAATCGCCGACTCGGGTCACACCGCGATGAAGTTTGATCCATACCCGCATCAGGTCGAGGAATCTAACGGCTATCTCAGCGGCACTATGACCACTCGTGACGAGGCGATCGGAAACGAAATCACCGCCGCAATGCGTGAAGGTGCAGGCCCGGACATGGAGCTGCTGATCGACGCCCACGGTCGATTCGATGTGCCAACCGCCGTTCGTCTGTCACGCAGCGTGGCACCATCGAACATCCATTGGTGGGAAGAGCCAGTGCCGGTCGAAAGCACGCACGCCCTGAAGAACGTCCGCGCCCAGATCGACCTGCCAATATCGGTAGGTGAGCGACTCCACACTCGCTGGGAGTTCGTGGCCGTGCTTGAACAGGATCTTGCCGACTTCCTGATGCCCGACGTTACATGGACCGGTGGTATCTCAGAGCTGAAGAAGATTTCTACGATGGCCGAGGCGTACTACGTGCCGATCTCTCCTCACGACGCCAGCGGACCCATCAACGTGCTTGCCGGCGCCCAGGTGATGATGACCGTACCGAACTTCTACAAGCTCGAAACGGCTCGATACCGTTTGAACGCATACGACCAGTTCATTCAGACTCCACTCGACGTCCAAGAAGGCAGGTTGATGATGCCTGATGGCCCAGGACTCGGGATCGAGATGAACATGGACTTCCTCCGTGCCAACTCCGACGAAGAGTTCAGCGGGGAATAGTCCAATCTGCTTCCTATTCCTTCTCCCAGCGGGAGAAGGCTAGGTTGAGGGAGAAGCGTTCAATCGTATTGAACTCCCAACGATGGGAAGCAACCCGAGTTCCCGACCGCAGCGAAGCGAAGCGGAGGGACCTTCGGTGGGCGGAGCGTGACGGGTACCGCACCTCGAACGCACCCAAAATCCTCTTCCCACGCCAAAACATCATGTAAAGTCCGGCGCAAAGCCACCGTTCGCACGTAAACCAACAGGAATACCGCCGTATGAAGATCAGGTCAGTCAAAGCCGTTGAGGTCGATCTAACCCCGCACGCAACCACAAAACCCCGCGTGCCCAAGATCGAAACAGACGGCTTCGTTAGTCCGATGCAGCGCTACCCAGATCTCAAGCGAAGTGACTGGGGTAACGACTGGAAGCGCACGGCATGTGTCGTCACCGCAGAAGACGGTACGTGGGGATTTGGTCTGACCCAGCACAGCGGCGTAACAGTCCCGCTCATCAACGACCATTTAGGTCCGCTGATCGAGGGCGAGAACTGCATGGCGACCGAGCGCGTGTGGGACCTCATGCAGAAGGCAACCTCGCCATACGGCACCGCCGGTTTATCAAGCTTCGCAATTAGCGCAGTCGATAACGCACTGTGGGATCTCAAAGGCAAACTGCTGAACAGACCCGTTTACGAGCTGATCGGCGGGCCGCAGAAGGAAAAAATCTTCTGCTACGCCAGCAATACCGATATCTCCTACGGCACCAAAAACTCAATCGAATGGTTTATGGAACTCGGATTCAAGGCGGTGAAACTGTTCCTTCGAGAAGGTCCAGACGCCGGACTTCCCGGACTCAACCGAACTGAGCAGCTCGTAGCAGAGACTCGTGAGCAAGTTGGCCCAGACGTCGAGATCGCAGTCGATTGCTGGATGTCGATGAATACCGATTACATGGTGCGTCTCGCCGAGCAGCTACGTCCGTATCACATCAAGTGGCTCGAGGACTATCTCCTGCCCGAGGACATGGACAGCTACTTCAACCTGCGCAAACGCATTCCCTTCCAGACCCTCGCAACAGGCGAACACTGGTACTCGATCCACCCGTTCGCGCTTGCGGCGAGTCATGGACTGGTTGATATATTCCAGCCTGATCTCCAGTGGGTCGGCGGAATGTCAGCCGGAATCAAGATCTGCCACCTCGCAGAGGCGCACGGCCTGACCGTGATACCGCATGCCTCGACCAACTATCCGTACGGTCAACACCTCGCGTACGCCATGTCATCCGTGATGTGGGCAGAACGATCTGAAGGAGTAGCACCTCCGGGTGTACCGCTCGAAGAGTTGGTTGTATTGCCGGGAACCCCGGTGATAAAAAATGGCTACCTGACGCCATCGAATGCCCCTGGATTCGGGCTCGAATTTGACCTCGATTGGATCGAGCAACGAGCTACGTAGGCCGTCATTAGTCTTGGGACGATGTTGCGAACTGCGCTCTCGAGTCGGGGCGGGAGTAGTATGGCGCCCATGCCGAAAAATGATTACCCCTTTAAATCGAGCCTCACTACTTGAGAGAGGCACCGGAACCACAGACGAGCCGAACTAATCGACCAGATCCACTAGACGCTTACAAATGGAAAGCGTTCACTGCGATCGGCATCTCGTTTTTCACAATGGTGGCGAGCATGGGCATGGTTTTTCTTGCCCTGACTCAAATCGCCGAAACTTTTGGCGTGACGCTGCGCTCGGCATCGTGGATTGTGATCGTTCAAGGATTGACGATTAGCGCCTTCATGATGCCGATGGGCAGGTTGGCCGACATCATTGGGCGCAAGAAAGTTCATCTCATCGGACTAACCATTTTTGCCACTGGATCGGTTTTTACGGGCCTCGCTCCCAGCTTTGGCCTTCTTATTCTGGCAAGAATCTATACGGCTATTGGCAACTCGATGGGTCAATCGGTAGGAACGGCGATGGTTCTTTCCGTCTTCCCCGCTCACGAGCGCGGAAAAGCGATCGGTGCTCAAACAACTTCCGTCGCTGTCGGTGGAGCCACGGGGCCACTTATCGCCGGTATCGTGCTTCAATTCCTACCCTGGCAAGCGTTGTTTTATCTACTGACGATCCCGATAGCCATTGCAATCGTCGCCGGGTATTTCATCCTCGATGAGAAAATCGTAAGTCCCACGAGAACCGACGACCATCCCTCATTCGACTGGACTGGCGCGATCTTCTCCGGGCTAACGATCGTCGTCGTGGTAATACTGATCAACAATCCGTTTGGGGTCCCGATTTTCGACCCGCTGATACTCGGCGCTGCCGCCTCTGCAGTCGGAATGTTTGCGTTCTTCGTGTGGTGGGAACTTAAGTCCGAATCACCGATGCTCGATCTGAGAATGTTTAAAAACCTCGTTTTCTCGATGGCAATAGCGACGAGGTTTTTGGGATTCTTAGGGACAACCGCTATCCGATTCCTGATGCCGATTTACCTCATCAGCCTGCGTGACATCGGTGAAGCAGTGGCCGGTTCGATACTTTTCGTGTCGTCCCTGGGAATGGCAATGGCAGCGAGCACATCGGGCCGGATGGGCGACAAGCTTGGGGAGAGGCCGTTCACAATTGTCGGTTTCCTGTTGCTGATTGCCACATCAGTGGTTTTCATGCAATTCACATCCGACACGTCGCTGTGGATCGTCATGGTCGTGCTGCTGTTCAACGGACTGGCAATGGGACTCTGGGGAGTGCCGAACAACAGCACTATTCTTGGCAGCGTGCCAAAAGAGTCGTTCGGAGTTGTTGGAGCGTTGACGAATTTGACACGAAACGTCGGAAACGTAGCGGGACAGGCCATCGCTTCCGCCGTCGTTGTAGGTGTGATGGTCGCAGAGGGATTCGACATCCCACTGGCCGACATTACCGGTAATGAAGCTGCCGGTGCATCGTTCATGAACGGTTGGAAATCCGCCTACATTCTTGTGACGATCTTCTCGTTGGCTGGACTTGTTCTGGCGATATTGACGAACCCGAAGCGATCCGACCTACCCGAGTAGAGATTCTGGCGGTTCACCTGTCCGACTTCGGGAACGATATTGTCTTGATCGACTGCGCCGAATGACGGTTCAAGGTCCGAGATACTCAAGTTGCACTGCATAGCGGTGCAGCCGAAGAGATCGTAAGCCGGGCTATTCCCTCCTGAATGATCTGCACCCTTTTAATTTCTGAGGCATCGAAGAGGTCGGTAGCCCCTGCGGCCGACCTCGGAATCACCGTGGAAATAGGCGCAAATACAGATGGATTCCGGTAAGCTTCGCAACCGGTAATAGGGACGAATACACCAAGTTGTTTAATATGCTTACGAGAATCTGGCTGAGCGATCTTCGCGACGGCCGAGTGATCAGACGTGCACTCAAAACCGCCGTGGTAGTCGGAACCACTCTGGTGGCCATATCACAGGGTACCCATATCGTTGCTGGCGAATGGGTAAGCCGCATGTACTGGCAGATACCGCTCACGGTCATGGTGCCGTTCACTGTGTCGATGCTCACCAGCGCCACTGTCGTTGGCTCAGCCCGCCGGGCAAACGCTGCAGCGCACGCCGCCTTACGTGATCAGCTCGACGCTATTAACAAATTCCCGAACCTGAACCCGAACCCTGTTCTTCGCGTTTCAACGGAAGGCAGCCTCCTCTATTCCAATTCTGCCAGTGAGCCAATTACTGCAGCGCTCAGGCTATCGAACGACGAAAAAATTCCGGAAGATCTTTTCGAGAACCTGACGAAAGAAGCGGCTAGAGAAATAGCCGGATCGTTCGATATAAAGGCTGGTATCAAAACCTATTCGTTGCTACCTGTGTTGTTCGAAGATCAGGGCTTCATCAACGTTTACGGCACCGACGTTACCGCGATGAAGGTTCTCAATAAATTCCCCGATCTGAACCCGAACCCCGTCATGAAAATGACTGGCGATGGAACGCTCGAATACGCAAACGCAGCAGCCGATCTGGTTGTGAAGGCCATGAATGCCGGCGTTGGCGAACGGCTTAGCCCAGCATTGATCAGCTCGATCGAAGACGTCTGCAACGGTGTAACCGATGAGCCATTGACTGTCAGCGGTGGTGGGCGCACATTCTCGATTAGCCCGGTGTACACGCCTGAATTCGAGATAACCAATTTGTACGGGTCCGATATCACTGCACGCATCGCCATGAACAAGTTCCCGGATCAGAACCCGAATGCGGTGCTGAGAATCGCCCAGGCAATGTTCTCGAATACGCCAACCCGGCGAGCGAGCTTGTGTGTAAGGCAATTGGTGCAGAAACTGGCGAGGTCGTACCGGCCGCGATGATGCAGGAGTTTTCACGCATCGCCGAGAGCGGCAGTGAAGAGACCATCGAAGTAGAAGCAGACGATCGAGTGTTCTCACTCAAAATCGTCGAAGTGTTTGAATTCAATTGCATCAACGTCTACGGCACCGACATTACAGCGATGAAAGTGCTCAACAAGTTCCCCGACCTCAACCCGAACCCGGTCATGCGCATGTCGCCCGATGGCAAGCTCGAGTACTCGAACTCTGCCGGTGCTCCAGTCGTCCGAGCGATGGGCATGGAAATTGGTGACCTGTTTAGCGATGAAATGCGCGACACGATCGTGGCGTTGCGCTCAGGAAAATCGCAAAATCCCCTTGAAGTTAGCGGCGAGGGTCGGACTTACTCCCTGATGCCGGTCCACACACGCGAGTTCGATATCACGAACATTTATGGCGACGACATTACCGCTCGTATCGCCATAAATGTTCCCGGATCAGAACCCGAACCCCGTCATGCGAATCACCAACGATCACGTTGTTGAGTACGCCAACCCGGCCAGCGACGTGACGTTGAAAGCTATCGGTGCGAACGTTGGGGAGAAACTTCCCGATGACTTCTTCGAAAAGATATCTGCCATATCCGAAAGCGGATCGTCGGAATCTATCGAGGTGTCCGTTGATGGTCGTACATTCTCTCTTCTAGTCGTCGGTGTGTTCGAGTTCGGGTTCATCAACCTTTACGGCACTGAAATCACTGCTGTACTTGAGTTAGAAACAGCCCATAAAGAAAACGAACTTCTGCTGCTCAACATTCTCCTGGGGTCGATCGCCGACCGGCTGAAGAAGGGTGAAGGGCTTATCGCTGACAAGTTTGAAGATATGAGCGTGCTGTTTGCCGACGTTGTTGGATTTACCCAGTTGTCGAAAAACATGGATCCGTCCGAGTTGGTCAGCATGTTGAACCACGTGTTCTCGCTGTTCGACAACATTGCCGACAAGTACCGCCTTGAGAAGACCAAGACGATTGGTGACGCCTATATGGTCGCCGGTGGACTCGGAACAGACCAGAATGTTCACGCCGGGAACATGGCCGATGTGGGTATCGAAATGCTAGAACTCCTCGCTCAATATCGAGAAGAAACTGGCATGGATATCCAGATACGAATCGGAATGCATACCGGCCCCGCTGTCGCCGGTGTAGTTGGGCTCAAGAAGTTCATCTATGACGTTTGGGGCGACACAGTGAACACGGCAAGTCGTATGGAATCACACGGCGTCACGAACCGGATCCAGGTGCTCGAGTCGACCATCGTAAAACTCGCCGAAACGCATGAGTTTGAGGAACGTGGCGAGGTCGAAGTTAAGGGGATCGGTCCCTTGACGACCTACTTCCTCAACGGAAGATTAGATCGGAACGGGACTGGCGCATCAACCACGTCGGCCGCCAACGAATCTAAGGCGTAAGCTTCGGATCGTCGTGCACCGGGCAATTGCCTCAAGCACGCCAATGCGAAACAATCCTGCGCACACTCACATCGACCGTCACACCTCCTCTGCAAAGTAAAAAATGAAAATCGACTCGCTCGAAATCTTCCACGTGGCAATGCCGCTGATCTATCCGTGGCGTACCGCCTATGGAGCTGACTACGACATCCATTCGGTACTCGTGAAGGCAACTAGTGGCGATCATCACGCCTGGGCGGAATCAACTCCCCTTGAGAAACCTTCATACAGTCCAGAAGGCGCGGCAGGCGTTTTCCTGAACGTATCGGAGTACTTCGCACCGAGAGTGGCCGGGGGCGAGTTCGAAACGCCGCAGCAAGTTTCAGATGCACTCTCAGTGTTCAAGGGAAACCAGTTCGCCAAGGCTGCACTGGAAATCGTGTGGTGGACGCTCGAATCTAAGATCCAGAACAAGCCGCTTCACGAGCTTTTGGGTGGCACGGCACGAGAGGTCCAGGCAGGTGCCGATTTTGGCATTCAGGACTCTTTCGACATGCTGCTCGGAAACATCCAGACCGCCATCGACGCCGGGTTCCCTCGGGTGAAGCTCAAGGTGGCGCGCGAATGGGACGTTGAGATGCTACGGGCGGTTCGATCGACCTTCCCGAACGAGAAATTCCACATTGACTGCAACTCTGGATACTCACTCGATGATCTCGAAATGTTCAAGGAGATCGACAAGTTCAATCTAGAATTCATCGAGCAGCCGCTGGCGAACGACGACATTATCGACCACGCCGAATTGGCTCGATCGATCGAAACGCCGATATGCCTCGACGAATCTGTTACCGGCCCGCGAGTTGTCGAACAGGCACTCCAGATCGAAGCCTGCAAGTTCGTGAACATCAAGCCCGGCCGGGTTGGTGGCCTGAGCAACGCAATTCGAATTCATGACATATGCCAGGACGCCGGCGTTCCCGTTTGGGTTGGCGGAATGCTCGAAAGCGCTGTCGGATCGGCAGTCTGCGTCGAGCTGGCGACACTGCCGAACTTCACCTACCCCGGGGATCTCTTTCCGTCATCACGCTTCTACACCCGTGACATGGGACAACCGGAAGTTGAACTCACCGCACGTCATACGTTGATGCCCTACGAAAACGGTATGCCCGAACCGGACCCAGAGCTGCTCGAAAAATTTACGAAGCAACACTTGCTTGTGACTCCCGAAAACTAGCCCTAATCCGACTAGCGGTACTCTGGATTCGGGTGTCCAAACCGAGCCCCGGCGTCCCATTCGGATCGCTGATTGCCGTGCGCAGGAACGCCACCTGCGTCCTTGATCATCCGAGCGAAGTGCATCAAGTTCCACGCCATAAAAGTCGTGTTTCGATTGGTGAAGTCGTTTTCGGGTCCGCCCGATCCCTCATCGAGATAAGAAGGCCCCGGCCCGGCCTCACCGAGCCACGCTGCGTCAGCCTGCGGAGGAATCACGTATCCGAGGTGCTGGAGCGAGTAGAGCAGGTTCATTGCGCAGTGTTTTGCACCGTCTTCGTTGCCCGTGACTAGGCACCCGCCAACTCGACCGTAATAGGCGTATTGTCCTGCGTCATTTAAGTCACCTGAAGATGAGTACAACCGCTCGACCAGCTGTGTCGCCACCGACGATTTTTCACCGAGCCATATCGGCGTACCGATCACTAGAATATCGGCGGCTTCGACCTTCTTGTAAAGCTCGGGCCAGTCGTCAAAATCCCAACCCTGTTCTCTCATATCGGGATAAACGCCGTGGGCGATCTTGTGGTCGATAGGGCGAATCACTTCAACCGATACGCCTTGAGCCTCCATGACCGCCCTGGAATTTTTGATCAGTCCTTCTGTGTGAGAAAGCTCCGGGGTCGGCTTTAGAGTGCAATTGAAATAAAACGCCTTAAGATCGGAAAAATCCGTCTTGAACTCGTTGTCTGGCATATTCGTGTCCCTTCGTACTGGTCGCCAATCGATTCTGCTTACATTGGGTGCACGTAAACGAAAATAGATTCACAATGTGCCGCAACGCACCGAGTCGCCATAAATCGGCATCGAAACCTGAAACACACTTGCATCCTATAGCGGGTATGGTCAATCAGGACTCTTAATTGTGAATACGCAATTAAGTCATCCTGTGGGCTGGGAGGAATCTGGTGAACGCAGCTGAACTGTTTGTGCAGTGTCTCGAAAACGAGGGCGTGACTCGGGTATTTGGCGTGCCGGGCGAAGAGAACGCAGCACTAATGATGGCGCTGGATGCTTCATCGATTGAATTCGTTAACCCGCCACGAACAGGGCGCCGCCTTCATGGCGGAGGTTCACGGTCGGCTGACAGGCGAGCCCGGAGTGTGTCTGGGCACGCTCGGACCCGGTGCAGCGAATCTCGTTACCGGTGTAGCGAACGCCAATATGGATCGTGTTCCACTCATCGCAATCACTGGTCAGGCGGGAACTGAACGCTGGCACAAGGAAAGCCACCAGGCGATGGACGTGGTGGGCATGTTCAAGCCGCTAACCAACTGGGCTTCCACTATTCTCAGCCCCCACAACATTCCTGAAGTTGTGCACAAAGCGTTCAAGCTGGCGACGGCTGAGAAGACCGGAGCGTGCCATATCGAATTGCCTGAAGACGTCGCAGATCGCGAGGCTGAGCATCTCGATCCGATCCAGAAATCTCGACCGACCCGTCCGGTACCAGATAAGGACGTAATCTTCGAGGCCCTCCAAATGATCAGGTCAGCGAAGAACCCGGTGATCCTAGCTGGCAATGGCGTAATCAGACTTGGGGCATCAACAGAACTTCGAAAATTCGCAGAGTCAACTGGGATCGGTGTGATCAACACCTTCATGGCGAAAGGCGTAATCAGCCAAGATTCGATGTTCTCGTTGTTCACCATCGGCCTGCAAGCAAAAGACCTCGTGTTCCGAGCGATACACGAAGCTGACTTCGTGATTACGGTCGGTTACGACATGGCCGAGTACCCGCCGAAACTGTGGAATTCCGGCGGCGAGAAAAAGCTAATCCACCTCGATTTTGTTCCGGCTGAAGTGGACGAAGACTACCGCGTTGAGATCGAAGTGATCGGCGATCTGTCTCACGCGCTGCAAATGCTGAACGACGGCGTTCACGACAATCCGTTCACCATCGATCCGACTTCTCAGCACGCGGTGCGCCACGAAATGATGAAAGAGCTTGCAGAGTTCGAAAACGACGACACCAAAGGACCGATGCGACCGCAGAAAGTGTTGTTCGACGTTCGAGAAGCGCTCGCACCAAACGATGTGCTGTTATCTGACGTAGGCGCCCACAAAATGTGGATAGCGCGCCACTACCAGTGCTACGAACCCAACACCTGCCTGATTCCCAATGGCTTCGCCTCGATGGGCTTTGCACTGCCGGGAGTAATTAGCGCTGCCATGCTCGATCCAAATCGCAAGGTAATGGCGATCGCTGGTGACGGTGGATTCCTGATGAACGTGCAGGAGATGGAGACTGCACGTCGACTGAATTCGGACATCGTCGTGATGGTTTGGGAAGACGGCGGATACGGGCTAATCGAGTGGAAGCAGGACAACACGTACGGCAGTCACACTGATCTGTCGTTCGGTAATCCGAAATGGGGCTTGCTGGCGGAATCGTTCGGATGGAGCTTCGATTACGTCGATGAATCGGCGGCGCTGCTCGACACGATCAAAACCGCACTCAATATTCCTGGCCCCTCGCTAATAGTCGTCCCGATCGACTACCGCGAAAACGCCATCCTCACCAAACGCCTCGGCGAAATCTCAATGGGCCTGTAGGCTCGATCTTTCGCAACGACCCGCATACCTCCTCTCCTGGGGGAGAGGATTGAGGTGAGGGAGGAAGCGTCCACACCGGTCAATCGTTCACCAGTGAAGCAACCCTATTTCCCGAGGGCCGCCGAGGGATCTGGAGGGGTCGCGCTTGCGATCCGATTGCACATCGAAGAACCCTCGCGACACACCCCGCCAGATCCCTCCTCTGTCGGGAAATCGAAACAGTGCAACTCCAAATCACCAACCGATTACCGAATTCTTCCGATAGGCTGGCGCGTCGTTGACAACTTCGTGTGCACACTCGCCGTATCAAGCCGGGAAGCACAACAACAGGAACAAGCCGAATGACAGACCCTCGACCGAACGTGATCGTCTACCTGACCGACGATCAGGGCTACGGCGACTTGTCCTGCATGGGCGCAACCGATTTCAAAACCCCCACGCTCGACCGCATGGCAAACAACGGCGTTCGCTTCACCAACTGGTATTCAAACAGTCCAGTCTGCTCGCCTTCCCGCGCCGCACTGTTATCAGGTCGCTACCCCGGAAACGCTGGTGTTCGCTCGATCCTCAGAGGTCACCGAACAGCGACAGGTCTACCCGCCAGCACGCCAACCCTTGCCACCATGCTCAAAAAAGAGGGCTACCAGACCGCCATCACAGGCAAGTGGCATCTCGGACTCGCTGAAGAGTCACGACCCGGCTCACACGGCTTCGACAAGACGTTCGGATTCATGGCAGGATGCATCGACTTCTACTCGCACATTTTCTACTGGGGAGCCAACCGACCCGGCCCAAGTCTGAACCCGACGCACGATCTCTGGGAAGACAACGAGGAGATCTGGCGAAACGGCGAATACTTCACTGAGCTGATCGCAAAGAAGGCGATCGAGTACGTTCGAGAGATGAGCAAATCTGACAAACCATTCTTCCTCTACGTGCCGTTCAACGCCCCGCACTATCCGATGCACGCTCCCCAGGAATACATGGATCGCTTCGCCGATCTACCGTGGGACCGACAGGTAATGGCGGCGATGATCAGCGCGGTCGACGACGCAATAGCACGCATTCAAGACGAGCTTGAGCGCCTCGGCCTTACCGAGAACACGCTATCGGTATTCACCTCCGACAACGGCCCATCACGTGAGTCACGTAATTGGCTCGATGGCACGCAGGATCCTTACTACGGCGGTACGTCTGGCGGATTAAAAGGTCACAAGTTCAGCCTGTTCGACGGCGGCGTGAAAGAGCCTGCGCTCATGCACTGGCCGGCACGAATACCGGCAGGGCAGGTGAGTGATCAGTCGTGCGCCTCAATGGACATCGTTCCTACCGTGCTCGAGGCCATAGGAGCCGATGGAGGCCAGTACGAGATCGACGGTACGAGCGTGCTGTCTCACGTGGTCACCGGCTCAGATATCGAAGATCGGGCCATCTTCTGGGAGATGGACGGCCAGACGGCTGTCCGGCGTGGGAAGTGGAAGCTCGTCTTAGACGGTCAACTAGTCGAAGACACGGAACCGATCGCCCCGGTACATCTTTCCGACGTCGATAACGATCCCGGTGAGACTGTGAACCTCGCCGATTCAGAACCTGCCATAGCTGCCGAGTTGAAGGCACTGGCCGAGGAGTGGCGCGCTGGCATCGAAAAGCGCTGGCAAGATGAGTACGCGACTACCGACCATGAATACGTCGCCCACGGCATGGTCTAGAAATTTACGGCACTTACCGTCGGACGCATGACGGCTCAACAAAGGAACCTACGAGTGGTTTACGACAAAGCAGGAATTCACGATTCGATCAAAGATCAAGGTCATTGGCCGGAGTCGGATGAAACGCCAACGCTGACTTTGTTTCTCGACAACCTCGAGGATCGATCGCTAAGACGAGTCAAGCAGCTTGGCGTACTCGGTGTCAGCATTGCCCATCTGGATACAGGCGGACTCGAAACCTGGACCGACGAAAACCTGAAGCGGCATATCGACCGTGTTGCTGAAGGCGATCTCGAACTACGTAACGTGATGTTCGACCCGGGTGAACGAATCATCTATGGCGAGTCCGGGCGTGACGAAGATATCGAAACTGTCATCAAAGCAATCCAAGTCGCCGGACGACAGGGCTTGCCTGTAATGGAATACAACTTCTATGCCCACCGAATCGTCGAGGGCTACAAGATCGTTCCCGGCCGAGGCGGATCCGGGCTGATGGATTTCAACAACGACCGCATCAAAGATCTGCCGCCCCTGACCGGCAAGACAGCCCACTCGCTTGACGAGATGTGGGACAACGTCACCTACTACCTCAAAGCCGTCATACCGGCCGCTGAAGAGGCAAACGTTCGACTCGCGCTGCACCCCAACGATCCACCCGCACCGATCAGCCGTGGAAGCGGCCAAATCATGAGCACAGTCGAGGGCTGGAAACGCCTTACTGACATCGTGCCAAGCCCGTACAACGGCATCACGTTCGATTGCGGAGTGACCCGGGAGCTAGGTCACGACCCGGTCGAGGTGTGTCGATACTTTGGCGAGCGTGACCAGATAAATCACGTACACTTTCGCAACGTTGTGACACGTACTCCGAATCTCGACTACACCGAGGTCTGGGTCGACGAAGGTCAGGTCGATATGTTCGCCGTAATGAGCGAGCTCGTCCGCCAGAAATATCCACGTCTGATATACCCCGAACACCCGCCCCAAAACGACTCCGACACCGAGTTCCCTTTCACCGGGATTACGGCGACAACCTACACCGGCTTTGCTTACACAGTCGGCTACGCCCGGGCGATGATGCAGGCCGCACTCGCTTCTCAGGCAGCCAACTAAGGAGAATCCCAAATGTCCACTGAAATCAAAATGAACCGACGAGTATCCCGTCATGCCGAGACCATGGGCAGGCACGGCGCGGGCGAACGGTGGGCTGAAGTGCTTCTCGACGACGGGCGAAATCGAGCCGTCTGGATTTCCGGACCTCCCG
>Ga0114999_10000369_pt1 | contig 66969 bp, 66 predicted proteins | sample ArcticOcean_MG_C_3_FD_89820 | JGI IMG/M metagenome (GOLD analysis project Ga0114999, IMG submission 89820) | Marine microbial communities from western Arctic Ocean - ArcticOcean_MG_CB8_126 | ecosystem: Environmental > Aquatic > Marine > Oceanic | place: Arctic Ocean: Canada Basin | collected...
GCACACGGCGCGGCGTGAATCGGCTGACGTGGATATCCGTTGAAATATAAACAAGCTGATGATCTTACGGTGACGCGATCCCCTTGTTCTCCCTGCGGTTTCTTTCCCTCCACTCATCCAGCGGGCTGCGAACACCGACCCGGTCGTTGTTCGAGGATATATTCCTGCCAATTTTCTCAAGTGTATAGATTTATACAAACCGGGCATGCAACTCAATCCACTCGTATAAACCCCGCTACAAGAATTATTTGGGCGCATGACTTGAGATAACATTTGAAATATACCGATTGAGATGGCGTCGCCGTCTGACGAATCCCGGGATATGGTTGATTATATGACGTGAGCCCTTCTGGCGGGGTTTTGGGCACGTAGAATCAATGGTATTCGGAGCTAACTTTGCAGGATCGCGCAATAATCGGATATACACACGACGAATTAACCGTGCGGATCGAAGATATCCTGAAAAGCAGCAAGTGATTGTATTTGCAAAGGGTTACAATAGAATCTATTGCCGCCTATCTTTTTATGTGTATCTTATGGCTCTATATAAACTTTCATTACAGGATATCAGGATATAGCGCGCACCATCCCGCATATTTCAGGCATTTGGTGTGTTTATCGGGACAATTTTAAGTTCGTTGCGATTAATTACTAGTTCTGTCGCTTAAAACCGATGTGCTTCATGTGAAGTGCTTCCCTGAGTGAGAAAGGATGCCCGATACGTGGATCAAACAAAACGACGGGCTAATGAACGCAAATTTGAGCATTGGTACGATCTACCAAACGGTGGACGTAAGTACTGGTATGATGTTTCCGGGCGAATTGGCTGGATGGCTCGTTATGTAAAAGAAGTAGATGCTCAGGAGGAAACTATCCTGTTTTACCAGGAAATCTATAATGAACAAGGCGAGTTAGTAGAATATCATCAGAAATATCCCGAGGATAAGAGGCATAAACGTCTCGATGAGGATTAGACAATGGAAAAGATCACAGCTCATGTAGTGGCCGAGAAATTGACGGCTTACTTGCAACATGAACTTTCAGTAGAGGCCCTGGTGGACTGGGCAGAACAAGTGATGCTGGATGGCGAGTTCGCAGAGGAAGAGTATGAGACGATGCGAGATATTGTGAGTCGTCTGGGCGTTTCTGATGTGAAAGCATTTGGTCTTACCTGGGAGGATTGTGAACAGTTCTTAGGACAACTTGGCTACAACGTTCGTATTGAAGTCGTTTCTCAATAGGCAAGTACAGGTGCAGTAACACGGAAATCGTCGCTCATGAACGAAGGTCAAAGCATAGGTCACTATACGATCATTCGTCAACTTTGTAAAGGCGGCATGGGAGAGCAACGGTATTAAAGGTCAAGGTCTTTTGTGGAAAAAGCGCTGTTATTGGGGGAACCCCATTCCCGGTTACCAATGGGTTTGATCACGGATCATGGCATGGGCCTGTAGTGCAAATTTCACCACAGGATATGGTTTGTATTCCCGATGGCTCTGAATGGGTTATAGATGGTTCAAAAGGTCTGCTCATCTTACAGGCATGAACCTTGCTCCGATCCATCTTGAAGGGAAGATATATTTTTGTTCACCCATCACCTTACGATTGCCCTACGACGCCTGACGAACCGGCCCGGTGACACGCTATGTAACATCGGAGGTCTGGCCGTCGGTTTTGTGTGTTGCCTGTTGAGCGGCCTGTATATCCAGAATGAATGGGCGTTTGATCGGCATCACGAACGATCAGACCGAATTTATCGGGTGGTCGGTGAGCACACCTCACGCACACCGGGGCCTATGGGGCCTGCCTTAAAACAGGACTTTCCAGAGGTAGAAGGCTATCTGCGCTTTCGCCCGCCGGATGGTATATGGGTGATGCGGTATAAAGATAAATCCTTTTATGAAAAACGGGTGTACTGGGCAGACGCTTCTCTGACAGACGTTTTTACCATACCTCTCATAAAGGGCCATCCGAAAAAAATACTGGAAGAGCCCGGCTCCGTGGTGATCAGTGAATCCATGGCCCGTAAATACTTCGGTGAAGAAGATCCCCTCGGGAAAACCATGGATGGCGATAATGGGTGGATCGTTTTGAAGGTCACCGGTGTGATGAAAGATTTCCCGGCCCAATCTCATTTCCATGCTGATTTCTTTGTTATGGCACATCAGAGTATTATCTCAACCGGATGGGATTTCCGGCAATACTACACCTACCTTTTGCTGCCTTCAAACTATGATCTGTCGGACTGGCCTGAGAAAGCAGCAGCCTTCGCGGCGCGGCGCATGAAAACAAACGCCGCCCTGGATATCACGCCTTACATCCCGCGCCTGCAACCTGTTACAGATATTCACCTTCGCTCCCACCTGGAAAAAGAACCGGCAAACAACGGTAACATCACCTCGCTCTATATTCTGGCGACGATGGCCCTGCTCATCCTGACCATAGCCTGTTTCAATTACATCAACCTGACCACCGCCCGTCTCTCCCATCGCATCAAGGAAGCCGGCATGCGCAATGTCCTGGGGGCCACGGGGCGGCACGTCATCGGCCAATTCCTATGTGAAGCGCTGTTGACCACGGCTATGGCGCTGATCATCGCGGTTATCTTAACCATACCGGCGCTGTCTTTGGGGACGGCCCTCTGGGGAACCACCTTATCCATTTCGCTGGCGACCCAATGGCCTATTGTCCTCGGTATACTCACCGTGATGCTCGGGGTGGTCTTCGCCTCCGGACTTTGTTCCGCGCTGTATTTTTATAACCTGTCGCCGATCATGGCGCTGAGAAGAGTGGGCCTCTTCGACGCCTCTATTGGTCGTTTACGGCATATACTTGTCGCCGGCCAGTTCAGTATCACCATCGGGATACTCATTACGGCCTTTCTTGTTTCCGAACAATTGCGCTACATTCAGGATAAGGATCTGGGCTTTTCAGCAGAGCAGGTGCTGGTGCTGCCGACAGGCATTGGCCAGGTATCTCCGAAATTACCGGCACTCAAAAGAGCCCTCCTGCAAAACCCCCGCGTTACCCATGTGGCAACGGGGCCAATCACCCTTTATGAAAATATCGGTCGGCTTCAATACGTCCAGGCTTCCACCTGGACGGCGGGATCAGACCCGCCCTTCGAATTGGAAAGTTTCAACGCCTCCGCCGACTATGTTGACATGCTGTCTTTTAAGCTCATCGCCGGCCGTTCTTTTTCCCCGGTCTTTTCTGTGGATACGGCGCGCAATACCGCGATCATTAACAGAACAGCCCTTAACAAACTAGGGGAAACCGACCCGGCTGCCGCTATCGGTAGAGAGATCGTGTACACCCTGGGAGGTGAACGGACGCAACGAACGGTCGTCGGTGTGGTCGAGGATTATCATATGAAATCCTTGCGAAGCACCATTTCGCCCACGATGCTGGTCCACGGATTCGGAGGTTTTCCGTTGATTCGCATTCGGCCGGAAGAAGGCCGGTCTACCATCGCATTCATCAAACAGACCTGGGAAGCCATCATACCGGGTATTCCCTTTACGTATACCTTACTTTCAGATGATGTTACCGCCCAATATCACGGAGAACGAAAAGACCAGAATGTCTTCGGCCTCTTTGCCGTATTGGCCTGCCTGCTGGTTGGTGTGGGCCTCTTCGGCCTGATAACCTTTCTGATTGAGCGAAAGACCAAGGAGATGGGCATCCGCAAGGTGCTCGGTGCTTCGGGCCTCCACATCGGATACCTCATCTCCCGTGAATTTATCCTCCTGGTTCTGGTGGCCAATGTACTCGCCTGGCCCTTGGCCTATTACGGCACGACCGGATGGTTGAACCAGTTTGCCTATCGCATCGACATGGGGCTGGAGGTCTATGTATGGACAGGGCTTGTCGTGGCTATCCTCGTCGTGCTGATTGTAGTCTATCATGGCCTCAAGCTGGCTGGCCGGAATCCGATTGAGTCGATCCGGTATGAGTAAAGCCGTGCGCTAACCATCGTGGGTTAATTCGCCAGAACCATGCAGGCTTCCCTCGCTACCCGGGGGTATATTTAACCGTGAGGACATAGTACACGACAAAAAATGTTCATCTCGACCAAACCCTTCGGCTTCGCTCAGGACAGGCTACGTGAACGGAGAGCACTAGCTAATAGTCAACTCATAGTAGATTCCAGTTTTTGGTACACCGCACAAACGTGAGCGCCTACACTCGGGATAACAGAAAGGATGCATTTCCATTTTGTGGTGTTATATGACATGAGGAACAAATACGCTTTGGCGTTTATACCCTGGCAGATAAACGAGTTGATTATCTTATTGTATCGCGATCCCTTTGTTTTCCCTGCGGTTTCTTTCCTTCCACTCATCCAGTGGGCTGCGTACACCGCCCCTGTCCTTATTCAGGACATGCCACTCAATCCCACGCGTATAAACGCTGCCACAGGAATTATTTGGGCGCATGACTCGGGACAACACGGTAGATACACCGATTGAGGTGGCCCCGTCACCCGGTGAATCCTGGGATATGGTTTATTATATGAAGTGAGGGGTTTCTGGTGGGGATTTGGGCACGCATAATCTATGGTATTCGGAGTTGTCTTTGCGGAGTCGCGTGGTAATCTAATAGAAATGAAAAGAATTGTACGGTCGGATCGAAGATATCTCAAAAAATCGTAAGTAAGTGTATTTACAGTGAATTACCATAGAACCTATTGCAGCCTATCTTTTTATGTGTATCTTAGAGCCTATATAATCTTCCCTTGGCACCCGGTAGGATATAGCGTGTAGCATTACGTATATTTCACGCATTCGGTGTGTTTATCGGGTCGATTTTACACTTGTTCCGCTTAATTACTAGTTTTAAGTCCCAAATTAGGATTTCAGACAAGCGACATGACGAGAAAAGAGTTGGAACAAATTATCCGCGCAGCGGGTGCAATTGCCGATGTAAAAGAGCTCATCATATTAGGGAGCCAGTCGATTTTAGGGCCGTTTCCTGAATTTTAGCGTCAGGAGCATCTGAAATGCCTGTAATAATAGATCAACGAGACATTCTGTTCAGGTCTATCGAGGCTGATATCATGGTGGGAAATTCTGACGAGAAGTCTGAGATGGTCGAAGGCGCCATAGGCGAAATGTCTGCGTTTCATAATACCTTCGGCTATTATGCTCAGGCTGTGGATAGCTCCACTTCTGTGCTACCCAATAGTAGGAAAGATCGTGTTGTAAAAGTATGTAATGAGAAAACCCATAGCATCACCGGTCTCTGCCTTGAAATTCATGATCTTATGATATCGAAATTGTACGCTGGCCGTGAAAAGGATCTCAAGTTTTTCAACGCAGCCGTGAGCCTGAATGTTATATCAAAAGAAACACTGATTGAAAGGCTCAATCTAACAGAGATATCAGATAGGAAACGACACACAACAGAAGATCCCATCAATCGAGGTTTTTCCAAATGAATATCCAAAGTAGATCTGAGGAAAGATCATTGGCGCTTCATGGGGAAATTGCCAGGAAACTCAGGCGCAATCCCGCTCTTTGGCAAATACCCGACGGGAACCTTTTAAAATGGAAAGAAAGGCGCGCTGCCCAGTCTTCGGCCTTATGTGAATGGGAAAATATTATGAAAACTCTATCCCATGAGGAGATGCTTTCTTTTCTGGAAAGTGAAACCGAGGACGCCGTTCGTCTCAGGTCCTCAAGCCCATTCACGGGCATACTAAGCCACGTTGAGCGAGCAAATATTTTCGCATTTTTTAGCAATCTGGAAGAGGTCGAAAAAGTGCGAGGATGAGGATAGTAAAGCATCGATATCAGGCGCAGTATTTATCATTGTTCAGAGCAGAGATTCCGAGACCCCAGGCTATAAGAAAAAGATTGAAGCAGGATATGAGCTATCACTGATTTTGCCCCCATAAAACGAACAGATTATGAATCACATGGCATAACGCTGTTGCAGTGACCAACGGCATGGATTATCTCCCCACGTGGCATTGTAAACACCTCGCTAATGCATCCATGAGAAATAAAAAGAGATAATATGTCGCCCGTTGGGCTACGAACCAGTTATTATTTAAACGCCTGAAGAATTTCCGCAGGAGGAATCAAATGTGGACTGATCCAATCGTAGCAGAGGTACGAAAGGTGCGTGATGCACATGCCGCGAAATATAACTACGATCTCCGAAAGATTTTCCAAGCCATAAAAAAGAGGAAGCGGTAAGCGGACGTTACTATGTCTCTTTGCCGGCTAAACGTCTTTATCCCGTCGAGACAGAAGCACGGTCGAAATAGCGATATGCCCACTGCCAGGATCGGAACTGCACTGACGCTTGCCCGATCCGGCGAGGGCCGTTCTATCCATTGTAAGACAATACGCAAATTCTAAATAACGAGCAGGCGTTGAGTCGGGTAAAACACGGGGCTGCTATGAATATTTACCGCAGCGAAGGAGGATTAATGATGAAACCAAGACTTGTGTTCATTATTTTTGTATTTGGCCTTTTTTCCATGTCTACAGCGTCAACGACCTATGGGAGATCAGCTTATTTAGGCCCTCTTGGCTCATTTACTAGTGAAGCCGCCCTAGCGTATTTTGGCGCACATTTTCCGAATGAAGAATTGGTTCCGATGACATCCGATGAAATGTTTGCGGCATACAAAAATAATGAAATAACAAATTTGTGTGTGCCAATGACGACATCGCTTGTCGGAACAGTAGATAAGTACATTGACGAAATCCTGAAACTTGATCAGGTTACAATGATCGGAGAATATCCTAAATTTATCGTCTATAGCCTCCTGTCAAAAAAAGGCGCAAAGATCGAGGGTATAAAGACTGTTGTGACTCACCCTGTAGCCTTAGAGGAAGCGAAACCATGGATAGATCAATTCATGCCTGATGTCGTTCGATCAACCGCGACATCTACCGGAGCAGCAGCAAAGCAGGTCAGTGAAGGTCATTCTCTGGATATTGCATCGTTAGGTCCTGAAATTGGTGCTAAGATATATGATTTAGAGGTACTTGCCACCGATATCGAAAAAGGCCCACACAATGTAACACGTTTCTGTATATTAGGACGGGAAATGCCAAAATCAACAGGAAATGATAAGACCACTCTGGTTGTCAATATGGTCGATAAAGAGTTTAACAATGTATTAGGATGGTTCGCAAAACACAAAGTTAAACTCATCGATATATATGAACGTCCTAGCAAGATATCGCTCGATAATCATTATTATATTTTTGACGTGGAAGGTCATTCAAAAGAGGCACCGTTGGCTGGTTTCCTGACAGAATTTCCTAGCGTGAAGGTGCTTGGATCTTATCCAAGAAAATATTAGTGCTTTGGTAGTTTTTTGAATAAATGAACTCGCTCGGTAAAGGCGGCATAGGCGAGGTGTACCCGAGTCAAAACAGCCAGTCAGATCATCAGATCAGAAAACGCGCCCTTCACCTCTGGAGCAGAAAAACCCAATGAAAAATCCACTCCTCATCTGCAACGACGATGGCATCCAGATGATCCATAGCTGTCCCATTGGAGGCGCAGAGCAGGCTGTCCGAGATTGGGTCGACTTCTTCATCCAGGATTGCCACGTAGACATTTTCGCATTCTGCACCGCTCGGCCCGACTAAACGTACCACGAGTCGGCGGTTGGTGAACGCGACTTCACCAGGCTGGATGTCGCGCCGGCGCAATCCCAGCTGCACTACAAAAAGATCCTGGACGAATTTCGCGATTCTGGGACCGACATTCTTCGTGTCGTCACCAACCAGGTTCACAAACGCGAGAAACGCGTTCTCGCCTCCGCGCGCATGTCCGATGTCCACCACTCAAGTGGTCTCTACGATTTCCTGACGCCGCAGTTCATGCGAGACCATCCCGAATGGCGCATCCAACACCCCGATGGGACGCCTGACGTCGCCATGGACTATGCCCACGAAGGCGTACGGTCCCACCGGCTGGCCATCTTCACCGAACTCGCCGAGAAATACGACATCGATGGGCTCGAACTCGACTTCATGCGGTCGTGCCGTTACTTCGCGCCGGACCGGGCAGAGGCAAACTGCGGCATCCTCACGAACTTCGTTGGTCAGATTTAGGAAATGCTGGATCGTGTTGCTATGGAACGCGGACGTGACCCATTTATCCTCGGTGTGCGCACACCCCCAAGTCTTGTCTAGTGCCCCGGGCTGGGTCTCGATCCCGCTACATGGATTAAGGCCGGCTGGATTGACTATGTCGCGCCGTCTGATTTCATGTGGCTCGACTACGGCACCCGCGTAGAAGACTTCGCGGCCCTCTGCGAGGGAACCGAATGCGGCGTATACCCATGTCTGAACCCCTTCGCCGCCAAGTGGGTCGATCATCGCGCAATCAATAGCTATGCCACCAACCCGGTCAATTTCAACCGGCGGGTCTTCTTCTCTGAAGAACATATCCGCGGCCTGATGAAGAACTACCATTCGTGGGGTGCCGACGGCATGTACTCCTTCAACTTCTGTTGCGAAACGATCGACAATCCCGGTTGGGTACGTCAGACGCACGACGTGGCTACCGAGGCGGATTCTGATCGTAGTGAGAAAAACGCGTCCTATTTCTTTCTTCCGATCTGGCGATGCGACCGATCGCACTCCGGCGGGGACCAAACCCGGCGAACGGATCGTATCGCGCGAGACGATCCCGCGAGAGCGGCCATCCCATTCCGCATGGCAGACGGAAACAACGGGCAACCCCTCGATGGCCGACTTCGCTTTCGCGTCTACAATCTCCACGATTCCGAGGGGCTCGATCTGGATATTAACGACGCGCCCATCCCCGTAAACGCCATCATCGAACGCCGTAAAACCAACATTCACGTCGCGGCCGAACGCCGATGTCCCGGCATGCACATCCCCCCACACATCGCCTACGAAATCGACCTCTCCTTATGCCCCCCTTCCAGGGAAACAACGAACTCGGCTTCACCTTCACCCGGCCTGACCCATCGATCGAAGGGCTCATCATGATCGAAGCGCTGGAAATCGACATTGGCTGGAGCGGCCACCCCCAAACCGTCGGCTACCTTTTGCCGGCATTGTAGGCCTGAGGGAAACCGACCCTCGCGCACGATGAGATTATCCGAGCCCTCGGTAAAGAGGCGACGTTTTTCTGATGTCACGGTGGACCTATGACATACACATGGTTGGCATTCGTTAGCATCTCTCCTTACATGTACGACCTGAATCTCTGGCATGATCCTCAGATAACACTTTGCTTATAGCCAAAAAACACCTATATTGGAGGCTTCTTGCAGGTTATGCTTGCGTCGTTTTACCAGCTTCACTCAAGAATACAGGCCAGGTTTACCAGGTGAATTGCAGCTTAATAATGTATTTAATCGAGAACGTCTATGCATATGTTGGCCACAGGCCTGGTAGGGGCCGAATCTAATTGCTTGAACCTTCTGTTTTGCCTCAGTCAACTGCCAGTTTTAATACGGTAGTGCGACAACTTTCCCACCTGTATCTCAGCTTCCTCGAATGTAACAAATACAATCCGTTAGGCGGTCAATGGAGGTGGACCACCTGAACATGGTTTTGCATGGATACAATCGGGTAACGCTGTAAATGTAATAAAGCAAGACGGAACCTTCTGCTCCATCATAAGACCACCAGTTATTACCTATTCATTATTACAATATTGACGTGAGCGTTTGCGCAACTATTACGGCTGCGTCCAGAACGAATTACGCCTATTGAAGGTCTTCTTCTGAACGACGACTCAATGACTCGCCGGATTGCGGCATGGTCTTGTGGAAAACACGCGTTCTCTGGAAATCGATATGTCATCTTATCCGTTTTGAGGCTATTTCTGCATGAAAAGAATCATCAAGAACTTTACGCTTAATCCAAAAAACGATATCCTGTCGGGTTTGACCGTTGCCTTAGCCCTTGTACCAGAGGCTGTGGCCTTTTCATTTGTGGCAGGCATTGATCCCCTCGTCGGATTGTACGGCGCTTTTATGATGGGTATTGTAACCGCGGTCATTGGCGGCAGGCCCGGTATGATTTCCGGAGCCACGGGAGCCATGGCCGTCGTCATGGTCCACATGATCCAACAGGGCAATGAATATGGCTCGTCCCTTGCAGTACCCATTCAAAATCTTGGTCTACAATGGTTGTTTATAACCCTGCTTTTTGTGGGAGCCATCCAAATATGTGCAGGTGTTTTCAGACTGGGGAAATTTGTCAGACTTATTCCCCATCCGGTGATGATGGGGTTCGTAAATGGATTAGCCATCGTCATCTTCCTGTCACAACTTGAGCTCTTTAAAGAGCGTATAAACGGCAGTATGCAATGGTTACCCGGATATGAATTATCTGTGATGCTCGGGTTAGTCGCGATAACCATGGGCATCATGTATTATTTGCCCAAGGTGACCAAAAAAATCCCGGCAGCACTAACGGCGATTATCGTCATCGCCTGCATCACGATTTTTGGGAACATGGATGTTAATACGGTGGGTTCGTTTATACGGGACGGCGGGGGGGAAGGGTTGAAAGGTTCACTACCTCACTTCCAGATACAATTATTCAGTTTGATTCATACTTTGGAGGGGCACTGGGGACTTATATTTTCTACAGCGTTTTTACTTGCAGCGGTAGGATTGATTGAATCATTGATGACTTTGAATTTAGTCGATGACATGACAGAAACGCGAGGGAGTGGCAATAAAGAATGCGTGGCCCAGGGCGGTGCAAACGTCCTGAATGGGTTGTTTGGCGGCATGGGGGGATGCGCCATGATCGGTCAATCTATTATTAACGTGAATTCAGGTGGCAGAGGACGATTGTCCGGTATAACGGCAGCGGTCGCATTATTAGGTTTTGTATTATTTGGTGCCCCCTTAATCGAACAAATACCTCTTGCTTCCCTCGTTGGTGTCATGTTTATGGTGGTCATTGGTACGTTTGCCTGGAGTAGTTTTAGAATTATTAATAAAGTGCCTGTTTCTGACTATTTCGTGTTATTTTTGGTCTCTGCGATCACTGTTTGGCAAGATTTGGCCATTGCTGTAATTACGGGTGTTATTATCTCCGCGCTGGTATTTGCGTGGAAAAATGCCACCATGATCCGGGCTCGAAAACGCTTCAAAGAGGATGGGACGAAAGTCTATGAAATCTGGGGGCCGTTGTTTTTTGGTGCGGTCCACAATTTCAATTTGAAATTCGACGTCAGAAATGATCCTGAAAACGTAGAAATTGATTTTATTGAATCAAAGGTAAGCGATCATTCCGGTATTGAAGCCATCAACAACCTGGTAACCAAGTATCTAAATTTGGGTAAGTCGATTAAATTAAAGCACTTAAGCCCTGAATGTAAAATATTGCTTTTGAAATCAAATTCAAAACTTGATGCTATTATCGAATCTTCAATTGACGACCCAAGGTACCATGTGGTAACCGATATCATGGATGCAGAGGTTTAGGGGATGAATACATAGGGATAAACTTGCGATGTTCCCCCGTTTTAGTGGACAGGCTTTGAAGCATGGTGGACATCTCAGTCTTCCGTATTGATGACGGCAGCGAGATTTCGCGTGGATAGTCGTATCTGGAAGTGAGCGAATCATACGCCGATGGATTCGCCCTTCGTAAGCACAGAAGAACGAGTAAACCACAAGACCATCACCGCCATGATGGAACGACGCGGCTTTCTTCACTATCCGGGTGAATTCTATCCCTATGACAAATGCGTGTCATCGGTTGATGCACAAGACGATAGGCCCTTTTCTATTCCTTTTGTAATGATACAAATAAACACGAAGGCCTAACGCCCCTGATTTTTATATAATCCAGCCAGTCCATTTGACCATTTACATATTAGATCAAACAATACACTGTCCGTGTAACAGTTGGTTCGCATTGAGTCCTGTTATATCCCCGCAATCTGACGACAGACATCGCCCAATCCTCGCTTATCTCACCTGGACCAATTTTAAGATTTCATCGGGGGAGAGCGTGCTCAGTTCAAAGATGTTCTTTCCGGAAAAAGCGATCGCCTGGTTTACGACATACATGCCCGTTCGATACCCGATGGTGAACCGGCCATCAGGGTGTTGAGTCATCCATTGCCCGTAATTGGCGTTGATGGGCAGAGCCAGGATTTCCTTCAGCCACTGCGCCCCATTTTCAGGCTTGGCAAGCTTTTCAAACGTACCGTCCGCGTATAGCTCAGAGAAAACTACCGCGAGACCTTCGTTGACTGCGGCGACGGGGATACCTGGACCGAATTTATTGCCTTTCATTGTCCAGCCACGAGCCAGATGATGAAACTCGTGAAAAACTAAACGAGATAGATTTTTATTGACCGCCGCAGAAATACCGCCAGGGCATCTTGTAGAGATATCGATGACCACTATTCCCGGTGCATCAGCACGCCCATAAGGCCCATTGAGGTTCCCCAGTAGTTAAAATCTTCTTCAACAAACGTCACGGTTACATTTATATTTTGGGGTAAGGCAGGTAATAGAGCCCGTACCTTTTCTTCTGATCCTTCAATAATATCTGTAATGAGACGCATTTCCTCAGGCTTGACCTTATACCTCTGGCAATCTTTAAACTGTATGTCCAGTCCTGTTTTATCCATCAACGTTTCCATGTTATTGGCTAACCCGGTTTGAGCGCTGGTTAAAATAAAAATCAAGATAATAGTTGATACTTTGGACATGTTTGAGCACTCCATACTAGTAGGTTTGCTTACATTTCGGGTGTGGAAAAATTCACCTGTTCAATTAACTTGCGGGCAACCATCATTTGACTTTTTCAGCGCTGAATAAGTTGGCCCAAAGTTAATTCTTTCTTGAGCTTATTAAGTATACTCACTATTATATTGTGTCATTATCCCCCGATTAAGATTTCCGACATCAGATTACGTGCGGCACTACATCCAAGCACGGTAGCGGTTCCATCGTAAAGCCAAAGCTACAGCTATCCTCAAGCATGAGGAGAAATATGTACCCACGATCATGGTCGTTCAGAACGGGATCAAAGAATTCGACGGCTATAAATGAGCATGTCGAACCGCTGATAAAATGCGACAGAACGATACAATACATGCGGCCCTCGCGCCGCTCGTCCGATGATTGTAAGCGCGTTATGCCGCCCAAGAATACACACTGAGGTACTATGAACGCCGGTACAAACATAACCCACTATAAAATCATTCGCCAACTCGGTAAAGGTGGCATGGGAGAAGTATACCTCGCTGAGGATACCAGGCTGGATCGTCAGGTAGCCATCAAAGTATTGCCAGATGCCCTCCGCAGTGATCCCGAGCGCCTGGCTCGGTTCCGCAGGGAAGCCAAAGCTGCTGCCAGCCTCAATCATCCGAGCATAGCCACCATCCATTCTATAGAAGAAGCCGACAATCCCGCCGGGGAACCGGTCCTCTTCATCGTCATGGAATACGTGGACGGGGAAACACTCGCTGAGCGGATCCCCTCTGATGGGATGGACCTTGACATCTCCTTCGATACGTTCATCCCGCTGGCGGATGCATTGGCCCACGCTCACCAGCAGGGACGGGTACACAGGGATATTAAACCTGCCAACATCATGGTAGCAAAGGATGGCACACCCATGATCCTGGACTTTGGGCTAGCGCGTATCATGCCCATAATGGAGCCAGAGGACGTGGACACACAGGCTGCAACCCGTACGATGGATGAGAATGAACAAAAGCCTCCTTCAGATCCATCTGCCATGAGTCCTGGACCCAAGCTGATGGGCACGCCGCAGTATATGTCTCCTGAGCAAGCTGAGTCGCAGGAACTGGATCAGAGGACCGATATCTTCAGCTTCGGTGTTGTCATGTATGAGGCGCTGACCGGTAGAAAGGCGTTCGAAGGCAAGTCCCGGCAGTCACTTCTGGCGAGTATTATTAAAGCAGATCCTGAACCTGTTACGGCCATCAAGCCTGTAATGCCATATCAGCTGTGGCAGGTGATCGACCGTAGCCTGCGCAAAGAGCGCACGGCACGTACGCAAACCGCCTATGAGCTGTACCATGACCTGAAAGGCGTGCAGAAGGATGTGGAAGCCGGTACGGTGCTGGTAGATGCAAGTACGATCCAGCCGCCGGAACCTGAACCTGTGGAACCGGAACAGATTTCACCTGTCGGCATGTCTTTTCTGCGACAACCCCTTGCCCTGATCTCGATTCTCTTAATTGCCGCTGTTTCGGCACTTTCAAGCTGGTACATCAAACCTGCCCCGCAACAGCCCTTGCGCAAATTCCAGTGGCCGATCGAGACCCTCACCCGCACCACGATCTCGCCCGACGGGACAAAAGTGGCGTATGTGTCTGATGATCGCCTGTGGATACGTGACCTTGACCGAATGGAATCACGGGAAGTGCAAGATAGTGAGAAGATCGGATTTGGAATTCTCAGCTGGGCGCCTGCAAGTGATTTCCTGATTTACAGGGCGGGACGAGAACTGCGAAGGTCGTCCGTCCAAGGCGGTCCCAGCCTGACTCTGGCAAAAAATATCGACATCTATCCCACCACATGGCGGCCAGATGGGATGCTCATCCTGACCCAGAACATCGAGGGACGACTAATCCTGACCATTGTATCTTCCCAGGGAGGAGAGCCGGAGGTGATGATGGCACCGGATTCCACCCAGGGCGAGAAAGGCCTCGGTGCCCCGTTGGTGTTGCCCGATGGGCACACGCTTGTATTTCTGGTGTTCAACCAGAACGAATCGGATGCGCTGGTCGTTCAGGATGGTGATGAGCGGCGGGTGCTGGTACTTACAAATTCTGATGAATTGCTCGGCTATCCTTTCTATGCTCCTTCCGGTCATATTCTGTACGAGCGTGGTGATGGGCGTGACCGAAGAGGAAGTAACCGGGATATCTGGGCGCTACCATTCGATCCGGACACCCGGCAGGCGACCGGTGATCCGTTCATTGTGGCACAACAGGCGTTCAGTCCCAGCGTATCCGAGGACGGCACCCTGGTATATGCTGCTTCATCAGGCAGCACGCAGCAACTGGTCTGGGTGGACAGAGAGGGGAAGGTCACAGGCACCATAGGTCAGCCGCTGGAGGGGATGGTACGGCCCTCTCTATCTCCGGATAGCCGTCAGGTAGCTGTAAGGGCAAGCGTGCAGGGAAACAATGACATCTGGGTTTATGACACGCAGCGTGGCACGGCCACTCGGCTGACCTAAGACGAGGGGTCGGACGATTACCCTGCCTGGTCGCCGGACGGCAATGAGGTGGTGTTTAATACTAACCGCAACGGCAATTGGGACCTGTTTCGACGACAGGCTGACGGTAGCGGAGTGGTGACGTCCCTGCTCAGCAGTCCTGCCCAAGAGGGAAGGCCCTACTGGTCCCGTGATGGACGGTACGTGGCGTACAGCAGCGGTGAATTTGGCAGCTATGATATCTGGGCGATGGAACCCGGAGGCAACGCAAAACCGTTTGCGCTGTTTGAGACGGAGCACACCGAGCAATCGCCCGTACTTTCGCCTGACGCCCGATATTTGGCTTATGAATCCAATAAATCGGGACGTAATGAGGTGTATGTGATGCGGTTTCCATCGGGTCAAGGTAGATGGCAGGTGTCGTCAGGGGGTGGGCTATATCCCCGTTGGAATGGGGATGGTACGGAGCTGTTCTTCGTGTCCGGTGACGACCTGATGGCCGTGGAGGTGTCTACGCGTGGTGTCTTCCAGCCAGGCAACCCCAAAGCCCTGTTTTCAACCTCAATGGTAGGTGCCAGGAATCTGACCTTCAACTACGACGTCTCAGCCGACGACCAGAGGTTCGTAGTCGTACAGCAGGCGGATGCGGGTGAGACACCGACCATCACGGTGATCGAGAACTGGTACGCCGAATTCAAGGATATTCAACCATAGATGAAAGAAAACTCGACCATAGGCCACTACAACATCCTCCGCCAACTTGGGGCCAAACTCTGGCTGCCGCAACTCAAAGCCGCTGGCTTTGAAGCCGTCCTCTCTGGTCACACCCACCGTGCCCGCCACGATGCCCCAACAGCAGAAATGCCCGTGCATCAATTTGTCGGTGGCGGTCCGAAACCAGAGCAAGCCACTTTGACCATCATTGACGCTGCCCTGGCCAACGGTAAAGCATCTATGCAGATCCAAATCACAAATCTTCAAAGCGAGGTGTTGTTTAAAGAGGCCTTTGCTTTAGCGTCGCTTCGTACGTAATCGCTATAATGGCACGATGCCAAACAGACCAATGCTGCTTGAAGTCGTCCGTAAATCCTTGCCCATCGGGGACCAACCCGCTGTGTTTGAAACGACTTATTGTACCGCCCATATGCCCAAGACTGCTTGATTAACGGCTAGGATCGGGCGAACTAAGTACCTGCTCAAAAGTAATCTGATATTATATATTATCCAATATAGACCACCTGGATCACGATCACCCGCAGGAGCGGGCTCCTGCTAAACTGTATTATATCGAATACCTTCTGAGCAGATACTTATTTTCTGGCCTTTGATGGGTGCCATGATATGGGAGATAACAAGCGTTTGCTGAAGGCACTGTGGAAGAAATGAGGTCGTTGACTGACCACTTCGTAGAATAGTTGACATAGAAAGCGAGAGAAACCAATGAACAAACCGAATATTCTCATCTTCATGTCAGATGATCAGGGTCCCTGGGCCATGAACTGTGCCGAGACACCCGAGTTGGAGACGCCGAACCTGAATCGGCTCGCCGAAGAGGGGATTCGTTTTGAGAACTTCTTCTGCGCCAGTCCGGTCTGTTCACCGGCGCGGGCCTCGTTCCTGACCGGACGCATCCCCTCTCAGCACGGTGTGCACGACTGGATCAAGCACGGCAACATGAACGATCCGGCAGGACGCACCTGGCACGGGCCAGAAACAAGCATTGCGTATCTGGAAGGAATGACCGCTTTTACTGACATACTGGCCAGAAACGGTTATAACTGTGGCCTCTCAGGGAAATGGCATCTTGGTGCCAGTGACGTCCCCCAGAAAAGCCATGACTTCTGGTGCGTCCATGCCCTCGGCGGCGACAGCTATACGGACTACTGGGTCTTTGATAACAGTGATAAGATGACCCACGAGACGAAGTATGTTACCGACTTCTTCACCGATCGAGCTATTGACTATCTGGAAGGGCGTAAAGGAAACGAACAGCCGTTCTGCCTGAGTGTGCATTACACCGCCCCGCACGCGCCGTGGCGTAAGAATGAGCAACCAGCGGACCTATGGAACGCCTATGCCGAGACTAAATTCTCGCTGCCGGTGGAACCTCCTCATCCATGGCATGGATGGGATCCGACGCCTGAGCAGCGACACCAGACGATACAGGGCTACTACACCACCATCACCGCCATGGATCGAGCCATTGGCCGGGTCCTGGACAAATTGGCTGAACTGGGGTTATCCGAAGACACCATCGTCATCTTCACCAGCGACAACGGCTACAGCATGGGCCACCACGGCATCAGCGGAAAGGGCAACGGCACCTTCCCACTGAACATGTTCGAAGAGTCGGTCAAGGTGCCCTTCATCGCCCGTTTTCCTGGCCGCTTTCCGGCGGGCACCGTCAATGCCGATCTGGTCAGTCACTACGATTTTATGCCGACCCTGTTGGACTATCTTGGGTTAGAGAACCCCCAGGCAGATCAACTGCCGGGACGCAGTTTTGCCGCGATTTTCAGAGGCGAGACGTTCGATTTGGAGCACGATGAGGTGGTGATCTGTGACGAATACGGGCCCAACCGCATGCTGCGGACCACGGCATGGAAGTACGTTCACCGATATCCAGAAGGCCCACATGAATTGTATCACTTGGCGCAGGATCCCAGCGAGAGAAAGAACCTCGTGGATCATCCGGAGCACGACGAGGTAAGACGGGCTATGGCGGCCCGCCTGGACACATGGTTCGAGCAATACGTACATGGCGAAATGGACGGATCGAGGCTCGATGGGTGTAAGGGAAGCGGTCAGATGAATGTCGTGGGTGCGCTAAAGAACGGCGAAAGTATATTCACACCACGGTAAGGTGATAAACCAAGCGTTACCGATGAGGCACCGTGGCCGAGCCCCGAGTTCCCCACCATGGCATTTCTTGACGGGGCCCAATATGTCGCGATGAAAGAAGCGGGCGGTGCGTTGGTCACACAGGGGGATTTCACCTTCAACGGTCACTCGGCCCGCTCACTGGCCGTGTCCATCCCCCGGAAAGGCCAGACCGCGACGCTACGGCTCGATCTGGTAGGCCTGCGGTTGTATCAGACCACCATCGTCGGTCCTGAAGACCGGGATCTCACCCGGGAACGCACCCGGTTTTTTAGTCGTTTTTCTCTAAATTGAAAGGCCCACGAACGAAATCAGACGACGCGGTGTTTTAGCATTAATGCCATCAAGCGTTATTAGGGCATCCCCACTATTCATCTCATTAGAACTATAACATGAGAAGACATGGCGCAAGACACCACCTGGCGAAACACGCGCTGCATGCGGGTATCGATATGCAACTGGCAGACCACCGAGCATGATATGGATCGGACGGTTGAGGCGGTCAGGGCGGTGTTGGAGGCGTAAAAAATCCTTTAATGGATATTGCGGCGGGATAATGTGCCGTTGAACCCACTGCCACGCCTGATCTAAATTATGGAAACAAAAGAAATGAAAAACAAATTCATCCCACCTGAAATTCACCGGGATGCAGCATCCGTATTTCAAGATCAGGGATTCGACCAGGCCCCGCAGTTGATTCCGGAGGACCACATCGATGCGTCTGTCGTACATATGGACAGCGTAATTGCAGGCCATTATGAAACCGAGCCCGGAAATCATTTTTCCAGCAGCGTCGAACCGGGATCTCCCACAGACCAACTGATCAAGATCAACAATACCCAAGGCGTCGACGCTACCTTGCTGGCGCTAATTTCTTATCCTCTGATCGGTTCATGGGCATCCGCCCTATTCGGTGGGGCGGAAAAAGTCCAGGTCTGGCATTCCCACCTTCTTTACAAACCGGTTGGCGGTTCCCCAAAAGGAAATATCGGTCTTCATCAAGATTTTAACTACTGGCAATTTTTCAATAATATCGAAGGTATCCTCACAGCCTGGATAGCACTGAGCGATGTGACGATACCATCCGGTGCGATGCGTTTTGTTCCCGGATCGCACCGATGGCCGCTCATCGATCCGGGAAATTTCGGCGAGCAGGAGGAAGAGAAAGCTTTGGCTGCGATTAACGTGCTGGATGGCATCGATGTCCTAGAGTGAGGATGCGTACAAATTGCTCAGTTTAGACAACGGTGAAACATGGCAACTCTACGCGATCAATGACGATCCGGCGGAATCACATGATATCTCTGCAAACCATCCGGAAAAAGTAGCACAAATGAAGCGTGACCTCATGGCCTGGCAACAATCCTGTAGTCGCAGCGCTGCGGGAGATGCCTACAGGTCGGGATAAAATGATATGACAAGGACCGGATTACGAACACGGAAGGTATGTACGCGAAAAGATGTAGGCAATACTGAGTTTGCCATTCATGGCCCATCAGCCCCCTATCTCAAACAGGATATCCGAAAATGGCACGCGAAAAGCCCCTAGTTCTCGCAGACAAAGGCCTCCCGAAGGCCATGATCATTGTGCCCTCCGGTGCGGGAGAAATCCTCCACAGGGCGGCAACAGGTCTGCAGGCGACCCTCGAAAAAATCATCGGAATGGCCCCCCCAATGGGCACGGACAACGGAGAAGCCGCTGCTCCGGGCCAGGTGGCCATCCACCTGGGGAAAACCGAATATGCCCGCGCGCTCGGCCTGGATGACGGTGGTGCAGGCGTCGAGGGATACCGCATCGCCACATCCGGCAGGGACATCTTGATCCTGGGCGGCAGCGACAGCGGGACCTCCTGCGGCGTGTACGGCCTGCTGGAGGACCATCTAGATGTCCGGTGGTTCATGCCCGGCGAACTCTTCGAAGACGTGCCGGTGCAGACGACACTGCGTATCCCGCCGATTAACGAAACGGTAACACCGCACTTCCTCCATCGCGTCTTCAGCGGCATCGCCGGTCTGGAGGGTCACACCTGGGAGCGCCACAACCGCACCAGCAACCGCCGCCCGGAACTGCCCTATGACGGTTTCCACCACGCCCTCTACAAAATATTCCCCGTCGCTGAATATGGCGAGACGCATCCGGAGTACTATGCCCTCATCGACGGCGAACGTCTGGTCCCGGAAAGCGATGCCCTCAGCAACGTCTGGTTCGGGCAGCCCTGCACCAGTAATCCCGAAGTCATCGACCTCACCATCCATGCTGCACGACGGTACTTCGACGAGACCCCCGAGGCCCACTGTTTCTCCCTGGGGATGAACGACAACCGAAACTTCTGCCAGTGCGAAAACTGCCGCGCGCTTGATATCCCTGATCAGGTGTTCAGGGGCCACCCCGTCTACTCCGACCGGTGGTTTACGTACATCAACATGGTGGCCAGGGCCCTGCAGGCCTCCCATCCTGGGAAATTCGTGGGATGCCTGGCCTATATGAACGTGGAAGCCCCGCCCCTGGGTATCGATAGGCTGGAGCCAAACGTCACCGTCTACCTGACCCAGGACTCCTCCCAGCATCTGGACGCCGCATATCGGGACAAGGACCGCGCCTTCATCCGTTCGTGGACAGAAAACTGTGACCACGTCTGTAAATACGACTACTACGGCCTGGAGTGGATGGTCCCCCGTTACTTTCCTAATATCATCTCGGCCGACATCAAGTTCCAGCATGCGGTGGGCGTCAAGGGCTTCTACGCCGAAGCCTATCCCCACTGGTCCGGCTTCGGTCCCCAAATCTGGTTGGCCTCCAAACTCTGGTGGGATGCAGACCAGAATTCAGAAGCACTCATGGACGAATTCTTTGGACGGCTGTACCGGGGAGCCGCCGCACATATGAGGGCCTTCTACGACCGGCTCGAAGAGATCTGGCAGCGGCCCCGGCAGGGCCATTGGTTCCAGGGTCTGGACGGCTTTCACGACCAGGCCCCCTGCTACACACTTGGCGATGTAGATGCCCTGGAAGCCATCCTGAATCGCGCCTGGCGCGCGACCCGGGACCCTCTCGTTCGATTGAGAATCGACTACATTCGGCGCTGGTTCCCATTCCCCTCAACCCTGATCAGAGGGTGGCACACGGCCGATGATATACTGGCTATGGCCCGGGGGGAAGAAGCGCGGACAAAAGCGGCTGAACTCCTTAAACTCAAGCGCCGCATTACCAAAGCCCACCACCAGGCCGTTCTGGAGGACCGCCGCATGTACAAAACAGGCTACTTCATTGATGGCAGGTACAAAGGACTCGTGTTAGATCCATGGCATGAGAAAATCGACCGGGCTCTCGCCCATGCACAAGGCTGAAGGCGCGGCAAAGGGTAGAGAAAAAACCACCTGACCACCAAAAAAGAGGAGTAATCATGGCCAATCGACGGTTTTTCTTAAAAGGATTGCTGGGCGCAATTCCTGCAGGTATGCTGATAACCAGGCAAAGTCTGGCTGAACCCTATCTGTCTCCACCTGCAACTGAGCAGGGGCGTGATCTATTCAAAGAGTTGGGGATCTCCTCCTTCATCAACGCGGCAGCCCCGTATTCCACGCTCTCCGGGGCACCGGTCTGGCCTGAGGTGATGGAGGCTATGCAATATGCACAGAAGAACAAGGCGCGGATGGGAGAGCTGCATGACGCTGTTGGCAAGCGGATTGCCTCACTCACCGGCACTGAGGCCGCCATGGTATCCGCCGGGGCGACCTCGGCGATGATACTCGGTACGGCGGCCTGCCTGACCGGAACCGATGAGAAGAAAATCCCCCAACTACCGGACCTTACAGGGATGAAATCAGAAGTCATCATCCAGAAAGGGCACGAATACTCATATTTGCGGGCGTTGCGGAGTTGTGGCGTGAAGATGATTTTCGTTGAGGATGAGGCTGCACTGATTAAGACCATTAATGAAAATACAGCCATGCTCCATTTCTGTTATAACTATAGAGATCGAGGCAGAATTCCTGCTGACCGCTATGTCGCCCTTGGCAGAGCACACGGTATACCGGTATTTTGCGATGCGGCGACTATGTTGCCACCTGCAGATAATATTCATCATATCGTGAACATCGGTTTTGATATGGTATGCTTTTCAGGCGGAAAGGGCCTGCGTGGTCCGTATAATGGCGGCTTGCTTCTGGGACGCACCGATCTGATCGACGCCGCAAAAATGAACGCCGCCCCGAATGACAATGCGATCGGTCGAGGCATGAAGGTGAGCAAGGAAGTCATTGTAGGCATGATGGTCGCCCTGGAAACAAGTCTGGAATTCGATCATGACGCCGATCTCGAATTGAAACGCGGCTGGCTTCGATATATCGGTGGCGAAGTGGAGCAATTGGGCGGTATCACCTCTGAGATCGTCATCACAAAAGGCCCCCGCAATCATCCGAACCTGCGGTTAACCTGGGACCAGAACAAATACAAGATAACACCTCAAGAGGCAAAACAAACCCTCCGTGACGGCACCCCTTCCATCGAGATCGCCTCTTTATTTTTATCAAAAGGTCATTTCGAACTTAGCGCCTGGATGATGGAGCCCGGCGAAGAGAAAACGGTCGCCCAACGTATCCGTGCCGTGCTTATGGCCACGCTGTAATGGATAATTTTGAATGAAAGAGACCATGGACCACTTTAACTTAGGGGCGCACACAAGAAAGATCTCGACGACCTCACCCGAAGCGCAGCATTGGTTCAACTACGGCCTGAACTGGTGTTTTGGATTTAATCATGAAGAAGGGGTAAAGTGTTTCCAGAAGGCCCTTGAATCTGATCCCGCATGCGTCTCTGCCCAGGTGATGAACGAAACGCTGCTCTCAGGCCAATGGGCCGTGGAAGACGGATTGCCGCTCAACAAGATCAACAAAATCGTTCAGACGCAGGACGACTATCTCTGGCTCGCGACGTTTGACGGGCTGGTTCGGTTTGATGGCGTTCAGTTTACGGTGTTTAACGCAAGTAATACCGAAGGGTTACCCAGCAATCGGATCACTGATATTATTGAGGATCGAACGGGCAATATCTGGTTACGCACGCACCGAACAACGTCATCTGGTCCGATTCAGAGAGGGGATTTTTATCCATTTCCACACGGGCCATGGGTTGCTTGGCGATCATATTATCTACCGGTATAAAGATCGAGAAGGCGTCTTATGGGCAGGGACGACCACGAGGGCAGCCGTTTTGGATGGGCAGTGGGCACCTTACGATGAACAGTTGCCGGATCTTTTTGTCAACGATCTGTTGAAAGATCGTTCCGGCGCATTTTGGATCGGTACACGCGAAGCCGGAAAGGCGCCGTAAAGGGCAATGAACTTGAAGCCACGTATCTCTGGGACAAAGATGGTGTTATCTGGAATACCCGAATTGAATACTGGTTCAAGGGGACGTTGATAGTATCCGGACAACGGAGACAGGAGACAGGGTGCACGATCAGGCAGCTTAACCCTTTTGATGAGAACCGAGCACATGAGATGACAGTTTCTTCCTGGTCGGTACACCCTGGCTCCTGTGCCCTGCAACACGCTTTATGTGCAACCATGAAAGGAAAACAGTATAAAATGGAAGGTTCCCCACTGGTAAGCGCTCAATATGTTTTGGATCATCTGGAAGACCCTCAGGTAAAGCTTTTTGATGTTAGAGGCGTATGGGGCGACCAACCAGGTGCCCTGACCGAACAGTATATGCAGGGTCATATCCCTCATGCGATCTATCTCGATTGGACGCAAGAGTTAATCACCACCACGACCGCCATAGCCGATGCACCGGTACCCGATATCAAAAACGCCCACCAATCTTTCCAGAACCTGGGCATCTCGGCTGAGGATACCGTGGTATTATATGACGACTATGACCATCTGTTTGCGAGCAGGGTCTGGTGGGTAATGCGTTATTTTGGGCATCCAGGGGTCAAAATTCTGGATGGTGGATGGCCTAACTGGCAGGCAAAAGGCTATCCTGTGTCTACAGAAAATCATACGCCAGAGGCAGGGGACTTTTTGCCAAAGGAACAACATCATCTCCGGGTAGATGCCCATGAGGTGCTGAACAGGAGCAACGATACTATTCTGGTAGACGGCCGAAGTGTTGAGAGTTATACCGGCCTGGCAGGTGACGCCCGAAGCGGGCACATTCCAGGGGCCATCAACATCCCGTTCAAAAGTCTGCTTGATGGACATTCAGGATTATTCATAGACGATCAATCTCTCAAGCAATTGTTCTCCAAGGCAGGCATAGACTCACAAAAGGCCACTGTTATGTCCTCGTGCGGATCTGGGTATGCCGGATCTGTTATCCTGGTCGGCTTGAAAAAGATAGGCATTGAGGCCCCTTTATACGATGGATCTTTTTCTGAATGGAAAAAAGATCCCGACCGTCCGGTAGAACAAATCTGAGATGACCCGGTGCGGCCATGACCTCAAGAGACCAGGCCTTTGTACTTTGTGCTTGATATCTTACGCCCATCGTATAAACTGGGAAGGGTGATACATTCCCGATGACTTAGCGCCAGTCCGACAACCTGGCCGTAGGACTTAATAAAGCGCGAAAAAGCCGACGGCAAGGCCTGCGACGCAGGCCTATCAACGATAGGACGATGCAGCACAACGCCGATTTGCCCTTTGTAGCGGTTCGACGCCAGGGTAGGTTGTGGGATAGGCGCTTAAACACCAACAGGTCCTACGCTGACCATGAAACCTCTATCTGGCATCCTTGTCGTGTCCGTCGAGCAGGCGGTAGCAGCGCCGTTGTGCTCGTGCCGCCTTGCGGATGCAGGCGCACGGGTCATTAAAGTTGAGCGTCCCGAGGGGGATTTTGCCCGGAATTATGATCAGGCGGTCCATGGGCAGGCGTCCTATTTTGTCTGGCTTAACCGGGGCAAAGAATCGATCGTGCTCGATCTGAAAGCTGCGGATGATCTGACGATGCTGCACCGCGTTCTGGCGAAAGCAGATGTCTTTATTCAGAATCTGGCCCCTGGTGCAGCGGACCGGTTGGGACTGGATTCTGAAGGGTTGAGAAAAACCTATCCCCGGCTTATTACCTGTGACATCTCGGGTTATGGCGCAGGCCCCTACCGGGATATGAAAGCCTATGACCTGCTCATTCAGTCGGAAACGGGCCTGGTATCGGTATCGGGTGCCCCGGGCGAGTATGGACGTATCGGCGTATCGGTTTGCGATATTGCGACCGGGTTGAATGCGGCAAACGGTATTCTGGAAGCGTTGATGCTACGGGAGCGCACCGGTAAAGCGACGGGCATTCAGGTCTCACTTTTCGACAGTGCCGCAGACTGGATGACCGTGCCTTATGTGCACCACCAATATGGTGGTAAAACGCCGGAACGGGTTGGCCTGAATCATCCTTCCATAGCCCCTTACGGCGGCTACCAGACCGGTGACGGGGAGACTATTGTTCTATCTATTCAAAATGAGCAGGAGTGGAGCCGTTTCTGCCAGCATATTCTACAACGCCCGGATCTGACGGACGTCCCTGAATTCTGTGACAACCACGCCCGCGTAGCGCATCGTCCGGCGCTAGATAAAATCATCCTGGCTGTTTTCTCAGCCTATACCCGTACCGACCTGGAGCATACGTTACGCGCACACGCCATCGCCTATGGTGCCGTGAATTCGGTGGAAGATCTGGCGAACCATACTCAGCTACGTCGTTGGCCGATGGAAATCGATGGCCAAATGGCTCAAATGATTGCACCACCCGTCGTCAGAGCGGACGATGAGGGTACCTTCCGGTCTGTGCCGAAGCTCGGTGAGCATACGACAGCCATCATGGCGGAGTTCGGAGGTTGACGCCTCGGATACGCTTACGATAAGGCACGGGCGCATCTACCGGACGCTCGCGCGTGGCCGGTCTTTTCCTCATGATTTTTGCCACCATCACGCGGACTATTGCGGATATGGCGTTGGTCGGCGCGGGCTGGCTGCATGTCGGCTTCAGGATCGGATCGCTTGTTCGTGAAATCATCGCATTGGACCGGCAGGACCATCCGGACGCATGGGTGTGGGCGTAACCTGGATAGGGCGGCCCATGCTATAACCCGAACCGCCCTATCCTGAGCCCCACGAAAAACCCTGGCCAGACATAATGCTCGTCGCCTACCTTGTGTTGGTAGTTGCCGACCGGAGATATCAGTGCCGGATCATTGTCGGTAAAGAGAATATTGAAGGATGGCCCCGCAAAAATCGAGAAACCGGAATTTATCCGTAGCCCAACGGGTATACGAAAACGGGTCAGATAATTTTCAGGGCTGCGCGTCTTCACCCGGGCCTTGACGAAAAATGCGATCACGTCCAGGCCCACCATTGCACGTCCCAGGTTCTTATCTACACCAGCACCCAAAACTAGTGCATAGGGATGGTTGTTACTGGCTGGATCGTATCCGGCAGAGTAGGAGATGTATAAATTTCTGGACTCGGACCTGAGGGTAGCGAGACCTATGCCGGTTTCATCCCTCCAAGTGCTGACGTCGAAAATTCCGGGCTTGGAATAGTTAATTATACCGCTCGGCACGCCGTCGATGTCATCTGAAATATTGATGATACCCAGTTGTACTTTTTTCACATATTATGCGAGGTTGACCACACTCGTCGCCTGCACCCCTTAGACCCGGGCCGCTATATTCACGACACTGGAGCCCTGGACGCCTTTTATTTCACGTGCTACATTGAAACCCGTCGTCAACTGGACCCCATCTACCCGTCCGTTAGACCAGTTGAATAACTGTGAATACTGCCCGTAGCGCACAATCCCTATGCATGATTAAATCCTATAGACGCCTGAAAACCGGTAATATCCGCCTCACCAACATTCCAACCCTGAGAGACAAAATGTGTCATTGACCTCGAAAGAAAAAAAAGAAGCCGTATAAATGCGACTTGATGTGGACATGAAGGGATCAAATCGCGCATCCCTAAGTTGACATCCGTAAAAAAAAGAATGAGCTATGGGTATATAGCGTTTAAGTTAATAAGAAGCGCGGGAATAAATCGTATAAAAAACGGGAGGGCAAGTGAGCACGAATTCATTCGATCAATGGCTTGGTAACCAGACGACCGTTACATCTGACCTATCTCCTTATCCGGCGCGTTATATGGCTGCGACACTTGACCATGATCAGACTTTCCGACCGGGCGATCCCCTGCCACCCGGCTGGCACTGGCTGTATTTTCACGCGCCGGCCAGCACATCGGCTTTAGGGCCCGACGGCCATGCCGAGCTTGGCGGATTCATGCCCATCCTGCCTTTGCCTCGCCGCATGTGGGCTGGCGGGCGTATCCAATGCCACCGGCCCTTGCGCATCGGAGATCAGGCCGCATGTCGATCCACCATTACGGCCATTACGCCGAAAGAAGGCCGGTCCGGCCCCTTATGCTTTGTGGAGGTCACCCATGACATCTCTGTGTCTGACACACGATGCCTGACGGAAGTACAGAATCTGGTCTACAGAGAAGCAGCCCTCACCGGCCATCGACCACCGCCCCCCCACTTCCCCCTTACGGAAGCTCAATTCTCGAAGACCTGGCAACCTTCCCCCGCCCTGCTGTTCCGCTATTCCGCCCTTACGTTCAATAGCCATCGGATTCATTACGACGTAGACTATTGCCGCGATGTGGAAGGCTATGCAAATTTGGTCATCCACGGTCCCCTGATCGCCACCTTATTACTCGATCTATTCCACAAGCAGTTCCCCGATGACCTCATCACAGACTTCCGGTATCGCGCCAGAAGCCCTCTGTTTAACCCGCATCCGTTTACGGTCCATGGTTCGCGTACCGGCCACCAAGGCTCTGCCTGGGCAACCGATCAGCATGGGGGATTAGCTATGGAGGCCGAAATAACCCTAGAACCCGAGTGATTACGGCGCTTAACAAAGGAGCACCCGGAGGCTGCCGCTTGCGAGACGTACCGCAAGCATCCACGGAGAACACAGAGATTTAAAAGGTTGATAGGTGTCTATTCAGGCCTGTGTCACTTTTCACGCTTCACGCTTCACTGCGCTTCTCATATCTCCTGCTTAACCACCTGCATCAACGCCCGCATATACCCCAGTGAAAATGCCATCCCCCGATGACTATAGTCCGTTTCACCCTCGATGATCGGACAGTGGTCGGGGGTCATCACGCCGTCGAAGCCGACTCGCTGGTACGCCTTCAGGGCTTCATGCATATTGACATCACCTTCGTCAATGAATACCTCGTCGAACCTGGGAAACTGGCCTTTGATATTCCGAAAGTGGACGTAGAATATTTTCTGCTGACCACCAAATCGGTGAATCGCGTCTACAACCCCATCTACGCCCATCTCTGCCACCGTCCCCTGACAGAATTCGAGCCCGTTGCTTGGACTGGGCGCAATATCGAGCAACCGCTGGATATTGTCGTGATTGGTAAGCAAGCGACCGACCCCGCGTAGATAGTCCACCGGGGGGTCATCCTGGTGCGCCGCCAGTTTTACGCCCGCCGCTTCGGCTACGGGCACCACGCGCTCCAGATAATAAGTCATCCGAACCCACATCTCTTCGACACTCACCGGGCCCGTCTCGGCCACAGGGGCATCTCTGACTTTATCAAAGTCGAAGCTCTTGACCCCCGAACCCCCTCGACCACCACCACTTCTATACGCCCGCCAATGTCCCCATACGCCGACCACACTAAAATAATATCCCAGGATAGGCACGCCGGCCTTGCCCATGTTACGTATGGTCTCGCATACATTTTCAAGTTGTTCGTCGCGCCTGGGCCCCGCATGAACCACGTCATGCCAATGGTCACCGGGCAGATTCTCGATCCCGGCCAGTTCGAGGCCGTGGTGCTCGATAAAATGTTTCATCTGCAAAAGACCGAGAAACTCAAGCACGCCCCGATCACCCAGCCGGGGTGAATGGACGATCACATGGCTCACACCAAGCTGTTTTGCATACTTCAGATTTTCTGCCGTCAGTCTGTCGTGTCCGAAACCGATCCCGAGTTTCATATTCCCTCCTGGGTGAAATCAAATTTCAATTAACCACAGAGGACGTGGAGGAGGCACGGAGGACACAGGGTGTTTATGATTGGCTTTTGTGGCCTTCGGGCGTATTATCCTGAGATCCTTCAGCATCCGTGTTTCATTTAATATGGAATAGGTATTAATGAATGGTACATAGTACACGACAAAAATTGAATATCGCCTTCATTGAAGCCTCTATTTCCGTCCACCGGACGAAAATGGTTCCCGAGCCCTTCGGCTACGCTCAGGATAACCTACGCCGAGGGAACAAGTCATGAGCCGTCTCGGGATAGGTCTCTCCACTCACTGCGTTCGGTCGAGATGACAGATTATTTTTTAGTCGTGACCTATGTGAATGGTATACAAGTTATGGTCAAGATGAAAGGTGATTTCCACCTTTAATTCACCAACGCACCAACACATCAATGCCTATGCTTCTTACCTTCGACCTCGATGGGACCATCAGTGATCCGGCTGTAGGGATTACGACCTCGATAAACTATGCGCTGGAAAATATGGGTTCGCCAGCACGAGCGCCCGCGTCGCTCAACAAATATATCGGTAAGCAGGTCGTTTTCGGAAACGGGACGACCCAGACGGTCATCGGCGTCGTCGGGGATTTTCATCTACGGTCTTTGCATCAACCGATCAGACCCATGGTGCTGCTGCTGGCAGGCGGATTGCATATTGCCGTACGCCTGCATCCTGAGGATATGAGCCGGACACTGGCCGCCATAAAACGCAACTGGGCGGCGTTCTTCCCCGAGTTTCCCATCACCTGTTCGTTTGTCGACGAAGACATCAATCGGCAGTATCAGACCGAAGCCCGTACCAGTTACGTTTTCGGGGCGTTCGCCCTGATCGCCGTGTTTATCGCCTGCCTGGGGCTCTTCGCCCTGGCCTCTTTTACCGCCGAGTTGCGCACCAAAGAGATCGGTATACGAAAAGTCCTGGGCGCATCCGTCAACGGCGTCATTCTGCTGCTCTCCAACGAGTTCGTCAAGCTGGTCCTCATCGCTAATGTCATCGCCTGGCCGACCGCTTACCTGGTCATGCAACGCTGGCTTCAAACCTTCGCCTATCAGGTGCAGATCGGTCCGGGCATCTTTCTGCTCTCCGGCATCCTGGCCTTGCTCATTACGCTACTCACCGTCAGCTACCATGCCGTCAGAACAGCGCTGATCAACCCGGTGGATGCCCTGCGGACGGAGTGAGCGGCCGACATCGGATGAACCTCCATACGAAAGCCCGCTGTGCTGAATCCCTCGGGGGCATGTCGCCACAGATTATTTGCCAGGGACCAGGCCTATGCTACAGACGGGGGATTGCCATTATTGACCGTCAGATACACATGCGTGTTGACCGGCTTGTGCGTCTCAAAAAAGGTGTCGTCCTGCCTGGCATGAGCGGACCTGAGTTGGCTGGGCGGTTGCAAGAGACGCATCCGGACCTGACGGTCATATTCATGACGGGGTATCCGTTTGTAGAGGTGGCGGCCGATATCGCCCCAGTAGGCCACGACATGCTGCTGCAAAAGCCGGTGAGGATCGGGGCACTGGTTGGGGATGTAGACAGGGTGCTGGCGAGTAGCAGCAGGCGGGTATGAGTGGGCTAGGCATATGGTGGCGCCAGGCACTCGAAGATTTCTATGGTATATCCGTCCAGATCCTCGATAAAGATATAACGCCCGATCCCTCTCTTACTTGGCTCCGAGACCTTCTTAACAGATTTCTCCTCGATGGTGAGCAAAGCCGCGTCGAATTGAGCCGGATCGACAATAAAGCCGAAGTGCATCTTATTCCTGTCGGATACTATCTCTACATCAGACCAGTTGAGCGCGATCATATCAGTAGAACCAATGGTCTTAAGGAATGCGATATCGGGCGCACTGGATGTGATCTCCATGTTGAACAAGTCCGCATAAAATTGTGCCGACCGTTCCGGGTCTTTTACCAGCTATGCCAGATGGTTCAAACCGTTGGTGGTTATCATGGTTAAGTGCTCCTTTATGAATAATGATTACTGTAGCATAGGGTGAATATGAATGATGCCATCCCCACGCCTTGAAATCCCGCAGTAGCCGCCCAAATCCCTTCTGATACGCATCGTGCGCCTTCCTCTGACTGAAGTCGCCGATATACCGCCCGGCCGGTTTGTACGCCTCTCGCACAGTCTGTATCCATTGCCACCAATAATCCGATAATATTAGGATGCGCGTCCATGCAGCCGCTGTGACTGATACACACAATATGATAATCAGATCTGCCCGTTCAAAGGCGCTGTCTATCCACTTACCGTCCGATCCTTCTATGATCCATGCAGGCCTGCTGGTCATGGCATCCAGTTTGGTCTGTCTGGTGGTGGGATTTTCCTGGCATATAGCAGACTGGTGTCTTCAGCATATACGGTGTCCAGGCCAAAGACCGGCATATCATAAGCCCGGGACAGGGCATGGGCGATGGTGGACTTACCGCTGCCCGGCCCGCCTAAAATATGGATGCGATGGTAGGGCATAGATCGTCCCGGCATCAGGTGAACGGCGATTACGAGTAAGATAACCAGGACAGTAAAACGGAACCAACAGAAAAGTGGATATCTACCATGCCAATGTAACGTTACAGGCTGGTGGTACACCTTAAGCCGTGGACTTGGACTGGCTATGGGAACAGGTGGCCGCTGGACGGATGATGGCGGTGGTGGCGGTGGTGGCGATGGCGGTGGGGACGATGACGGATATGTGTGGATGGATGTGAATACGTTAGATGGGACGGCCAGGGCCTGGCGGGATGATGCGAGATACGGTTTGTAGTGCGGCGTATGGATTGCAGATGGCGGTGCAGTAAAATAACGCCCTGGGGTTTTTACAGGGTATAGGCCGTAATGAGAAGACTAATCACCCATTCTGGTGGCGTCCGGTGCCCCCGTTTCCAATCCTGGATGGTCCGGTAAGGGATGCCTGTCTTATCCGACATTTTTGCCATGGTACCGAAACAGGCGATGATCTCCTGGATGGTCATACCAGATGCCTATGGTCCAGAAATTCAACCGGATCAGCATCAGCGCCCTTCTCCCACATCATGGAGAAGAACCACACTTCGCTGTCACCGATCACGACCAACGGCCTCGTCCGCTTCCAGCCACACGTACCCGTCACTACCATCCCCATCTGCCGTCCATGGTAGGCGCACAGGCATCCAGTTGGTGGTAAACCATACCCACCGTCATCGCCTCATCACCTCCTCCACGTATCCACCGCCCGTTTCGGATGGCGGGCGGTGGATACGTGGAGGAGGGCTGCCTGATACCCATTTCATCTTGCCACGGCCACCCCAGCCCATATATTACTTGCTATATCCTATAAAAATTCGTAACCGTGCGATAATACCTGTATATTAATAGGCTACTGCAGAAATAGCTGTATGGATGAGACGGATGGGAGGCTACCGCATACCGGTATTTTGTCTGTTGGCACCCTTTTCTACCTAAGGAACCTCTACTCAAAGGAGTGAATCATGGCTGTCTACATCATTGCAAGCTACGATATCGAAGATCCAGAGGCATATAAAGGGTATGTCCCTGGTGTTTTACCACTGCTCGAAAAGCACGGTGCGGAAATCCTGGTTGCTGATTATGGGGCGACAACAATTGAGGGGCAAGGTCGTGAGGTTAATGTCGTCCTGAAGTTTGAATCAAATGAAGCAGCCATGAATTGGTACAACGATTCGGACTACGGGCCGGTAAAAAATATGCGACTCAACTCAACAAAAAACGGGACGCTAATCCTGGCGAAGCACTTTGTTCCGCCACCTGAGTAGTTCCGCGTTAAATGGCCACGGTTAGTTCTAATCTGCGAATACGGTCCAACCACAAGGATATACAACGCGGCCGCCGCCATCCGAAATGCACAGTACGGCAGAAGATTACTGATGACGCGATGGCGCAGTATGAAAATCCAGTTTGCTCATCGACTGTAATACGTCGTAAAAAGGCTGCGGAATGGCCAGGGTGTTGGTGGAGGGATTCGTCAAGGCTGTATTAATTCTGGTTTGCGTTTGATCCAGGATGGCACCACATCATGGTATGCAGGCGACGAAACGATGGCGACGTCAGTCCGGAGACATCACAAAAATGCTTCTCATGTAGTCTCTTGCCGGGTTGACCGGTTTCGCCACATTGGCAACGAGACGCCCGTCCGGAGACATGACCGGCAGGGTTTCATCCTCCGATGTACGGGTCAGCCTCGTCTGGCCGGAGCCATCGGCGTGCCAGGAAAATGTCGGCGTTACCATTTTTATTAGACACGAAGGCGATGGGGCCTTCCGGTGAGATGGACGGCGTCATCCAACCGCCCCGAAATCGGGTAGCGATCTCATCGGTCAGTTTACGTAAACCGGAGCCGTCTGAATTCATGAATCCCAGGGAAGTACGATGAGTACTGCCCCCCGATGCCAATGTAAATACGATTTTTGAGTAATCATACGCAACAAACGGATCCATGCATCCTGGACGGCTACGGCCGTCAGCTGGCGATGACGCCTATGTGCAGATGGATGCGGATGCTTTCGGTGGCGGCAGCCAGGCGTGGCAGAATGGTGACGGCGGGATACGGCTGTCCGTCGGTGGTCATGCGGCGTATAGGCTACATGACATTCAGGCTACCGTTGGTGATCCAGGAAGTTCTGGAAAAGACTCTCGTCGCCAATCCCCACGCGGAATTAATTTGCGCGCTTCAAGGACATCTTTAACCTTTAAAAGAACGCCCCAACCATTATCCAGGACACAGTAATTCGCATTACTTCCAATTACCTTTAATATCGAGAAAAAAATATCTTGAGCGGATTCGTGTCCTGAATAGTCAAATTTCAAAAGTTGCCAACGTTGATTCGACGGGACCCTTTGAGATCTATCGTCAGGCCTTATCGGTATCCTGAAGGGGGACGATTGGGTTATCCGCGTCGCCCAGGCGCTTGCGCTCACTGCCCCAGTTGTGCGTGCTGCCTTTCCAGTACCGGGTATCGACCGGGGTGTACGAGAACAGATACGACCAGCGCGGCTTGTCGGTGGTGTTGGCCGGGCCCCCGTGGACCGTGTAGCCCTGGTGCACGGTGCAATCGCCCGGTTGGTAGTGGAAGGGGGCGGAGAGACCCAACTCGGACGTCAGCCTGGGAAACTGCGCCAACAGGTCCCCCTTATCATCGTTGAATACCGAGCCCAGCGGCCCTTCGCGATGAGAGCGGTTGACGAACCGCATGGCGCTCATCTCCGCCGTCACTTCCGCCAGCGCCAGCCAGAACTGGAGCTCGCCGACTCGGTCGGAGCCGTGCTCTGAGGCATCCTGGTGGTACGTGGCCCCGGTGGCCCCCGGCGGCTTTAGCAAAAGCATGTCGATGCGGTAACGCAACGGGAGGTCCACGCCTTTGAGCCGCTTCCGATCCACCAGGCGCGTCGCGTTCTTTGCCATGCGCTTGCTGAACATGAACGAACGGTACGGCTCGGCCGACTCATCCAGCGCCAGACCGGCGGATGATTTACCGGGACCACCCTCTTGCTCCCGGTGCTGCCTCCACGCCTTTCCGACGTCCAGCAGCTCCGTGGCGAACGCCGCGTTCACGAGCTGTTTCATCATAACCCAACCGTATTCCCGATAGAAGGCCACCTCTTCGTCCGTGACCTCCCGGAGGACATCTTCGACCTCGCCTTCAGTCATTGCTTTTTCCAAAATCAGTACTCCTTTTGGGTTTTCTGTTGCGCTGGCACGTCTCATCCAACATCAGACGGCTGTCGAGTCATGCTGAGCGGAGTCGAAGCATAATACAATAGATGACCGCGAGGGCGGAATATTTATTCAAGACCTACCATGGTCCATCATACGGCAATAAGTTTTATTCCTTTATTTTCTTCAAGAAAGCCTGTATCGCTTCTACCATACCTGCTGTTGTTTGCGGTGACCGGTACTTTCCTGCCAGAAGGTGGTACGCCGGATCGCCGGTCTCTTTTACTTCAAGCAGGGTTTTGTAGGTGGCGCTGAATCGTTGAAAACGGTCCACTGTTGTATCCTGCTCAACCGCTCGATCCTCTTTCGAATAGGCGATAAAAACAGGACTCTCAATGGCCCCCAGATCAATGGGGTCCACCAGTTCAAACACCGCGCCAATGGTGACGTATGCATCTGGTCGCATACGCGATGTCCGCCATTCCAACTCATCATCTATCGGCGCTCTGCCTAAATACCCACCGGTCATCAACCGGATAATCTGCTCTCCCCAGGGCAAATACACCATCTGTATCAGATCCTGCTGGCGTTTTGCGTCTTTTGCTGCATAGGCCGGCGACATCAGGATCATGGCCAGCGGTGGGGCATCCCTTCTTTTTTCTGCCAGCCAGGTCGCCAGGGCGCCGCCCATGGAGGTACCGATCAATACCACCTCTGCCCCAAGGCGTCGACCTATCTCATAGGCTTCATTGGTATCGTTAAGCCAGTCATTAAGCGTGGCTTCCCCCATAGCGTCGGCGTCGATCCCGTGGCCGATGAGCCGCGTGTAGAATAAATTGCCCCCAGCACGGTCGCCAGCGAGTCGCACAACGGCATCACTTCGTTTCGCGTACCGCTGAATCCATGAATGTAGACGAGGGCGAATGGTGTCCGTTTTTTTGAGTCGAATCCGCCCAGATGATGCCCTTGGCCACCTTCGGACGGATACCAGCCACGGCAGCCTCAGACTGTGCGATATACTGCTCCAGATCTTCCAAGTCTTCCGGCAGGCTCAACGGATGAAGCGTCTCGTCCATCTCGGTACGCGGTCCGGCGATAAAGACCAGGACGGCAAGCAGCAGCACAGAGGCAGATATTTTAAGGATCTTTTTGAACATCGCTTTTATCCAATCCATTGGGGATAGACTTGAAAGCGCGAGAATATATAGGATGTTTAGCACGTATCGTCTGGTCGCCCTTCGATGCCGCTCAGGGTGACAAGTTTGGTTTGGTGTTTCTTGGATCGACCAACAGCACGGCACCCATTTTATGCGCCTCTACCTGTTACTCCGTGAAACATTGAGATCATCGAAAAAGGTTCATCTCGACGCTATTGCTTGAGGACCTCGGCTTCCCATGCCTCCCAGCTGGGTTTGTGCCCTCGGGTGAGTACGATCGGCGGAACCCGGCCGGCCGTCAGGATCTTGTTCCGGACGAATTCGGCTGCCGCTCGTTGTACAGGGGTCAGGGCCGCTCGGTCCGGTGTGGGAAAGTAGCGAAAGTCGATACTCCAGCGGCACCCAGGGGTGGTGTTCAGCTTGCTCGTGTGTGCACAAAGGTTCGACATAAACAGAGCACCCCCGGGCTTGAGCGGGACGGGAACCGGCGTGCCGCGGGCTTCTACATCTTCCTCCATCCGCACGTTTCTATCGTCGCCCCGTGCGCCGTCCAGTAAGCCCCATCGGTGGCTACCCGGCATGACCCAGCAACAGCCGTTATCTACTGTCGCCTCGACCAGCGGCACCCACACCGTCACCATGTGCAGATGTGCCGTATGCATTTCCTTTTTCCCGGTCGTAGCCTGGTCAAGGTACTGACTGTCCTGGTGCCAGGGAAACGATGTGATCATGCTCCCGGGCAATTTTGTCCTTACGGCCGGACTGCCGAGATTCGAGAGCTCAGGCCCTAGGATGAGGCTGAGGACGTGCAGGATGGCAGGGTGGTTGTAAAGGTCGTAGAATTCGCGGCTGAGGGAACCGAACTGCCAGTCGCGAGGTGAAATCTCCTGCTCCTCGCAGATGGCAGCATACCGGCGTCCGAAGGACGCGTCCTCATAGAGCGACGAGAGTTTGCCCCGGGCGTATTGCTCTCGGGCATACGCATCCACCCTGGCCTTGATGAAGTCACTAATGGGCGCCAAATCGCCGTCATCGATGAGGTCCCTGACCACGACAAAACCGGCCTGTTTGTAGGATGCCTTGATTTTTTGATCTGTCATAAGAAGGTGGGGTTTCTATGCTCCCGCCGGCACTATAATTTCTCTTTCCAATGATTCTGGATGTATTAGTATATTACGATATAACTGGGAATGATGATAATCTACTGCAGGCAGGCGGCGGGTGCAAGCAAAGATGTGAAGGATTTTGGCCGGCTACTGCGAGACTTGAAGGCAGGCGGGTATGTATGTGACGTAGTAGAAGATTACACAGGTACAAATTGCACCGGTTCACGCTGTAAATCAGATAAACAACCCAAAAGGATATCCGTCACCAATGACAGACTAATCAAAACAGTTTGGGGATGAAACCATAGCCGCGTTCGAGACCATTATTGGCCAGCAACTGAAGTCTGATCATCTCCAGCTTGTTGACTACAATCTTTCACATCCCAAACACCGGTTTTTGCATTACCTGGTCCACGAAAAGGGTATGCATCTGCATGGATCGAATAATAAAGACCTGAACGTCTTGAATCCCCAAAAAGCTACCGGAACGGTCGCTGGTCAGGCAGAGACCGCCGTCTACGCCACGGTTGACGTCCTGATGGCTATCTTCTTCGCGGTCATTGACCGATCTAAAATCCCGATTTTTGCAACCCTAAGTACCCCTTATCAGTTTTATATCGCACGGACCGCCTTGCTCGAAAGGCCCTGGATAGAGGGGATGATGTATATTTTTGATACGGACTCCTTTGAATCTAACGCTGGTGGACATCCTGTCAGTTATGAGGAGGTCTCCCCGATAGGCAAACTGTTAGTCCGGCCTGATGATTTCCCCATGCTCGATGAAGTTCAGCCTATAGATAGTCTGGACGGGGTACCCAAGAGATAAACCCTGGATGTGATACCGGGATGGTTGAATAATGGCGACTTCTACCCACCCCTTCACGCCCGGCTGCCGCTGCTCGTCAGCATCCTGTCCACATAGCCTACCAGCGCCCCTAGCCGCACCGGTTTTTGCAGAAGCATCACATGGTCCACCGGGGCGATATCGGCGGTCACTTGCTCGAACGGAAGACCCCATCATGACGATGACCGTTTTGTCCGGATGCATCCTCATACGGTAACCACCACGCTAATCAGACCAGTGAATGACGGCCCCGATGACCGGCTCACCCCGGTTGATGCGCTCGTACAGCGCTGGTGCCTCCTCTGCGCTAACGCGGTGCGTGATGGTGTGATGCCAGGGCAACACACCGTTGGCCATGTTTTTCAGCACAGCACGGCGGCAAGGTTCGAGCCCGTCGTTGCACGGATAGAACGTGGTCACCTCACGACCATGCGGCTGGCGAAAGTCGTACGCCAGAGGCGCATCGCCGTAGTGGCCCTGCCATATAAATTTGCCGTGGTGCCTGCACAGCTTGAAAGCCGGATCAACGCAGGCGGGGATGCCTGAGCATTCGAAGACGACGTCTGCGCCGTCGGGCGCTATTGCGTACACCGCCTCGATCTCGTCTTCGGCGGTGCCGTTAATCAGATGATCGGCACCCAGCTTGCCGGCAAGGGCCAGCCGGGCGGCATCGATGTCGATGGCCACGACGACGCAGCCGATGTTGCTACATGCGTTGACCACGCCCAGCCCGATCAATCCACAGCCATACACGACTACCGTGTCCCCTGCGCGTGGATTGGACATATCGACCCCATGGAACCCCACGGCCGGCATGACGAACATGCTGGCCACATCGTCGTTTACCCCCTCCGGTAGCAGGGCGAAGCCGTGGCTATGCAACGGATCCATGATGACGTGAGAGCAGTGGGTGCCGGAGAGGATAGAGACATCGGTGCCGTCCGGCAATTGCATCGGCGCATTGTGACGGTAATAGACCTTGTCGCCCGGAGCGAACCCCACAACCTCACGGCCCACCTCCTCCACGACACCAACGCCCTGATACCCGGTACAGAGGGGATAGGCCCCCCGGTTCAGCTTGTCGCGAATCATCGCAAATTCGGTGCCGATGCTCACCCCGCTGTAGGTCGTCCGCACAACCACGTGCTCGGGGCCCGGGGTGGGCAGCACCACCTCTTCCAGGGCGAAACGCTGGTCTTCATATGTGATCAGGGCTCTAACGCTCATATCTCCTCCTAAGGAATGATTGTGCTATTGTTTCTACGCGTGTCGGCAGCCCCAGCCCAGGTCATTACGGATCAAAACACCAGAGCCTTGGAATATTCTATTTCGAAACCAGTGTTCATGGTTGATTCCCTCTTTAATCCAGGACGCCAATTTATTGCCGGGTGAGGTTTCATAGACAATACCCGCGCCTTCTGCCCAAATCAACAATTATCTTGATCCCAGTAATTATCGCTCATAAGTTATGGTGGTACGCCGTACAAACCCCGAGTAGCATGATCCCAATAAAATGGTTGAATACTACCGGCAACTTATGGTGTACCATAGAGATCGAATACGGGCCAATCGGTTGGAATCTGGATTTGACCAAAGAATATAAAGGACATCTCAACTATGATTCATACCATTTTCGAACAGGCGGAAGCCTTCATCTGGAAAAATGCCCGGCTCCTTGAGCGACAGCGATTTGCGTATCACTTCAAAGACGGATCGCGGGAAGCGGTGCTGGCCGCCCTACGACCCTATCAGAATACTGATGGCGGATTCGGCCAGGCCCTGGAGCCGGACATACTTTGTCCCGACAGCCAGCCTGTGCCTGTGCAGCACGCCCTTGAGTTCCTTGACGAGGTGGGTTTTGACGCAGAGATGGTACAGCGCATCTGCGATTATCTGACGACCACCACCACTTCTGAGGGGGGAGTACCGTCGTTATTACCCTCTGCCCATGGTTATCCACGGGCACCATGGTGGCACAGCGAAGACCATCCGCCCGACGCCCTCAATCCGACCGCTGCCCTTGCAGGATTATTGCATAAAAACGATAGCCAGCATCTCTGGCTGGAAGAGGCGACGGCCTACTGCTGGTCAAAGATCACCGACCTGCAGCCCACGGAGATGCATGAGATGGCCACCGTGTTGACCTTCCTCTATCATGCCCGAATCGGCTGCGTGCAGAAAAAGAACTTGACCAGATGGTCCGCTTGATGTGTTCTGCCGGTCTGGTGGCGGATGTAGAGGCGACCGGCTATGTCTCCAAGCCACTTGATTGGGCCCCGACGCCGGATCACCCCCTGCGGGGGTATTTTACTAAAACGGACATACTGGCGAATCTGGAGGCCGTGATCGCAGATCAACAGGGAGACGGGGGCTGGCCGATCACCTGGCCGGCCGTCAGTCCAGGCTGCGAACTGGAATGGCGGGGCTGGACCGCGTGTTGACGCTCCGGGGGGCAAACAGCCGATTAGATTTGTGATGCTTTTGTCGCAGGGCCGGAAGTTTTCAATTTTGTCATGACCTATCGGGGGCGGGTATGATATTAAATTGACACCTTCTGACAAAAGGGATAAAATGGGGGGTCTATAGTTTATTTATTATGGGACCCGATTATTTCAGGAAGTATCTCTATGAATTTTGTTGAGCCATCTGGTTTTCCCAGTCCATCTGATGTTTCTTCGGACGATGTCGGTAAAGAAACGCTTGAGCATCTGGAATCATTTGAGGCCTATGCGGCTTGGATTTATCAAAAGATCCACCCCTTTCTGGGCCATCGGGTCCTCGAAGTCGGCAGCGGGGTCGGCACCATTATTCCCCATTTATTATCTGGCGCTTCAAGAGAGCTGATGATTACAGATTATCGGGAGGATTATGTCGACATCCTCCAGCGTAAGTTCGATACGCATCCTAACGTCGAATTTTTCCACTTTGATGCGACAAGCCCACCCGATTCGGATATACAGCAGAACCCGCCGGATACGGTGATCTGTTTAAATGTACTCGAACATATCAAAGAGGACCAGAAGGCCTTATCTCATATGTTTGACCTGCTTCAGCCCGGTGGCAAATGTATTATCCTTGTGCCCGCTTTCCAGCAATTATACAGCAAACTTGATTATTATCTGGAACATTATCGGCGTTACAATGCTTCGGCACTTGAAGAAAAGATGCATGGCGCAGGATTTGACCATTCAACCTCGTTTTATTTCAATCCGGTCGGCGCCGTCGGCTGGTTTGTTTCCGGCAGAATCCTGAAGGGGGGCACCATCAAACCCTGGCATATCACCTTTCAGAGGTTCTTGCTCCCCATCAGTCAACTCGTTGATAAACTGCCCTTCCCCTTCGGCATCTCCGTCGTCTGCGTCGGTATAAAGCCAGAAACCTCGGCCTGATCACACCACCTGTATTCGATCAACCAAACGACAAAAAAGGGAAGCCTCCGCTTTATCCTTGAGGAGCGGTTCTCCGGTAGCAGGCCATGAGGTACACCAGCCCTGCGACTAACGCCGCGCCCACGACATCCCGAATCATGTCATCGATACCGGGATAACGACTCGGTACAAAATACTGATGTAGTTCGTCGCTTACGCCGTAGAGAGAGGCGATGCAAAAGGCCTGAAACGTCTGTTTGAGGGAGGGCCGGTAGGATCGTCGGGTGAAGGCACGCAGGAGAAGCAGCGTGAGGATGCCGAATTCGGTGATATGCACCGCGTCTTTGATCCGCTGGATCTGTATCGGTTCGTTGACCCCGGAAGCCTGGCGCGTTATACCGTCTGCATTACCGCCCGTGAGCGATGACCCGAGAAAGATGAGCGCCATCCAGAGGAGCGGGGGCAGCCAGAGGATGAGGGCGTGAGACACATGGCGGGGGGATGGGGAGATGGGGGGTTGGGAGGGCTTAATGTGGGCTTCCTCCCGTCCTTCCATCCGGCCATTCTTTTGTTCTATTCATACTTCTATTCAGCCCGGCCGCATAAAGCTGGAGAAAAAATCGTTGCCCTTGTCATCGACGACAATGAACGCAGGAAAATTCTCGACTTCGATACGCCAGATGGCTTCCATACCGAGTTCGCTGTATTCTTCGCATTCTACCTTGCGAATGGAGTCCTGAGCCAGCCGGGCAGCGGGGCCACCAATGGAGCCGAGATAGAAACCGCCGTGTTTTTTACAGGCATTGGTGACCTGCACGGAACGGTTCCCTTTGGCCAGCATGATCATACTACCGCCAGCCGCTTGAAACTGATCGACATAGCTGTCCATCCGGCCGGCGGTCGTTGGGCCGAAAGAGCCGGACGCATAGCCTGCGGGCGTCTTGGCCGGTCCGGCATAGTAGACGCACAGCTCCTTGAGATAAGCGGGTAACCCTTCTCCAGCGTCCAGCCGTTCTTTCAGCTTGGCATGGGCGATGTCCCGGGCAACGATCATAGGGCCGGTAAGCGACAGGCGGGTGCTGACCGGATACTGACTGAGCGTTTTACGTACGTCGTCCATCGGCCGGTTGAGATCAATCTGCACCACCTCGCCACCGAGGGTCGATTCATCGATTTCGGGCATATACTGCGAAGGATTATTCTCCAGCTGCTCCAGGAAAATTCCCTCTTTCGTGATCTTCGACAAAATCTGGCGATCTGCAGAACAGGATACGGCGATGCCAACCGGGCAGGAGGCACCGTGTCGTGGCATACGGACCACCCGTACATCGTGACAGAAATACTTGCCCCCGAACTGGGCACCGATGCCGATGTCCTGGCTCATCTTAAGGACCTTGGCTTCCATCGCCAGATCGCGGAAAGCCTGCCCGTACTCATTGCCCTGTGTGGGCAGCGTATCAAGATAGTGGGCACTCGCCAATTTGGCCATTTTAAGCGTATATTCCGCTGACGGGCCACCGATCACGAGCGCCAGGTGATAGGGCGGACAGGCGGCGGTGCCAAGCATACGTAGTTTTTCATCGACAAAGTCCAGCAGCCGGTCCGGGTTAAGGAGGGCTTTCGTCTCCTGGAAAAGCATGCTTTTGTTCGCCGAGCCTCCCCCTTTGGTCATGAACATCAGCTTGTACGCACTGCCCTGATCGGCATACAACTCGACCTGCGCCGGCAAGTTGGTCCGGGTGTTGGTCTCCTGATACATGTCCAGCGGTGCCACCTGACTGTATCGCAGGTTGGTCTCGAGATAGGCGTTCATAATACCCTGTGAGAGGGCGGATTCGTCCGTCCCATCGGTCCAGACCAGATGTCCTTTCTTACCCATAATGATGGCCGTACCCGTATCCTGGCACATAGGCAAAATACCACCGGCGGCGATGTTGGCGTTTTTAAGCATTTCAACGGCAACAAACCGGTCGTTATCGGAGGCTTCAGGGTCCTCGACGATTTTACGGAGTTGGGCCAGATGCCCCGGCCTGAGCAGATGGGCGCTGTCCCGAATCGCCTGATTGGCCAGCTGGGTCAGGCCCGCTGTATCAACCTTGAGGATCTCACGCCCCTCGAACGTACCGGTAGACACATAATCGGAGGTTAACAGCCGGTACGGGGTTTCATCTTCACCGAGCGGCAGGAGTTCGTGGTGGACATAGTCGTTCATGCTGGATTCCTTCCGGATTTGTAGATCCATTTGATCTGGGACGCGATATACACGCCTATTTTTAAAGTATGGGTATGTGGCGCGTCCGTCAAGGCCAGGGTAGGCAGATCGTGGGAAAGGGAGCGTGGGTGAAAGTGGAAAAGTGGGCGTGTGAGCCTGGGGCAAAAGCAGGTAGTCCGGTGCTTCAGCGACGGGGAACCAGCGTGTGAGCGTGTGGGAAGGCGAGAAGGTGAAATTCATCACTCACCATCCCACCATCTCACCATTTCCTACACAAACATCACATCATTCGTGTCGAAGCAGGCGCGTTCCTGAATGCAATCGAGGGGCCCGACGACGCGATCATCCGGCCCCATGGCCGCAGCGGACCGGACACACCAGAACTGGCGTGCCGGGGCGGCTTCGGTGAGGGTCGTTTCATTTTTGTCGGCGGTGTAGTATGATTTTGTCCGTAAAAACCGGCATACGGGCTGTGCCATGGTTGACTCCCTTTTCTATAAGCGAAGGACAGTTGAGGCGCTTCGCGAAGCGCCCTTACGGTGGCCGTAGCGTTATCTCAGTATAGGACGCTTCTCGAAGCGCCCTTACGGTGTCATCCTACCCGAGGGTCAGCAGCGCCTGTCTGACCAGATTTTTTGCGATGTCTACTTTATAGCCATTGTCCGGCATGGGTTTGGCATCTTCAACAGCGGCTTCGGCCGCACTTTCTGCACGGGCTTCGGTGATCTGGCGACCTTTGAGATACCGTTCTGCCTCGATAGCCCGCCAGGGCACAGGGGCCACACCGCCGAAGACCAGACTGGCTTCCTGGCAGGTGCCATTTTCTATGGTGATCTGGGCAGCCAGACTCACCAGGGCAAAATCGATGGAATCCCGCTCTCGTACCTTCAGGTAAAGGCCTCTGGTATTCGGTTTTGGTTTCGGGATCACGATTTCAGTAATGACTTCGTTCGGTCGCAGGATGTTTTCACGCCGGATGTTCATCTCGGGTAACGTAAAGAACTCATCCATGACGATTTCCTTTTCACCCTGTGGCCCCACAATTTTAAGGCTGGCGTTCAGCGCCGTCAAAGCCGGTGCCGCATCAGACGGATGTACGATATAGCTGGGACCGGCGCCGAAAATGGCATGGTACCGATTCACGCCGCCCACCGCAAAACATCGCGCCCCGCCCTTTTTCAAACAGGGAAAATCATCACTTCGATAATACCAGCATCGCGGGCGCTGGCAGATGTTTCCTGCGATCGTCGCCATGTTACGGATCTGCGGTGAGGCAATCACTTCAACGGCTTGATGAAGCACGGCGTAGTCCGTCGTGATCATCTCATTCATCTCCACATCACTCAGGGTGGTTAAAGCACCGATCCGCAGGGTATCGGCCTCCCGCCTGATGTAATCCAATCCCTCTATTGTTTTTAGATTGACCACCCGTTTCGGCGTGGCAGAATAATCTTTCATTTCACCGACGAGATCCGTACCGCCGGCCATCACGACCGCGTCATCCCAGGACCGTCCCAGGAGGGATGGCACCTCGGCAACGGAGGTCGCATTGACATAGGTAAAATTCTTCATGAATTATCCCTCCCTCGTTTCAGCCAGAGCGGCTAATACTTTGTCCGGCGTCATGGGCAGGGCCCGAACCCTGGCACCGCACGCATTATAAATGGCATTGGCAATAGCAGCGGCCGTCGGAATAATCGGTGGTTCGCCGATACCGATGGTCCCACGTTCAGGTTCATCATACGAGAGGATTTCGATCTCGGGGACCTCCATAGCACCAACCAACCGATAATCTTCCAGGTTGGCATTGACCATATATCCGGTAGCCGGGTCCATAATCCGGTTTTCGTACAGCGCGTATCCGACGCCCATCAAGACGCCGCCGTTAATCTGGCTTTCCCAGGTCAAGGGATTGATGACCAGACCGCTGTTGTGCACGGCGACCACTTTAAGGACTTTGACCACCCCTGTTTCCGTATCCACTTCCACTTCCGCGAATTGCGTCCCTGGCACCCCGCTATCCGAATAGCCCGGCACCCATTTGCCGTTAATTTCAATCGGGCCATCCTGAAGCTGTGCCGTGGCCTGTTGCCAGGTCATGCTCTTGGATGGATCATTACGCACGAAGACCTTGCCATCTTTAGCCTCCAGAGCGGAGGCTTCCACGCCGAACTTGGGCGCTACCGCCTCAAAGAGCGTCATCTTGGCGATTAAGGTCGTGCTCTTTATCGCAGGCGAGACAGACGCACAGGTGGTACTGCCGCCGCTTCCTCCCGAATACGGGAAGCTCGTATCGCCGATACGTACGTTAATATCTAACGGGTTGAGTCCGAGCTCTTCACCCGCGATCATATGGATAAGGGTCCGGGTCCCCGTGCCGATGTCCTGGGTCCCACATCGAACCTCGACGCTGCCGTCTGGATTAATGATACAGTACGCTTTGGTCCGTCCACCGCCACCGCCCCAACGACAGGAGCCCATGCCCATACCGCGCTTGATGCGTTCAGGACCGGTGTCAGGTTTTAGACGCCGCCGGCTTTTCCATCCAATTTTCTCGGCCCCCATATCAACCATCTTACGCCGGACTTCATGCGAATCATTCATCTGCCGCATATCCAGCGGATCTATATTCAGCTTGTCCGCCAGTTCATCCATCGCAGATTCCATGGAAAAAGCCAGCTGAGGGTGCCCCGGTGCCCGGAGCGCTGCGGCCGGACCGCCGTTGGTATAGATGCTGACCTGCTCGATCTTCCAGTTCGGTACGTCGTACAGATAGGGCGCACCTGGCACACCAGCACTGCCGTTAATACCCGGCGTGCCGTAATTATATCTTTCGTAGGCGACCAGCTTGCCGTCATTAGTCGCCCCTAGCTTGACGTTCTGTATGGAAGAGGGCCGGTTTCCGGTCGTCAAATGTTCCTCTTTACGGTTCAGCATCAATTTAACGGGCACACCGGTTTTCCTGGCCAGCAAAGCGCAGATCACGCCTTCTCTTTTAGCACCGCCCAGCTTAGCACCAAAGCCACCCCCCATATGTTCGGTAATCACGCGGACTTTCGTCTCCGGCATCTCAAAATAACCTGCCAGTTCATCACGAAAGCCAAAGATACTCTGCGTGGACGCCCATACCGTCAACTGGTCGCCCTCCCATTGTGCGATCGAACCGTGTGTTTCCAGCGGGGAATGAGTATGCACTTGTGTTCGATACGAGGCCTCCACGGTGACATCTGCGGCTTCGAAACCAACGGTGACATCGCCCTGTTCGCGCACTTGCGGCTCGGTCACATTCCCCCGGTCATCATGGACCCGAACGGCGGAAGGATCTCTGGCGGCGGCCTCATCCACGACAAACGGTAGGATGTCATATTCCACCTCAATCAACTGTATAGCATCTTCCGCGATATCCATGGTCACAGCAGCTACAGCGGCTACTTCCTGTCCTGCATATCGCCCCTCACGAGTGAAAATATTCGGCGCGTCGTTGGGCAGAAGCACCGCTTTCACGCCCGCTAGCGCCGCTGCTTTCGCGGCATCAATGCGCTTGACCCGTACCCTGGGATGGGCCGTTCGAAGAATGCGTCCATACAGCATGCCGGGTAATTTGATATCATAGGTAAATTTGGCCCGACCGGTCACTTTGGCCATCGCATCCACGCGTGTCCGGCGCTGATTGACATATTGCATGGCAGATACATCGCCCCAGCTGCCTTCTCCGGTATCCGGCACTTCAATTTCGATCTGTTTCGGAACGCCATTTTCTTCAATTTCGATGGTCACTTTTTTCATTTTCTGCTGCATCGCGTTACCCTCCGTTTCGCATCGTCTGCGCTGCGGCGAGCGCGGCCTCAAACACACGGGGATAGGTACCGCATCGGCAGATATTACCGGACACGCCCCGTTTGACTTCATCCAGCGTCGGATTTGGATTTTTATCCAGCAGGGCTTTCACCGCCATGACAAACCCGGGCGTACAGAATCCGCACATCAGGGCGTCTTTCTCAATAAAAGCCTCCTGAATAGGATGCAGATCGTCGCCATTCGAAAGACTTTCCACCGTTTGGATGTCTTTCCCCTGGGCATCCATCGCGAGCGTCATACAGCTGAATACCAGCTTGTCGTCCATCATGACCGTACAGGCCCCGCATTCCCCCCGGTCGCAAACGATCTTGGCCCCTGTGATTTCAAGATGATCCCGGAGGACTGTGGACAGGGTGGTGCGTGCTTCGACATCCACCGTATGAGATTGACCATTGATATTTAAGCGGATGGTAGCGGTGGAGGCCCCTTCGGTCTCCTGTGCCTCTGCCGTTTCCGCATGATTGATCAGTATCGCCGGGGCGACCGCGGCTGTCACTGCCCCGGCACTGGCACCTTTAAGAAAACCGCGCCGGGTAATCACCGGACCACCCTTCGAAGCGGCCTCGGTTTGACCTTGTTCGTTATGCTGTTGATCAGCCATATATCCTCCTTTTACAGATAGCAACGTATCAGTTCGGATACTTACTCCACCCGGACAGGTACGGAACGGCTACGAAGCGCATGGCGGTTAGATAAGGCCGGAACCCGTTGCCCTGTTCCCAGCGTACCCGTGGATGTGTCAATCATTAAAAAAGACGTAAACAATCCTTAGGGTCATATTTTACTACATGGTACACGACAAAAGTTCAATTTGTCATCTTGACCGAGCGGAGTGAGTGGAGAGATCTGCTGCTTAGTCGGCTTATAGTATATCCCGGTTTGTGGTAGACCGCACAAACGTGGGCGACTCCGCTCGGGAACCATTTTCGTCCGGCGGACTGAAATATAGGCCTTCATATTCAGGCCTATTCTTTTTTTTGTCGTGTACATATGGTTTTACTTATAAAGGATAGTCTCTGGAATATGCTATAGGATCAGGTGGGCGGTCAAGTTATTTGCTGTGCCCGGTATCCCTTAGCGGGCGAAATGAAGACTCTCGCAGCAAGCTGCGGGTATGCGCATCACTGTGCTGATCATAAAAAAAGGCCGTCTTTCATGCAGATTGAAAGGCGGCCTTAAGAGGTCAAACGAATGAAACGCGGGTTACGGCGTGAATTCGGTAAACCCTGTATCCCCGTTCAACCGTGTGATGGTCACGCGATACTCTGTACCGGCGGTCAGCGTTTTTTCAGTCGCAGCAGTTTCTAAGATCGTACCGCTTACAGAAGGCACCGTACGGGGCGTAACCGGAGACGTGATCAATGCTGCTCCGGGCGTTGAGACTCCCCAGACAGGGGTGGTTGGCGCGGCCGTACGAAGCACGGTCACACTGAAGGCATTGCCGGCGCTCCAGGTATACGTCGGGGTTGTTCCAGAACCGACCGTAATAGAAAAGGCGCTGCCGCCACTTCCTGATCCGGTCGGATTATCTTCGCAGCCCAGCGAAACAAGGAAAGCCAGGGCAACAGCGGTAGCCAGTGCTCGAAAACGGTACATAACTACTCCTCCAGACATAAGTTGATGTTACGAAGATCGAATAACATCAGGTGTCTTGTATTTGGTATTTTGATAACCAAGCCTCCTGGCGCGAAATACGATGTACAAAGTACCCAATGATTACATTATCCTGAATTTCAAGATAGGTTCAGACTACCGGGCAGGGACAGGGGGCCGGTAGTCTTTTGTAAAATCACGAAGGGCACGTTCATCTGTTGAAGAATCAGACAACCAGAAAATCGAATACAAATTAAGCTGGGTAGGAAACTTCGTCCGTATTGATTGACTGCGTTGCTTTTTTTCACATATGAACGATACCTGCGTCGTAAACATTTAGAGTGATGAATTGCTTGGGTCTCAATTGTCCCAGCCACTCTACATATGCTTGATGGCGTGACACGGCGTCTGTTTGACCCATTTTAAAATGAGTGGACACAGATCCTGATGACGATAATGAAACCGAAAGGACATCTCCCCGATAAACAGATGTAATTCTGGAAGTGGAATCATATGGTATTAAAAAATCCATTGATTAAGCTTCCATTAGTAATCCTCAATGTGATCTGAAACATGTGTTTGGCTCTCGTTATTTGCGTCCGTCATAACCATATCATTTTGCAAGGATAACAGACCGAATGCGTGCCGTTCTGTCGTGTAATACAACCGGCCAGTCCCTTGCTCATGTTGGGCCTGAAACAGACCTGTGAGATGGGTGGCATCGGGGCCGAATATTGGAAAGACACGAATACCTTGTTCCTTCTGATGCATACCCAGAACCAGCGCCGATGAATGATTGGATGAAAGAGCTTGTGGTGGCGTCCCATCTGGTAAGAAAGACAGAGGAGAGCCAGTAAAAGGCGTCCTATAACGCTCGTAGTAGGCCATCGTCATCCGAGTCAATCGAAGAAACTGTTTCTGGGCATTCCTCGAACCGGCAACCGGTGTTTCTAATTCGTCATCGCTAAAAGCACGAAGCCAGGTATGCTTTTTTTGTTCCGCTAGCCGACTCACCTGCCAAACAGATCGGAAGGAATACCGCTTCCCGCACCGTCGGCATTTAAAGCGTCCATCCTTGAGTTTCCATGCCCAGTAAAATCGACAATGGGGACAATTGCGTTTCAACGTAGTTCACCGTTTGTTCATCAACCCCTAAGAGGCCGTATTTGATTTTTGTCCACCACATCCGTTCGTATCACATCTACCCATATAGTAACGCAATCCATATACCAAGAGATTGAGTTATTTCAGAATAGAGCCCCATGACCTTAAAATAAAGCAGCCGTTCTTTTGTAATTATGACCATAAATATAGTTATTTAAAATAGTTAACCTGGATAAGAATCCTTGGCTTTCCACGCTGAATATTAACAGCGGGTAGCGATCCCAATCTGCTCGCTTCACCGTATACCTTAGGCGGATTACGTACGATATTATATACATCGTAGGCATGTACAACCGGGCTATTCTGATGTGTATCAAGGGGTTTTATATGGTGTAGTAATATTCATACCGCCATCTGTATTTTTTTATACAGCGCCTAGGGTCTTTTCCTGGGGAGAGCAGGGGAAGAGGAAAGGGGAAGGGGGATAGGCCGTCTATTCGATTCCGAATTTTTTAACCAGCGCAATCAGGTTAGGACGATGCATTTTGAGTCATTTGGCGGTTTCGCTTCGATTGCCGTTGCATTCATGCAGGACGTTCGCTATATACTGTTTTCTAAACTGGTTTACCGCGTCTGTATACCCTTTCTGTTCTGAGGATAGATCTTGTCTCCATGTATTACCAGTGGTTATGCGAGGAGAGAAATGGTGTATTTGCAACGGGTCCCCATCCTCTGCGCGGGCCACAGCCCGGAAGACTTCATTTTCCAGCTCTCGTATATTGCCGGGCCATAGGTACCGACCCATAATCCTCCCTGCCGATCATTCAGAATAGCATTAATCGGCGCCGGCATCTGTATCGAAGTAAGGCGATCTCCATTTGGCAGGCCTAATTTGGAAAAAGAGCCATACCAGAGCCGTTCTGCCGGGTCTCTGGAAAAGCCCCCTTCCGCAACCGGATCTGCTGTAATCACTTCAAAGCAGTGGGGCTCAAATCGAGATAGCCCGGTGGTGTTATGCGAAAACCAGTCATTGCCTTCCCGAACTTCGAAAACTTGATTAACGGAATCTTCCAGTAACCCATCATCCGGTGTATAACTAAAAAAGGAAGGCCCATCGTAACAGGTGGTCCCGCCACTGAAGGTGCTGATCCAGATCCGGTGCTTTGAATCACAGTATAAATGCCATATCTCATTGTTTGACAGGCCATTTTCTGTGGTGTAATTTACAAACGATTGCTCATCATAGGCGGAAACGCCATGCGGCGCACCAAACCAGATATGGCCATGGCCGTCTTCGCAGATGGCCCGCACAGTGTCATGAATCAATCCGTCTTTTGAGGTGAGCACCCTTGTCCTTTGATGGTCGTCATAACAATACACCACGTCCCTACTACCTACCCAGAATCGCTGTTGGGAATATTTAAACAGACACCAGATCCGGCCTGGTATGTGATCCGGCTCGAATAAATAGGGGAGAAATCGGCCTGCTTCAAATCGGTAGATATTGGCCTCGGTACTACAGAACCATACTTCGTCGCCGTCCTGATACATGGCCGGTACCAGACCGGATAATCCACTTTGAGCCGTAGAGGATTCAAATCAACCTTCTGTATATGAAATCAAAGATCATCCCATAGGCGGCACCACATACGGCCATCGTGACCCAGAGCGATCTGATAGACCCGATTGTCCACCAGGCCGTCGGCAGAGGTATAATGGACGAATTCAACGCCATCATAGCGACAGAGGCCGCCACAGAAGGTGCCGAACCACATATAATCCTTCCGTATCCTGATAGATGGAGCCAACCCCGGCCAGCAGCCCGCTGCTGTTGTCAAACGTTTTCCATACGCCAGGGATTTTGGGGGCGTTAACATCATGTTGTGTTTGTTATGGTCGATATGTAGTGGCTGCGTACGGCCGCCATGCATGGCGGCCGTACAGGAATGATCTTTAACACCACGGGATTATTCAATGGCGAACTTTTTCAACAGGGCCACCAGATTAGGGCGGTGAATCCCAAACTGTCGAGCGGCCTCAGTGCGGTTGCCATCACAATCACGTAATACTTGAGGTCACATATTGCTTTCGAAATCGGTTTACGGCATCGGTATACGTCACCTTGTCTTCTATTATGGCTTTTACCCAGGACTCACCACCCATGATGCGGGGGGAAAAGTGATAGGATGCCATAGGTTGTCCGTTTTCTGCCAGGGCAACCGCTCGAAACACTTCGTTTTCCAGTTCACGGATATTACCGGGCCACGCATACGCCTGAAGCAGATCTTTCAGAGCCAGGTTGGGGCCCCCAACCTGCCTGTTGAACAAAATGGTCCACCAGATCAGGTATATCACTGACTCGTTCTCTAAGTGGCGGTAGCCGAATGGGAAACACGCTGAGTCGAGAATACAGATCTTCTCGAAACACGCCGTTTTGTACCTCATGCTCCAGGTCACGGTTGGTTACTGCAATAATCCGATAGATTTGATCAGCGATCACCTCCCGGATAACAATACGCGGTGGATCCCTCTGGTCAGGCCGGTAGCGAACCACGCCGTTGTTCGTCACTATGATCATGACTCCGTCCTGTTGCTGAGCGATACCGGTGATGTTTGAAGAAGGCAGGCCATCCTGTTTACCGATGGCCTGCATATTACGACCGTCATAACAATACGCCCCGCTGGTCAGGGTGGAAAACCACATTCGACCCGTCCGTCTTCGGTGATCCGACTGATCCAGACGTTTCTGAGTTCTTTATTAAATTCCAGGGGAATGAATTGCGGAGCAGTTGATCGGCGCTCCACATCGGATGCAGCTATATGACAAACCCCGCCGCCGATCGTGGCCACCCACAGACGACCCGCTCGATCTTCAGTAATCCAACGGATATAATCTGCCGGCAACCTATGTTCGGTCGTATAGATATGGGCCGGATCCCCTTCGAGCCTGACGAGTCCGGCATAACGCCATAAAGCTATCCAGAATACGCCGGTTCTATCCTGGTGAACCATAAATATATTGGGTTTGTCTCTCAATTTACGTAAGGTATCATCCGTAAATCTATGAATCCCATTTTGAGCGCCTATAATCAGGCGCCCCTCCCGGTCCTCGGTAATGCAAAACGGAATAAATCCATGGCGCGTATCTGTCGCGATCTTTAAAATCGGCTCTTCTGAAAAAACAGCGGCCTCATTCGGAAAATGATACACCCCGGTCTGATCACTCATACACCATATACCACCGGAGGAATCCGCATGAATATCCTGAATGGGAAAGGGCAGGGCCCGCCGCCGAACGGTATCTCCTTCAATACACCCGACGTAATCCTGCCCGCTAAACCAGATTCGCTGTGCTTTGTCTTGTGAAAAACCGTAGTAGGGAACCGGCATAATCCACCCGGCGCATACGCGGCAATCCACAAATAGCCTGCTTTATCCTGCAAAAGACTAAAGGCCGTATTTGTGAAGCCTTGATTGCTGTCGTAGGTATACCAGGTACCGGGCAGCTTCTGTTTTAAGGGATGGGGCGTCGGAATAGTTAGGTAAGTACCAGCGGAAAGTGAAGGCGTACGACAAAACGGTTGAAGGCCCGTATTGCACCGTCGTAAGGCTTCTGCGGAACGTGTCTCTAATGTAACGCTCCCTATCAACGATAAAAGATAAAAGATGAAAGACGGGTCGTGATATTTTATCATATTTCGCCTTTCATCTTCGTCTCTTTATGATTATATTATATGGATATATGTCATGTGTTATGTAAACAAAATTCTCTGGAGTACCTAATGAAGCAGCATACCTGGATCGCTGCAGCCGGAGCGACATTCAGCGCGCTTACGGGCGCCGAATGGTATTTACGGCAACATGATCATGCGGATAACCGAGATCGATGGTTTCATGAAGGCTACGATGGGGCCCACCCGTACAATGTCTTTCACAATCGCAGCGGATGGGAACTGATGCCGGGGTATAATGTAGCCGGTATCCGTATCAATCAATATGGGTTTCGAGGCGCGGACTTTTCGAAGCGCAAAGACCCGAATGTGGCTCGAATCATGTGCCTCGGAGACTCCTGTACTTTCGGTGTCGCAGGGGATGAGTCCCCCTATCCCTACCAGCTTCAACAATGTTTGGAACCCATGGATCTCGAAGGGTCTTATCAGACGATTAATGCCGGTGTCGAAGGGCATGGGTCTATTAATGCCCTCTTGCGTCTGCCTCGGTTATTGAAATTTCACCCTGATGTGTTGATCATAAATCATGGCTGGAATGATATGTGGATGGGGAATCCAAAACATTACCCGGATATGCGGCGTAAAACCCAATCGTACTGGCACTATGGCAATGGCAGCCAGACCGGTTTGATGCTGATAGACGCTGCCAAAGAAGGCCTGGGATTAAGTGCACCGCCTCCACCGATCAGTTCTTTCGATCTGGAGTCGTTTATTCCAACCAATTTCGAATTCAATATGGAGCGGATTATCCGATTGGCTAAAAAAGCAGGGGTTCAGGTGGTGTTAACGACCTTGCCGACCCTGATTTCTCAGCAAGCCGGGCCGCCGACGCTGCCCTGTCTTGAGAAACTGCATTATCCAGGGTTTTTCCCTGAGGGCGATCTGGATCGGGTCAAACAACTCTATGAGATCTATGATACCTCTATCCGCCAACTGGCCATGCGGGAAGATGTGGAACTTATTGATCTGAATGCGGCCTTCAGGGACCGGGATACGAAACGGGATCTTTATTTCTCCGATACCTGGCATCCGACGCTTGAAGGGAATCAGGTCATCGCCCGTGCATTGGCAGATGGGCTCTATGAGCGGGAATTGATTGGCTGATTGACGCATTGGTCATTGTTGAGGGACAAGTTGTTAGCTTATGAAGAAATCAATAGGCCAAGCAGCCAAGCAATCCATGAGTCCATTGTATTATTCCGTCTTCCCCTCCCCGATCGGCCTAATCTATGCGGCGGCCACAGAAAAAGGCGTGTGCCGGCTTACGTACGATGTGTCGGAGGATGAGTATGAGACGGACTTGATGAACCGGTATGGCCGAGAGGTCATTTATACATCAAACGCACCGATATTAGCGTCCGTTGAAGATCAGATAGAGCGTTATTTTATGAGCGAGCTAACCCATTTCGACATCCCGCTTGATTTCTTAGAAGGGACGCCCTTTTATCAGCGGGTCTGGCGTACCCAGCAAAACATACCGTTTGGCCAGGTACGATCCTATAAATGGGTAGCAGAGCAAGTCGGTAAACCGAGAGCCGCCCGTGCTGTCGGTCAGGCGAACCGTAACAGTCGCATCAGCATCCTGGTGCCATGCCATAGGGTCATCAGCCACAGCGGTCACCTGGGTGGTTATGGCGACCGGCTGGATATGAAGGCCTTTTTGTTGGATCATGAAGGTGCGAAGTATAAGCGTTGAGTACCGCGTGCAGCGTTAAGAACCTGTAACTTGTAACTGATTTTATGCCTTTAGATATTCCTAACCGGATCTATTTCACCTATTCGTTCCCCTGTCGGTACCGGAAAAAGGCACCGAAGATCGATGGAGATCTGGGAGATTGGGGAGCGGAATACCTGGTCCCGGAGCTTGGCGTCCTGGAGGACATGCCAAAATTTGCAGACATCTATATGGCCTGGAATGAAGAAGGGGTGTATTTCGCGGTCGATGCGAAGAAGAAAAAACCGGCCCGATCTAATTTTGCCCGGCACTGGACAAGCGACAGCTTTCAAATATGGCTGGATACACGCGATGTTAAAACGGCCCGGCGCGCGAGCCGGTACTGTCATCAATTTAATTGTATGCCGACCGGAGGGGGCGAGCATGAAGATCGCGCCGTCGTCAAACCGACCCAGATCGATCGGGCCCGTGAACGGTCGGATCTGCCGGAAACGGACCAGATACCCATCGCATCTACCATCACGGACCGTGGATACACCATGGAAATCTGTATCCCTGCAGAAATCCTGGCCGGCTATGATCCTGATGAATTTCCCCGCGTTGGATTCACCTACTACCTGAACAACTCCGAATGGCCCCCCCAATGGTGGAGCGCTGGCCGTGACTTGCGCGTATATATTGATCCCAGTACATGGGGCACGGCGGTGCTGAGCAAGTAAATTGGTGATGGTCTGATTGGTGATTGGTGATTAATACAGCCCCATACAGCGATAGACATGCCTACTGAATTTCCACTAAGTTTTTACAATCACTAAATCACCAATCACTAAATCACCAATTCCCTCCCCTACCACCCGTGTATCGCGTGACCGTTGCCTGGAAACCAGAGCAGATCTACCCCATACGATAGCAGGACCCCGAGGGCATAGGCCGCCAGCATGCCAATAACAAAGGACCGGCCCCGATGGTAAAGTTGTACACCGCCTATTCTTAGCAACACCACTTTTACAAACCAGACCAGTAGGATCGATAAAAATCCGTTATTGACACTGACCGTCAAAGCCACGCCGAAACCGACCGGATGCAGCGGCCACCAGTACAAACGGTGATGGGCCAAGACCAGTAGAAAACTGATTAACGCCCCGACCCCGACAGACATTCTTTCTAATGCACTGAGAACGGTGGTATTTCTGATCGATCCGATCAACCCGCCCCAGATGTTACGGGCGCCCGCCACAAAAGCCGGCTCGGTAAATTCGAATGCCCCACCGGAATAGCCCAGGTAGAACGTATAGACCACCGCCGTAAGAAAAGTCAGCACCAGAGTCAAGGCGATAACCACGTACACTCCCTTGCCCACACCACCCATCTGATCCCCTACTTTAGCGGCATGCGCCATGGAACACATCCCCAGCGTACGCCAGTTTCGTCCATAGGTATTGGCGAGGGTAAGGCTGGTCAGGTTTTGTGTCGAGAGCTGATCCGTACCGATCAAGCGGATGGTGGCTGTATTCACATCATTATGAGGTAAATCCAGGGACACCAGCCCGGTCTCTGCCACGACGCGGGTCACCCCCAGATAGACGAGTATAAGCAAGCCCAGAAAAAGGATGGCTACCCCCGGAGACATACCGGAGGTAATCAGCCATCCGATCATATAGGTCACCCCGATGAGAACCCCCAGCACCGCTTTTCGGTAGGAGAAGAATTCCCGGGAGTCATCCAATTCTGAGGCCTTTCCCAGGAATTTCTGCCAGACCTGTGCCAAATGTCGGCGGGCCATCCACAACGTAAACAGGACGAACACCAGGAAACCACCGAAATGCTGAAGGTTAACGACCGCCCGGGCGTTGGCTACACCGACCCGGCCCATGATGCCCTGCTCGATAATACGTACAAGATAGAAAAACCAGACGCTCAACAGGACCTCAACCCGCGTGAAGTAAGCGACCCCAGCCAGAAGATAGTTGAACTTAAGTAAAATCGGTGGAAAGGATTCGAACAAGATCAGTTGCCCGACCGCGTGATTACCTAGTGGGATAAGCGGCCACGCACCAAAATAGCCGACCATATTCCATATCATGATACCCATCGTGATGCCGAACCCCAGCCAGAAAAGTGGGCTACGGGCAACTTTGGGGAGTAACTTATCCTCTTCCTCACTGCCATCAATCAACATCAAGGGCACCTGGGCGAGAGGAAAGCTCAGCCTTTCATGATCGACCCACTGTTTTCGTAAAATGACGATGATCGACGCGCCGACCAGGAAGATGGCAATGTAGAAGGTACTCCACCAGAACAGGGGAATGAGCCACCAGCGCCACGGCACAGCGTGCCCGGCCGGCAGACCCTCAAAAAATGACGTCACTGCGCCCTGTTCATCAGGCACAATCAGCCAGGAAGGCAGATAATCGAAAAACAAGATCACCCAGCGATTTTCCGCAGAGGCAAAATAAAAAGGCCCGCTGATGACGGAGAGCGCATAGGTACTGAACGCCCATCCGGGAATAGCCGAAGCCGTGAAAACCAGAAAGAAAACGATAATGATTTCCTGTCGGGTAAATGCCCGTCCAGGCATGAAGACTTTAATCAGGGGGTTTAGTATCAGGACCACGACGACCAGAGGGCATAAGGCCGCAATCGGCAGATGGGCGATGGTAATGAATGAGGAATGCGTGACATACGCGGAGTGTATCGTCCAGATGGTAAGGAGGATACAAAGCACCGCGCCAAGCCCGACGGCGCGAAATGTCAGCCCCGCAGAGACGGGTAACTGCTCCTGGACTGCCGGGAAAGACAGGCCTTTCCGGACAGGAGAAGGAAGAGGTTGAGAGACGGGCATAGGCGGAAAGTGGGCAGGTGAGAAAGTGAGAAAGTGGGCAGGGCTTCTTCTCTGCCTACCTGCTTACTTGCTGCTCAACCCCGCCATGCTTGTGGACAGATCTTCCGGCAGGGTTTCCAGGTTCTCGGCGAAGTAGTGCGCGATAAAAACGCGACGAAATCGATCGGTCGTTTCGTTGGCATAGGAACCGTGAATGGTGAACCCACCGAAAAAGAGGACATCGCCGGGATCCATATCAATACCGACTTCCTGTGCCTCAACGGGCATCACGGTTTCACCGGGGGTAAAGGACGCTGCCATATCCGCATGCTGGACAGGCAGGATGCCGAATTTATTGGAGCCGGGCACGATAATCATCTGACCATTGGCTTTATCGCACCGGTCAAGGGCGAGCCAGGCGGCGATAATCGGATACTGACGGATATACTGATTATCCTGATGCAGCCCCTGACCACGGGAACCGGGCGGTTTGAAGTACAGCATCGTCTGACATAGATTCACCTCGTCACCTACCAGGGCACTTGCAATCGAAATGAAGCGAGGATCACTTTGCCAGGCATCTGTTTTAGCGTCCCATTTCTGCATGTTGATAAACCGTGGAAATTTATTCAGGGGATCCGCTTCGCCTTTTTTCGGATCTCCGCCGTGATCTCCCGGTTTCTCTCCTTCTGTACGCATCTCCATAAAATGATCACGGATTTCAGCAGCCTCATCCTGGCTGAACAAGCTACGCTCGACATAATAGCCGTTATCATCGAAAAAAATCCTGGCCTTGGGGTCCATGTTGGAGCTCCTGAGTACTATATTAATGGGAATTTATTGGATATTTAACTGGTTTGCACACGTATGCAAACGGAGGTGTCTTCTGTGTATTATAATAATGGTAGGTTAGTGACGCAATAGATTGCGTCACTAACCGGCAGCGTCTTCTGCCGTTTGGGCGGCAGGATCGTAATCCAAATTCGGTGCGAGCCAGCGTTCAATGGCCTCGATGGTCATCTGCTTACGGACCGCATAATCTTCAACCTGGTCGCGACCGATCTTACCGACGGCGAAATACCGGGCGTCGGGATGACCGAAGTAAAAACCGCTGACGGATGAAGCTGGCATCATGGCGTAGCTTTCCGTTAACGAGATCCCCGTTTTTTCCTCTGCTTTAAGCAAATCAAACAAGATGCGTTTTTCAGTATGGTCCGGACAGGCCGGGTAACCCGGTGCCGGCCGGATGCCGCGATATTTCTCCCGGACCAGATCGTCCAGAATCAGCTGTTCATCCCGGCCATACCCCCAGGCCTGTCGCGCCCGTTGGTGCGTGTATTCTGCAAAGGCTTCGGCCAAACGATCTGCCAGGGCTTTCACCATGATGGCCTGGTAATCGTCATGATCTGCTTCATAGCCAGCAACCAGGGGATCAATACCAATACCAGTGGTCACAGCGAATGCACCTATATAATCCGCACGATGGCTGCCTATCGGGGCAATATAATCTGACAGCGCATAGCAGGCTGCCTGTGCGGAACGAGGCCGTTGCTGACGAATCATGTGAAAGGTGGTCAGCACATCGGTTCGGGATTCATCGGTATATAAAACAAGGTTATCTCCATCCGCATTGGCTGGAAAAAAGCCCCACACGGCTTTCGCCTGGAGTAGCTTTTCATCTACAATATGCTGTAATAGTTTCTGTCCATCGTCAAACAATTCCTTCGCCTGTGCGCCGACCACGTCGTCATCCAGAATAGCAGGATATCGGCCACGCAACTCCCATGCATTGAAGAAGGGCGTCCAGTCGATGTAGGGCACCAACTCTGTAAGTGGCACGGCTTTGTCTACGTGTAATCCGATAAACTCGGGCGTGTCAATCTGTGTGTTCGCCCAATCGATATCCGGGCGACGATGGCGCGCCGCTTCAAGGGTTAATAGGGGGATGCGCGGCTTTCTGCCCTCATAGTCTTCACGAACCCGCTGATAGTCCTGACGGATACCGGCCATATACGTAGCACGCAAATCGTCACTGATCAGATTCCCGACTACGCCGACGGCCCGGGAAGCATCCAGGACATGAACCGTAGGCCCGTGATAACCCGGTGCAACTTTGATCGCCGTATGTTTTTTACTCGTGGTCGCCCCGCCGATGAGCAGAGGCCTTTCAAAACCTTGCCGCTCCATCTCCCGAGCGACATGAACCATCTCATCCAGGGAAGGGGTAATCAGCCCGCTTAGACCGATGACATCGACGTTCTCTTCTATCGCGGTCTGAAGAATTTTCTCCGCCGGGACCATCACACCCAAATCGATGATTTTATAGTTATTACAACCCAACACCACACTGACAATATTCTTGCCGATGTCATGGACATCGCCTTTCACGGTGGCCAACAATATGGTACCTTGATATTGCCGTTCACCATCTCCACCCTGCTCTGCCTCCATGAAAGGAATCAGGTGCGCGACTGCTTTTTTCATAACCCGGGCGCTCTTGACCACCTGAGGCAAAAACATCTTACCGGCCCCGAACAGATCGCCCACCACACTCATCCCAGCCATGAGCGGCCCCTCGATCACATGCAGCGGTCTTTCATAATGTTTACGCGCTTCCTCGGCATCCTCTACCGCGTAGTCAGCGATCCCTTTGATGATGGCATGTGCGAGTCGTTCTTCAACGGTTCCTTCCCGCCAACTGACATCTTCCGCCTGTCGGACCATACCCGATGTTTTTTTCGTCTCTGCGAAATCCAGCAAACGCTCCGTGCCATCGTCACGCCGGTTAAGCAGGACGTCTTCGACCACCGCCAGGGTGGCCGGATCAATCTCGTCGTAGATCGCAAGCTGACCGGCATTGACGATCCCCATATCCATACCGGCTTGAATGGCGTGATAAAGAAAGGCCGCATGCATCGCCTCACGGATATAGTCGTTACCACGAAAGGAGAAGGAGATATTGCTAACGCCACCACTAATCTTGGCCAGCGGGCACCGTTTCTTGAGGCGGCGGATCGCTTCAATAAAATTGACGGCATAGGCGTTGTGCTCTTCCATGCCGGTCGCCACGGTCAGGATATTCGGATCAAAAATGATATCCGTGGGTAAAAACCCGATCTCTTCTGTCAGAATACGATACGACCGGTGGAGGATATCCACCTTACCTTCTACGGAAGTGGCCTGTCCTTGCTCATCGAAGGCCATAACGACCACGGCTGCGCCATAGCGTTGAACCAGGCGGCCTTGCGCTTTAAACGCCTCCTCCCCTTCCTTCAGACTGATGGAATTGACGATGCTCTTACCCTGCACGCATTTCAGACCGGCTTCGATGACCGACCATTTGGAACTGTCGATCATGATCGGCACCCGTGAGATATCGGGCTCTGAGGCAATCAGATTCAGGAAGGTCGTCATGACCTGTTCACTGTCGAGCAGACCTTCGTCCATATTGACATCAATAATATTGGCGCCACCTTCGACCTGCTGTCGGGCTACTTCAAGCGCCGCTTCGTACTTTTCATCCCGAATAAGCCTGGCAAATTTTCGGGACCCGGTAACGTTGGTCCGTTCCCCGACCATGGTGAAATTGCTGTCCGGACGCATGGTAAACGGCTCCAGACCACTGAAGCGGGAGAGCGGTTCTTCTGTTGGAATTTTCCGAACCTGGCCCTTTGTCCTCACGGCCTCGGCAATCGCTGCAATATGATCCGGCGTGGAACCGCAACAACCACCGACCATATTCAGCCAGCCCTGCGCCGCAAAGTCGCCCAGCACCTCGGCCATATTTGCCGGGGTATCGTCGTATCCGCCCATTTCGTTCGGCATTCCGGCGTTGGGATAACAGGTCATCGGCAAGGGCGCAATGGCGGACAGCTCTTCTATGTAAGGCCGCATCTCCGGCGCACCGAGCGAACAGTTGATCCCCACACTGAATAATCCGGCATGCCGGATCGACGTCCAGCAGGCCTCGACGGTCTGGCCGGATAGCGTACGTCCACTGGCATCGACGATTGAGAAAGAGGCCATAAGGGGGACGCGACGCATCCCCTGTTCGAACAACGTATTGATGGCAAAAAGCGCCGCTTTCATGTTAAGGGTATCAATATGTGTTTCAACGAGCAGGATATCTACCCCGCCGTCCAGTAACCCACGGGCCTGTTCGTCGTATGACGCGACGAACGTGTCGAAGGTGGCGGCGCGAAACGCCGGATTGTTCACATCCGGGGACAGCGACGCGGTTTTGGTGGTAGGCCCCAGGGAACCAGCGACAAAACGAGGGCGGGACGGCTCGGCGGCCATGACGGTGGCCGTCGCCCGTTTTGCCGCCTGTGCGGCGGCCACATTGATATCATAGGTATGGGCTTCGATACCATAGTCGGCCTGGGAAATGGAGGTGGCGGTAAAGGTATTGGTCTCTATAATGTCGGCGCCTGCTTCGAGATAACGTCGGTGTATTTCCTCGACGATATCCGGCTGTGTGAGCGAAAGCAGATCGTTGTTCCCCTGAAGCGAGGACGGATGGTCTTTGAATAGGTCTCCCCGAAAGGCGGCTTCATCCAGATGATAACTCTGAACCATCGAGCCCATGGCCCCGTCAATGATGAGGATACGCTCGGAGAGAAGTTGGGTTAATTGGTCGACTGTATTCATAAGATCCAGGTTAAGGTTGGCGCGCCGTGCACGGAAGATATTTATGAATGTACCAAGGTACGGGAAAACAGCCTGTGATCAATGACGACTTTGTTGATCGAGTTAAAGGACAGGTTGAAAAGCCCGTAGACAGCAGGTAGGCATCGGCATCCTTAGCGCCTACCGCCTGCTCGCTCTTGCGCTTCCGCCATACGTATGAAGTTATCGTATAATGGATGTAAGCCTTCGGGCAGGGTCCCACGTACGTCCGGCGCCGTCATCCAGGCAAGCCAGCGGTACAAGTCTTTACGCATCTCGGCCCCCTGAATGGTGCCCATGCAGGCATGGACGGTTTCTCTGCGAACATCTTTGGGATATTTGCCTCGATGCAACAAGTTGGCGTTGTAATACACCCCCTGCCCTGCTTTCAGTTCAACCGCTATCTGACCGGGCATCGCATCAAAAGACCGGTTTTTAACGATATCGCGCGCTTCATCTGTGGAAACACGGGTATGGCTGCCCGGTACGATGTACAGACAGGCTTCGTCGTACAGCGCAGTATTCCACTGCACGCTGCGAACCACCTGCATCAGTGCGGTCTGCTCTTTGTCTGGTGGCAATTCGGTACTGACCAGATCCCGGTGCCAACCGATTTCATGATCCCGCTTACCAGGGTTAACCAGCATGTTCACCAATTCAAGCTGTAAGGGCGTTTCTGAAGGCTTGGCGCTAACACCAGCAGGTCCGCTACAACCTCTATAACGATGGGCGAAGCCATATACTCACCAAATACACGTGTGCCGACCTCTGGATGCAGGAGGTTGCCAATACCCCAGATATCGTCTTTACCGGTGCTTCGATGATGCGGCCAGTCACCGGACCTTGTCCGTACGGTAATCCGGTTAGCCGCTGCGCGCAAGCGTTCCAGCATCCCATCCGGTATGGCTGGATCGATAAGCACATAACCTTCCGCTTTATATTGTCTCTGTTGGTCTGGGGTCAGCATACCCTCTAATTTATGCCAGTAGAAGCGGGGCGTCAAGGAAGGACAGCGCGTGTGCGTGGCGCGTTGCAAGCAGAAATGGGCCGGTCTTCATCTGTCTTCATCTGTCTTCATGCGCCTTTGCGCTTTGCGCCTTTTCGCCTTGCGCTTTTCAGGCTGGCTATTAACATAGTAGTAATTTTCCATCCTATTATCCAATCCTGCCCACGACCATGTAAACCCATTAATGATGGTTGAGCCCAGACTTCAGATAAAAAGTGTTCAACCATAAATCATCATTGAAGACTCCCGCAGCAAGCGACGGGGAATCTCGAAAGTATGGAACCTCGTCTATGACGAGGTATATTTGAAAGCCCGCTCACTTACCCGCGCAGCAAGCTGCGGGGAACCTTTAGCTCGCTTGCGTGAACTACCGCAAGCCATGCGCATTGCTGTTCTTTTCAAAAATAATATTAACCAGATGTCCTTCAAGGAGACCAACCATGACAAAGACCGAGACACAGGCTGATTCGGATCGCGTGAGCGTATCAAGACGCGGATTTTTAAAAGGAGCCCTGGCGGGTGCTGGGCTATTATCCGTGGGCAGTTATGAAGCCGTCGCCCAGATGGTGGGCGGATCTTCCGTTCGCGGGTGGGGCGTCCCCCCGGGCCTGGTACGGATCGACAGCAACGAAAATGCCGTGGGCCCATCCCCGAGAGCGGTGGAAGCCATTATCGGTATGGTTTATAATATTAATCGGTATGGCCAGAATCCGGACCTCCTTGGCCAGTTGGCTCGACGGCATGACCTACCGGTGGTAGAGTGGACAGACAGTCCCTTTAAGCCGGTGAAAGATCCGTGGATTTCGGTTGGTGCCGGGTCATCGGAACTGCTGTACGCCATCGGGCATACGTATCTGAAGGCGGGGATTGAGGCCATCGAAATTTCCCCTGGATTCGGATTTGTGACCCGCCTGGCCGATCAGTTCGGTGCCAAATCCGTTGGGGTGCCGGTCCTGGATGGGTTCAAACCGGATCTGGCGGGGATCCGTAGCGCCATTACAGATCGCACAGGTTTTATCGTGGTCACCACACCGGGGAATCCCTCCGGTCACCTGACCCCGACAAGCGAACTGAAAGCCTTTATCGATTCGATTCCGCCCCGAATCATGGTGCTGGTCGATGAGGCGTATATCGACTTTGCAGAAAACGAAGCGGATCAGGTTGGTGCGGCCCCGCTGATCAAAGACTATCCGAATGTCATCGTCACGCGAACCTTCTCGAAGCTTTTCGGTATGGCCGGTATGCGGGTCGGATACGCCATGGCCCAGCCAGAAGTCATCAGCAAAATAAACGTCCACAAAGCCAACACGCTCACGATGCTGTCCACGCATGCGGCTTCCGCTGCCCTCGGAGACTATGAACACATGGGCCACTCCCGCGAAATAGTCACCAACGGGAAGCAGTATTTCTACGACCAGCTTTCAACGATGGGCGTCGAATACCTGCGGAGTGAGTCGAGTTTTGTCATGATCAATATAAAGGGAAACTCAGACGATATTGCCGACAAACTAAACAAGGAATACAACGTACTGGTAGGCAATGCCAATGCCCGCTGGGGCATCCAGGGCTGGCTACGGATTACGGCCGGTTTGCCGGAAGAAAACGAGGCGTTTGTCTCGGCGTTGAAGAAAGTATTGGTAAGCAGTTAGAGCATTTCGTGCGTGAGTCCTGGCATGACGTATTATGGCGTCGATGGCCACTTTATGATCCGTAAAGGTCTTCAGTCATATCGTTGGTGCTGGACTAAATTCTGGAAACGGAATCTCCAGCTGTATCGGCTGGGTATAAGCAAAGTTCGACACACCGATACCGATCAGGCGGACACGCCGTAGCCCCACGTCTGTCTTTGCCAGCAGGGTCGTGGTTTCTTCAACGATTTCATCCGCCTTGGTATAGGGCGTCAGGCGGGTACAACTGCGTGTGATACTCGTAAAATCTTCATACCTTACCTTCAGCGTGACTGTTTTGCCAAATGTATCTCGCGCGGTCATTCGACGCAGGATGTTTTCTGCCTGACGCGTCAACTCTCTGCGTAACAACGTAGGATCGGCGGTATCCTCTTCAAAGGTGATTTCGGTGCTGACCTGCTTTGCTTCCCGGTCCGGTACGACCGCCCGTTCATCGATCCCTTGAGAAAGTTGATGTAACGTGTGCCCGAATTTGCCGAACAATTCTGTCAACCGTTGTTCAGGTATGATGGACAGTTCACCAACCGTCCGCACATCTATGGCGTGGAGCTTTTTCTCATTCACCGGCCCGACCCCTCCGAGTTTTCCAACTTCAAGCGTCTGTATAAACGACTGTACCTGCGCCGGTTTGATAACAACCAGACCATCCGGCTTCTCCAGGTCGGAGGCGATCTTAGCGAGAAATTTGTTAGGCGCCACCCCGGCCGAAGCCGTCAACCCTACCTGTTCCCGGATCTCTGCTTTCAGTGCCTGTGCTATTGCGGTAGCGGACGGCAGATTCCTCATGTTTCGGGTTACATCCAGATAACATTCATCCAGGGCCAGCGGTTCCACAAGATCGGTATACGCATGATGAATCGCCCAGAGCGCTTCGGCCACTTCCCGATAACGCTTCATACGCGGCGGCACCACCAGCCCGTCCGGGCATAGTCGAACGGCCGTGCGCATGGGCATGGCCGAACGCACCCCACACGCACGCGCTTCGTAAGATGCAGCCGCCACGACGCCACGTCTTTCGGGATTGCCACCCACGATCACCGGCTTATCTTTCAACATCGGATCGTCCAGCGCTTCGACCGAGGCATAGAACGCATCCATATCGATATGGATAATCTTGCGCATGATTATTCAGAATATAACGTATGCTGCAGGGATTATTTTCTAAGCTGTCCTTCGAGATCACAGTACACGACAAAAATTAAAAAGTTCCTTCATTGAAGCCTCTATTTCCGTCCACCGGACGAAAATGGTTCCCGAGCATAGCCGAGGGATCTAGCCATGAGCCGACTCGAACTAGGTCTCTCCGCTCACTACGTTCGGTCGAGATGACA